>JAABUL010003277.1_pt1 | contig 24430 bp, 4 predicted proteins | sample 5559151 | NCBI WGS metagenome assembly JAABUL01 (sample SAMN10711876, study PRJNA513368) | rock metagenome | isolation source: Antarctica rocks | place: Antarctica: Victoria Land, Pudding Butte sud | reverse complement strand
CTACTTGCTTTTGAAATTTTTTCTTTAATATATTGTTCAATTTTATATATAGAACAGCTATTGTCTTGTAAGATTTTATATTAGTTGCTCGAGTATCTTTGTAATAAGTTAGCTCTTGCAATAAATAACTATTTGTTCTTGTAAATTTTATTATGCGCTTTGCTAAAAAAGCAGAGCAATTTTGCTTTAATATCTGAAGTTAATAAGATAGTTATTTGTAAATAAATATAATTCTCTTATTTCTTGCAATCTAATTGTTTAGAGTAGCAATATTATTTGTTTTGTCGAAAATTAACTGTTGACGAAATGCAGAATATATTAATAATAGTTGTTGTTTTACTCGAAAATTTTGAAAAATAATATATTAATTGTTTTTGATTGTTTTTGTTCTTAGAAATATAGTCTTTAATATTGTAGTTTTTGAAACTTTATTGTAAATTACTTTTTATCGTTGTTTTTCTACTATTAACAACAATCGACTTTGTATTTTACTTTCGATTTATATATTGTTTGTTATAATATTACAATTAAATATATCTAGTCTAAACACAATGTCTAACAAGAAATTAGCAACAAACTAAAAATAGTAATTTGGAAACTTATTTATAGCTGTTTAAAGAACTATTTTTCTGCAAATTTTTTTAAATATAATAATCGAATATTTTTCTAAACTCTATAGAGAAGAAGTCTTTTTTTTAATATTTTACAGAAAGTTTTTTTTAAATATTTATAAAAATTCTATATAAGTTTTAAAATCGAATACAATAGAAGCGAAAATTAAATATAATTGAATATTGCTATAATAAAAAAAATTCTCGAATTAAATTCTTTTAATCTATTGATTTTGCAAAATATTATACGTTTATATTTTATCTAATAAATCAATATAATATCTACTAGTATTTTAAAAACTTGTCTTGTTTCTCTATTTTGTTACTATCTAGTCAATATATTTGTCGATATTGTATTGATACTTTGAAGTATCTATAAGTTTGCAGCTCTTTAGATAAGAGACAATTAAGTATCTAATACTAATATAAATAAATATAAACTAGTGTTCAAATTTGTTTTTTCTAATTATAATATAGATAATTAATAAAGACTTTTTAATCTATATTTATTCGATACTTATTTTAAATATTTTTACAAAACTCGATTACAAAAACAATTAGCTCGGTAAAACTTTTTTTTATTTGTAGAATATAAAATTCGAAAAAGATAGCAATTGAAACAATATAAAAATTTTTAAATCTATTTAGATATTTTGTCTATTAGAGAAACAAAAATAGCTAAATTTAAGTTACTTAAATTAAGATAGCAATCAAATTTAGACTTAAAGTTGCAAAAAGTATATAATAAACTATCGAATAGAAATAGCTGCTAATTGTTATAACAATTCTAATAGAGAAAAAGCTAACTATATTTGCTTGTAATATTATTAGACAAATACAAAATATAAATAGTAAATTAGTAGAATACTAGTATTAAGAAAGTTTTAGCTTTGTTTATACTTTGTCTTTCGAGCAAATAGCGCGTCTAGAGTTAAATATTTTGCTAAAAAACTATCTTTTTGCAATAATATATAATAGTATGCTAAAATTAATATATACTAATTCTTGATTTGCGTTTTATTTAGCTAAATAAAATTCTATTTTTTCGATTACTATTAATTTGATCTAGTTTCTAGAAGAGCTCTATATAAAGAACTTTATAAAAATTTCGAATTAATACCATAAAATTATACTAAATATACTGCGTTTTTGTAAAAATTATATATTGTCTTTGTACAAAGTATATAGCTGTTATTACTTATTATAAATCTAGAAATAAGAGCAATTTACTCAATAGATTTGAGCTAGTAGACAACAATATCTATATCTACAAGTAGATACTAGAGTTAAAAGTAAATGTTAGAGTTAGAAGTAAATATTAGAGTCAAAAATAGATGCTTAGCAAAAGCCAAAATAGAAAGTCGAATTGTCGACAAAAATAAATAAAAAACAAATCGATTCGAACTACTATATTGTCGAGAAAAGACGCAATTAGATTTAAAACTACATTAATCTACTTTGCAAATTACTTTTTTAAATTTAATATAGTAGAATTTATTAGTATATTGCAATTATATCTATTATATTTAGATTGCTTATTATATTCGAATCTTAAATTTAATACAAGTAAAGAATCGAAATTTATAATAGAATATAGAAAGTCGAATTGATTTCGAAAAAATAGCTAATTACTTTAAATAAGAAAATTTAAAAAAGAAAAAAGTTTTGCAGTTAAAGTTAAACAAAATGTTGTAAACAATTTAACAAATTATTTGTTTTAAATTCGAAACTCTCGAAAGCACTAGATATAAAAAAATATATACTAAAGATATAGAAAATAATCTTGAGAAAACTTGTTGTCGAAAAGAATTATTTGAAAAAATTAGAAGAAATTTTAAATCGATTAATTGCAAACTTTAACAATTAAGTTAAAAAAAATAGTAGAGATAATACAATTAATATAGTATTAAGAAGTCGATTAAGCTTCGAATTTGCAAATAAATAGTAAAAAATAAGAAAACTAGAAGTTTAGCTATAGCGATAAACTTCTCGAATAGATAAATAATTCAAATCTTTGAACAAAATATTGCAAGAATATTAAAATTGTATAGTTTTTATCGACAATTCCGGAATCCTTGTTAATAGTACTATTAGTAACTAATAGTCAAATTAGCTAATATGTTGTTGTACTCGCTTTATATAACTAAGCGCAGAATTAAGTTGCAATTAGCAGAAGACGTAGACGCGTAATTGACACACGCTTTGTTAAAATTAGTCTTGTATTGTTATATATATTGCTAAGTCTCGCGAGCGCTATTTACGCGCGCAATCTATAAACGCAATTCACGAACGCAATTTACGAGCGCAATTTACAATTACTATACTTAGAGATATTTCTATCAACATATAACTTGCGCGTACAAGTTTTACGAATTGTTCGATTTTGCTATACAAATTACTATAATGTAAACAAGTAACAAATAGAGACGTAAGCGAAGCATTGCAAGAGTTTGTGCGTATCTCGAATATTAAAATTGAATCTCTATTAAGCAAATATTAAGATTTTTGTTGCTAAACGAATTCTAAGTTAACTAATAGTCAAATTAGTAGAATTCGCAACAGGCACTTTCTAAGTAGAGATTCTAGAATTGTCGATATTATTTTAGATACTTTATTTAAATCTAATACTTAAAATAGTAAGTTTAAAGCAATCGATAAGTTATAGTATTCTAGACAACAGCTATTTCTTAAATTAATATTATATTTAAAATATATTTTACTCGATTGCTTGTTAATATATATACAATTAATAAAATATAAATTGTATTAATAGTAGTAGATTTGCTGAAAATATAAACTATAGCAAAAGATATTAAGATATATAAATAAAATATTCGAGATTAATACAATTTTCTTTTTTTGTATATAATTTTTCTTAGCAATATTATTATTAATAGCTCTTTTTCTTTTGTTATTTTTCAATAATCTAACATTATTAATTTTATTTTTTTATATTTCTTTCGTACTTAATTGCTCTTAAAATATGTATTTTTAATCTATATAAAATCTACTCTAGCTCTATATACTATTAATTTATTAACAATCTTATATCTTTTAGAGTAATTCTATTTTATATAAAGATTTTTCTATAATATTTCTTTTGCATATAATGCAATTAAGATATATTATTAATAGCAACTTTCTTCAATATATATTGTTATTAAGATAAAATATTAATGCAAATATCTATTGTAGAAATCTATAGCTTGTTGTTAATATAGATTTCTAATTTTCGAATTAAAAGTATAGTATAAGTTTAGTCGATTATTATAGCTTAATAATACTTCTGTAAAGTTAATATATATAGCTTAATATCAAAAATCTTATTTTTTTTTTATTTTTTTTTGCTACTTTTTCGATCTTGGATAAATCGAATAGATCGATTATAAAAAATAATATAATTTTTTAGAAATCTTTTTTACAAAATTTAAAGTTAATACAAATTTTTGTGTTATCTAATTTCTTCTTAAATTAAGTCTTAAATTTCTATACTTTTTTTGTTGAGAGTAGATTTGCTAAAATCTTGTTTCGATTTATATTTTGTTCTGTTTGCTAATTTGTTTTCTCTTAATCAAGTTTTTTTTGAATAATTCTTTTTGTTCGAGTTTTTGCTAATTCTGTAGTCTTTATTGATTTTCTAGACTTTGATATTCTAGTCTTTTCTGTTTCTCTTGTTTCTGTTTTTCTTGTTTCTCTTGTTTTTGTCTTTTCTGTCTTTGTTGTTTCTATCTTTTCCGCTTTTCTTGCTTCTGTCTTTCCTGCTCTTCTTGTTTCTGTTTTTTCCGCTCTTCTTGTTTCTATCTTTTTTGCTCTTCTTGTTTTTGTCTTTTTTGCTTCTCTTGCTTCTGTCTTTCTTGCTTCTTTTGTTTTTGTCTTTCTTGTTTCTCTTGCTTCTGTTTTTTTTGTTTCTCTTGTTTCTATTTTTCTTGCTTCTCTTGTTTCTGTTTTTCTTGTTTTTTTTGTTTCTATCTTTCTTGTTTCTCTTTCTTCTTTCTTTTTTGTTTTTCTTTTTTTAGTCTCTCTTTCTTTAATCTTTTTGGCTCTATTAATTTTTGCTTTTTTTGTAGTCTTTCTTGCTCTAATCTTTTCTAATTCAAGCTTTTTTATTTTTGTCTCTCTTGCTCTTATCTCTTTTGCTCTAGTCTTTTAAGTATTTTTTGTTTTTGTTTTTTCTGTTTCTGCTTCTGTTTTAGTCTTTTCAGCTTTAGTCTCTTCAGTTTTAGTCTCTGCTACTTTTGTTTCTGTCTCTTGTGCTTTTGCTTTAGTCTTTTCTGTTTCAATCTCTTTTGTTTTAGTTTCTTCAGTTTCAATCTCTGCTACTCTTGCTTTTGTCTCTCTTGTTTCTGTCTCTTTTGCTTCTGTCTCTCCAGCTCCAGTCTCTGCTGCTCTTGCTTCTATCTCTTTAGCTTTTGTCTTTTTAGCTTTTATCTCTTTAGCTTCTGTCTTTGCTGCTCTTGCTTTCGTTTTTTCTGCAGTATATATATATCTTGCTATTTGTTTATATTCTTGTCTATGCAATTAGAAACTCGAGACATCGAATTCAAAATCAAAAATAACAATTTTTTAAAAAATACAAAGTAGATAAACTTTCGAACAAAAAAGAATATAATTTTTTTGTTCTATTTTTTGTTTTTGTTGTGTAGATAATTTACAAACAGAAACTTGTTATTCTTTATATAATTCTCTACACGTAATAGTTTATATCTTTGTTTCTTTATCTTATTAGCATTATTTGTAACTAATAGAGACTTCGATTTTTCGATTTTTGCTTTTGCAATTGTCGACTTTAAATATTGTTTTAGAACAATAATCTCGAGAGACTCGAAATTTAATCGATTAGTTAAATTAGCAAAGTTGCGCAGTATTGTTTTATCTATATTAACTATTAGTTTTGTTAGAAGCTTTTTCTTTTTAAGTTCTCTAGATATTTAAAAAATAATAGCGTATAGTATAGATATACAACTGTCGATAGTTTAGATTTACTCGATTTATTAAATTTGTCGAACTATATATAAAACTAAATTTTGTAAACTTAATATTAATCTAATCTACTTTTCGATTTGTGTTACAAAACGTCTTTTTGTTACAATTATCGTACTTTCCTTCTGGACAGGACACTTTCCTCCCGGACAGAGTATTTCTTGCTTGACAAGATATTTCTTGACACAATAATATTTAGAGCTAGAGAACTTTTCTCTTTCTAGCTAGCAATACAATTATAATTCCTATTATTAGTGTTCTTTTTATAGTGCGTTTTCGCATTATTTAATAGCTTCAAATAATTAATAGTCAATTTTCGTATTAATTGCAACCAAAAAAAAAATCTTATTTAAAAGAAATATAAATATCTTGTTAGTATTTCGAATAAAATTTGTCTTATATTTTCTATTATTTAATCTTTTCTCTATAGAAGATATTTCTATATAATAAAAGATCTTTTATTAGATAGTAATTCTAGCGTTACTATTAAAACTTACAAATAAAATTATCGAACTTGCTTAAAAACTTAACAATTTTCTAATAAAAATCAACAAATTATTGTTAAAATAATCGAAAAAGTTCTTGTCTATTTTGCAAAATATATTGAACAACATTTTTAAGCTAGTAATTGTCTATATAGCAATTAGAACTAATAAACGTTCAAAGTTTACTAAATTATTCTACTATTTATTAGATTAAGTTGTAAATCGATCGACTTTTATAGAAGCAATAAAGACTTTTGTAATAAATATAGAAATCTATTGACAAACTTCGATTTATTTTTAGTTTCTTTTCTTCTTTATAGACAAGAAAACTAGAAAATTTATCTTAAAAAAAATATATTTTGCAAAGCTCGAAGTCTTTAACTTTACGCATCGCAATACAATTTTAAAAAGTTAATAATACTTCTATATTAAAAAGAAATTAATGTTTGTTTTATTTTTTTATATCTACTTTATTAATCTCTCTTATTTTATTTATATAAAAAACTTTTCTCAACTTTTAAAACAAGTTTATATCTCTTTTTATACAAACAACTTTCGAATTAAGCTTTTTCGAAATTCGTATTATCGATACTTCAAAAAAAAAGACAAAAAACAAACAAAACATTTAAAAACAATTAAGAAAAAGATATTTTGTCTATTTAAATAAATATATTACAAGAGATAACGTTAATAATAGCAAAAAACAAAAATCTATAAAACAATCTTGTTGTACAAAAGCTTATTAATTAGACAATAATTAAAGTATTAACAAACTACAAAATATAATTAAGCAAATTATCTTTGTTTGTTAATCTTTTAAACTTAATCGATTTTGCTAATTAATAAAACTTTTTAAAACAACAAAATTCTTCGAAATTATTTAAATTAGCAAATAATAAAATTTTAAAAAATAACATTATATTTCGAATCTTCGATTTAAACTATTTTTATCTAGATTTTAAGAAATTTTATAGCAAAAATAATATTGTTACTATTGAAAAAAAAAAATTTATCAAGAGATATATACTTTTTGTCGCAAAATAGACGACTATATTACTATTGTTAAAAAAAAGAAAATTAGAAATTATATATTTATATATTTTCGAAATAACGCATTGTATTAATAGTTAAATAATCTTATTTAAAATAAAAAAAATATATTAATTATTTTGTTTAATAAATTAAAATATATTCTTTGTTATCTAAAAAAACAATTTAAAATCTTTATATTAACAATTTAAGATAAACTAAATTAAGAAATCTTTTTTGTAAAGAATTTGCAAAACAAAAAAAAGTTATATATATATATATAGAATATAGAGTTATATATTATACAAATAGATTTAAATAAAGATTTAATTAAAACAATCTAAGTTTAGAATTACTTGCTATTAGAGTTTCAAATAATTATACTATTGTTAATAGCAAATATTTTAATTCGAAAATTCGACAAACTAATAGCAAATCGAAAGAAAATATAGCAACAAATTTTTTTTTTTTAAAAAAAAAAAAAAAAAAAAAAAAAAAAAAGTCGATCTTTAAATAAATCGAAGAATAGATTAACAAATTTGAACAAATTTTATTGTAATTGTTTGCAAATACAAACAAATAAAAGAACTTTTATAAATTGTTTTTTCTTCAATTGCTATTTCGAACAAAAATAAGAAAACTTTTGTTTAAATTATTAGAGATTTTACTTTTCTTTGAATTGACAAAAATTTTTATCTTATTAATCGAATTTTTTTTTTGCAACAAAATTTTCTCTATTAAGAAGAAAATTAGAATTTTTCTTATATTAATAGCAAAACAAAAACTTATATAAATTAGTAAAATATAAATATATTTAAATTAAATTCGATTTAGACTTATTTAAATTAATCAAATATTTAAAATATTTAAGATTAAAAAATTGTTTTACTTTTAATTAAATAATTGCTAATAATTATTGTCAATAATATTAATCTTTATCGAAATAAATTATATATTTTAAATAGAGTTTATATTATAAAAAAAGAACGCAACAAATTCTTATCTTATTACAAATTAAATAACGCAAATTTCTTTTTTTAAATTTTAGATTTGCAAATAATATATTAACAAATTCAATTATATTTTAATAATTAGAACAAAAATTAAAAATAAAAAGATAAAAAAGAAGCAAAAATATATTACAATTATATTTTAGCAAATATCGAAACAATATATTTTTAAAATTGTAAAACTAATTTTTGTAAAAAGATTTTCAATAAAAAGAAAAATATTAATAATAAAAATAACAAAAATATTAATAGTTTTTTTGTTAATATAATATATTATGTCTTTTTACAAAAAAATATTGTTAAAAAATTAATTTGTTAACAAAATTAAAATACTTTCGATTTTAAAAATAAGCTTTATATTTATATACAATTATACAAAAAAAAAATTAACAAAAGTAATTAGAATTTATTTTTAAGAATTTTTGACAATATTAGTTTTCGAAAACAATTTTTTCAAATATAACAATACAAAAAATATTAATATTTTTAACAATATTTTTCAAAGAGAACAAAATAGTTTTTAAAGCGTAATATTATATTATAGCAATAATTAAATATAGTATTAGCAATTTAATAAGTCTCTTTTGTATAGATTTTAATTGCAATATATTTATAATAGATTGTGTTTTTGTTAAAACAAAAATATTTAATATAAAAATTAAAAAGTATTTTTCGATTTTATTGCAAAATATAGATACAACAAACAAAATATATTTCGAACAAATAATTTTTTGTAAATATTTATTTAAAAAGCAAGAACAAAAATAGTAACAAAATAATTGTCTATATTTGTTACAAAGTTTATTTAATAAATAATTTTAAAACAATTTTTTTTTATAAATATAGATATTTTGAAATTAAAACAAGTAGTTATAAATATATTAAATCGAAAATTAAAATTCGAATCTTATAAAGAAATTACAATATTTTGCAAAATAAAAATTAAAAACAATATTCGAATTTGTCGAACAATTTGTATAGCAAAAAAAAAAAAATTGCAAAATTAATAACAAAGATTGCTATAATACTAAAAGAAAAAAGTAAATTTTTTAAGTATAATTTTCTTTTCGAGTTTATAATATTTAAAATATTTATTTATTTTATAAATACAAATTTTTAGTTTATTAATTTTTGCAATAATAAAGAATTTTTGCTAAAACTAAATAATTGTTGTTGTATTAAATATATTGTAAAATACAAAAATAAAAAATACTATATTGTAAAAAAAAAAACTATTTTTTTGCAACAATTTTTTTCTTCGAAGACTATTTAATTTTGTCGAAATTAAATTTTGCTAAAATATATTTCTTTCGAAAAATTATTTGAAAGAAAATAAAAATTTAGTTAAAAAACAATATTATTATTTATAATTTATTCGACAAAATTGCGAAATATATTAAGATAATTAATTGTTATTTAAGAATTTAAAAAAATATTAACAATATAATAGATTTTTTTCTTAAAAAATATATAAAGATTTCTATAATAATTGATTAACAAACAATTGTTAACGCAAAATTAGTATACAAAGTTTATCTATTAAGTCAAAAATCAAAAATCTTAATTAATAAGAAATTCGACAAGATATATATATAAAAAAGACTAAAATAGTTTAAAAATTCTATACTCTTTAAATTTCTTGTTTTTGTAATATAAAAAATTATTTATATTAATTTAAACAAAATCTTTCTCTAAAAAAACAAAACAATAATAGATATTCGAAATCTAAATACTATTAGTATTACAAATTTATATTCTTTACTATTGCAAAAAAATATAATAATTAAATTACAAAATTGCTCTTATATTATTATTATAGATAGCAATAGTTTATTTTATTAGTTTCTAATTAAGAAAAAGTATTAAAATTGTTTTACAATTATCTTTTACAAAAAAAAGAGCAATCGAATATTGTTTTTATAAATTTTAAAAAATTAATACTATATATTTAGAATAAAATATATAAATTTCTTAGATTTTATTGCGATTTTTGCAAATACTATATCGATAATATAGTAATTTTTTTACACAATATTAATAAGTATTTGATATATTTTAAAATTATTTTTATTTTGTTTTTTCAAATAAGAATCTCTTTAAAATTTAAAAAATTATATATCGAATATTTCTTTATAATATTATTAGAGCAACGTATTAACAACTTAGATTTCTAAACTTTTCAAAAAAAGTTTGCAATATTAAAGAAACTTAGATTCTCTAAAAAATTTAAAAATTTAAAAATTTATTTAAAAATAACAAATTGATTTCGATTAAAAATTATTTACTATATATAAATAGCAAAAGTTTTACAAAATTTTAAAACAATTTTGTTAAAGAAATCTTTAGCTAAAAGTAAAAAAATACAAGTACAATATTGCAAAAATACTAATATTAAGTTTATTAATATAAAATTTTAAAGTTTTGCTATACTTTAGCAACAACTTATTAAAAAAAAAAAGTTCGATTATTATAATACTAAACAACAAATATTTATAAATATCGACAAATTTAAAAAATACAAATTCGAAATTTATATTTTTTATATAAAAGAGAATATTGTTATAAACTTCTTTTAGACAATTAATATTTAAACAATTTTATATTTTTTTAAAATATTAAAAAGAAATATTGATTAATAGAGCTAAAAGTTATTACTTTTGTATAAATATTAAAAAAGATTTATTATATACTTAACTATATATTAAAAAAATCGATTATATTTTTATCGATTATTTTGCAACAATAAATATAGCAAAACAAATTAAATTGTTTTTCTCTTTTTTAAATTATATAAATTTGCGTTTTATTTATATCTTTTTATACATTTTTTAGTTTTCGCTTAATATATACTTAAAGACAAAATTTTTTAATATTGTTTTAAATACTCTTTCTAAATTGTTTAAAAAAAATTATCTTAAAAATAATTTTAAAGACAAAGAAATTCTTGATAAAGTTGTTGTTTATTATATAATTTTAATTAAAATAACTAAAATTTTTAAGAAAAAACTAACTAAAATTTATAAAATCGATAAAAAATAATTTAAGATTTACAAAATACTTTTTAATTAATACAAAAAAAATTGTAATAATTAATAAAAGATTTAAAATTATTTTGTTAATTTAAAACAAATCTTGAAGAAACAAAAATTTGCTATTATTATTTCGACAAAATTTTTTGTTTTAATAGAAATTTAAACTATAATTTCGATACTTAATATAACAAATACGACAAAAAAATCAATAAAGTCGAAAATAATAGAACAAAAATTTGCTATTGTAATTCTAACAACTTCGATAATTTTATACTTAAAAAAAAATCAATTGCTACTTTAATTTTTGACAAATAAAAATTTGAATTATTGTTATTAATAAAGAAGAAGTTTACTCGACAAAAATGTTCAATTATTAAGAATTGCTATTTAAAGACAATTATAAACAATTATTAATATATTTTTGACTTAATAGAACAAGATAAATATCTAAAAAATAAAGTTAAAATTTTGAAGAAACTACTTAAAGCGTACAAAAACAACTAAAAAAAGTTAGCTTTAATATTGTTAATATTGTCTATTTATAATATAATAACAATTACAAAACTTTTGCTCTTTCTAGTAATTTATTTAAAAATCGAAATTACTATTTCGAATCTATTAATAATTAATTATCGAAACAAATTTATTAATCTTAAATATTTTGTTTTTAAAACATAAAGAAGATATTTAATATATTTTTATTTTTAAAATTTAAATTTATTTAAGATTTTCGATCAAAATAATAATTTCGAAGATTTTGCTTAATTGTTATTTTAAATATATTTAAAAAAAATAAGAATAAAATCTTTTAAACAAGAATTTATTATTTTATTAAAAATAAATGCAATTGTAATATTTAAAAAATACAAAATTGCTTTAAAAGTTTTAACAAAATTAATATTTTAAAATTCTCTATTTTGTTAACTAGTTATATATATATATAACACAAAACTAAGAGCTTGTAAAATATTAAAAGTAGACAAAAACTTTTATCTATTTATAAGAGAAATATTTGCTATTAATATTTTTGAGCAATTTAATAAATACAACAACTTTAAATTAGTTGCAATTCTACTTTTCTTTACGTACTACAATATAATAGTAACAAAAATTTGTTTACTAAAACTGCCAATAATATACACTCTTTTTAGCGCGTTTGTTAAAAACATTTTATTTATCAAAATTACTAGCAACTTAGTATTAATATTCGAAAGAACTTACAATCTTGCAATCGCAATATTCGATACTTCTCTATTATTTCTTTATATTTGCATTATATTATTAGAATTTAATTTTACAATTTTAGATTTCGAAAACTTCGATTGCAAGAATATTGTTAACTTCGATCTTGCAATATTAAATATATTAGTTAACAATAAGTTGCGCTCTCTCTTGTATAATATATCGATTTTGATTAAGCTTAATTTTGATAACTTTTTTATCAAATATTTTTCGAAAAATTGCTTAATTCTATTCGATTAATAGTTTTACAAGATTTGTAATCTTAAAGTTACTACGCAAAAACTATATTAACAAAAAATATTTATTAACAAAGAAACAATAAAAATTAATATATTAAATAATAAAAAACTAGTTGTGTTTACAAATCTATTAATTCAAAAAAATTATTATATTGTAATATATAAAAATATCTAGCTTATTAATAATCTTTAATATGTTAGAGATAAATATAGTATTTTTGTTAAAAAAAAGAAATAAAATTGCTATTAATAAATCTACAAAATTAACAATTTTTTTTGAAAATCTTGTCTCGAAACAAGAATCTAATAACAACAAAAATAAAGATAATATATTTTTTAAAAATAAATTTAACAAAGAAGCGACAAAAAAGAAGACAAAGAATAAGAAATTAGAAAACAACATAAAATATAATAAAATATAATAAATGCAAGAGTTGCAAGCTAAAGAGAAAAAATGTTAAAAAAATTAAGAAGAAGATTGTTTTAATCAAGTTAAACATTTTAATATTTTTTAAAGAGAATATTTTAACTTTAACGCTTTTAATTTTAAAAACAAATTGCATAATTGCAATTCTAGTAGACAACTATATTAATATACGCAAGAATTTGTTTTGTATACAATTACTAGTTAAAATCAATATTATTGTCAAATTGTTCAAGAAAAAAACAAAGAATACAAAAAATTTATAGTATGCAATTAAGAAATTCGTAGACGCATTAATATTAACGCTTATTTATTATTATTTGTTGTTAACTTTTATTAATTTGACAAAGATAGAAAATACGAATTTTACTATATCTAAAAATTGATTGTTGCACGTTACAATCTATTAATACGAGATAGAATATAAGACTTTTCTTAAAGCAAAATTATATATTATCGAGAAAGTTGTAAGCGAAATCTCTTTGTAATTTAAAATAAATCTTTCTCTCTTTCTTTAATTGTTTCAATAATTTTGTTGTATCAATACTACAAACAATCTTTTCTATAAAAAATATATTATCTTGAATCTTTCAATTTTGCTCTAATTGTTTTAGAAATTCTTTCGATCTTGTTTTGATTATTTTAAAAAATTTGTTAAACTTCGACACTACAAATAATCTTTTTTAAAAAAAAAACATATTATTACGAATCTTTCGATTTTGCTCTAATTGTTTTAGTTCTATTTCTATATTAATATTATAGACTATCTTTTCTATTGTTATGTATCTTAATATTACAACGAAAATTCTTTTCAATTTATCTTTTTAACAATAGAAATTCTATTCGCTCTACGTTTATTCTTTTTGTATTTGTTGCTATTAAGAATAATAATATAGCAAAAAAAATAGAAAAAAATATTACAATTATTGTATTTTTTTTGAACAAAATACTTTTCTTTTGAACAAAATATTTCTTGCTTAACAAGATATTTCTTGACACAATAGTATTTAGAGCTAGAGAACTTTTCTCTTTCTAGCTAGCAATACAATTATAATTCCTGTTATTAATGTTCTTTTTATAGTGCGTTTTCGTATTACTTTTCTAGTGCAATAGATATAACATTTCGAGAAAATAGACTTATTAATTGTTTTATACAATTGACGTATACTTTTAGATATTTAATATTCTTAAAAAAAGTAAATAGAAAAAAAATTAAACTGTCGACAACTTGTAGTTTTTTCTATACTATTATATATTTTTGTTTGTTAAAAGTATCGAATATTTTCTTTTCTAGTACTTGGTCTCGCAAAACTTTGATATCTAGCGTTAATAGCTATAATACTTTTAGTTTTAGAACTTTTATTATAATTTAATTTATCTTATATATTGTATTTTTGTTTTGCTAAAATAGTGTTTCTTAGATCTTCTTAATATAATTGAGATAGCGTAGACTTTTCTATCGAAAAATAAACAAATTAGAGTACTTGTTGAGTATCTACTTATTTTGTTATATTTAATAACTATAATTATGTATAGTATGCTATTTCTTTAATTTTCCCGAAAATTAGTAATATTTAATAGAGTATCGCAAGTTACAATTAGTTTATTATATCGAAAAAACTATTTCAAATATCTCTTTCTATATATAGTTAAATAGTTCTATTATTGTTATTCGAAACTAAAATTGTATTAAAAGTAGTACTAATATATTTTGCAATAGATTTTGTTGTCGATAGACTTTTTTTTGTTAAAATATTTCTCGATCAAATATATTTTTAGTTCGCAATCGATATCTGTAAAAAATAGAAATTAGAAATATTAATTTTGAGAAAAATTCTATTATATTTGCAAGATAAAGATTTACTATTTACTATTTATTTGCCAAAGAAAGAACTTCTTTTTCTATCTAAATTCTGTGCTATTTGTGCAGATATTTCAGTTAATAGTTAATCGAAAAAACTAGTTTCGAATATCTGTTTTTCAATTTAGTTAGGAATATTTTTGCTGAAATTTTTGAAATTAGTATAGCAGTATCGAGATATTGCTAATTAACAACAGCATAGATATAATTATATATATTAAGTTAACAATATTTTTTTCGAAATATTAATTTCAATCTCTCTATATTTGTATTATCGAGCTTTTCTAATTTGTTCTATCGAAAATATAGTTATTTAAGTCTAATGCAAGTTGTTTCTTTGTATTGAAGCTCTTTTTCTATCTCGAGTCTTAACTTTTTGTTATATACTTAAATTTGTTATATTTCAAGAAAAAAAAATTGATAAAAAATAAAAAATAGATAGACATATTAGAGTATTTTGCAATCTAACAATACTTGTACTTTATATTGCGCGTTGTTTCTAATAGATTTTAAAAAGTACTGCTATTTTTCTATTCGAAACTGTTTTTCTTTCTGTATTTTAAATAATTTTCTAACTATTATTAATCTACTTATATACTATATTGTTTTCGATATTCTATTTTTTTTCTCGACTGTATTTTCTATTTAACAATTATATTAAATATTTTTTTATTTTTTTATTTTTTACAAATATCTAATATAAGTTTTCAACTCTTTAAATATAATATTTTGTTTAATATAAGAGATCTAAAAGAAGTTAAGCAATCTATTTTGATTATAGAACTTTGTAGCAATATTACAGAATCGAAACAATATTTCTAGAACTACTCGATCTCTAAAAACAAAAATTAAAAAAAAAAGATCTCTCTCTTTGCAGAGAATTGAAATAGATACAAAACTTGAAATTCGCAAATATAAAAAAACAAAAAACAAATCTCTATAAAAAAACTACAAAAAGATTTTTTAGCTTAAGTTTAATTGTTTTATTATTGTTGTTGTTCGAAAAAAATATCTTTGCAAATATATTATTGTAAAAAGTTTTTCGAAGTTAGACTTTTATAAGAAATTTTATATATTATATTATATTTAATACAACAAGTTTGTTACTGTTTTAGAATTTTTTAGTTTTAAGAAATTCTTCTATATTATTCTCGAGCGTATAGATATCTTTTTTATTTAGATTATTGCTTTTTCTTTCTATTTTAACAAACAAGAATTGACAACTATATTTGGACAAATAGATCTAATAGATAGAATATTACAAAAAATATACTAATTGCAATAGATATTTAAGAGTCTTGTCTATCTTATTTTCCAGAAATAAAAGCACAAATCTCTTAGTTGCTTTAATATTTTTTTAGATATCGGAAAAAATATTAAAATTAGTCGATCTTAATCTTAGTTTATAGAAGACTTTGTTAACATTATATAGCAGCAAATCAAAAATGCTGTTGTTAGATTGCTCTATTAGACAAAATTAGTATTAAAAATATAAAAACGTTTAGTAGAATTATAATAAAACTTACATAGAAATATATCAAAAACAACAAAGCTATCGATATCAAGAATTTAAATTGTTGATTTTTCGATTTCGATATTGTCGAATTTCTATCGACAACAATATTTGCTTCTTCGATAAACAAACTAATAAAAATAAATTGCAATCTAGTTGCTTTAATTAGAATTTGATATTTTTAATATTAACTATTTTAGTATAATTGACAGAAAAATTAACTCGAGTAGATAATAGATTGAACTAAAGTCTTTGCATAAAGACTTTACAAGTTAGTATAGATATTTTTTTTTAGAGATTTGCAAATATCTTGATATACTAATCTAAAATTATAAAATCTCTATTTCTGAACTTTTTGCGTTAGTTTAATAAATTGAAATTTTTTTTTTTCGTTTCTCGAAACAAATTCTAAATATAGCGCACTATTAAAAATAGTAATAATTTAGCTTTGTTTTTATAGACTACTATTTTCTGCCTTTTTTCTAATACTTTTAATATTCTTTTTTCTTAACTTTTTTTACATTTGTTTTTATAATTAGTTTTATTCAATCTTAGTTTTATATATTAAAAGAGTCTTAATATCTTAATATATTTCTTTATTTCTTTTTTAGTTTTTCTTCTTATTATTTTTTTGATCTGTTTCGATTTTTTATCTTTTCTCTATAATATTGTTTTAACTTTGTGTAATGCTATAGTGCTCTCGACGCGCTAGCGTCTCAAGATATAGCAGAGAGCATGTAATCTCGAATATCTATAGAAGTCTCAAATAACACAACATTTCTTTCTAATTAGATAGCGAAAAATAGACTTGCATATTATAGCAAGTATTAGATAGAGAGAAAGCTTATCTCTTGTTGTCCTTCAACAATTAGTTCTACTACTACTATTTTATATAGTTAAAATATAATAATACAAGTTTATTATATTTTACATCTTTTATATCTTAGTATGTTAACAAGAAGCAAACGCACTTGCATTTTACAATTCTAAATATTTTATTTTTCGAAAAAAAAGACTCGAAATATAATAGTATAATATTAAATTATATTAACTTAAGTTACAATAATTATTTAATTATTAAGTTAAAGTTTAAAGAGTTTAATATTCTTTAAAACAACAATTGTTTACAAAATATTATCAAAAATAATTTCTATTAATATAATAATAATAAAGAAAATAGTTTAGCTATAATTAAAGTTTCGACTTTATATTAGTAAATAAAAATTTTAATAATAAAAATTTAATATTTGTAGAATATTTAATAGATTCAAATTATAATAGTTAAACAAACAAACTTTTAAATTTCTTAATTTATTATTATCTTGTTATTAATAATATTTAAGTTTTTAAAGCTTAAAAAACTAAAATTGTACAAAAGTTAAAATATAAATAAATATATTATTTAGTTTTAAAAAATCGATATTAATATAATACAATTTTTAACATACTTTATTATAAATAAGAACAAAATTCTTTATTATATATTATTTTTAAAAAACAATATTATTATCTAATAATATTTAAAAACAAGCAATAGTATTAAATTAAAAGACAAAATCTTTAAAAAATTTAAAAAGTTTCTATTAAATTTAATAGCTAATTTTGCTAATTATTATTTTTTTTATTTAAAAAAAATAAAAAATTACTAGACAAATATTAAACTAAAAGATAACTATTTTTAAAAGATATTTAAATAAGTTAAAAACTTATTTAGTATTATTTTTAAAAAAGTATAAAATCTATATATTTTTAACTAAATTTAAATCGAACTTAAAAATAAAGATTCTAAGTATTAATAATATATTAAATATTTGCAATAAACTTCTAGCTATAGTTATTATATAAGAACAAATACTAAATTGTATTTACAAAATAAATATAAGCAACTTTATAATTTTTTATTAAAATTGTTAATTAAACAATATTAACAAGTTTAACAAAAATAAAAAAATTTATATTTTTAAGAACTTGTTAATATTATATAAGCAAATTTACAAAGTTAGCAATACAAATTATTTAAAAAGTATTAAATAGTTTAAATACTATAAAAAGAAATATTACAAAACAAATTATTTTAATAAATATAAATAAGACAAGTCTATTATTACTATTATTATTATAATAAATACAAAAAAAAATTAAGCTTTATTAATATCTCGCAAACAAAGTAAAAAAGATAAATAAAAACAATAATTTTAATTTTAATAAAAAATTAAATTTAACTTTTTAATAACAAATATTAAATTACAAATCTAGTTAACTCGAAAGCTAAAATAAATTTTATTAACTATATTTATATAGTACAATAGAAATTGCAATTTATATTTGCTATCTTATTAATACTAGATTTTTTTGATAGCAATAGTTGTTTCTATTATAATATCTATAAGTTAATCTATTATTTAATTAATTTATAGAGTTAGTATCGAGAATATATTACTTTGTTTTATTCGATAAAATATATAGACTCTAATTTGATATTAGATATATTAATATTATTTAAACAAAATATATTAATTAATTCGAAAACACAAAGCTAGCAATTTAAGATTGCAAATTAAAAATTAAAAATAATTAATTCTAAACAATTTGTCTTAAATTTTGCTAAGTATAGCACAATTTATATAATTGTTTGCGCTAATATTATTAAAAAATTAAACAAAAAATTAACAAAGTTTAAAATTTTTAAAAAATTAAGAAATCTAGAAGATATTTATAATAATAAATTAGCTAAAATTTTATTAAAATTAAGAAGAGAAAATTACGCTATTAAGTTTTAGAACAATAAAGAGCTATTATTTATATTTTTTTATAATTTTTTACAAAATAAGCTAGCAATACTTTGACAATATCTTAATAATATATTAGCAAAAGATTAAATTAAGCATTTAGTTTTGTTTGCAAGCGCTTCTATCTTATTTGTATTAAAATTAAATAATAAATTATATCTATATATTAACTATAGAAATGTAAATACAATTATTATTAAAAATTGTTATTTATTGTTTCTAATTTTAAAAACACTAGATTATGTATACAAAGCAAAGCGCTTTATTGTCTTAAATTTAAAGAATGTCTACTATTGTATTTGTATTAAACGCAATAATAAGTAAAAGACAACATTTTGCATATATTATAAGTATTTCAAGTATTAAATTATACTATTTAAATTAGCAAACGTATTGACAATTTTTTAGATCTATATTAATAAAATATTATAAAAACTAATCGATATAATTTACATAATTTATATAAATAATATACTTATATATAGCAATAATTTAACAAAATACTAGTGTTATATTAGATAAATATTAAAACGTTTTCGCGAATATTTGCTATATATTAATCTAAAAAAGTATAAGTTTAATATTACAAAAATTAAATTTCTAAACTTTATTATATTTCTCGAAAATATATAAAAAAAATTAAAAAAAATTAAAACAATTAAAAAATAATTTAAATTGAAAACTTATTGCAAGTTTTAAATATTTCTAAGTTTTATAAACTTTTATAAATACTTTATATATTATTATTCGAAAAAAGTTACTTTTCTTATTAATTATTAAAATAAAATAAAAATAACAAAAAATTTAATTTTTTTGTTTAATTAAATAAAATAAAGCAAATATTTTGCTAGTTTTGCAATATCTTTATATTAACCTTACCTTTTTATTACTACAATTTAAACAAGAAAATTAGAGTAAAAATTAATATATTTAATTTTGCAATTGCAAGTATTCTAAATTAACAAAATAACAACAAAAATTAATATTTAATAGTATTTTAATTGCGAAAAATAATTTTAATAAAACAATATTATAAAATATATAATTAGAAATTACTAATTATTATAATTGTTTTTAAACAATAAAGATACTATCTAAAGAGCAATATTTATTCTATTAAAATATAATCGAATTATAATAATTTTAGAAAATTTATAAATTAAAAGAAACTAAACTTAAGACAAGTTTACTAAATATTTAAATTAGTTATTTATAATTTTGAAATCTTTTATTATCTAAATAAAAAAAACTTAACAAATAAACTATTAAGATATTTTAATTATAAAAAAATCTTATTGTTAAATATAAAATTGTTATTAATATTGCAAAACAAATTAATATTATTATTTAACAAAGATTTATTAATGCAAAACAAACAAAAGATATTAAGTAATTTAATTTTTATATTTTAAAATAAGTTAATATTGTTGTTTAATAGAAACTTATTAGCGCAAAGCAAACAAAAGATGTTAAATAATTTAATTCTTATATTATAATTAGCAAAACTATTTACTAATAACACAAAGATTTTGCAACTATAAAGTAGAAAAAAAGTTCTTAAAAAACTAGTATTTTTATTTTAATTAATTAATATACAAATTATTATCTTAGAAAAAAAATTAAAAATATATTAAAAAAATTGTATAAAAAATCTTAAAAATTAATAAAATTCTTAATAAAGAATCTTTAAACTAAAAATATTTAAGTCGAAAAAATTTAAATTAAGATTAAAAAATTATTTTATTATAAACAAAAAATATAAATTTTAAATTAAAAAAATCTTATTAAATACAATAAATTATTTTATATTTTAAGAAATATAATTATTAAAAAAAAAAAAATTGCAAAAATTATAACAATTTTTTGACAAAATATTTTAAAATTAAGAAAACTTTAAATTTATTTTAATAAAAGTATTTCTAATTTATTTGCACTAAATAAATAAAAATATTTATTAAAATATATAATATTTATTAATATATTAAAGTTTTTTATTATAAATTATATAATAAATTTTAATTCTTATTTGTTGCAAAAAAGTTATAAAAGAAAATTATTATAAACTTTGTAATAAGTTTGTTATTAAACAAATATTATAAAATTATATATAATTTAATTTTTGTAATAGTTAATTACTATACAAAAATAATTAGATATATATCTATAATTACTAAAATTAATATCGCAAAACTAGCAAAAATATTTTTTAATAAAATTGTTTTATACTTCGAAACGCTAGCTAATATAATAAATAATATAAAATTTATCTTTATTAATATTTTCTAATTTGTTGTATATTTTTATATATAAATTAAAAGACAATTAAGTATTGTTTTTTATTTTTAAATAAATAATTTAATTAAACAACAAAATTAAATTTTCAAATATTATCTTTGTACTTATATTAATACTAAATAGATAAAATAAACAAATTTATTATTAATAGCAAAATTTATTTACAATAATAGTTATTATATTTTAATTAAAGTTTTGTTGTTTTATTTAATATATAATTATTACTTAAAATTTTACTATAAAGTTAAGAACAACTTTATTAAAAAAAAGATATTGTTAGTACAAAAACGCGTAAAATAGTTTTATAATTTAAAAAAAAATTTAACAAATTGTTTTAAAAATGTTGTCGCACAATAGACAAAATACTATAATAAAAAATATAAGTTAAAGAGTTTTGTTATAAAAGAATTCATTATATTCTTAATTAAAAATCTAAAACAAAAGAAATTTAGTAAAAAGATATTGCACAAATATATTAAAATGTTTAGAATTAAAAATAAAAATAAAATACAAATTTATTGCTTTATTTTATCTTATATTTATCGAATTTATAATACTTTTTATATTTTACTTCTAAAGTTATACTTGTATTGCGTTAATAATTAGCAAATAAAATAAATATTGCAAGTTTCGAAACTTGTTAATAATAAAGTTTAATAAAAGATTAAAAAATTTTTAGACAAAATTAAGTTAAAAAAATAAATATAATATAAAATTAAATAAATAAATTAAGACAAAAAATATAATTAATAACTATAAAAAAAGTTTCTAAATAATATTAATAAGTTGCAAAAGAACTTTAAGAAATAAATATATAATAAGTAAAAGCAAAAAAAATAGTATAATATATATTGCAACAACAACAATTATATTAACAATAATTTACTTAATAGAAAATTGCGCAATTGTTATTGTATTGTTGTTATATAATTAAGTTATAAAAAAAGATTTCTTTATTTTATTATACAAGATATTAAAAATAATAAGATTATCTCTCTTAATATAAATGCTTAAAATATAATTCGAAAACAAAGTTATTTTATTATTGTTAATTAATTAACAATATATTGCAACAACTTAGCAAATTCTTAATATTTTATCAAATTTGTCTTAAAACAACTAGAAAAAAAAATCGAATTTATTCGAAAATAAATTGTCGAATTTTTTAAAATTAATTATAGATAAGTTTTTAAAGTTGTTCAAAGTACTTATATTATTTTAAGAAAAACAAATTACAAAAGATTTGTTTTGTACAATTTTCTTTATTTTTGTTATAAATTTGCTCTTGCTATTTATATATATTTTTGCTTTCTTTATTTTTTAAGAAAATATAAATAATCGAAGTACAAGCAAGATTAAAATAAGATTTGTTATATTTTTATTTAATAATTTTGTTAATAACTTAGAATTGCAAAGAGACTTAATCGCAAAATTGTAAAACTCTATAAAAGAATTTTTCGAACTTGTTTAATTTAAGTTAGCAATAAACTTAGAGATAATTTGTCTTAACTTTGTTTCTTTTATTTTTATTAACAAGTTATTTTTTTTTGTTTTTTTTCTGCTTTTAATTCTAAATGCAAGTTAGCAAAGTATTAATAAGTAAACAAAAATACTTATTTTTAATACTTTTTTAAAAAGTAGATCGATTAGTTGTTGCGTTTTAACAAAAGTTTTGTTTTAAATTATTTTTGTTTTTGCAAGTTTTTATTCAAATTTAATTTAATATTTTTGAGCAAAAATTAAATTTTGTTTAAATTATTAAATATAAGTTTAAGTTTAATTTGTTATTAATAAGATAAATTTTTTATTGTATTATTAACTTTTTATCTCGCAAACTATACTTTTTTGTATGCGTTTTATTGTTTTAGAAATTGTGTTTTCTATATTAAGTCTTTTGCAATAATTGATAACAAATTCTTTTATACAATCTTAAAAGTATTTAACAAACTAGTAAATATTAGCAATTGTTATATTGTAAATACAAATAAAATTTATCGCAATATAGTAATTTGATTTGTAATAAAAAAATTTACAACAAGTATAAATACTTTTTTTCTCGCAAATGCATACATATTTGTTTACGCAAGTTATATATAAAAAATTATTATAAACTATAATATATTAGTATTGCAAGCAATAAAGTATTAAGATTGCTTACTCTTTTATTTTCTCGATCTCTTAAAAGATATAGTAAAAATAAAAATAAAATATTAATTTAAGATTTGCACTATATATATAAGCTTTACGTATTATTGTTTTTGCGACAATTTACTTATAGCAATAAAGCAATTGCAATTAAGAAGAATATAAGAAGAAAGAAAGAAAAGAAAAGAGAAACAACAATATTTATAATTATAATTTATTTAGTGTTTGCGCAATACTAGTTTTACTTTAAATTTTATTTAGAATTTTAACAATAACAAACAACAAAACAATAATATATTATAAATTGTTAGTATTGTTATTATATTGTTCTACAAATTATATTAAATTAAAGTATAAATTTACTTCTATTAAATAAAAGATTCTTTTTCTTCTAATTTTTAAAAAGATTTGAGAAATTTTTTAACAAGCTTTTGCAATATTAATACTTAGCAAATATCTTTATCTTAATAAGATTAATATAGCTTTTTATATTATTAGAAATTAGTGCTTTAAGAGAGAAAATAACTATAATATTATAGTGTCTTCGACGCGCTAACGTCTTAGAATATAGCAAAATACGTAATTTTAAGTATTGATAAAAGTCTCAAATAATACGACACTTCTTTTTAATTAAATAGCAAGAAATACATTCGCACATTATAATAAGTATTAGATAAAAAGAAAGCTTGTTTCTTGTTGTTTTTTAACAATTAGTTCTACTATTATCTATTCTAAATAATTAAGATATAATAATACAAGTCTATTATATCTTACG
>JAABUL010003274.1_pt1 | contig 24457 bp, 7 predicted proteins | sample 5559151 | NCBI WGS metagenome assembly JAABUL01 (sample SAMN10711876, study PRJNA513368) | rock metagenome | isolation source: Antarctica rocks | place: Antarctica: Victoria Land, Pudding Butte sud | reverse complement strand
AATTGCAGAATTATATCGCAATTCTACTAAAAAGCTTAGCTACTAGAATTGCGAAAAAAAAATAGATACTATATAGTTTACTTTTGGATACTTAATTTTATTACGTTTCAGCTAATATTTTATCTACGGATAGCTATATAGTTTGCTTACTGCTAGACTATAATATATAATCAGTTCTAGCAATTTAGAATTGAGATAGAGACTAGTAGTAAATGTTGGAAATATATAAGAGCAGAAGCAATAGATATAAGTATTAAATATATTGATTGAACTAAACTGCAATAAAAAGCTACGTAGTCGAATAAAAGATAACTAACTTATTTCTTTAATCGCCAGAAAGTGTGCCATCTCCTATAATCTACTACGTAGAATAGAAGAGAATCCCACCAATAACTAAGCGTACAGACATTGCTAAGCTCCAATTTAATTGGATTCGGAAGTCGGCGACAGCGAAAGCACTCGTACCCTATAGAGTTAAGCTGCTACTATATTGGGTCTAGCTGTTGGTCAAGGGGATTGGCCGACTTTTGGGCGATTAAAGAGATACAGGCAAAGCTAGCTATAGGGGAATTCCGAATAACGGAAACCTGGCTATAGCGGAAGAAAGCTCTGGCTTTTGAGAACTATATATATAATTATCGGAAAGTTTGTCTATAACGCAACCAGAAAGACTTTTCTGAAATTTTCGCGAGATTCCGTTATAGCAAGCTGTAAGATATAGTCAAAATATAGAAAAGCTATATATTTCATTGTATTTTATCTTATCTTAGAGCCGAATCTATATATTTTTATGCCAATTTTACATCAGCTATACTTAGCCACTTACTAGTTACATTTTAATAACGGAAACTCTATATATAACGGAATAAGATACAGGATTTGCTATCTTCGTTATAGCTAGCTTTGATTGTATACTAGAAACCTTAGAATCTTAAGCAACAGCTCTATAGAGATAGGAGCGAAGATACTTCGACCAGGTCCAGTCTCTCTTTAGCGCTAAACTCGCTCGTTTCTACGAAATAAGATAAAGATAAAAGCTATTAGAAAACAATATTCTCGACATTTTTATCACTAAAATCAATATCTCAATAGCTTAGTAAAGTAGATTTTGCATTTGCTCGCTTTTAAGATCTTTTCTTCAATATATTGTTCAATTTTACATGCAAATTAACTATTGTTTTGTAAAACTTTATATTAGTTGCTCGAGTATCTTTGTAATAAGCTAGCTCTTGCAATAAATAGCTATTTGTTCTTGTAAATTTTATTACGCGCTTTGTTAAAAAAGCAAAGCAATTTTGCTTCGATATTTGAAGCTAATAAGATAATTGTTTGTAAGTAAATGTAATTCTTCTATTTCTTGCAATCTAGTAATCTAGAGCAACAATATTACTTGTCTTGTTAAAAATTAATTGTTTGCGAAATGCAAAACATATTAATAACAATTGTCGCTTTACTCGAGAATCTTAAAAGATAATATGTCGATTGTCTCTAATTGTTTTTGTTCTTAGAGATGCAATCTTTGACGTTGCAATCTTTGAGACTTCGTTATAAATTACTTCTTGTCGTTGTTCTTCTACTATTGACGACAATCAATTTTTTGTCTTACTTTCGATTCGTGTATTGCTTGTTGTAACATCGTAGTCGAATATATCTAGTCTAAACACAATATCTAACGAGGAATTAGAAGCGAATTGGAAATAGTAACTTGAAAGCTTATTTATAGCTGCTTAAAGAATTATCTTTTCGCGAATCTTCCTAAATATAATAATTAGGCATCCTTCTGAATCCTGTAGGGGAGAAGCTTCATTTTTGATGTTCTACAAGAAATCTTTTCTAAATATTCATGAAAATCCTATATAAGCTTCAAAACCGGAATTGGATATAATCGAGTATTGCTATAATAAAAATTCTCCTCGAGTCAAATTCTTTTAATCTATTGGTTTTGCGAAGTGTCGTACGTTTACATCTTATCTAATAATTCAATATAATATCTACTAGCGTCTTGAAGACTTGTCTCGTCTTCCTATTCTGTTACTATTTGGTTTGCGCATTCGTCGATACTGTATCAACACTCCAAAGTACTTATAAGTCTGCTGCTCTCCAAATAAGAGACAACAAAGCACTCGATACTAATATAAGTATATATAAACTAGTATTTAAATCCGCTTCTTCTAATTATAATCTAGACAACCAATAAAAGCTCTTTAGTCTATACTTCTTCGACGCTTATCTTAACTGTTTACACGGAACTCGATTGCAAAAATAATCGACACAATAGAATTCTCTATTATTCGCAGGATATAAGGTTTAGGAAAGATAGAATTTGGGTCAATGTAGCGTCTTTCAAATCTATTAAGATATCTTGTCTACTAGAGAAACAAGAACAGCTAGATTTGAGTTGCTTAGATCAAGATTCCAGCCAAATCTAGACTTGGAGCTGCGAAGAGTACATGATAAACTATCGAATAGTAACAGCTACTAGCTGTCACAACAATTCTAACGGAGAAGAAGCTAGCTATATTCGCTTGTAGCATTATTAGGCAAATGCGAGATATAAGCAGTAAGCCAACAGAATACTAGTATCGAGAAAGCTTCAACTTTGTGTCTTATGCTCCGAGCGAATAGCGCGCCTAGGATCAAATGTCTCGCTAAAAGACTATCTTTTTGTAATAATATATAATAGCACACTAAGATAGACATGCACTTGTTCTTGATTCGCGTTTTGTTTAGCTAGATAAAAATCTATTCCTTCGATTACTACAAATTTGATCTAGTTTCTAAAAGAATCCTACGTGAAGAATCTTATGAAAATGTCGAACTAAGACTATTAGATTATGCTAAACACACTGCGTTTCCGTAAAGATTGTATATTGTCTTTGTACAGAGTATATAGTCGTCATTACTTATTATAAGCCTAGGAATGGAGAGCAATTTACACAATAGACTTGGGCTAGCAGGCAGCGATACCTATTCCTACAAGTAGATGCTAGAGTCAGAAGTGGATGCCAGAGCCAGAAGTGGATGCCAGAGCCAGAAGTGGATGTCAGAGCCAGAAGTGGATGCCAGAGCCAGAAGTGGATGCCAGAGCCAGAAGTGGATGCCAGAGCCAGAAGTGGATGCCAGAGCCAGAAGTGGATGCCAGAGCCAGAAGTGGATGCCAGAGCCAGAAGTGGATGCCAAGCAAGAGCAAGGATGGAAAGTCGAAACACCGGTGAAGATGACTAAGAAACGAATCGATCTAGACTGCTATATTGTCGAGAAGAGACGTAATTAGATTTAAAGCTGCATTGATCTACTTCGCGAGTCGCTTCTTCAAGTTCGACATAGCGGGATTCATTAGTACATCGCAACCACATCCATCATACGCAGATCGTCCGTTGCGCCCGAACCTTAGGTTCAACGCAAGTGGAGGACCGAGACCCACGAGAGAACACGGAAAGTCGGACCGGCCCCGAAGAAAATAGCTGGCCACTCAAGATAAGGAAATTCAAAAGGGGGAGCTCCGCAGCCAAAGTTGGGCGAAGCGCCGCAAACGACTCAACGAATTATCTGCCTTGGACCCGGAACTCTCGAAAGTACTAGACATAAAAGAATGCATGCTGAAGATGCAGAGAATGGTCTTAGAAAAGCTCGCTGCCGAAGAGAATCATCTAAAGGAACTAGCAGAGACCTCGAATCGGCCAATCGCAAACTTTGACGATCGGGTTAGAGAGATAGAGGAGGTGATACTATCGATGCAATATTGAGACGTCGATTGAGCTTCGAACTTACATATAAGTGATACAAATCTTTGCGTAAGATGTTGCAAGAACGTTGAAACTGCGTAGTCTTATCTTAGACAATTCGTTCAAGTCTAATACTTAGAGCCGTGGGTTCGAAGCAGTTGTCGTACTTACCTTCTTATGGGTGCCCAGAGCAAGTAGGGCAAGTGGATATATCCGCCATTATCGTCCCCTGCTGCTGGCGGAGGCAGGGGAGAGAGAATCTGATGTACAACCGTACTTCGAGAGAAGTAGCCGCGATATTAGAAGTCCGCGATGGAAAACGGTTTTTATCTAGCAGTGCCCAATAATGTTTATGCCCTACTTGGTGTGTTTTTTCCTTGCGGGATCGATCTTGTACGTTTGTACACCCCTTATATATAGCGCGCAATAAAGTGAGGGTATAAATGTGAGTCAATAATGTTTCTTGTTTAACCTATTGGTCGGAGGAGAGGCAGATTTCAATAGCCTCTCAAAGATAGCAGTTGTTTATCTAGCTATTATTGCGATCGTTGGAAGCGCTTTCCTAGTTTGCGTCTTTTGAACTTATTCTTACATTGATTGAAATAGTATTTCTTGGAACAAGATAATTCTAATATAACAACTATGTAAAATCTACTCTAGCTTTGTATGCTATTAATTTACCAACAATCTTATATCTTTTAGAGTAATTCTCTTTTATATAAGATACTTCTTTAATGTTTCTTTCGAACGTAATACAATTAAGATATATTATTGATAACAACTCTTTTCAATATATTTTGTTATTAAGATAAAACGTTAATGCGAACATCTATTGTAGAAATCTATAGCTTGCCGTCGATATAGATTTCTAACTTCCGAATTAAGAGTACAGTGTAAGTTCTGTCGATTATTACAACTTAGTAACACTTCTATAAAGTTAATATGCGCAACTCGATATCGAAAAGTCTTATTTTTTCTCTTATTTTCTTCTTCGCTACTCTCTCGACCTCGAATAGATCGAATAGATCGATTATAAGAAATAATGTATCTTTCTAGAAGTCTTCTTTATAAAATTTGAAGTTAATACGAATCTTTGTGTTATCTAATCTCTTCTTAAGTTAAGTCTTAGACTTTTGTACTTTTTTTGTCGAGAATAGATTTATTGATGTCTCGACTCGATTTACGTTTTGTTCTATTTGCTAATATACTTTCTCTTAATTAAGTTCTTCTTTTTTAAGTAATGCTTCTTGTTTAAGTCTTTGCTAATCTTGTAGTCTTTGTTAATTCTCTAGACTTTAATTCTCTAGTCTTTCTCGTCTCTCTTACTTCTGTCTTTCTTGCGTCTCTTGCTTTTGTCTGGTGTCTTGCTCTTGTCTTTCTCGCTCTAATCTCTTCTTATTAGATCTTTCTTGCTCTTGTCTCTTCTGCTCCAGCCTCTGCTGCTCTTGCTCCTGCCTCTCCTGCTCCAGTCTCTGCTGCTCTCGCTCCTGCCTCTTATGCTTCTGCCTCTCCTGCTCCAGCCTCTGCTGCTCTTGCTGCTCCTGCCTCTCCTGCTCCCGCTCCTGCCTCTGCTGCTCCTGCCGCTCCTGCCGCTCCTGCTCCTACCTCTGCTGCTCTCGCTCCTGCCGCTGCTGCTCCTGCCTCTGCTGCTCCTGCCTCTGCTGCTCTTGCTCCTGCCTCTGCTGCTCCTGCTCCTGCTGCTCTTGCTTCTGCCTCTGCAGCTCCAACCTGTCTAGCTCCAGCTCCAGCTCCCGCCTCTCCTGCGGTATGTGTGCGTCTTGCGATCTGTTTATATTCTCGTCTATGTTATTAGAAACTCGAGAGATCGAATTTAAGATCAAGAATAACAATCTCTCGAAAAATACAAAGTAGACGAACTTCCAAAAAAAAAAAAAAAAAATCTCTTTGTCTTGTTTCTTCTTCTTCTTGTGTAAATAATTTACAAACAAAAACTCGTCATTCTTTACATAATTCTCTACGCGTAATAGTTTATATTTTTGTTTTTTTATTTTATCGACACTATTGATAACTATCAAAGACTTCGATCTTTCGAATCTCGCTCTTGCAATTGTCGACTTTAAATATTGTTTTAAAACAATAATCTCGAGTAACTTGAAATCTAATCGATTAACTAGATTAGCAAAGTCGCGCAGCATTGTTTTATCTATATTAACTATTAGTCTTGTTAAAAGCTCTTTCTCTTTAAACTTTCTAAATATTTGAAGATAGTAATATATAACATAGATATACAATTGTCGATAGTCTAGATTTGCTCGATTTGTTAAGCTTGCCAAACTAGATATAAAGCTAAATTCTATAATCTAAATAATAGTTCAATCTGCTTTTTAATTTGTATCGAAAAACGTCTTTTTCAACGCGATAAACACAATATTTCGAGAAGATAGACTTATCAATTGTTTTACGCAATTGACGCACGCTTCTAGATATTTAATATTCTCGAAGAAAGTAAATAGAGAAGAAATAAAATCGTTAACAACTTGCAATCTGCTCTATATTGCTATACACTCTTACTTGTTAAAAGCGTCAAATATTTTCTTTTCTAGCATTTGATTACGTAAAACTTTGATATTTAGCGTCGATAGCTATAATGCTTTTAGCTTCAAAGCTTTTATTGTAACTTAATCTATCTTTTGCATTGCATTCTTGTCTCGCTAAAATAGTATCTTTCAAATCTTCTTAATATAATTAAGATAGCGTAGACTTTTCTATTAAAGAATAAGCAAATTAGAGCATTTATTAAGTATTTGTTTATCTTGTAACATTTAATAGCTATAATTATGTATAGTATACTATTTCTTTAACTCTTTTAAAGATTAGTAATATTCAACAAAGCATTGTAAGTTGCAATTAGCTTATTATATCTAAAAAATTGTCTTAGATATTGCTTTTCGTACGCAATCAAACAATTCTATTATTGTTGTTCGAAGCTAAGATTGTGTTTAAAGTAATACTAATATATCTTACAATAAATCTTGTTGTTAATTAACTTTTCTTTGTTAAAATATTTTTCGATCAAAGATATTTTTAGCTTGCAATCGATATTTATAAAAGATAGAAATTAAAAGTATTAATTTTAAAAATAGTTCTATTATATCTACGAAATAAAGATTTACTATTTACTATTTATTTACTAAAAAAAGAACTTCTTTTTTTGTCTAAATTCTATACTATTTGTGCAAATATTTTAGCTAGTAATTAGTCGAAAAAACTAGCTTCGAATATTTGCTTTTCGATTTAGTCAACAATGTTCTTGCTAAAATTTCTAAAATTAATATAGCAATATCAAGATATTGCTAATTAACAATAACACAAATATAATTATATATATTAAGTTAACAACAATCTTTTCGAAAAATAAATTTTAATCTCTCTATATTTGTGTTATCGAATTTCTCTAATTTGTTTTATTGAAAATACAATTATTTAAGTCTAACGCAAGTTGTTTCTTTGTATTTAAGTTCTTTTTTTGCTTCGAGTCTTAACTCTTTGTTGTGTGCTTAAGCTTGTTACATTTCGAGAAGATTTACTTAATAAAAAATAGAAAAGAGAAAAATATATTAGAGTGTTTTGCAATCTAGCAATGCTTGTACTTTGTATTGCGCGTTGTTTCTAACAAACTTCAAAAAGTGCTATTAACTCTCTTCTAGAAACTGTTTCTCTTTCTATATTTTAAATAATTTTCTAATTGTTGTTAGTCTACTTATATATTGTATTGTTTTCGACATTCTATTCTTTTCTCGACTGTACTTTCTACCCAACAATTATTAAATTTCCAAATATTTTCTTATTACTACAAATATCTAGCATAAGTTTCTATTTCTCCAAGCGCGATATTCTGTTCAATATAAAGAATCTAAGAGATTTCGAGCAATCTACTTTGACTACAAAGTATTATAGCAATATTACAAAATCGAAACAACATTTCTAGAATTACTCGATCTCTAAAAACAAAAATTCAAAAAGAAAGAGATTTCTCTTTTTGCAAAAAAATAGAATAGATACAAGATTTAAAATTCGCAAATATAAAAAAATAAAAAACGAATTTTTGTAAAAAAGTTATAGAAAGATTTTTTAACTTAAGTTTGATTGTTTTATTATTGTTGCTATTTGAAGAGAATTTTTTTGCAAATATATTGTTATAAAAAGCTTTTTAAAATTAGACTCTTACAAAAAGCTTTATATATTATATTATATTTAATACAACAACTTTGTTGTTATTTTAGAATCTTTTAGTTTCGAGAAATTCTTCTATATTATTTTCGAGCGTATAGATATCTCTTTTGTTTAAATTGTTGCTTCTTTTCTCTATTTTAGCAAGCAAGAGTTAGCAATTATATTTAAACAAATAAATCTAGCAAACAATATATTACGAAGAATGTGCTAATTACAATAGATACTTAAGAGTCTTGTCTATCTTATCTCTCAAAAAATAGAGTATAGATCTCTTATTAGTTCGAAGATTTATATTAGCGCTAAAGAAAATGTTAAAATCGATCGATCTTAGTTTTAGTTTACAAAAGATTTTGTTAACATTATATAAAAGCGAATTAAGAATGCTATTGTCAAATTGCTTTGTTAAACAAAATCAATATTAAAAATATAAGAGTATTTAGTAGAATTATAATAAAACTTATGCAGAAATATATTAAAGACAACAAAGCTATTGATATTAAGAATTTGAATTGTTAATTTTTCGACTCAAACGTTGTCGAATTTTTGTCGACAACAATATTTGCTTCTTCGATAAACAAACTAATAAAGATAAGTCGAAATCTAGTTGCTTTATTTAGAATCTAATATTTATAGTATCGATTGCTTCAATATAGTTGACAAAAGAATTAACTCGAGTAAATAGTAAACTAGATTGAAGTCTTCGCGTAAAGACTTTACAAGTTAGTATAGATAATTCTTTGTAGAATTTCGCAAATATCTTTGCATATTAATCAAAAATTATAAAATCTCTGTTTCTAATCTTTTTGCGCCGATTTAGTAAATTGAAATTCTTTTTGTTTCTCGAAACAAATTCTAAATATAGCGCATTATCGAAAATAATAATTATTTAACTCTGCTCTTATAAGCTATTATTTCTTGCTTCTTTTCTAATACTCTTGATATTCTCTCTTCTTAACTTTTGCTATGTTTGTTCTTACAATCAATTCTATTCAATTCTAGCTTCACGTATTAAAGAGTCTTAATATCTCGATATATTGCTTTATTTTCTTTTTAGTCTTTTACTTCTTTAATTTGCTTCGATATTCTATCTCTTCTTTGTAATACTGTTTCGACTTCGTATTCTTATAAATGTTATTCAGATATATATTGTTGTCGCAAACGACTTCTTCTTTGTCTTTATTATTGTTAACTTTCTTCTTTGTACAATGCAATTCTAAGAAAAGATCTCTCTTCTTATGTTTAAACATCTTACTTACTTATACTTTCTAAATTGCTATCGACTTTTAAATCTATAAAGTTAAATCGACGTTCTAATTTAGTTAATCTATATTACAATCAATATCTTCTATCTTAGCTTTCGAGTTTTCACGATCTCTAAAGCTAGTCTTCAAGTTGGAAATCTATTGTTTATTAATATAATTTTGCTCTTTGCAGACGTTTATCTTAGTTTTTTGACTAATTTTCTCGATTTTTCTTTGAATTCTTATCGACGCGTTTATTGTTCGATAAGATTAATAACGTTTGCGATTATTCTCGTTTACGTACTTGTTCTTGTAGTTAATCGAATTACTTTTTTGTTGAAAGTATTAAAGTATCTTCTTGAACTAATAATTAGTTTTTGTTGTTACTTCTATTGTTGTTCTTAACTAATTATATTTAGATCAAATTATTGCTATATATTTTACTACTACTCTCGCATTCTCTTTTGCGTTAATTGTTCTACGAAATTTTTCTTTGTACATATTAAGTGTTGACTGCGCTTTTTGTCTATTCTATTTGGCGTTATTTGCTCTCTAAGTTGCTTTTCTCTTGCATATATATTTATATATCTGCTGCGTTGTTTCTTTTTATATTTGTTGTCCAATGCACTAGTATACTATAACGAAGTAAGACGTTTTGTTACAATTGCGCCCAAGCTCTTATTAGTTATATCTATAGTATTGTTAAGATTAGTATTATTCTTTCTCGATTACTAAAAATCAAAACTAGACAATATATTAATCTATAAATTTTTTCTATTAGTTTCTAATTCTTTGTGCGAAACTATTCTTTTGTAGTAATCTCTTAAATATACAAGAAGCAAAATAGACTAGATCTTTTTGTCGAATCTTGTAATAAACTAATACGAGAACTTTTATATTGCGCTAAGATCGACAAGAATAAAGACGCAATTAATTCTTGTTTAATACTATTTAGTAAGTCTTATAAAATTAGTGTCTTTGTAGACAAGTATAAAAGCGTTTTTCTAATAGTTGCTAAATTCGAGATAGCTATATATTTGTTATATCTAAAATAGCTAATTCAGAATTATAAGACTCGCAAGATTAGTACTATTCGAATTTGTGTAATTTAATAAGTACAATATATCGATAAATATAAAGCGAGATTGTAAATTTACTAATAAGAAATTTACAAAAGCAAAGATTGCTCTCGCAATAAAGTTGCTACTTAATAATGCTTTAAAAGACAACAATCTAAATAAGATAACATTTATTAATATTTTCGTTTGCTTTACTAATACACAAAGTAGATTCTTTTTATCTTAATCTTTTCGATCTATTTAAAAAAGAAAATAGTGTCTTTTAATTGATATAAAACTGTTTATCGAGAATTTGTAAATTTGCAAGAGATTTTACAAACAAAGATAAATATAAAACAACTAAAGAATATCGAGATTGTGCAAGAGAACGCTAGAGATGCGCAAAAATTCAGCAAGAAAATACAAAGTAAGAAGAAAAAGATACTAATAATAGATAAGTACTCTTCGCTCTTTGCGTATTAAGACTAATTGTAATTTAGTATTTGAAACCAATAAGCAGCAAGATAATCTACGAAGTCTTGTACGTAACTATTTAGATAATCGGATAAAATTGCTAGAATTAAAATATTAGTCTTCGGAGCGATAACAATTGAGTAGCAAGAGCTTGAGTTTTTGTTATTGCTTATAATATAATATTTACAATAGAATTAAAGGAAATCGATTATATATATCCGAAGATAAGATACGTATTAATTCAAAAATTCTTTCTGTACAATCTTTATTAGATATGCACAAGAGAGAAAAAGTAGAAGTGTCTAATACATTGATCTTAAGTTATATAGTATAATTCTACAAGTATCTTGATACATATAATATCTCAAGATATATAATATCTTTCTATATATTTCTTAATATATATAGTGTCTTATAATATATATCTTAAGATGTATAATATCTTCCTACATATATCTTAATATATATAGTGTCTCGTGACATATATCTTAAGACGTATAATATCTTATAACAAGTATCTTCAGATATATAGTAACTCAATGTTGAAGCATAAATAATTGTTCAAGAGTTATAAGAGTGCGTGCGCATTTTGCATAATTTAATAGATTATAAATCTAGATTTGTCGATATAGTTTTCGCTAAATACATAAAGCGCAAGAAGCGCAAAATCTTGTTTGAAGATTATAAGATTGCGAGTTCGATTTCGATATTAATTGTAAATGCGAAAAACAATCTTAGTATTATAATATTCCTAGCATAGAAGGGATTCCTGCCTGCGGAAGTCTTTCGCAGACGCTTCTTCCTTACGCGTTATTGCGCTAGTAATATATATAGTTATCGTACATAGCTCTAATACAACTTATCTTTCTACACACTTATAATCTTAACATTTTGATAGCTTCAATATATTAGTATTGCTATAGTATTATTTCTTGCTACAATTAGTTATTAAAAGACTTTTGTTTTTATTAACAATCTTAATTAGTTCTTCTATACAAGTATTTTGTATTAATTTGTCTTTTAATTTTGTTACAACAATGCTTTGTTATTAATTTCTATCGAGATTTCTTGCTTAAGTTCTTTGATATCTTGCAAAAAACTTTTCTATTGTTAATATCGCGTTTGAAAGCTCTTTGTTATATAATAGTAAAAGTCTTCGACAACTATCTTTCTTCTTAATCAAAATTTTTGTTTTAATAACAATATTTTGTTTCTATAGCACATTTTATTATCTAGAAAGTCTTTTGCAAACAAATTGTTATTAAACAAACTAACTTTCTCTATAGTTGATCAAAAAATTGTTGTTCTTATTTATTAAATCGACAAATTTATTAATATAAGATATTAATATCGAAGTTACGTTTTTGATCGAGTTAATACTATTGTTGTATCTATTGTTAGAGTTATATTTTTGCTTTCTTTTGTAGAATTAAGTAGTCGAAATTGTTCTTGCAATCAATCAATTAAGACTATTCGATTATAATTGTCAAAATAAGCAACAAATTGTCTAGTCTTTTGCAAAGCAATGCGTTGTTTCGATTAAACAATAAAATATTTTACTTTCTCGAACAATACTCTTTTTACAAACAATATTTTTGAACAATCTATTTTACTTTCTTTTAGAACTTTTGTTATTATAAAGAAAATATATCGTACTAATATAGTATTAAATATTTCTTTTTCTTAAAGTATAAATACAAATATGTAGACACAAATATAGACAATTATACAAGCTAGTATAGCGACGTTGCTTAGAAATAATAATTCGCAAAATCTATTAAGCTTGTTAGATTCTTTAAGACAAAACGATTTTGCTAGTATTGCTAAAGAAGAACAACAATTGCAACAACTTAGATTAACAAAAAATATCAATTATTTTAATTTAAAATATAACAATTTTAGCAATAGCAATATCTTTATAGTTAATGTTAGATAATATGTCTTCTATTAAGATGTTTTTGTCTTTGTTGATTGTCTAAAGAATTTGACAAAATTGTTAAATTATATTATACGCGTGCAAGAACTTCTTTTTTTTTATTTTTGCAAAGATACTCTTATTTAGTATTTTACAAAATTGAATAAGTTTATTAAAGATATATTTTGTAATGTTATCTTAAAGCAATAACACAAAGCGCTTATTTGTTGTTTTAAAAAAAGAGATTCGATTGTTTTGCAAGCAATACAAATCGAAAAATATATATTGTTTGACGTACGCAAAAAATGTTCTTTGCGAATATATATACAAAATATTGTTTATTATGCAAAGATAGTCGAATTTATTTCTACGTACAATTAACTACTTATAGCGTAAAACAATTTTAATTTTGATTTTTGTACTTAAATATCGAAGTCTAAAACGACGACAACGCTACGAGATTTCTTGAAAACTCTTAACAAAAAAACAAATATCTAGTAGTAGATAATTTCTCGACGCGCAAATATAAGCGATAATACTATTGTTAATACAAGTAATTTTAGTTAAAGCAATTGCTTTATAAGTAAACAATCTAGATAAAATAGTTGTTAGAACAAATATTTCTAGTTGTTGTTTATCAATTGCTTTGTTTTTTAGTTTTAGTTTTAATTTTGTAATTACAATAATTATTAATACTCTTAGAATTCTATTTACTAGTTGTATCAAAATTATTAATATCGCTAGTCTATTAAAGACTTTTAGCAATAGTAACAATTGTAATCGCAACAACTTGTTTAAGTTGTTTTATTTTTTAACAAACAATCTTTGTTTCTTAAAGAAAGTGCGTTCGATTTAACAAATTAAAATTAATAATCAAATTCTTTGCGTTCGAAGTCTTAAACAAGCAAAGAAAGATTTGTTAACAAAAAAGAGAACAATAATAATAATAGATTCGAGAATCGCGATACTTCTAGTAATAGATTTGTACAAATATATATTATTAAGAAATAGAAGAAGAATTAGAACTACAAAATTAAAAAAGTCTTTTACAACAATATTAAAGACAACAATAATTATTATATCGCAAAAAATCTTTAGTACTATAAATTATACAATAAGTCTACAAACAATAACAAGATATTTAGCTTTTTTATTTTATTAGAAATTCTACTCGAATTTAAGTGTTATGTCTATTAGAATTTTTTTTTGTTTAACAACAAAATGTATTTGTATATTAAAAAAATTTATTCTTATATTAGAAAGACAAAAAAGTCTTATATTCTTAATATTTTTATTATAGCAACAAACTTGCGAAAGATATTTACAATTGCAAAGTCTTATACAAGCAACTTGTCTATTGTTGCAACAATTAAGATATTGTCTAAAGACAAAATATTTATTATCGTATTTATTGTTAATTATAGCAAAAATATTAAAACAAAATATAATTTTTGTAATTAAAGTTACGTTCGCGTAAAAGTATTATTGTTTTTGTAAATTAAATTAAAATTTACATATCTAGATACTAGTTTCGAAATTATTTTTGCTAATAAGCAATTTTTTAAGTCTTAAATATCTAATATCTTGATACAAATTATAATTTTGTTTATTACAATTTGCGATCTAAATAATATTAAGCATTGTATTGATAAATACGTTATTGTCTTTATATTTTTTTTAGAAACTAAGAACAAGAAACAAGCTTTTGCGAAAATTACTTGCAAAATATATCTAGTAAATAATCTTAAAACAAATATACTAATTAGAAATAATTTTATTGATTTTAAAAAGATTGTTATTAATATAGTTAGCAAATTTGCTTATATTGAAAGCTATGTTGTTATTGTCGATTTAAACGTAAAGACAACTTGCACAATTGTTTATAAACAAATTTATATTAAGAAAACTATAAATGTATCTTTTAAATTAAAAATAACAATCTCGATATATTATATGTTTATTTCTAATAATAAAGATTTTCTCTTTGAGTTAAACAAACTTAATTTGTTGCTTTATGTTTATTTTATTAATTCTAATACTTAAAGTATTGTTGTTCGAAACAATAATAAGAAAGCAATTTATATATTTCGAAATTGTCGACTTAAACGCATTACAAAGCTTGAATTTTCTAACGCTTTTTATTTAATTTAGAATTTAGAAGTGTTAAATTTAATTCTACAAAAAACTTTCTTAAATTATAAGACAAATTAGTTTAGAAAAATTATTGTCGCAATCTTTATTACTATTGTTGTAATTAACAAAAATAAATAGTTTAAGAATATTACTTTAATCTTAAGTGCGCAATTTATATCTATAATAGTATTATCTTTCTTATAATAGTAGACTTTTAATATAAAAATGTCTTCTAGAATGTCTTCTTGTACAAAAATGTCTTCTTAAACAAAAATGTTTTTTTGAACAAAAATATCTTTTATATTGCGACAAATTTTTCTAGAGTCTTGCGAGCATTCTTTCGCAAAAATTGTTTTCGACAATAATATTACTATTTATTGCTTTAGTAATAAAGTTATAAAAGTCTTTTGTAGACTTCTTAATAATTATTTTTCTTTATTTAAGAATATTAACTTTGCAAAACTATTAAAAAAGAACTAAATATATATATTGTTTAAGATAGATTAAGAGTTTCGCATTTTAAGCAAGACAAAGATTTATTTATTAGATACTAAGAATTAAAAATTAGTAAATAAAATCTTTAACAAGCTTTACAATATCGACAAGTTTAGTTAAACTTAAGAATTAATATTGTTTAACTATTTAATATTTTGCATATAAAGAGCAATTAATAAAAAAAGAAAGAAATATATTGTTGTTAATATTTGCAATTTAAACGCTATTATCTAGTTAAACGTTTATCTTTTGTCTTGTTAGACTAAAATTATTGTTATTGTATTAGACTATTAATATATTACGATAATTAATTGCTCGACATTCTTCTATTAATAACGCGTTTATTTTAATAATTGATATTGTCTTACTATTATTAGTTACAAAAAATAGGAATTCTTCAACGTAACAATAATAAGATACAAGAATTCTCTCGTCTATATATAGCGTCAAATAGATTATTTTTTTAAGAGCATCGTCAATATGCAAAAGCTTATATCAATAATATTGTAATTTTTTTTAAGACTTTTAACAAATATCTTAAACACTTGCAACAAATTTTTAAAATACTATTTGCAAATAATATCTTTATTAAATTGAAAAAAATCTTTGTCGAATATTCTACTATATACCTTCTTAATTAAAAGATTAACTTTCTTGGATTAATTATTGCAAAAGACAAACTAAAAACTATTGCAAGTCTTTGTTATTCTAGAAGTCTACAATTGTTAAAAATTTATTTTAATTTAACAAAATAACTTCGCGACTACGTGTCTATATATACGAATATCGCAAAATTATTTTAAAAACTAAAAATTGCTTTTCTTTGCAACAATTTTGTTGCTAAAAATATTAAAAAAAAGAATTTGCAAATACTTGTTTTAGCAATTCTACAAAGCAAAAAATAATCTCTTTTAATACTTTTTAATCTATGCTAGCAAAGCTATTCTATTTTGTATATACAAATTTCTTTAAACAAATATATATCAATTTGAATGCAAGCAAGAAATTTGATATAGAAGCAATAGTATATTACATAAAAAATTTCGCAAATTAGAATAAAAAAGAATATTTTTTTAAGAAGTCTATCGAATTTATTATATTTCTTAGTAGACTTCTTATTTTAACAAAAACGCGTTATTGATTTATCGAGTTAAAAATTACAAGTATTGTTTAGATACTTTGAAAAATTAGATATCTTATTAACTTTTTTGTTATTATGTCGATTGTAATATTTATAGATTATAGTATTGCTCTTAATATTGCGAAACAAACAAGTATAATTATAATATTTATCAACAAGCTTAATTTTAAATTTGTAAGAGCGTTTGACTATATTTAGCAATTTGAACTAGAATTTTGTTATAAGTCAAAAAAACAATATATTGTTCTCGATACTTTTTCTTGTTTACTTAGTAACAATATATTACTATCTTTGCAAAACAACAAGCTTGATATTTTGTTTACTATTGTTTTAATAAAGATAAAGAAAGACTTTTGCAAAAAGATTGTTAACAATTATTGTATTAATTTAAATTGAAGAAAAATTCTAGAGATTCTCGACAAAAGTGTTGCAAATAGCGCAAATCTTTTGTTCTATTAAAAATCAAATAATTTGATTTTTTGTTTTGACAATATTATTGATATTTATATCTACAAATTTTGTCGACTCTATCTTTTATAATTAACAATTTAAGATATATTAAAAGCAATATACAATAAAAGTTATTCTAATTTTGCGCAATACTACAAGCAAATCTTTTGCTTTTATTATATTTGCAATTTAACTCAATATTTACAAAATTATCTTAAGTATTGTTCAAAGTGTTAATTTTATTAGATTTAATAGCATTAATTTTACAACTTCTTGCAATTAATTCTTACGTTATTAATATCTTTTTATACTTTTATTATCAACTTTGTGTTAATATTACTTGCGTCAATTAAGAAGCAATATAATTGTCTAATATTTATAAGTTGCAAATTCTTTAAGCGTATTTTGTTTATTTTAAGAAAGAATACTTTTATTATTGTTTAATAGAATTACAAGTTGTTTAATTATCTTAATATAGCAAATTAAGAATTGTCGAAGACTATTATCTTTAATTAAGACAAAAAATTTCTTTCAAAAATATAAATTGCTATATTTATTAAACTAGATATTAAATTGCTCTACTCTACAATATATTACTCGCAAACAAACAAACAAAGCAAATATACTAATTAGATAATAAAAATTGCTCTTTGTTTCTTAATTAGCACAATATTTTACTTAAATTAGTAATCAAAGACTTTGTTACGTATTTAGCGCAATTTTAATAATGCTATATATAGTATTAAGTATTTCTCTAACAAGATTGCGTATAACTTTACTTCTACGCAAGCTATTAATCTACAAAAGACTTTTACAATTAAAGTATTGCATTTTGCTATCAAAGTATTGTATTTTGCTATTAAAGTATTGTATTTTATTGCAATATCTAATAACAATATTAAAATATCAAAGTTTTTTGCACTTACTTTTAAGAATTGTTGTTTTATTGTTTGTTAAAAAGCTTTTAACGCTATTGTTTTGGCCTAAATATATACGAAGCATTGCTATAACTTTAAGTATTAGTCTCTTATTATAAAAGCGAGTAATATAATCTTAATACAACTTTATCGCAATTATAATATTTCTTTTACTTTTATTATTAAAAAGAAATTTGAGCAATAATATATTAATTTATTTACAATATTAAAAAAGATTAAATGCTTAGTTTATCAATTAAATCTTCTCTTATATTAACGCATATATCTAGTTTTTTTCGTTGCTTAACTAGAACTTGTCGCAATTAAAAATAAGTTTTTTAAATATTTACAATCTAATTATTTAAAGTTTGTCTTTGTTTAAAATAATACAAAGAAAATCAAATCTTTCGAAATCGAAAAAATTGTAAAAAAGTATATTAATTTTGTTTGTTGCGATACGAAATATTTAATACGCTAAAAAAGTTACAATTTCAAATTCGATAAATAACAAAATCTACTTAAAATAAAAAACGTTATAGATTTAATACACGATTTCGAAGAACTTCTAAAGCAAACAACATATTTGCTAGATTGTCTAGAAATAACTTTTATTTTGTCGCAATTATATACAAAGTCTTTGTTTATTAAAGAAACAACTCTCGCAACATTTATATTCTTTAATTATAAATTTGCTATTATTATATTTAAGAAATTTATTATTATATTAACAAATTTCTTATTGAAGCAAGTTATTAAATCTCTATTAAAGCAAAGTTTCTCTACAATAGTCTTTTTGCGAAAATCTTTTAATACAATTAAAAACTCTTTTGATTTTTTATTTAAACAAGTTGTAATGCGAAAGTCTTTTGCAAATATTATATTACTCTTTTGTTGCTTCTTACGTCTTAATAGACTATTCTTTCGTTAACGAAATTTCTTGCTCTAGTTGCTTATATAAACTATAGACGTATTACTACAAGAAGATTCGATTATTGCAAACGTCTTATTGTGTATAAATTATAATATTCTTACAATACTAAGATAGTGTCTTTCTTTTTTGTAACAACAAAATGTTATAATATTTTTAGTATAAAAGAGATTTCTGTCTGCGAAAGTCTTTCGTAGGCGCCTCTTTCTTACGCGCTATTGCGCTAGTAATATATATAGTTATCGTATATAGCTCTAATACAACTTATCTTTCTATATACTTATAATCTTAACACTTAGAGTATATTGCAACTCTAGAATACTATATAATATAACTTTACAAAGAATTTGCAATATTAATTGCGATATTTATTAACAAAATTTATAGTTTTGTAACTTCTACTTAATTACGAGAGAGTATTAAAGTATAAATAATTGTTTAGAAGCTATAAGAGTGCGTGCGTATTTTGCATAATTTAACACTTAAGATACACAACAGTTTAAGACATAGTATCTCAAGATATATAGTATCTTACGAAAAGTATCTTACGAAAAATGTCTTACAAAAAGTGTCTTACAAAAAGTGTCTTACAACATATTTGTTATATCATGAAAGCTAGCATGGTGGAAACAGGTATCGTGAAAGATAGTATCGGAAAAGACAATATTATTAATGCCAATATTGTAAGAGACGATATTGTAAGATCTTAAGACGAGACGATAAATAGATGCTTAGAAGTCAAATATAAATGCTAGAGAAGAATAATAATTAGATGCTTAGGAGTCAATTGTAAAGCTAGAAGAGATTTTCTCGCTTAGATTCTTACTAAAAGACAACTGCAAATCAATTAAAAAGCTTATCTACTAAATTACAACACATATATTATAACGACTTCGATTATCTAACTTCAAATGCCTAAAAGTAGATCTTCGTATAAGAGTCTTAAATACGCTCGTGAAACGCATGCGAGATATATTCGTCGTAACTCTAAAATTCAAGCTGATTGCTTTTAGCTTTTTCAATAACTTCGACTACTCTAATATCAAAGTTCTCTTTGGGACAACCCAAATCGAAATTTCTACTTATCGAATAATTTTTGCATATTAAAGTTCTTATATTTACAACAAACTCTTAAATAATCTAAAGAGCAAACTTCTTTAATTTAGTTAATCTGTTTGAAGCGAACATTTATTTTAGAGAGTCTTCTAGTACATATATAAAGAAAGATATTCTTTGTAATTTGCAAAAACACTTCGTAATATAGATAGATCTTTAAATTGAGATATGTCGAAAAGCATTAAAAGTACTTTTCAAAAAACAAGTTAAAGTTATTTAAACACTTAATTGTAGCTCTTATTGTATGTATTTCTTAAATAGACAACTTAAAAGTGTTCGCTCTTAAACAATTTAAGCCTTAACTATATTAATCAATTAGTAAACTTATTAGTTGCAATCAAAATATATACAAGTCTCGAAATAATTATATAAGATAATTAACAATTATAGAAACAACAAAAATCTATATACAAACTTCAAATCTAGCAAAAGCTCTTTAAAAGATTGCTTAAAAAATTGAAGAATTTGCAATCAATTTAATAAAGATATTAAAAAATCTATATTAGCAACAAGAAGATTAAGAATTTCGAAATCTTGCTATAATATAAAAGTTTTAAATAATTACATTGTTCTCTTATTTAGAATATAGAATACTTCGAACGTTCAAAAGAACAAAAATTACTTTGTTTAAGTTATTGTTATGAAAAATATTTCTTTTGTTTTGTACGTTTAATTGTTATATTCGTAATTTTACGCACAAGCTTAATGCAAGTTTAAGATCAATTCTTTGTTAATTAAGCTAGAGATTTTTAAAGATCTCAATAATCAAATATAGATCGAAGGGAGTTCGAACACGCGAACTAACTAGCGAAAGTCTAAGCTACACAATGCAAGAATTCTCTAGAACGACGTTTATCTTGTTTAAGCTTAGTCTATGCAAGCGCTCGCCAGGAACGTTGGAAATGAAGGGGGTGCTAGAACTAGAGAGAGCTAGAACTGAAGGATGCCAGAACTAGAGAGTGCTAGAATTGGAGGGTGCCAGAACTAGAGAGTGCCAGAAATAAAGGGTGCTAGAACTGGAGGATGCTCGTATTGGCGGAAGATGTCAATTCTGGAGCAAGGTAAGAATCTAAGCTTTAGCTTTCCTTATACAAATATTTTTAACATTGGATCTACTCGCAATTTCCTAACGTAAATTAAAGACTCTAATTCGCATATCTTGTTTACGTTTGCAAAAGCGCTAATTAAATAATTATACTTCGATCAAGTAACTTTAATCGTGCAACTTATAAAAAAATGTTTTGTCAAAAATTATTTAAGCACATTTGTAAGATTTAGCTATCTAGTAAAGAATATCAATTGCTAACAACAATCTTAAGAGATCAAACTTAATATTACAATTTTGTTAACAAAAGTACAACTAATTACGAATATTAATAATTTGTATATTTGACAAATACTATTAAAGAAAAAGCATCTATTTAAAAAACATTTAAGCAAGCATTCGATCAAGATTTACAAAAAATTGTATCGAGAAATTGATATATTATTTGAAACTATCTTGATATCTAAATTAAGCAACACTATCAAAAGTAAAGTGCTCGAAAAGAGACGAGAAATTATAGTAGATATACTTTTTATTATCTAGTCTTAATTAACGAAATAAGTAGAATTTTTTTGATTCTAAAATTAGCTTTATTACAATAATTGAACAATTAAACTTAGACAAGCTTAAAATAACTTCTAATCTCGAATTATTAAATAATAAAATAAAAAATGCAACAAAGCTAAAGAAGATAACTAAAGAAGAAACAAATCAATTGCAATTAATAATATAAGAAATTAAAATAAACAAACAAATATTATAGCAAATTGTGCAAATCTAACAAGTATAAACAAATTGTTAAGAACAATAACAATAAAGTTTATAAATAAATTTCTAAATAGACTTAAGCTAGACTTGAACTATATTACAATTAAATAATTTATTAATTAAAAAATTTCGTTGTATTATGCTAGCTATTTATTAGATACAATATAATACTATATTAGCTAAATACTAATCTTATTAATAATTAATTGTAGATTAAGAAAATTAAAATAAATTAACTTTGTAACAAAGATATTTAATACAAATGTTATCGAGATTAAAGACTAGATTATCTTATTACTCTAAATAAGATTCTAGAAAATAGATTTGTTCGCGACGCTTTTATAAATTGCGTTATTAATAAGATACTAAGAAGATTTTATAATATAGAGTCTCGACAAATATGTAGACTAGTTTGTAGCAAGCAGAATTAAGACAACAATATTGTAGATATTATAATATCGATAGAGTTTTACTAGATTGCGATAGATAGTAATTGCGCAAGACGCAAGCTTGTTATTGTTTAAGATAAACTAAGCAATCGAAACTTGCGCAATAAGTTGCTTTTAAACTCTTAAGCAAAACTTAAAGAAGTTTCGAAAGTTAAAAAGATATTCGATAGAATTTTTTGAGCAAACAAACTCTTCGATAACGTAGTTACAAGCTTTGACGCATTTAATAAACTAGTTAATATAGTTGCGTTCGACGAGAATTTCCTAAAGATTTGTTGCAAATAAAAACATAACAAAGATACAATAACTTTTGTATAATTAATGTTTACAAAAGTTCGACTTTAATTTTACAATATCTAATATATTCGTAATTTGCAAGTAGATAAGTCGATAATTATTACAAACTTAATTAAACTAGTTAGTAAATAGATTCTTAATTAATATTTCTTGTTATTAGAAGACGCTCTTTAAATAGCTTGTTAATAATTTGAAATACAATTAATAGTTTACAATAATAAACTTAAAGTTTAATAACAAAATTTGTATAAGAATCGATTGCTATTAATCTACGATAAAAACGATAAAAACAAGATATTTTTTTTCTATAATTAATTAAGATCGAAGTCAAAAGAAAATCGACAATAATACAAGTCTTCTTTTAATATATATAGAAATAGAATTTGCAAAGATAATTAGAAATGCAAAAATTAATATATAAGAGACATTTAATGCTTAGTTTTGCTTATAGAGTATTATATTAACAATATCTATAAAAATCTTAGAAGCAACTATATCTAACTTAGCTTTATTGTTTATAAAAAAGACATAAATAGAAGATAAAAATATATAAAAAGTATTTAACAAATTATTTGTAATATTAGAGATAACAAAAACTTTGCAAATCGTTTTAGAAGTTAGAAAATTCGAAATAGTATCTTCGACAATAATGTTTATCTTATAGATACAAGTAATCGCTTTTAAGATATTTAATTATTGTTAATTGTAAAGAAGCTAAGAGTATTTAACTAATTGTTCGAATTTGCGATATTAAGACTATAGATAGTATAACTTAGTTTTATTTGATCGCAAGTTGCAAAAGTATTTACAAATAAATAAGAAAATATTCTACAAAAACAAGCGTTCGAAACAAGACAACAACGTAAGTAAGAGCGAATTGAAGAGATAGTTATACAACATAGTCTTGCATATAATTGCGAAGCTTATTAAGTCTATATTGTAGAATTATATTCGTTAATTTATTGTAATTGAATACTATTCTTGTTTAACTTAGAAGAAAAAGATATTGATATACTTATCTTGAGCGAATATATGTGCTAAGCGAATATGCGTAAAGTTGTTAAGATAATCTTATTAGCTTAAAATGTAATTATTGTTTAAATTAAAATTCTATTCTTTAATTTTAAAGGCATATTTGCTTCGCAAGTCTAAAGATTTTATACACTTTTATATTTACGTATATTTGTTCGATCGATTTGTGCTTTATAACGTTATAATAGACTTGCGTTATCTTTTATATTGCTTAACTTAAACAAATCGTTTATTAAGTTTAATATTTTTCTTTCTAGAATATTTGCAAAATCAAGAAGTCTTAATTTATTTAAAAATTATCTTTTGTATCTATTTTTGTAATTAGTTTACAATAAGTGTTATGCGAACAATCTTAAAATACAATAACAACAATTAGTCAAAGAAAAGAAATAAAATTATTGTCGAATATATCGATTTTCTTTATAATAAGACAATAAAGTGTCGCAATTAATAGTAAGTTTTAATCAACTATTTTTAAAGATAGAAGTTGTTAATATTGTATATGCTAAATAGCTTTAATTTATTTGCAAGTCGAAAATATTATTTTAAGATAACTATTGAGATCGACAAAGTTATTTAAGATTCTATATATTATTGAAGACATAAAATGCAACTCTTAGAGCGTTCGATTCTAACTTATTTTAAAGACTAAAACAAAGATATTATAAAAATAAGATTAAGCAAAAGAAGTATTTTAAAAATCTTTAGATACAAACTTTTTTTATTCGAGATCTAAGATTTTCTTAACAAGAAATAACAAATACTAATTTTAATAAAACAATAATTATATCTATAAACTACAATAAGTTACGTTAACATTAATATATTACAAAATCTATTATTTTTGTATTACGTTTAGTTTGAGCTAATTAATAACTATTGTTTAAAAGTAATTTTTCAAAACTTATCTTTTTAAATTTATTGTTAGAGTTGTAAGTTGTATAATTTGTATCGAAGCTTTTTTAATCGCAAAAGACTAATATATAACGCATTTTAATAATATTTAATTTTACAATATTAATAACGTAATAACTTAGATTGCTTTAAAGCATAAAAGTGTACAAGTATTAATATAACAA
>JAABUL010003272.1_pt1 | contig 24487 bp, 16 predicted proteins | sample 5559151 | NCBI WGS metagenome assembly JAABUL01 (sample SAMN10711876, study PRJNA513368) | rock metagenome | isolation source: Antarctica rocks | place: Antarctica: Victoria Land, Pudding Butte sud | reverse complement strand
TAGACGTATAGTGGTGATGTCCGTACCACCATAGAATCTGCAGTCGTCGGAGATCATGAGCATGACCTCCCATTCGAAGATGTTGTTGCCGACCAGGCCGCAACTTATGCCCGGGATGTCTTTGTCGATTTGCATTTGCTTTAGCTGGCGGCTCAAGAGCCCGGAGGCTGCTGAGCCGGCCATGGTGTTGCTGATGATCTGTGGAGAGTGGGGATCTTGTATGGGGCGGCTTGGGAGTGGGAGATGAAGGGTCGAGGCGCACAGGGCGCTTTGTCCGGGGTTTTTGGGCGTGGGAGATTGAATACCTTGGTACGGGCGCGAAGTCAATAAATCTTGCTTCGGGCTTTTATGAAGACTCTATCGGTTCGATAATTGTTGGGGCTTTGTATTACTGGAATGAAGGAGCAACGAGTATTCCATTCTAGCCCCGATGACGGAACCGGCTAAGCTCGGTCTACTTCTGGGCTACGGGCTACTCCTGCTAATAGTAAGTCGTTTCCTAGCATTGGCCATATCATGCAGTCAACATGGTTGCAATATGAAGGATCGAAGTACAGATTGCCCAGTCGAGCAGAAAGCTTGTTCAAACAACTCCCTTAAGCAGGGATGCTATTATACATTCGCCATATCCTCATACATCAAGGCTACACTAAAGACGACATTTCTATACGACTCAGGCGTACGTAAAGGATCTAACAGAAGAAGGGGTATCTTGATAATCTAGGAGGTAGAAGAAGAAGAAGAAGGAACGCATGGCGCATAACCACTATCATATCACCCTGTCTATTGGTGACCGAAAACCTGCACGATGAGAACCAGGAGCGCAGCAACAACAAATACCGAGAGGCTTGGTTTCAGATCCATTGCGGAGCCTTTCTTAGTTGCTGAAGTCCCTGCAGTCTCTGCAAGCCTCGTCGTCACGGTGCTGACCTGTGGCGCAACGGTGGTCCCCTGTATTGTGCTCGCAGCCTCCGTAGTCGTCACAGTACCAATGGTACTTCCAGCGGAGACTATTGCACTAGTGGTTGTTGCTGGTAGTATGCTCGGCGGTACAGTGGTGCCTGGAATGGTCGTAGTGTATGTAATTTCTTGCCCAAGCGCTGTCACGGGGATAGCACTCCCACTGCCAGAGGCAGTATATTGAGTAGGAATGTGCAAAGTCGCTGTGTCTGGTTTTGATGGCGAAGGGGAGCCATAGATGTTGCCTGAAGTTCCGCCTTTGATTGTATAATTTCCATTAATCAGATTTGCCACAGAGCCGTCAGAGGAGGTGTAGTTGCCAGAAACGATTTGGCCATAGGAGCCGCCCGGCAGGAAGTAATTCGTTGTGTAATTGTCCTAGTTCGAGATAAGCGTCAAGACAGTGTGGGTCTTAGACCTAGGCTTACATAGCAAAATGGAATGTTGAGGCCTTGAAGCAGCAGACATTGCGTTCCATCATCACCTGTATCAAGGATCAGTGCACTTCCTGTGGTTACTGCTGGTCAAGACCCACAGCATAGACTACCTCCGGATGCTCTCGCCTTGAGCACTTCCCTATTCTCATGTATCTCCCGCCTCTGATTCTTGCCAACATCGACAGTGTTCACAATGTCGACATAGAACGGGGACAGCGCACTACCGATTGGAGGCTCGGCTTGCGTAGAGGCGCCTTTCGGACTGCATGTAGCATAGTTCTTATCGCAGCCATCCCTAGATTCCAAGATACTATTACAGGTTGTAAGATGTGCAGAGGATACAAGGAGCAGGGCGAAAGCGGAAGTAGAGAACGTCATGACGGCAATGTTGGAGGCGCTAGGATTTGCAGGACGCGATAGTAAGATCTGTAGCGACAGCGACCAGTATTCTCAAATGAACGTAGGATACCAAAAATTTCCAAGTGCGCGGGTGATATCGAAAGTGTTGAAGCGTCGTAAGGTACATTACGCAGGCCTGCATATGCGAGATCGAAGTGATGCATATCAAGTGGTTTTCTCTCCAATCAAACGCTGGCACTCGACCTCCTTCCACTTCCGAGTGATACCTGACGAACACGTCATCTCGTGACTGGGTGAGCCTCTTTCAAGTCGAGGTGAGTCAATCATCCCATGCCCAGCGAGCTTATCTATGAACACGGGCACGGTGGACGTCTATGTAGCATAAAGTACCTTACTGCGGTAGGGCCGAGGAACCCCTCGAGCCCCTAGAGCCGGGCACCCCTGTCCTCCGTCCAATCTAAATTGACAACAGTCCGAAGGGTCCAAAGTCTTCAACAGGTTCCCTGTGGTCTTTGGTCTCTACACGGTACGAATGCACTGCAACGCTTGTCGCGAGCCAGGGGTATAGAAAGGCGACATATCGCTCTAATCTCTCGTTCGACCTTGGGTACAATGCTTTCCGACTCAGACATATCAAGGCTATCGCTCCTTACACATCATAAAACGTCCAGGTAATTACCGACCTTGGAGCCGTACTCGCCTGCATTCGTCGAAGCCTAGACTGGGAGCCAGGAGAGCATTCAACGTCATATTCCTCTATGACTGTAGCTTGAGACCTGGGTGGTGGAGGACAAGTCGGTTTTGGGACCTTTCTTTGGTCAAGATATGAGTTATTCAACGATCCTCCAGTCGAGGCTCATGAGCCAATGCCAAAGCCGTCATCGGCGGAGAGTATGGGAAGCATTGTTCTATTTGCTGGCGTTCTCTGCGGGAAATCCGACTGTATAGCCACATCGTCCGCTAAGGGTCTCGTCGAATAAGCCACCAACAAGTTTCAGAGCCAAGCAACAGCATGAGCCTCGACGAGAGTTCGTTTCTCTGATCTCATGGAGAACGGCATGAACCATCTATCAGTATTCGACATTAGGTGACAGGCGCAATCCCTGGAGATTGAGCATCGTAACACAAAAATATACTGAACCAAACTTTATACTGCGTGGCTTGGAGAGCGTAAAGCACACTCGTACCTCCGCTGATATGTCACCGATGGCATCTGCGGAATGTCTCACTTTATCTCTTCATGCGACTTAGGTCCATTTACAATGGTGGGCGTTCCTAAGGCACCCCTCGTACCGTCGGAGGCGGCGGCGGAACCTACGTCCCGAACCTTGTCTCGAACTTTCTGTGCTTTCAGTCCAAGAAACATTCGCTCTGCAGCTTCATGTTCATGCTGTTCAGGACGACCATGGCTTCAATAGCAAGAGCATCCGATTTCTACTCCGAACGCTCAGCGATATTGCAGACAGTCATTGACAAATGGCAACAGTGCGTCCCAGGTCCTTCTCGTGGCGTTCCTGCTTACTGTTTGTCTTACCATGCAGCCTGTTCTGTGACGCAATACACCCCAGCTGGTGCAACAGATCACTTTGCAACCGGATCGACTGCCAACATCTGGCGACATCCAACACTTGCCGGCGTTGTCATAAAGTCTCCAGCGACAGAGCCACAAGACCCGCGACACAAAGTCAAGTTTCATATTGAAGTACATATCCTAAAAGTATTGGGCGCACATCCAAGAATCGTCCAGTAGGTACTATCAATGGCGTTACCTTAGCTATGTGGTTGCTGATTACACGGTCAGATATCTAGGGCCTCTGCAACCATCAGAACCCGGTAGGGACCTTCTTTTCGCGGAGGCTGTCAACGGAAGTGTGCAGAATTATTTGAATGTCCATGCTAACTCAATTGATGATCGGTTACGAGTTAAGTGGTGCAGAGAAGCAGCTGAAGCCCTCACCTATTGTCACTCACAAATGGTACTGCACTGTGATCTGCGCCCCGACAACATGCTCCCCAATGCCAATCTAGATCTCTCCTTGTGTGATTTCGGTGGTTCAAAAAATGAAGATTTTGATGGCGGAGGGCTTCCTGATTATGGCTTCTTTGATCCTCGAAGTGAATCTTTAGATGTCACTGAAGCCACAGAGATATTCGGATTGGGCTCTAGCATGTACACTATCATGGTTGGATACCTTCCCCACGGGCCCTCGATTCTCAAAACGACTCAAGAGCGATTACGTTATGCCGAAGAATTTGAGCGTCTTGGACGTGAAGGCAGATTTCCAGATACATCTGATGTCTGGGGCGGCGATATAGTAAGTGACTGCTGGACTTAGAGGATAAAGACCGCCAAGGAAGCTTTCACGCGTCACGGGGAGCTGGATAGTCAGCCGGATGGGATTTCGCGCTTCTCGAAGCTGACTGGCGAACCGCGAGGTACTTGCATACAGAAGACTAAAGGTACGAACTCGTTCTTCCACATGTGATCGCCTTCAAAAATCATACGGCATCAGTACACAAGATCGTGTTGCGTGCGTAGATACTCTACTCCCTTCTTAAGACTTAATTAATTGTTCTTCCACTCGTTGATTCTCTACCTATCGCGTACTTGATGTATAGCGTGTTTGGAGTTATCATCAATCTACATATCGTCTATTTCATCTACGAGGCTACACTGGCTCTTCGCTAAGGATGTTCACTCGAAATCTCACACTTGGGATGTTTGATAATCAGTGAGCTTAGTTTGATAACAGCGCAATTCCTGACAGATGAGGCGTCAACCTGGAGACAAGTTACCAACGTCGATGCGGGGTAGTAGAGAGAAAAGGGAAAGGATGACGGAAGGTGTGAAGGAGAAAAAGGTAAGGCCACATTACCACAACCTCACACTGCAAAATCATCGTTAACTCAAACTTCGTTCAACCTTAGAACTCTTCCCTGACAAGCAACTCCCCACCCAGGATCCTACCCAAGTGAGACTTCTGAAAACTCTGCCCCTTCCTCCTCAACGCCATCAGAATCCTCAGAAACTCAACCGGACTGATCGTAAAGGGACACTCTCTCTCCATTACGGCGTCAAACCCTGGCCTGCTTGTTGGGCTGATGAATCCGTCGCACGCGACCTCAGTTTGCTCGGACGGCGGGCGAAAGCCGAGTCCTAAGAACCGACAGACCGAGAGATACTCCCCATAACTTCTCAGATACAGCTGACCGGCAAACAGATTCAGTAGCATGGCGAAAGGAGGGTTGGGCCAACATTTGGGTACCGCCGGAATGGCGCAAAATGAAAGATCTTCTAGTGAGCGCACAGACACACTAACGCGAGGTGAATAGACATGCAGGGTGACGACCTTGTGCTGGCGTATGGATGGCAGTAATTCGTGAGCTTCGAATGGGCTTAAGACTACCCAATCGACCGTGTTGCGGCCCTTTCCGCCTACGACCCAGTGCACAGGCCTGAGAAACGAGTCCAAATGCTGATTTCCTGATGCATGTACCGTTCGAGCAAAGTCGGCCGTGACCAATAAATGCGCCGGCCACGCTTCCACCTCAAGACATTCCATGGCGCTTGTTTTGCCGAAAAGCTCGAAAGCAGGCTGAAAGGCATCTGAATCACGGTCAAGGATGCCCTGGTGGACAAAGCGCTTCACGTCCCGATGCAGGCTGTGATTATATGGTGTAAGTGCTAGCGGCCGCTCAACCTGTCGTTCCTGCTCGTTCTCTGGTGATAGCTCGCGCTCCTGTTCCTCCCGAAGTGTTGCGTTATTGAACGATGCCATTTTGAACTCTCGACACTTGGCCCGAATGGCTGCAAATTCCGTTTCTCGTCCGGAAAGTGATTCATCTCCCCCGTTATGTGACAAGAGCTGTTCTTCTGATCGTCGTCCTCCGAACCCGTATCGATCCTGGAGACTTTGGGATTCAACTTCGAGAAATGATTTTGCCATCTCCAGAGCAGTGCCTTTGCCTCCACCGGTTGAAGACTTTGCCCATACTATATGGCGACGCTGATACCGCACCCCTTGCGTCGCCCACAGCGGAACGCATTTTTTCGTGTGGATGCAGGCTTCCGAAATGCTCCATTGTAACACGTCGGCTACCTCAATGGTATCGCATCGACTTTTACCGCTACAGTGGAGAATTTTGCATTCAACTTCCATGGGCCCGCAAAACATGACTGATTGGCCTTTCCCTAGCTTCCGCATCCGCATGCACGCTGTTTGGGTTAGCCGTGAGAAACATGATTCATCGGGGTTGGGTCATACCCTGCACAAGTCGATCCTTGGTGAGGTCAGGCCCTAGAGTCACGGCGGCCCGGTAATTCGTCGGTAGCTTCAAGTCTGTCCCTCGTGTATGAGCCTCGTCGAGGTACACCAGGCACTGGTCCATCTGCTTCGCAAAAGGTGAAATCATCAGCGATTCCGTGATCCCGTCACGGCTCAAGACCGACAGATCGTTCCGATCATCGAAGAACACGGCTGCCTGTGCTTCTGGAACGCACAAGAGCCATCTCCGTACGACTTCCTCGTTCTTCCATTCCAACACTTGCGCTCCCACATCGAGAATGACACGCACGGGCGGCTCCGACCTGACGACGATTCGTAGCAACGATTCGGCATCGAGGCTTTCACTTCCGGACTCCTCCACGGCGTGTTTGAAGGAGTTCTCGGACCGCAGCAGACAGTCGAGCACTGCCGCATTTGTGTGGAGCTGGGCCGGGAGATCGCACTGCTCGATGGACAGTGGTAAGATGTATCTGCTGTCATTTGTCCCACTGAAACCCGTCGTCGGGTGAACTTTAGCTCGTGCGATGTCCCAGCCCGAGGAAGACAGCTTGTGGGGAAATTCCTTCATCTCCTTTGGAAAGACAATCCTTGACATGTAGAAATCGATTGCGCCTTTGGCGAGCCGCAACGGAGGGAAGACCGACCGAGAACACTGCGCCGCGTCGCTCAGATTAACGCCGGTCAACTGTCGAAACACCCACGGTAGGTCCGGAGCGTCTTGCACCCAGCGTTCGTATTCCTCCTGGGCGTGGTCTGACAAGAGCAGCTTTTCGAAGGCCGTGCGTAAATGCTCATCTGACAGGCCACCGTAATAATAACTGAGACAGGTGAGAACGATGGTGGCGTCAGGGTGGCTGAACTCCGCCCGCGTGGCTGGATTGTCCTTTGCCCGATAAGGTACCGCGAGCATGGTCCGGGACAGGTCAAGCCCGTAGTTGACTCGCCATCGCTTCTGCTGTAGAGCAAATGCTAGGACCCCACCCGCAATTAGGCCTTTGAGAAGAAGTAAACTCTTTCTCGTCGAGTCCACAGCAAACACGCGATGCTGCAATGGCTCGGTGCCGGCTTCGTTCATGTTGAGGTCCATGAGAAAGCTAAATAGGACTGCTCGCACGTGTTTGGGAAGATTCCACACGGGGACTCCCGGCAGACCCGCTTCACAAACCTCTCTCGCTACCATCTCTAGAAGCTTATCGGCCGCGGAAGGCTGCAGAATCCGCATGCGAGGGAAACTTCCCGGGCACACCGAGCGGAGCTCCAAGCCTTGTGGGAACAGTTGAAAGACTGGCGCTGCGAAGCGGCTCACAAGTCCCAAGACGTGTTCGATTATGGTCCATCGGTCCGGGCTAAATTCGATTGCGGATTGTGTGCCCATGGTGTAAATCAGCTCGAAGCGGACACTCAAGATTTCATCACTTTCGTCAAGGATATCACGGGATTTATCCTCCAGCCAACGTTGTGTCTCGACCAGGGTATTGCCCAGCTCCGGCTCGCCGGACAGAAGTCGTTCGAGGCCCATCAGTTCGAAGGAAAGGAGGTGTTCGGGTTGGACGAGAAGGATGCCACTAGTGCGCATACATTCCTTGCACAGACTTTGGATTTGCCTCGCCTTGTGCACGTCCACTCGAACCGACCGTGAGATCGGCATATGGAAGATGCGCCTCCCAAGCATGCCACCGAGCGTCTTCAGCAGCACCTGGAACATCTGGGTGGACAGTGGTTTGAGGACGATGACCCGCACAAGCTTCGTTCCATCGGCTAGAGCCGCGGCCACAATGGGAACGATGACGGACGACTTTCCTTCGCCCATGTTCAGCTGCAAGATCGAATTCGCACCGGACGACGGTGACATCATCTCCTGGGCGATTTGAGCTTGCACCTGTCGGATCAAAAGGTTATTCTCGATTTCGAGAAGCAGCCAGTCCGGATAGTGGATCGGGTCCCAATCTTGATGGCCTGGGTTGTCGAGTTCGCTCAGCAGTTCCGACTCCTTTCCGAGACACGTGACGAGGCGCTCGGCCCGTTGCAGGTTCGATATGGCCGTTCCATACTCAATCAAAGAACGCTTCCAGTCGTCGCGCAACGAAGCGACTTTGCCACGTGCCAGTTGTTGGAGGAGCGAGGTGGTCGACAAGCGAGGCCACATTTTCGCCCCGCAAGCCAGCCGACGCGTGGTGGACGTTTCGGCTTCGAGGCGATAACGGATCGTCTGATACACCTCATCGACGTAGTCCTTGCACCGCGTCAGATGTTCTTCCAGCAGTGGCTTCAGCACCTTAGGTGATCCGCTGAGTCTGCCTTCTGCACGGTTATGAAGCGAGTCGAAGCTCTCCACCAAATCATTGGCGTATCGTTGCTCGTAGCGACCGGAAGCTTTCGATGAGAGGCGCGATAAAAGTGATTTGAGTTCGCTGCGGTCCCCCCGTTCTTCGTCTTGCTGACCGACCCAGGAATCGAAATTTTCAAGACGTGGCGGAGAAAAGCTGGGAGCAGATCTCCCCATGATATCATTCAAGTCGACATGACTTCGCTTTGGACGATAATGGTAGCAGGGCTGCGAAAAGGAGTAGCCCAGCAGCCGTTGATCTCCGGCGTCCAAATCATCTAGTATCTCTTGCGTTTGGCCGATAGACTCTTTGAATTTGGCGTTGCGATACCAGCTGTGAAACCAGATCCGTGCATCCTTCGTGGCCTCATTGACGGATAGATAAATGTTGAAACCGGTACCTACTGGATCACGCACGTTTTTTTCGGGCCACTGGCAGATGAGAGCTTTCACGAACCGGGCAAGGCATTCCTCCACCGCCGTTCGATGCTCGCCCTGGCGACGCTCGTCGGCGTCTGAGAAAGTCTCGAGGGGAAATTGAGGCAGGTTGGATTCCGGACAGAAATCAAACGGCCGCCCCGTGTTGTTCGCCACGTTCACCAATATCCTCCTATTTGGTTCATAGCCATGCGATAGCTCGAAGGAGGCGTAGTCCGGCGGCCTGGTTGCACGAAGTTCAGGGACTGTTGCGAAAGCCAAAAGGGTCTGGACAAGCTCTTGTTTCGCGTGCTGCGAGTACGTCAGGGTGGACAGGAAAATCATGATCTTGTATTTATCTGTTTCGACCACACTATCGGATAAAGCCGTCTGCAGGGTACACCAATCCCTCGGGAGGAAATCGGCGGGTGGATCCAGCCATTTCATATCGTAGCCTAGAGGGATGGGTCCTTCGGTCCCGCAACCACGGAGAGGCTCCCCCCATGACTCGATCTCACGGAGCAACTGTGAGCAGCCTTTCAAATTTGTCGACCAGCTATCGACTAGCTTCGCAGTGTGACAAACCTGAGACTCTCGGGTGCTGTTAGAGACATGGTCTCGGGCGATGTAATTGACGTCGTGCTTTGTCGTGTGATGCTCGGCCCCAAATCCGTGTACACGGTATGCAGCATCCCGGACGCCGGCTCTCTCAAGCAGGTGATGGTCACCACAGATTTTTGCATCCGGTAGTTCCGTGGGTTTGTCATCAAACAGTTCAAGCGTTCGCACTCGCTCGAAGATTGACTGCACGGAATCGGAAAAAGAGGGATGCTGTGAGATCGGAGAAAGTCTCTCCCATCCCACCTCCTGCATCACCCGGAGGTGCCGCGGGTAGTAGTGACGACACGGAGTCAGTTGTGCAAGGAGTACCAGGAGGTCAATTTCGGTTTGGTTGAGCCTGAGAAAGGACTGGACCGAAGGGGATGTTAGGGTAGAGAGGGCTTCTTCGGTGCCGGTCCGACCCGTGAGCTCGTCGGTCAGACAGTGGGCTGTGACCGCGTGAAGGTAACATTTAAACAGCTTGCTTTTAAGGCTGCTGTTGTCGACAAGTCGCCCGAGTTGAGGGTCGATGTGGTAAAGGTGGTACGAAAGATGCTGTGGGGGAGTGTCGATATGTACCCGTACGTGGTGGCCCTCCGGTTCGAAGCGAACGTCGCCGTGAGGGATAATGACACTGCGCGACGAGTCGGTATTTCCGCGAAGGACAAGCTTGTTGACCAGTCCGGTTAGGATGCCAGTCGATTGATTGGGATCCACGGTCATTCCACGGAACTGCTTCGATTCAAGCTGTGTGGCACCTTTCCTCACGAAGAAATCAAGCTTCAGTCGTGGCAATTGCACTTCCAATGTTTCCGTCTCACGATTGAGCGTGATGTGTATATGGGTCGCCTGTTCTAAAGGACTCAGAACTGTTGACACGGCCTTCGCTGTTGGGGTATGAAGGTCTATTAAGCTCGACGGCCCACGGAGTAGCACCTCATTTGCCTCTCCGCTGCCGGACCGCATTTGCCAATTCTGCGAAGTTGGTGTCCAAGCATGGGTTAACGGTCGCCATTCAACGAAGCCCGTGTTGATGTGCAGCCAATGCGCGTAGTCGTCAACGAAAGTCTGTGGAAAGTCGCCGTCAAGTGTGTGCACTGGGAGCAGCTCGTAGACCTGTCCTTGTTTTCTTGTCCGGATGATGAGTTCGGAGTCGTACATGCCAAAGTGCAACTATGATGGCGTTCATTAGCGCCACAAGTACCTCCATCATTACGTGCACAGAAAGGACCAGGGAAAAGAAAAACGTAAAGAAGGATATTTACTTGGTGGTCGAATAACTCATTCCGAGCTTCGAAAACCATCCCACTCATAGTGGACGGGATAACATCGACAACTTTCTGTCTCGCCCACCAATCGGTTAGCCCTCCTTCCAACGCTGTTTCGAATAGAGTGTTACTTTACCTCGCCAAAGAGTCGCTGGAAAGTTGGGTGGGATTCGTACGAGTGGGGAAGCCTTGTGAGTGGTGACCCGTTCACAAGCAAACTCCCGTCTAGCAGGTTGTAGTGGACCAGCATCGACGAGAGGCCACCTTCACTCGATGTCTCCGTGACGAGCCACCGCTCGCTAGGCGTATCCAAGGCCGTCCATGGGGATCCCGATGCATATCCCACCCAAAGCCGACCGATAGTTCTATCGAGACCGTCGCGGACCTCCAGGATCCGCTGGCGCAGAAGGGGTTCTAGGACGCATGAGAGCCTCCGATATCGCTGCAATAGGGGGTTTATCGAGGCAGGTAGATCGTCTACCACCACCGGGCATCGATCGTGCACGATAATTGAGCATTCAGTCACGACTGCAATATCCTCGTCCCGTTCGAGGAGATCAGGAAGATGGTGCGGATCGACATCAAACGTCCCATGACAGGTCAAGGCCATCTCGAGCGTCCGTGTATTCAGATTTCTTAGCTCCTCCTCTTCCTCTCCTTCTTGCAGCTTTTGCCCCACTTCGCGGGTCCAGCGCAACGAGATTGCTCGTGCTCTTCGTAGGAAACGGAAGCAACCCTCGCGCACCACCTTGTACGATGAAAAAGAGAGCAAGCGAGTTGCAAGAGCGACCAACGTACGGGCCGCTGCGGCACCCTGCCAGTTGCCTTCGATCGTCCCAACCGCGTCGTCCAAGGCCAACAGCAGTGACCTTCCAAATTCGATCTCTTCAAGGTCGGCATGGGATTCTCGACAGACCTGTCCTTCACTGAAGGGGCCGACCTGCCAAGCGGCCTGCACGATCAAAGCGTGCGTCTCATGGCAATTAAGATTGAGGATACGAGCCGTCAGTTCCCGAGCGATATTCCGCCACTGTAACCGATGGCCTGACCGTAACGTGCCAAAGGCGTAGAACTCGTGCATCGTCAGCGTCTCAGGACAATTGGCTTGACTCGCAATCACCTCATTAGACGTGTGGATCGTGTTGTCTATGGCGTATTGCAAGCCCCTGTACGGCCCAGCTGGAAGCTTGGGCGAGCACTGTTCGCGCACACCGCAACGATCCAGGAGCTCTTCCGCCCATCTCGTTTTCTTCGAATCGTACACAGCATAGTGCAAGCCGTTGTTGACGCATACGTTGCTCTTGTCAGCTTGAGAAATTTTCTGATTTCGATAGTGCGAGACGACAAAGGGTTTTGTTGTCGATGCGAGCTGGAGTCGTCCTGTTTACGATCCAACGAACTTTTGCAAACCGGCGTAGTCGCGGAGGCTGTAGACCCCTTGCTGCTTGCCTTTGCCTCGACGCGGGCTTTGAGCGCCAGGCTCAACGGACAACGCGTCAACAAGAATGCTATATGTGATATCCCGCCATTTGGATACAACAGTCGGCACATCGAGTTCAAACACCGCCGCCTTCGCCTCCAAATCTCTCTCCGGAAGTGGCCACTCATGAACATCAATGGTGAGTCCCTTGGCCTGTGATTTCAGTTGGCATTTCTTACAGGAGCCGCTGTGCTCGGAGATTTGTTCATGTTTTCGCCAACGAGGAACGTATTGGCAACTCATGCCATCCGACTTTGTGATCAGCTTGTGATATTGTTGACATTTCTCTGCGAGCTCGGTTGTCTTTTTAGCTCTGTCGTTCTTCGCTTCCGCCTCAATTCTCTGTTGTAGTTCCTCGTGGTGTGGGGACTGCTGAACGTACCGCACGGCAAAGCTTTTCGTGGTGTCGATGGACCGGAATATCGACGGGACTCCCGGTATAGCTGCTGCTCGTCTGGTGGCGAGATATTGCTCAACGCGGAGGAGTCGTTCCATCTGAGGCTTCTTGGGCAACAGCAACGGCTCGAATAGCGACAGCGGGAACTCCGGACTGTAGTCGTGTAATAAAGTGCAGTGGCCCAGCGCCCATTTGTCGAGCGCAACCCACAAATCCATCGAGGTGAGGAGCATTAGAGAGATATCTTCCGGCATACCTTTGTAAGCGAGAGAAGCTGTCGACGTGTAGGTATCAATGAGCTTGGCGAGTGCAGTGTAGGCGTCTTGACGTTCCATGTTCGCGTGCAGCCAAGTATTGAGATAGCGCTCTACCCAGAGTTCCACATCTGCCAGATGCAGACGGACCTGGCCTCCGTTCCCCTCCGTTAATAGACTCAGGTCCGGCAAGCTTGAGCTGCACTGCGAGATGCGTTGACCACAATCCGACGTAAAACGGTGGTAAGTCGACGGTGACGCCAGCCGCGCTAACACTTTTGCCATGTAGGGCCGCAGCCTTGAGAGTGTTAGTTCTGTATCCGAGAGGAACGACAGCTGCGACGGGGCCCAGTCACGTTGCGTCTCGTGGGGATCCGGATGCTTCTCCACCGAGGTCCATCTGCGAGTCAGTTCTTGCTGAACAGCCCTCGTTGTCATCTCGACATACTGCAACCAGGCTGTTCCATCCACTGCCCCAAGTTTCAGCGCACGGCGGCTGATCTTGGCTGTCATCAGAAAGAGCGTGTCACTCGGCAGAGAAGCTTCCAGGGCGCCTTCCAAGACGCGGGCCATGAAGAATAGCATGAACGACTTGTACCGCACGTGTGGCTCCTTAACATCATTATGCATGAGACTCGTCTGCAATGCAACGCGAAGGAAGAGCCACAAAGGGCAACGTCGCCACGGTTTCAGCGCATCCTTCCATAGGACGTCGTCGCGTGTGTGCTTATAGATACGAGGAACTTCGAGCGAATGCCCAATAGCCCGTAGCATGCCGGTGAGCATCTCTGTGACGAACCTTGGGTGCACTGTATCCCTGGTCTCAACAACCTTCGAGTGTGCCTTTGTTACAATTGGCAGCACTTCCTCCGGCGTCTCTGCATCAAGTTTGACGAGTAACTCGGTCAGCGGCTTGAGAAAGCTGGCATCCGCGATTCGGTCTTGTCCAATTGCCACGGCTGGGCCCGGGAAGCACCGTCGCAGTCTACCCATCGTCTGGATGACGGCCTCAGTGGTTGGCGAGACTTCGAACGACTCGAATAGATATTGGTCAGAAGACCTCCGGACGATGAGTCCCGCGTTCTGGCCGCGCATATGTAACGCGAGGATATCTGAATTAATGTAAACGAGGTTAAGACATCCGTTTTATCCCCAAAGGCTGGTACGTTCGCACCTCCATCTATCATTCCTCTCAGCGCAGCTTCCACTTTTTCGGCCACCAACCCTCCAAAGTGGTCGCGTAGCCCGAGCATGTTGCCGACCATCTTGGTGCAGGGGACCCATTCTGAGCGCTCTTGCTTCGGAGTATGAGCTTGAAGCAACCTTAATGCTGCAAGGACCTCTTCTGTCAACGAAGCACTCTTCGTGGCGTTGCTGTCATCTTTCTGTGGCAATTTTAAAGGGAGGAAGACGTGATGTATGACGTAGTTCAAATCTTTACGCATTTTGGTGTGTTTTCCGAGGGAAAGTTTTGGTGTGAAAAAGGAGCGATCGATGGGAGCCTTATGGCATAGACCTGATGGTTTTAATAATCTGCTCCACACCTTTAACGTGAATAAGATTCAAGGTCTAGGCGGTGTGCATCACTACCCAGGGTAAGGCAAACATGACCTGGCACCGCGGAGGGGAACCCGCTTTCGAGATAATCCGCGACAGGTCGACGTGATATGGTATTGTGGATCCCATGCTCATGGATAGGCTCTCCTTTTCCGACTCATCACACAAGGCGCATAGCGGCAGATTGTGAGGAAGAATTTCCCTTATGCGGCCTCATCGCCTTTGCACCGATCAATACTATCTATGGTCTCCACAGTAAATCAGCTAACTTCTTTTCGAACACAGCCTTACTAGAGATTCGAAGTGGGAGCTTTTAGAAAGACTGGTTACTAGGGATCTGGTGAGGAAAGCATGGCGTTAGTACCTTTTTTCGGCAGGAGTGTTGGCGTCAAGCCCAGCTCAGAGCTCTTATTTGCCGTCATTCATACCGCAACTCGAGCGACTGGGCTGCACGCTTCCTCAAGTTCACCGACTGATACTACGAGTAAATTGGATTTTTCTGCAGGTGGACAGCTTGGTATGAAGTCGGAGGGGCTTTGATGGGTGTTACCCGAATCCCCGGCCCTAGCGCCAGCCTGCATCAAGTGAGGCGCGCTGATAGGCATAATCAAGTCGACACGCAGCCTCACAGCTCCTACACCAAAAGTAAGGCGCTCTAAGGCAGAGGACAAGTATTCCACGCATTCACATGACCTCGCCTTGAGGACCCTGGCAGCCAGAGACACCCAAAGTTAAAGAAGCACTTTTCGAGCATATCTTGAATCATTATGAAAAGACGCTGCTGTGTCTTGTAGGGCACATATAGAGTACGAAGCGGCTGGCTGATTGGCGTGCAGGAGGCAAGCTTGTTGTGCGGGAATCTGCATATAGCGCTTCGAGCTCAGCTTAGCATAACCATGTATCCTTTTAGAGGGAGGCTGTCCTTACCGCATGACGGGGTCCTCGGCTTTGTAACGTGCGACGTTCTAATATTCTTTTCCTCTGATGGTACTATTTTTTCAATGGCGTCCGCCACAGACCTGGTGGCATTAAAATCGGATCACTCGCTCTCTTCCTAATAGGAGGATCGGAATAAGTCAGAAAAGTGTGTCTTAGTTTTCGAATTTGATTGAAAGATACCAGCGGCTAGAGGCTCTTTTACCGCATTGTAGATTGTCCAGACGTCGTACTTATTCATGAGAGGCCTAAATGAATGCTGGTTCTTCTCCAGCAGTTTGCAGACCTTCTTTGTCTTTCGAGTACGAGTATTCGGTCGAGTAGAAACCCTACCACAGTGTAGATATACTTAGACTGACCGCGTCGAGTCGGTACTTCGAACTCGAGTTGGGTACCCGACTCGAGTCTACACCTACGCAGCTGCGGTCATCCCTGGTCCTAGGGTGGGAATGGGAATCCTCGAGGTAGAGCATTCTTCTATCGACACATGGTGAGGGGTAGAAAGATACCTACTAGGATACATAGTCACGTGCTTGAAGACTGCACGTTTTCCTAGGACAGCGAGCATCAGTCAAATCAAAATCTTGGCTCTAGAACGATACTTTAATTTGTTCGCTACTGGAGGACCGTAGTAGCCCTCATTTCTGAAGGGTCGAAAAGGCTTGCCTTCCACGTTTGAAAGTTCCTATCTTATGCCAGGCAACTTTTTCGGCCATTGGACCGAGCAGCCTGACGTGACACATTGCGATCGATGTAACGACCGTGGAAAATGTGTCCTGATAATATTTGTTGCATCGTTTTCTCCGCCAAAGTGGATCTCACACATCGCCACTTCCACCTTTTCTCAGTGAACACATGGAACGAAAATTGATTCTAAGACCTGGAGATATCGGAGGATCTCTAGACTAGGTGTGGCGTAGTCGGCCAGCTTTTGCAATAGTTTGGGAAACCACTACGCAAAAGACATTATCGAAGTGAATAGAAGACGTGCTGGACCACGTTGTAGGGACCGCTAGTCTCAATAGGCTTAGCGGTCAGCTTGCCGGCCAATCAAAGTAGGTCTGACGTACCAACGCAACTTGGAGCAAAATCTTCGAGGTTATTCACTTATATCAAGATCTCCATACACAACATGGCCGCGGCAGCTACTGTACCAGCTCTGCTCTCGACGTTGACTGAGTCTCTCGCGTCTGCAACGTCCTCATTGCCCGAGCCCACAGCTCTGGCAATACCAACTGAAGGCATATCACTCTTAGATACCAAGAATGAGCTGCTCCTCTCCTACCTTCAAAACCTTGCTTTCCTCATCTTAATAAAAGTACGCAACCAATATACAGCAGCGCTTCAAAGCCCTTCGAGTGGGCACGGCATCGAAGAGCTCAATGACGAAGTTACCAAGAAGCTTGTCGAGCTTCGCGTCTACATCGAGAAAGGAGTCCGACCCCTCGAAGGTCGACTGAAGTATCAAATTGACAAGCTCATCCTTGCTGCGTCAGAAGCCACGTCCACAGCTGCTACGCTTGGGGCCAGAAAGCCATCTCGCACCTCCAACGGCTTCACAGAGGCCGCTGCCTCGGGCAGCGAGTCAGCAGATGAGCCAACCCACGCCGCCGCGATATCAGACTTGGCCCATCGTCCCAATCCCTCCGCCTTTGCTCGTCCCTCCCGCAATGACGGACCCGCAGCACAAGGAAGCACTGGACTCTACCGCCCACCCCGTATCACACCCACCTCACTTCCAACCACTGAACGCAAGCAGGCAAAAACTACCAAGCCTCGCAAATCGACCACCCTCGACACTTTCATCCGCGAGGAGATGGACGATGCGCCGATCGCTGAGCCGTCCATAGGCGCTGGTAGTGGACTGAAGGGTAGAGAGACGGAGCGAGAGGAAGAGAGGAGGGGTTACGAAGAGCAGAGGCTTGTGCGTTTACCGGGGGAGAAAAAGAGCAAACGAGATAAGAGGCGAGGGGAGGATCTGAGCGGTGGATTGATGGGATTGGGGGATGTGGACTTTGGAGACTTGAAGGGGGGTAAGAGGAAGAGGGAGAGGGATGGTGGGGGCGGCGAGAGGGTAGGGGAAAGGTGGGAGAAGAGGGTAAAGAAGGGAGTGGGAAGAAAGAGGCGATGAGATGCGGGCAAACGTTCAAGATCAGCTGGGAGACCGAATGATGCTACGCAACGTCTCTGAGGAAATCATGATTGACCGTGATGATGCACTCTGAACCATTCGCCCAACAGGAGTGTTCATTTCAAAGACTATCTGTGCCAATATGTGAACCGACAGCCTGCGCAAGACAGATCATGGCAGCAGCCGAGGTTTTCTGTTTCATGAAACTCCAGACAACCAAGCCTCATACTACGACGGACCTTGTGCTCGGAGGTCAAAAAGGGCTATTACTGACCACACCATCCCAGCATTTCCAAGTCTTTCTCCAATCACTTTCATGCTGTGGCACACTAATCAAGAGCGAGCAAGTCCGACCTTGAAGACTTGGGATTTCTGTCGAAATAAAGCTACCTATTGCACATGAATGCCCGCTCTATTTGGAGAATTCGCCATCGTCGCCAGTTTAAAGTACAGTATCATTACTTAGCCAAGTGAGCATGTTACTATTGCGCTTCAAGAAGTCAAAAAATGGATTGCCGCGAATGTTTCCCCCACTGCGCAAAGATCAATGGCGCATCGTGGCATAGCTCCTGCCCCGTAAACACATTTACTACAGGGCTTTGTCCGCCGTAATCTCGTGGAAATGTCCCAATTGAAAGGGAGGGAGAGCCTACCAATACATCTTTCATGGGATCCATTCCGGGCCATTGGGCGCTTTTAGTGACTGCCGGCTCACACTACCCTTGTGTGAGAGGACTTCTACTTGTCGTGGGAAATTCTTCCACATGCTTATAACCATTTTAAACGTATGGTGTCGCGGTGGTTTCCCGCTGCTCATCGTCTCACTCCCTTCCTCCGGGAGTGTAAATATGTGGGCCTTGGTTCCACGCTCCTTCTGCTCAGGTACTGCACTCAAGAACATGGGATCGACCCGAAGACGGCGAAGCCACAAGCCAAAAAGAAAGGAATCGGTCAGATTTTCCCGCGATGACGCAGGCAGGGGGGCTGTCTCCTTTATTCTAGCGTCTCTAGTTGATCCTTCCTCATATTGAGGCGGTGAGGCCCACCTCTTAGTATCTGTGTCAGCTGTGCATCGAGTTTCCACGGAATGTACAAGCTATGCACAATCTCTCGATTGTTCAAAGACTCGCAGATGAGTCGGTCAAGCCAGGAGCTGCAACTTCACTGAAAGAAGGGCATCTTTGGGGGTCGACTCTTCCAGCGTTGGGAATAAACGGTGATTCCTGTGATGAAATGCAAATTGATTATCGCCGAAAATCATGATACTTTGCTCGACATTCAGTATCATAGTAGCTCCATAGATTTCTTCCTGAGCATATCCCATTGTGGAGAGCCTAGGAAGCTTAGGATCATCGCTTCTTCGTTCACGAGATTGAGATTCTCTAATGGAAACCTGCCGTAACCTCCTAAGCGGGACCACTACCCGCTGGCCTGGCCCCGCTCAGGTTGACGACCATGCCTGGTCCGAATTTTCCACCGTACGCGGGAATCTTTTTCTTTTCCCTCACCCATCCCGGCACCTCACCATCAGCTCTTGCACTGGTCACATCCCACACCCGTGGAAAGCCTACCTCTACGGGCAATGCACCCTTCACGCCCGTTATAGCAAACCGCTGTTGAGAATGGCTGATGAAACCATGTAGTAGATCTTGCTCGACAAGTGAGGCAACAATGGATTCTACCACCTCCATCGTTGGAAGCAGCGGAGGGGCTGGATCGACAACATCGAGAAGGTCAGGGTCTGTGTAGCCCCTCGGTTGAGTAACCGCACCAAATTGGCCATCTGTAAGTCCGTTGAGTTTTGGGGCCTTATCAATCAAACCAAGAGCCTTCTTTTCCACGAAGATGGCCAGGTGCAGCATATCCTGCAAGGAAAGCGTGGGTGCCTTTTTATTAGCGACATCGCCTTGGAAACCAAAGAGCACAAATGTTCGGCGTGCAAATGATCGCCAGACGAGAGTCTCGCAACGATTGGAAAGTTGTAGAAGGATGCGTTTGCTTAGGAACCAATCCGCGTTTCCACCGTCCATATCCAGGTATTGGCGGAAGGAAGCCAAATCGCCCCTGACAATAGCCCTGCAGAGTGGTCCAAATTTTTCTTGGAGGCCGGAAGCCTCGGGCCGCTGGAGAAGTCGAGAAGACGGGAAGCGGCCCAGTATAACGTTGGCTGCGATGAGATAAATGAGTATGAGGCGGCGTTGGCGGAGGGCTTGAACATGGCATTGGTCATAAGCGCCTTGAAGAGCGTTCTGAGCTCGAAAGAAGTGATTATTAGCGAAATGATACCGGCCGAGATAGTAGAGAAAAGTGACACGCTGTGAGGCTGGGAAAAGAGCTAGTGGGGGTGACTGCGAATAGATGTTGCCGAAGACCTGTTCAGCACTACGCAGCTTTCGACACTGAAAGAAAAGTTTTAGACAGAGATTAGCCGTCATGTAAATCCCAATCCTGCGACCCTCGGGTCTTCCATTGCTGTCAACACCCGATGCGTTCCCACTTCGTTCACTAAGGCACTTGCTGAAAGCTTCTCGAATGGTATTTGCAGAGCCTTCAACAAGAGTGACCCGTTCCGCTCCCTCTTCGCCACCTACAGTGGACTCCCGCCTGCTCAGGTGCTGAATCAGCTCAGGCCTTTTATCCAGGCCGATTGCAAGCCTCGCTAAGGTCCGGGAAAGTGATACGACCGTAGGTAGAACTACCAATCCCATGGGCGAACTCAGTGCAAGGACACATTGACTAGCAGTCCTTAATCTACTGCTATTGCTCAAGGAGTGCAGAACGTACCTGAGCAAAGCCTTGAGCAAATCATGCGTCTCGAGGAGGTTGTCTACGTTGACATCTCGAAGGAAAGAGAAATATCTCACAACAAAAGCGTTGAAAGCGGCTCTCGAGCCACCAGCGTTATCTTCATCACGCTCAGGTATGAAAGACCCAATCTTTTTCTCCAGGTTCGCTTGGCTACTCGCTGGATAAACTTGCCTCAACTCGCTGACAACTGCATTGTAGAACGGTGGGAGTGGAGGTTCGAGAATCAAAGCTTGCTGCAACCTGATTCCGTCTTTCGCCAGCAATACTTTAACGAGATCTCCAAGGAATTCGTCAATTCTGGGAGGACTCATTCTTGAGCCTTGGTCTTACGCGCATTAGATTTAGATAGAAGTCCTGGCCGAGATCCGTAGAATAACCGAGACAACGATGTAGACCATGAAAGACACGACTATATGTAATTTAGGGGCTATGAAATGGGCAGTCGTCTACCCTTCGATGAACAATATGATCACAAGTATTTCGATGTCAACAAAGGTCGACTGGAAGCGTTCAATGGGTGACTCAGCGTCCATGCGCGCTAGCTGAGCTAGCGTAACGGCCAGTGCCAAGCTTTTCTTCTGCCTTGACGGGCCGACAGCCGGCAGATCCGCGAATCTCAATCTCATAACCTCCCCCACTTCCGCATAACCCTTCCATTATTCATTGAGTAGTAGCCAGCAGCCCAGCTGGCCGTACACCATGGCATCTTTCCATCCAATCCTCTTCCTCTACTCGATACTTCAGTGGGTCCTGGACAAGATCCTCTCGCCAACCCCTCCCACACCTCATGCCCACCTGAGCAGACCCAGGATTGCTGTCATTGGTGCAGGCCTTACTGGAGTTTCCTCGGCTTCACATTGCGTTGGCCATGGTTTCGATGTTACTATCTTCGAAGCTGGTGACGAGAAGAGCTTGGGCGGTATTTGGAGCGTGTGTCTACCATACGGGACCTGGTCAAGGTAGGACGCTGGCTGACCGACTACGAAGAAAGTCAACAATACCTCTGGCCTACAGATACATAGCATTATGTACCGCTTTCACCCATCCGTAAAATGGAGCGCGGGCTACCCAGATCGTCAGCAAATCGTCTCTCAGATCACTCAATTGTGGAAACGTTACGGCCTACAAGAGCGCACAAAATTCAATACTCGTGTAACCTCCGTTTTCCAGGATAATCAGGGACGGTGGATCATCAATGACCCTTCTCATGGCCGATTTGATGGAGTCATGGCTGCTGTTGGAAGCTGTGGTGACCCCAAAATGCCTCACGTGCCTGGTCAAGAAAGGTTCAAAGGCGAGGTATGCCACTCCTCGAAACTTGACGGCAAGACCGCTCAAGGCAAGAAAGTATTGATCGTTGGTGGCGGGGCGTCTGCTGTAGAGGCTCTCGAATTCGTTGTTCACACAGGAGCCAAATCTACGTCGGTTTTGGCTCGCTCCGAAAAATGGATCATTTCTCGCAATGCTTTCGTCGACACACTCCTCGCCTTCAACATCTTCGGCCAGGAGACTATTTTCTCTTGGATCCCCGAGACTATCCTGCGCGTCTTCTTCTACCGCGATTTGGACGACTTGGCGCCTCAATCCGAAGGTCTATTCACCGAAACCCCAATGGTAAATTCCGATATTTTTCATCAGATTCGCGCTGGAAAAGCTGAATGGCTCCGTGGTGACATTATTGGTTTCGAGAAAAACGGTATCCGCTTCAACCACCGTGCCAAGGGTGTTCCCAAAGGCGGACCTGGTAGAGAAGAGGTGATTGAGGGAGACATGATTATCATGGCCACTGGATATCAACGCCCCAGCCTGGCTTTCCTGCCTGACGAAGTATTCAAGCCCCCATACCAGCCACCAAACTGGTATCTTCAATGCTTCCCTGTAGGTGTTCCCTAGCCCAGCATTCCCTATTTAATACCGAAAGATGAGTCTCTAGACATGTCTCAGGAGTACTTCTTCAACACGTCTTAGGAGTCAGGGTGCTCCATTAGAAAGGCAATTACTGACTGTGGGATCATTATCAGCCTGAACACATGTCGATCTGTGCGAGTAAGTCACCATTATGTTGTCGGTGAATGGGGCCTGAAAAGCAAATTGCTAAGCCGAATCTCTGCAGATAACTGTACATATTTAAATGCCATCGGAACCGTCGGTATGTATTGTCTCCCATTACTCCTATCGTGTGTCCGGTTACTTGCGCGTGAAACACGGCCATTCTCAAAACAAGTCAGCGAGGGAAGGTCGATTGTAATGACGGGCGTGCTCTCGAACAACGTCAAAGGATCAGCTCTGCAGAATAGCTTCTATCATTGCGGGAGCTGTTAGGATTGAATGTCTCCTTGTTCGATTGGAAGAGAAGAGTCAGGAATTGCTTTGCATTTCCTTGTGTGGCAATAACTATCGTGTGAAGGCAATACTAATTCCGAAACACACAGGCAACTACCATATCGGCATCTACACTCGCTTGCTTCTCATGTTCCTCGTCGATCCTCTTGCCCGACCGCAAGAGTACTGGATGAAGAAGTGGATCGACATGACCAGGATGCTGAAGTCGTACGCCCCAACTGGAGCATTTGACTTTTTCACATACTCCGAATTAATATATTGGTTCGTGTTCTGCATCGTGATCAATCCATTTAGGTGGAAGTGGGCTCTCTTTGTCTTCGCTGGCATTGGCAGTGCACTACCACTGAAGGTGGTAAGAAGAGAGGAGCAGATAAGGAACGGCTTAGGGACCCAGAAGCAATACCATGAATGAATGTTCGTGGCACATGAGAGCAGAGCGTGGCATGATGGGTATGAATTGAATTGCTTATACATAGATCATAGATACGAAACCCTCACAGGGACCAGCAAAAGCATAACTTGTATCTGGAAATATGTTCTCGTCTACCATGTAGCTCCGAAGATGTGGGCGAATTGTGTGGCAGGGTAGTCATCAGTAAAGGCGTAGTCAGAGAGGTACGCTCTTGGGGGTAGCGCTTTCAGTACATCAGATGCGTCAATTTCTTAAGAACACATCCTCCACAACCTATCAACAATTCTTGGGTAAATGTGATTGGGGACATTACACTCATTGCTGCCACTTTTTCGTTAGCAAGCCCGGCGGATGCTACTGCACAATATCCTACAGGTATATCAATATCATAAGGTTGCCTCACAGCGACAGCTAATGACATCACAGACGCGCTTCTCGCCGGCTCTTCCATCACGGTCCTCGTGCACCTTTGAGACCCCCATTGATCTTCCAATTCAACCTTCATTCCTTCCAAACATCCACACCCCAATATCCAAAGCACCCACTCCACGATTGCCAAGATGGAAGACCCACGTACATACCTCCCCTCCCCTCACCCCCCCTTTTCCCCCACTAACGCTGCAAATCCAGAAACCGAGATCCCCCAAATAGTCCACCTCCTAACCCAATCCCCACCCTCAACCCAACGCGCCACGCTCGAAAAATACTTCCTCCCCAACGCCAGCTTCACGCACCCTTTCTGCCGCACCGGCTCTTTCGAAGGCAGTCGGTGGCTGATATGGTGTATATACCGCTGGTACAAGATTATGAGTCCGCGTATCGAACTCAGTGTTGATAGTGTGGGTACGTGCTCCCCTATACACTCCAAGACTGAGAAAAGGAAAGGGGGGGAGATTGAAGGAAGTTGAGCTGACAAGTATGAATCACAGCATACGATCCACAGCAATTAATCCTTTACGTCTCCATCCACCAACTCTTCCGCATCTGGGCCCTCCCCTTCATCTCCGCCGACGTCTCCCTCGTCACAGTCCTCCATCTCGTCAAGCAGAAACACTACAGCCCGCCCCGCTACCTGATACGCGCCCAGAACGACCTCTATCAGGTGAACGAGTTTGTGAAGTTTGCGTCGCAGTTTGGGATATTGTCGGTGCTGGTGATGGCGGCGCAGCTGTTGGCGACGGGGTTGTGTGTTTTGGGCGCGGGGTTGCTGTGGCCGATTAGTTGGTTGGAGCAGAATGTGGTGGGAGGGAATAGGGAGAGGACTTTGGTTGAGGCTGTCAAGGGGTAGGGTGGTATGATCGAATTATGAAGAGGATGATTTGAACATAATTAGGGGGACGTGTACATGGGGTGGGGCATACTATGAAATAGCGATTGGTGCATGGTGGATGGAGCACGGAGCATGGAGCATGGCGCATAGCGCACATTGATATCAGCACTTCACGATAGAAAGTATACACCATAATCCATAAACGAGGCAAAAATGGATAGATTTATCAAGAACGGATATATTCA
>JAABUL010003271.1_pt1 | contig 24503 bp, 47 predicted proteins | sample 5559151 | NCBI WGS metagenome assembly JAABUL01 (sample SAMN10711876, study PRJNA513368) | rock metagenome | isolation source: Antarctica rocks | place: Antarctica: Victoria Land, Pudding Butte sud | reverse complement strand
AACCACACACCCTCACCCACGTATGGTTGACTACTGCCACAGTCGCTGGTGATGCCTGTCGCCGCCTCGCGCTCGCGGCGGCGCTGGTATACCTGGCAGGACCTGCGGCTGTTTACGTGGCTCCGCAAACAGCCGCAGGTCCTGCCGAGCAGCGCTGCCCTTGACGCTTTCCAGGCTCTTGCTCATCGTCAGCCTCACTGCTCAGTCACAGCGCTCGCTGCCAGCCAGAACCTTTGCTCGTAAAGCCTGGGGCTGCTACAGTGGCACCGCCGCTGGCCGCCAGGCTCGCTTGCAGCTATTCCGACTACCCCTATCTGTTTTTCATTGCACATGCTGAACCTGGGATGTAATGCCGATCAATGAAAAAAGCCCCCCAAAGCACTGATGCAAACGGCACCACTGGCTCGCTGTAAGATTCAGTTCAGTCAAGAAAATACTAGGGATGTACCGCGCATCGTTTGACAGGCCTGCCGCCATGCAGTGGGCTCAACTATGGTGCAGGCAGTTCCTGTCAACGGAGACGGGGTGTGCTAGCCTTCCCATCAGCTGGCAGGGAGACGGCTTTTATCGCAGAAGCGTCAAGTTACGTGGCCTGACTGTTGCCACGAGACCGCCGGAATCTGGAGAAACGCACGTCACATCATTTTGCATCCTGCTGCTCATCACTCCAGGCCGCCGTCATGAGGCGCGTTGGTCATGCGGCCGGCGGCCGCAGCGGTGGCGTCGTAGTGGGCAGGCGGCAACAGCCGGAACACGTGCTCTTGGAAATCGGCCACCAGGCCCGAAAGCCGATCCAGCTCCGCAGCGACATCCTCGTGCTCCTGCCTGGCGCGTTGCGTCAGCCCGTCTGCCTGCAACACAGGTTGCAGCGCACGCACTTCAACCATGCTCCTTTTCCATAGGGTTCATGACTATGAGGGATCCATCACGATGTCAAGAAGGCGCCTGCCTGTCTGCCTGCATGTGCATCCCGCCATACTGCAGAATGAACCCGCCACGCTGCCAGAAAATAGTGCCATACTTGGCATGCGTGTGAAATACACAGGGTCCTATTGGGCACAGCCTTTGTGATGCAGCAGCTGCGGTAGCAGGGTGCCCAGCGGAATGTCATCGGCACTGGAGCTGCTCACTGCTCGACCTGGGCCTCTTGGCAATGAATAACAAAACCAACAATGGTGCCGGCTGACAGAGCGTGACAGACCTCATACATCATGGCGGACGTCGATGCCTCAATCTTCTCCACGCGCGGGTAGATGCCCGTCTCCAGCTCCTTCTTGATGCTCACGTCCAGCAGCTCCTCCTGTGCGATTTCGCAGCATCAGCTCTGTCACAAATCACCCAATGCGCACCAGCAACTTGGCTGCCGGATGGCCCAGTCTGAACAGTCATGCGGCGGACCTGCTTGCCGCAACTGTGCCTGCAGACAGTTTCGTTCGGGACCCATGCTCAACAGATCGCCAGCTGTACTGGCACATGCATCGACAGCGCCAGTGGTGGCTCGTTCAGCCCAGGTGTGAGACTCGAGCGTTTGCTTGGCAGGTATCAGCAGCGGTAGTCGCCCGCTGCTGCGGTTAGTTTTGTCGTGATGGCCCTGAAAGCAGAGACTCGCCACGATGTCGTGCAGCCATCTGCTTGAGCCGTCCTGATCGCCCTCGCTGTCTTGGGCAGGCGCCCCAGCGCCGTGTGCGCCTGGTGACGACGCCACGTCAGCTGTAGGGCCATGGCCGTTCCAGTCCTGCTGCTCCTGCTCCTGTCCCTGCTCCCGCTGTTGCTGCTGAGCCTGCTGATCGCCATTCGCTGGCTGGATGTCATCTGCGTATGCCTCCGCTTCACCGCCCTCGTGCTGCTGCGCATCGCCTTCCGACCTCTGGCGCTTGTTGGGTGACATGTTTCGGGCACTCCGCAGGCACTCCGCCGTGGGATTATCCGCCGTAGCTTCGGTGCTGCGATGGTCGAGAGATTGTTCTGCTGCAGCTGGAGCGTCTTGAAAGGGTCGGCTGCAGATCGTCTTTGGGTGCCTCAGGGTTTACTCAAACCTTGCATTCACAGATGGCGAGCTGCAGTGATGCTGATGCTTGCAGAATCGTCCAATACAGCACAGGTGCAGTCAGCTGCTGGATTGATCCGCCGGCAGACAGCAGAACGATCCGCAACCAGCACCGATGTGAAGTTTGACCCCATGTGACTCGGGTTCGATCAGCATTGCGGACCTGCTCGTTCGTTGCTCGATGAGCATCGGCATTGCAGATCGCAAGAAAGACAGCACCACGATGTACGCTGGCAAGCCTCCGCCACCTTCTGATTTGGCGCTCGTGTTCGACAGCCCTGTCAACTTTGACACCTTTGTACGCATCATGGTGCCCTTGGACGCAGCCTCGGGTGCAGCAGACGGTCCCGGTGCAGCAGACGACACGTCGCAGCATGTACGAGCCCGCCTGGTCTGCGAGCAGCTCAATGCCCTGGAGGCAGACGCCTCCTTTGTGGCGTGGCCATGCTCAGAGACGCATGTACAAGTCATGTGCCGAAAGGTAGGATGGAAAACAGGGAGCAGCAGACCTCTGTCACAGTTCATGATCTTCACGATCGTCTCGGCATGTTGATGCATCTGCGTGGCGTAGGCGGTTGACAATAGAAAAGTTTGTGCGCTTTGACAGGCGTGCGCGGCCAAGGTGTACAAGTCGCTGCTGGACAGCCAGCGCGCACTGGGCAGGAAGATGGACGTGAGGTCGCTTTGCATTTCCGCTTCATGCGGTGTTCCCGTCGTGCGCGCAGCACAGCGACGCTCAAGGCGGCTGCATTTGCTGACGTCATGAGATGCAAGGCATTGCAAAGGCGGTCAGCGCATCAAGCATAAACCTTGGCTGTCATGCCCTGCAGCCTCCAAAGGAGGCCGTCAAGATGGGCTCCATGCCCTTTCTGCAGCTGAAGCAGGTGATGCCGACAACCCCTTCCCAATGACAGCCCGCCTGGAGCGACGAAGCCATCGCTGCAGCCCTGAGACCCACCGCGGAAACAGCCCCACCGGCCTGTCTATCGAGCTGACTCCTGCATGACGCCGCCACTTGATGACTTGACAAGAACCCACCCTCTGCCGCCACATCCGTCACAGGGTCTGGCGGAGGCGCTGCAGCGGCAGCTGCAAGCTGACTGCACGGCGCCAGCTGCCACTTGTTAGTCTGACATACTCTGCTTTACTCCTCCACAGGGGCTGGGAGAGGCGCTGCAGCGGCAGCTGCGCGCCGGCGGGTGGGCGCCGCTGCACACACCAGAGTGCGGGCAGCAGCTGCTGCGCAGCGACTACCTCGCGGCTTGCCCAGGCGCCCTGGCCACCGCCCCCCGCGTTGCGCTCAACATGACGCACGAGCAGCCGGGCCGCATCTTCGTCATGCTGTCAGCCGGTGCGTGCTGATGCGTTGCTCGCCAAGTCAAAACTCGTGACTGAAATTGAACGCTACTTTGGCCGCTTGAAGGCCTTGGCGTCCTGGTCAGGCATGACACTGAGTTGGCTGTCTTCGCATGATGCATACAACAGTGTTTGCCATCTGCAGCTGTACCTGCAGTGCGGAGCCAGCCCCGCCGTGCATGCAGACTTGGTGCTCAAAGTCTGAACCCTAAATCCCACTATGCACGTGATGCAGACACGGTGCGCTACCGGGGCCTGGACCTGGCAGGACTCCTGCAGGCAGACCTGCCGCAAGAGGTTGGGTATTGTCATGCATGTGATTGCGTCGTCAGCAGAGACTTGCATTGTCATATGCTTTAGCTTCATCGATGAAAATCCCTGCGCTGTGAAGCCTTGGTCAAGCTCATCGGTGCTGCTGATGCATCGGATGGTGCGTGCTGGGCTACAGGGCTGATTCCTGGGCTGATTCAACTGCCACAGTGCTCGTCTGTGATTGGGTTGCAGGCCATGAAGGATTTTGCGGCTTTCCTGCGACACCCGCCGCACCTGGAGCAGGTCAACAGGCTGCTGGCCACCGCGGAGGTGAAGCCCATGTGCTGCGCGCTGCCGACGTTCAGGTGCGACCACCATGAGATAAACCCTGAGATGCTTGTCAGCAGCCCTGATGACAGCCTGCCCGCAGCCCCTGCATACAGCCTCTGCTGATGACAGCGACGCTCCCAGACAGCCCCGCCTGCAGGGACCCGCTCGAGGGACGTCATGACAGTCACAGCCATTCAGCGTCAAGCAATTATACAATCATACATTCAGGCAAATGCGCAGGTCGGCGGTGGTGCACGCGGTGGCGCTGGCGGCGCCGCACGAGTACGCCTTCCGGGAGAGGTGGTTCATGTCCACCGGGCAGCCGCTGCCCGCCAGCATCGGCTTCTTCGTGAGCGGCTCTATCCCCCACCTGCTGCTTTCACGTTTCCTCAAAGTTCACGTACGAGCACCCCCATTGCAGACCTTGCCCACATTGCCGTGGATGCCAGCACCACATGTGTTGAGGGTTTGCGAACGCTGCTGGCGGTGTACCGCCGCATGGACTGGCCAGGTGCAGCACAAGGTGCATGCGGCTGCCTTGAATTTCCTGCAGCAATCAACCTATGATCCCTGCCTGCCGGCAGGTGGACGTCGGCTGGAGCGACAGGGAGGACTGCTTCGATGCGGAGGGCCTGCGGGAGCGGCTGCCGGCCTGCTGCCTGTGGTCCTCCACCGGCAGGACGGTGCTGCCGGCGTCGCACCCTGACGCCATCCCGCTGCCCGACGTGGTGTCGCAGATCTCAGGTAGTGTCCCGAATGCAGAGCGCTCTCCCAGCTACTGAGCAGGGCGCGTTACATCTGCACAGTTGCTGGTGATAACTTCTGCTCAGGCTGCCATTCATGCCAGTGCTGTCATACTGTATCGACTTCCTGAGAAGAGCAGAAGATGCGGTCACCAGAGCGTCTGACGGCAGGTCCTGCTGCAGGCGCGCTGTGCGGCAGCAAGTTCTGGGGCGGCAAGGGCGGACTGACGCTGCGCAACTGGCAGGGCGGCGGTGCCGCACCGTCCTGCCTGGCGTTCAAGTGCGAGTGGCACACCGCGCTGAGGTGAATACGAAATCTGGCAGCGCTGCAGGGCCAACCATATGCGTCATACATGCCGGAGCTGCTCTGCAGTGCACGTGATGCCATGTCAAACTGACACATTTGCAAACAGTTCGTTCTGTCCCCGCACCATGCTGCATATGGCATCTGAGACACTTTTCAGGATGAATCACGCAGTGTATGATCCATCACTGTGAGTATCTGCAGCCTGAATTGCGAGGACCAGAATGCGCTGCCCAATCTCGGCACCTTCGAGCTGCCCAATTACACTGCCCGGCAGCCGCACCGCGCGCCGCTGCCCAAGGCAAGGCTTGACCAATACATGAAGCCGTTCTCGGAGGTGCCCATGAGGCGTCCTCAAGCATGCACTACACATTGCGATCCTTGCACCTCACTCGCGCTACTTCTGATACCTTACACAATCCACCTGTCCAGGTCAACAAGGGGCCAGATGCATGCACTGTCGCGATCAACAAGGCGGCTGCGAAGCTGCCGTCGCAAGGTGTGTTCTCGTCACTAGCAGCAGTCCTTATGGGAAAATGATGAGTAAGACAATATCCCGTATGTACAGTCCTGTCACAACGGCACTCGTAACTGTACCCTGCAGTACCAGCAGCACGGCCAATGATCACGCCGAAGTTCGGAAGGCGCCTCCAGCCCTTCGGAGCTGCAGCCCCCAAGGCGGCAACAGCGCCAAAGCGCGGCCTGCCGCCAAAGCGGGCGGCCGCGACGCCGCCCGCAAATGGCGGCGCTGGCCAGCCGGGTTCCGCGCTGCCGCCCAAGCTGCCTGCAGCGGCCCGCAACGTCAAGCCGCGGACGGCGCCGCCTGCCCAGCTGCCGACCATCGCCGAAAGCGACGGCGGTCTCCCGGCGGCGGACCTCCCGACAATGAGCAGCCTACTGGATCACGCAATGCAGCAGCAGGCTGTGCCGTTGACCGCTGCGGCGACCGCGGCAGGCCCGCTGTTGGCGCCTGTGCTCAAGTCGACGCCCGCGCGGCCCAGCTTTGCAAAGGCGCCGTCGAAGCAGCCAGCAGCTGCGGCGAAGCAGCCAGGTACAGACCATTCCTTTTGCGGGGTGTTTGCCTGGCAAGACCTTCTGGGATGACTCTTCACTTGTTCACGTGATGCATCTTTGTGAGACCAAGCCGCAGCTTACACGACTGTCCAGTAGGCAGTTGACCTTGCGGCTTGACTCCTGACGAACTTGACTGTTCTGCCTGCAGGCGCTGCCAAGGCTGCAGCCGCGGGCGCTGCCGCAGCCGGAGACAAGCCGAAGGCAGCAGCGCGCGCGCGGCCAAAGGTTGCCGACATGGACAGTGCCGCCGTGAAACTCAAGGTGCTCCTTCTGACTGCTGAGACAGCTGTAGTTGTAAAGCATGGTTTCGGCGTCCTTCCGTCATGACATCAATCAAACTCAGCAGCAGAGCAACACATTCATCAATTCCTCAGGCAACACTGTGGTGGTGTGCGCACACGCAGGTCGCGGCGGCGGCGCAGTCCGGCACGCTGGCCAAGCTGACCATTCCGGAGCTGAAGTGCTACCTGAAGGCGGAGGGCCTGGCCATCAAGGGCAAGAAGGAGGAGCTGGTGGCGCGCGTGCAGCTGCAGCTCGGCGGCGGGGGCGTGGACGCCGCAGCCCCTGCGCCGCCGCATGCGCTGGTGTGACGGCTGTATGATGCCCAGCGGCTGAGACAGAAATTCAAGGCGACATGGCCGAAGTAGTGACGAACAGCATAATGCCTACAAAACATGTAATGACGCTCGAACTTCCACTGCCGATGGTTGCCGTAGGGATTTGTGTTCTTTCGTAGCAGGCATCTCGCGAGCGCCTGCCACACGGATATCTTGCGAGAAATCTGTGCTAGTGTGGCGTTGCCTTGCTGCAATGGTGGCAATGCAGACTGATTTGGTGCACCCGTATGGCTTTTGGTGCCCGTACAGCGTCCCAACGGACAGGAGGTGCAGAACACGCTGAGTGGGTCAGATGACAATAGTACCATCCACAACTACTCCAGGTCTGGAAACAGGTGATGACATGGCCGCTATAAACCCCGGACCCACTGTCACTGCTGCCATCACTGCTTCGGACGGGCTCCTCGCGATCACACAACGGACTGTCGATACGTACCGTGAAAGTCGGCGACTTCCAGCAATGCTGACCCTATTGAGACTCCAGCTGAATCTTGAGCTCGCGGTCTGCACTGTGCTGGAGCGAGTGTTTGCGCACAGCAGCGACACCACATCTGTGCGCATTGCACAGGACGGTTTTTGGCAAATAGGCCAAGAAGCTGGAGCACTCGCCGCGTCAGCAGAGCAGCAGATCAAGCAGCATGATGAGAAGGCCCAGCAGCGGCAAAAGTCAGGCTTTTTCGAGCAGCGGCAGCATGGTCCGGCTCCTTGCAGACGCAGCGTTCTGCAATTCGCTCACCGGGAATGTGGAGAAGAGCATTGAGAGGCTCAAGGAGTGGGAAGCGGGATTGAAGGCGGCGAGTGAGGTGCCGCAGCACGTGCGCAATCTTGCGGACCGTCCCAAGCTGTACAGCGTGCGACCGCCGTCGCCCTTCTACAAGCCGCCGACGCAGGTGCAGCAGATAGGTAGTCGCACTGTCATGCGAGCAAGGGAGAACCCACATTATTTTTCGCACCTCACGGACAGGCCCAGAAGTACGCTGAAACCTTCATGTGCGGCGGCACGGACGCAGATGGCTACTGAGGTGCTGCAGCTGCTCAAGTCGCCTGACAGGTCTGCCATCCTGACACAAGGGCCTCCAGGCATCGGCAAAAGCTCGATGGCACGCTACGTCTGCAATCGGGCCTTGGCTAGCAGTGACGTCTGCGATAGCGCGGTAAGTAAGCAGTTCGAGGTGACAGTGCATGACGATGTCACAGTGCATGTGCGTGTGCATGTGCATTGCTATCTTTGCCTGGCAAAACTGATGATACGCAGAAGTCACCGCGCGTCAATCTCATGCTCGCAGAGATGGCTGCAGTTCAATGATGAGCTTGCCGCGGGCGAGCAGCGTGTGACCACACTGTCTCGCATCCACCGAAGAATGACTGGGAAGGTGGTGGCCTTTGTGGACGCTGAAGACGGTGCGCTTGACCTCTTGCTTGGCTGAACATGTGTTGCCGCAGCCGTGCATATGCACTTTGACAAATCACATTGACTGGAATTGACCGCATAGAACCAATTCACGATGGAACTGTACTGGATCATGCTGAAAAATTCTCAGCTCATTGTTCGTGCAGCTGCGGCCGTGATCAGAAACGAACTTGGCACTGCGTGGTCGTGCTAAAAGACGTTTGGGACGAGCGCATCATCGGCCTCTTGACGGGAGACGACTGCGCTGGATGCCGATTTTTGGTGACGTCCCAGCGTGATGTGCTGACAGCACTCTGGCTAGAGCCAAACATGAGAGACGCAGAGCCGCAGAGTGGGTTGGCGCAATGTATCTTGGGGGCATATGCCGACCTGCCTGACGAAGAAAGGCTGCCAGAGATACAGGCGCGCTCTCCATTTTGTTCTCAACATCCCAGCGCTGAGTGCATGTGTCGGCTGCACAGTATTGCAGCCCTCTTCAAAGACTCTGAGAGCTGAGATCTTGCACTTAGGCTGCTTCAGAGAGCATCATCCAAGCCTTGAGGCCCGATTACTCCCCGGATGCCCTTGCCATTCTGGGCAGAAATTTGGCGCGCCGCCCGCCAGACAAGTGGCATCACGTGGCAGTGCAGCTGCAGCATGAAGTCAGCACAGCTCGGACTAATGGTGACTATGCCAAGGGCCTGGTGGGAGCTGGCAGTCGCCCTCAGCCTGCTGCCTGACGATGCGCACAGGCAGCTGCTGGTGGTCTGCGCTGTGTTACAAGAGGCCCACTCCCACAGGCGTGATTTAGGAGATCCATCACGCACTGTTGCATCAGGTGATTTTGGCTGTTTTGCCGCAAGTGATTCACCAGCCCTCACACCGACGGACACATTGCTAGCAGCAAACTTGCTTTGGTGCTGGTGCAGGGTGCAAAAGCATCATCCGCTGGGGGAGCATCATCAGCACACAAGCAACATTGAAGCGGAGGCTTCTGCTGCGGGCCTGGCCCCGGAGGTGAATGAAACACGCAGTGCCCAAAGTAATAAGGAACATTAGCCTTCTCTGCTCATCGTTACCATTGTCCGTACATGTGTGTGCGTCGAGTCTGTGTTGTATGTGCTCTCGCACAAAAAGTTCTTTGAAGAACATAATAAATATTTTTGACTCTCACAGCCTGGATCCCGCTTTTGCAGGATGTTCTGACCGCCTTGCCGGTGGCTTCTATGATGGAGATGCTGAGGTATGCTCCCTCCTGGAGGAGCAACCGCTGCATCCTGGAGGGGCAGGCGTCAGAATGTGGGCGATGCATGGAGCAGTAGCGCTGGGGCTGCGGGCGAGCCCCAGGTACTCTGAGCGCTGGAGCAGGCTAGTGCAGCAGCATTCTTGGTCAGTCATGCCAGACAACACAGCAAGGCTCTTGGCATGGGGGGGCAACGACAGCGTATATGAGCTGGCTAAACAAGCGCTTTAATCACACAACTGGTTGCAAACGACGGGTCAGTGGGGTGCGCTCGAGCTGCCAGACTCGTAGCACTCAGCACGTCGTGACCTGACAGCGACACAAATTGATGGCCTTGCGTCCCAAGGCTCAGCATATGCAATGAGCAACCAAAGGGGACCTAGCCTGTTGGGTGTGAGCGAGCCAGGCCAAGCGGCCAGCCAGTTGGCGCCGCCGCGGAGGCTTCAAGCCCTATATTGCTTCAGCTCCAGCCATTCTGAAGACGCACCACCAGTGCTGGTGAGTAAGTGCCTCAATGAGCATTAAGGGCACCGACTTTACCAGGCCACTCCGCGCTGCATTTAGATGCCGGCGGCACCCCCCAGCACGAGTACAGCGTCCTGCAGCCACAAAGTGCTTCCAGACATGCACATGCTTTCTCGACGTAGTTTGCATTTGGCATCAATGAGATACAGACTTTCGCATCGGTAGCGGGATGGACACGCACTTGCATCGCGCGTGACTGGCCGCTAGATGCTACCTCGCGCGGCTTCACATAAATGCTGATCTGATCTTCACGGCTTCGATGCAGCTTTGCAGGCGCCTTTCCGGGAGTTTCCTTGGCGATACTGCAACTGATTCGGTAGAAATTCGATCTCCTTGAGAACGCTGACGTAACAGCGTCGCCATGTCGACTCGCTTTGCACCAGGCTCATTCCTATATAATGGAAGAGTGGCGGCATCGTTGCTGCCATCGCTGGTGGTCGTCGCCAGCTTCGGCGGCGTGCCAGCCGTCGCCATACTTGCGGTGCGTCGCCACCTCCAGTCCAAACGCCCATCCTGCACGACTTGCATGTTCCGGCGGTGACACGGCACAAGCGCCCATCAGCACCTTCGCACACGGCTTCCTTGGCGACAGGTCGGAGCGATGGTGGCGTACGTGCTAGACGCGCTGCGGCAGAAGGAGGGAGCCTTCGCGGCCGTGTGGGTCACGCTGGGCGCCGTGAACCTGACACTGCTGTTCACGGGGGCGGCCTTCCCGGATGGGCGCCCCATCCCGCTGGGCATGTGCGTGATGGTCACCAACGGCGCCACGCTCTTGCTCACAGGTATGACTCGAATGCCAGATGGTGATCTTCGCAGGCATTGCGCAACTGCGTGCTTTCTTGCGCCTCACCACGCCCTGCAGACACTCAAGCATGATGGAATGACAGCAACACCATCAACAGATACCATTCACCTCGCACACAAACATGCATCTGCAGGCGTGTGGGCATCGCTGCAGTTCAAGTTCTGCAATCGCAGCAGCCACCATCAAGCAGCGGCCTTCAGAATGAAAATGTGTATTCCGGCGCAGGCGTGTGGGCGACGCTGCAGTTCAAGTTCCTGCAGCTGCAGTACCCGCCGGTGGCCCTGTCCTTCGAGCGGCTGCTGCTCGCGGCCGCGCTGCCGCTGGGGGCAGCAGTGCAGACTTGGGGCGTCGTCGCTGCCGTGGGCGCCTCTGCCGCTGCGTATTACCTGGCGGTGCTGCTGGCGCTCATGTACTATGCGCTCATGCTGCCGCTGCCATCGTCATTCTATAAGAAAGAGGCTGGCCGCGCGATCGGTGAGGATGTATGTGTCTGCTGTTTGTCACTCGTGCTGCTGCTGCCATCGTCATTTCTGCTAAAGGAGGCTGGCCGCATGATCGGCGCATCGCGCCGCTGCCCAAGTGCTGTCCGTCGCAGGAACAGCATGACAAGGTTCATGTACCCGGGTTGCAATGCGTCTGTGAAAGCTACGTAGCGTTGTGATGCAGCTGACATGATCGTCCGCGTCTGCTGGACCTCCTCAACCGCACGCAAGCGCCGGCCCCATCCAGAGAATGACGCATAAACAGACTATTTGCATGCTCGATTGCAACATAACTCCTGCGCAGGCGGGAGCAGCGCCACGAGTGAGACGCGCGTGCAGGGCCGCCTGGACGGCGTGGTCAACGCGCTGCTGCTGGTGTGCCTGCCGGTGTGGTTCTACATCGCGGTGCATGTGCGCTCGCTGGCGTCGTGGGAGCACTTTTGGAGCGTGCTCATCCTTGGGGCGGCGCCCTGGTGCCTGCTGGCCATCCTCGAAGGTGCAGCGACCTTCAAGGTTCTGCAAGCTTGCACTTTCCTCAGTCCTCACTAGGCGATGGAGCAAGAACAGGTGGCAGGTGTGGCACATTTGTCAGCTGACGGCACAACTTGCGTGTCATATGTTGGGCCCAGTCTGACGGCCAGTGGACCCTGATCTGCCGCTGTGAGCCAGCCGCAGCCTGCTCAGCCAGGCCAGCAACTGCATGTCCGCGTCCCGCCTCGCGCTTTACATGGTTGGGTGCCGCAGATGGGCTGTGGTGGCTGAGCGCCAAGCGCGAGCGGCGGCAGGCGATGCGGCTGGTGGTGCTGCTGCCGGCGCTGACGGCGCTGCTGGCGGGCGCCGAGGGCCGCCTCGTGTTTCCCGCCTTTGGCGAGTACATCCGCCTGCACCCGCCCTTCAACTACATCGCCGTCACTGCGGCGCTGTACGGCGTCGCACTGCTCGTCTTCCTGCACGTCGCAGGTGGGCATCTTACGCTTGCTCCCTCCCGCTCTGCTCAATATCTGAAGCCTTACCACATTGCTCGGCGCTGTGTATGGCGCCGCCCTCTCTGCTACCTGTATGTTGCAGGTGCTCACGCTGTTCCCAAGCCTGAACCCAATCACATGATGCAGAACGGGACGCTTTATCGGGGAATATTGGGGCCAACGACCGTGCACTAGCGGGACACATGGGTGGACATGTACCCACAGCATAGGCACTGCAGTCCCGACTCCCTTAGTGAAACACTGTCTTCCTGACGTCTCACACGTATGGCCATCTGGCTGGAGCCAACATCCATGTTCGCTCACAGGACTGCTGGGAGACGCGGTGGCGAGCACGCTGGACGGAACGGCGCTGATGATCGCGGCGGGCGCCGGCAGCCTCGCGGCCGGCGTGCCGATCACCGTGATGCCCGCGCCACTGCTGGCGGCCGGCGGCCTGGCCATGTATCTGGACACCGCGCAGCTGCGCGATTACCTGCTCTTCGTCGCCGGCGCCCTCGGCACAGGTGGGAACACAGAAACACAGCACTTGGAGAGTGCTGCGCCATAGCCAAAGGAGGCTGCTGCGCTGGCCGAAGCCAATGCCGAATCCGCCGGATGTCTCATGAAGGTATTGCAGTATTGAACTGTTGATGCGAACATGGAACGCTGAACATGGTGATGCAATGGCTGACATTGACAAGCAACCGTGTCTCGCAGCCATCTGGTTCGTGGTGCACCACTTCTGGTTCCTGGACGTCCAAGTGGGCGGCCTGCCGGTGCGTGCGCTGTGCCAGCTGCTGCTGGCGGCGCTGGCTTCGGCAGTGCTGCTGCCGGGCCTCATCCGCTCGGCCGCCCCCAAGAACCTCATCAGCGCCCTCATGCTGCTCCAGGTGGGTTTGGCATCCTGCTCTGCTGATGGACCCTCAAGAGCCAGTTTGCCATGGGCTGTGCAGCGTGACTGTAAGTGGAGTAGCTTGGGCCCTGCCTTACTTGAATGCTCACTTGGACACTTGCCACTGCTATAGCGCCAGCTGCCACCATCAGATGCCATCCTCATCCTGGCTTGGCCAGCACCGGTCCTGACCATCTGGTGTCACCTGACCCCGAATGGACGGTGACTAGCTGGACAACCCAGGAAGATGCACCCCTACACCTTGGACGCGACCTGAAACGGGAGGTCGCATAGATGCGAAAGGAGATACGGGCGGGACGCTGGACCTCTGTTTTCGCGACTCGATTTCCGATATCTATTGAAAGGAAAATTCACATAGATGCGAAAAGAGGAAACTGAGTCACGCCGCAACCTCCTTTCGCATCTATGTGAATTTTCCTTCGAAGGTCGTTCTTCCTTCGGCGGTTGCTCGACCACCGATCCGAAAGGGAAGTCGCATAGATGCGAAAGGGGACAGACTTCTATTGAAACGGGACTTGACATAGATGCGAAAAGGGAACAGAGGTCACGCCGCATCCCCGTTCGCATCTATCTACTTTCTTCATTCGAAGGTCGCGCCCAGAGGAACACGACCTGAAACGGGAGGTCGCATAGATGCGAAAAAAAGGGAATCCTCGCCGGCACCCGTCTTCGCTTCTATGCTAGTGTCCAGCAACCTGTTTCGCATAACCGGCATTAGTGCGGTCGACCTTCCGGCGGCTGAAACAAGAAGTCGCATAGATGCGAAAGGGTACGGGCGGACGTTGGTGCGTCCAAGACGTCCTATTTTCCATTGGATGAAGATGCCTCGACCTGTGCCGCGGCCTGTGCCATGCGCCAGCAGGCCACAGCATTTTCTTGTACACCTGAACAAAGCGTGAAACGCAACTGAAGGCACCGAACAAAGCACCGCCGTTACTGCGACACGCAGGCAGGGCTGCTGTTTGGGGTGGAGGAGCGGCTGTACTCGGGGGAGCACGAGGACATGGTGTCGGCGGCGTACCCCGCCTTTCTGGTGCTGGCCAGCAGCGGGCTGGGCATCGCGCTCACTGCGCGCCTGTCGCAGGCCGGCCGCATCGGCGAAATCGCCACCTGGGGCCTGCACTGCATCTACGCCTCCAAGCTCGCCATGCTGCTGGTTCCCCAGGTGCGCCACCTCCATCGCACCTGGGAATGGACCTCCACCTCTGGCGGTGTCACTCTTGCAGGGCTGGATTCGGAGCCGGTTTAAAGCTATGTTGCCATCCTGCTGGTGCCCAGTCTGCGCCCTCACACCTCGACATTCCGCTGCCGTCAGCGGAAGCAGACTCCAGCATGGTCCACAACAGGATTCTATGTTCCGTGCGTGCCTAAACAGGGACTTTCAGAACAACTGCCTGCTCTTGATTACCCCTGATGTGTGTTGCCGTGCGCCCGCAGGCGCAGCTGGCGCTGCCGGTGCTGGTGCTGGTGCAGGCGGTGACGCCGCCGCTGCTGCTGGCGACACACCTCAAGCGGCGGCGGCTGGAGCCCTGGCGCGGCGTCCTGCACGCCTGCAACGTGGTGCTCGCCGTGCTGCTGGCGCGCTTCGCCATCTTCGACATCCTGCAGGTATGTGTGTGCGCCTGCGTCAGGCGCAGATCAACGGAGTTCTGTCATTGTCCGATGGCTGTATTGTGCGCCTTCCAGCAGCACCATACTGTGCAGAGGTCATTGGGTAGTACACTTTCCCAATTGTGTTGGGCGGGCTGCTGTCATCACCGGAGTGCCGAATCGCTGACCCGTGGAGAATCGACGTCCTTGAGACCTGGCAACATGAAGAGTCTGCAGCAGTCCTTCCCACAGTGCACGCGATAGCAATCCTCAGTACGTGCTGGGCAGGCAGCCAGAGGGGAGCGCAGTGATGGGCGCCGGGCTGCTGGCGATTGCGGCTGTGCAACCCCTGCAGACATCAGAACATCTGCAGCAGCTGTCGTCACTCGGCTTTGACTGTGTGCTTCTTTGCAGTATGTGCTGGGCGGGCGGCCGGAGGAGGGCGTGGTGATGGGCGCGCTGCTGCTGACGGTCGCGGCCGGCAACGCGCCGCTGGTCATGCGCTTCTTCGCGGGCACGCCTGGGCCGCCGCGCCTGCTGGCGCTCACGGCTGTCGCCGGGCTGCTGCTCGTTGTTGTGCGCCCGCCGCTACCCATGAAGGTGCGTGCAGATGCGGACACTTGCAGTTGGGGCCGGCAGTGCCTGGGCACCAGCTGCAGGTGCTGCGCCGCAGGCCCACAGATTGGAGCTGCCACGGCCTGCTGCAGTTGTGACAAGCAATTGCTGGACCTGCTGGCAATATCGAAAGAGCGGCATCACATACTGGCGGATCAAGCCTTGCTGCCCTATGACCGTGGCTCAGCGCGTCGTTCTGACCATCTGACAGAAAGCAGACAGGTGGTTGATTCCTTGTTACGATGAAGTCCAGGGCGGCGCGCGGTGCCCGGATCTGCCGCTGGGGCTGTGCCCTCGGCTGTGGGACGACCGCCACATCCCGGCGCGCGACGATGACGACGCCGCGATCTACGGCGCCGGCCTGTCGCGCCGCCAGAACTGGCCCTCCTGGCTGTTGGTGGCTGCCGGAGTGTTTGCTCTGGCGGCGCTCGGCGCGCCGCAGCACAAGCGCGGGGTGGGTGGCCGCTTTGCGGCGGCCGCTGCGGCGGGAGTGGCTGTTGGCGCATACATCGCCCTCGAGTTCTTCCCCGGCCAGCCGCCCCTGCAGGTCCGGTATCGCAATGGCTGAGCAATCTCCGCCCAGTGCCGGCCACCCACAAAGGTGCATGTGTTCGCTAGCGGAGCCCTCCTGCGACATTGAGCTCAGGGGGGCTGTGTGTGGCCACATATGTCTACACAGCACAGGCTGTAATGTGCTGTCACAAAGCCTGAACGACGTTCATCATCTCACGTCTGACACATTGTGGCACAGGCGGTCATCCTGGTGGGCGCGGTGGCGGAGGGCGCGCTGCTCACGCTGCTGCAGCTGCCCGCAGCGGCAAGTCCGGTGTGGCTGCCCGCGCTGGCGGGCGCCTGGGCGCTGCTCTTCCCCATCGCGCTGCTGCTGCAGGTGCGGCTTGTGGAACAGCAAGTTTGGGCCAGCAGGGTTTTATAAAACAACACGTCTTGTATCAGCAAAGTGAATGGTGCAGTCGTGCCAGCATTGCATGCCCGACCTGTTCAGTTGAGTGGCTGGAGGGTGTAAAGCACCTTCAACGAGGCAGGATCGTTGGAAATAGGTAGAAAAACAAAGCTCTGGAATGCCTTGTCCTGGTTGCTGCCACGAATGGACCTACCACATTCAACCTTCTAATGATTAATCAGAGCTCTCATCATTTCCTGATCCGCTGCTGCAGACGGACCTGGCGCTGCCGGAGCTGCCGGTGGAGGCGGTGCGCCTCTTCCCCGACAGCGACCGCGCCATCGACAGCCAGCGCGCCGCGACTGAACGGTGCGACTTCCAGTGCGTTCAGTGCGTGAAACAAGGTTGGAACATCAGTGTCCGCCCTCTTGTTTGTTTGGTCAGTTGCAAAGTCCCTCGTGTTTCGTGCTGGGATGTGTGGACCTGGTGCGCAAGCTCCCTCAGTGTGCTTCAGGCCGAGCGGCGTCCGCTGGTCACATACCCGTGTCGCCGCCCTGACTGCCCAGTCTCGGTGCCCTGCAGGGCGTCGGTGCTGGCGGTGTACGCAGCGGAGGCGCTGCTGTTGGCATTCACGCTGAAGATGAAGGTGGCGGCCGCGGGGCGCGCGGCCGACGGCGGCCGCGGCTCCGGCCGCAGCGCCCTCGGCACTGCAGGGTGCTCTCAAGTTTATACATAATAGATTGTTAGAAGTCTTTTGGAACAGTGTTAAGTTGCTTTGCACGTACAATGTCGTTGGTTGTGGTCCAATCGACATGTCGTGCGCTGCTGTGACACTGTGGTGCTCTCCTGCGCTGCTGCAAACCTGTGTCATTCGGGTTGTGCAGGGCTGGGACACGGGTTGGCCAGGATGACGTACCTACCTGTGCTCGGCAGGTGCCCAGCAAACGGCTCCGGCAGCTGGTCCTGTCTGTGCCTGCTGACAAGGCGCTGACGTTGCCTCCAGGTATGTGGGCGCGGGCTATGCGGAGCGAGCATCAGACTTCCTGGGGGCGTGCCTGCCGCGGCCAGGCGGGGCCACGCCGCTTTCCCGCCTCACCCGCCTCAAGGCACGTCTTGCCGTCTTCTCCCTCGGTCACTCGACCATCACAAACACTTTGACCGTTCGAAGGCAGCGCTCCTGCCTCATAGAGCTCGGCCGTACCAATGGAGCTGCTTCTGACGCGCACTCTTCTTGAACCCTCACCTGACTGACCTCACGTCCAGTTGACGCACTCAATATGGAAGATGTGCACAGGGGTCAGCGAGCCAATGACGGTGGCGCTGGTGCAGGAGGGACTGGGCTGTCGACGCTTTATGAATCCTGACACTCAATACTCAAGAGGACATGCAAACTTGGGTGAACAAGCATTTGTGCAGGGGTCTGCCGGCGCCGGTGATGGTGTTGCTGGTGCAGGAGGGCCTTGGCTGAGTGAACTTCACTATGTGTAGTTGACACAACGTAATGGGAAATTGACATAATGGACTGGGAAAATTGTGCAGGGGTCGGCGGGGCCGGCGATGGTGGCGCTGGTGCAGGAGGGGCTGGGCTGGGTGCCGACGGCGTGCAACCTGGCGGCGGCGCTGGCCTTCGGCCTGTGCCTGTCGCTCAACGCGGCGCTCACGGCCGGCTCCGACGCCGCCATCTTTGCGCTGGCGCCGCTGCTGCTGCTGCTGACGCAGGTGCGCGTCGCTTTGAAAGGATTTCACTGCTGCATAAAGACCACCGTGCCGCTGGGCCATGGGCTTGGTAGAAGTGTATGAATGTTGGGCAATACACTCCGAGGCTGATGGGGATTCCGGCGTGCATAGCAGGGCCTGCTGTTGCTAGAGCTCTTGCCTGCTGCACAGATGCTGACAGTATCCGCCCTCATGTTTCCTGACAGCTTGACCTTCTGCAAGCGCAGGACCCGCTGATGCTGTGGGGGCTGACTGACCGGCGGCGCTACTTCCCGCCGGCCGCGGCCGCGACGGCGTACCTGGCGGTGTCGGCAGCGACCCAGCTGGCGTCTGGCTTCTCCGCCGGCGCCGAGTCGCTGCTGGACGAGCACGCGCGGGAGCTGACCTACCTGCTCAGGTGCAGCCTTTCACTGCTTCCTGAGTCTTGGTTGTGACCGGCATTTTCCATAGCAGAGTTTCCTGATCGTCTGATTGCCACTTCGTTTGTGCTGGATGTTGTCAACACCATAGCATTGTGCCAAGAGCAGCGCCGTGCAGTTCAGTCTGTGAGCTCAAACTCAACTCCGTGACACCTCTGCTCTGCCTCTGCGCAGAAATGGCGGCTGCCTGCTGGCGGTGCTGCCGGCGCACCTGCTGTTTGCGCGGTACAACTGGAGCCGCGCGCGCACGTCCGCGACGGCACAGCTGGTGGTGCTCCCGGCGGCGGTTGCAGCGCTAATCATCACGGACCTGCAGACAGTGCGCGTGGCGGCGCTCCTGGGCATCGCCATGATGGGGGCGCAGTACTTTTCGATGCGGCATGTCACCAGGATAGGCCAGAAACTCATTTAAGGCAGCAGATTTGAAAATGTGTAGTAGGATCTGTGGACAATGTGACTGTTTGATGTTTCAAGCGAAGCACGTGCAGTGTAAGCTTGGCCGATATGCTTGCCAGGTGCTTGTGCTTGTGATCAGCGCTGCATCGCCAGGTTTGTCACAAGTCAGCTGGCATACCAGTCCAATCACAGTTTCAGCAGCAGATGCGGCTGCCGCATTGGCACAAGGTTTGAAACAGAGTTCATCAGGTCACAGGCCCCTCTAGCTAAAAATGCGAGACAAGCAGTCAGCAGCTCCTGCTGCGACGGTCAGCGTCCGGTCATGGCACCGAGATCAGCCACTAGCACCCGGTCAATCCTCAGCAGCAGGGCTGGCATTGCCGTTGGCGGCCGCCGGGGAGGCGCTGCGGCTTTTCGACACACTGCGGCTGCGCGACTTGGCGGCGGGCGAGGCGCTGCGGCTTCGCGACTTGCTCTTGGACTTGCTCCTCGACTTGGACTTGCTGCGGCTCTTGGACCTGTCGCAGGACGCAAGCGCGCATAAGAGGAATCGGCCGACCCAGGTGGTTGCAGCGCAAGGGGACCTGGCAAGACAGACTGCCACCACACCCTGCCACCAGTCCCACTTATCGAAAGCTCCTCGCTGCCGATTCGTCTGATGACGACCTGTTCAACAGTGTCAACTGAACTATCAAACATATGGATGAGACAGTTGTATAGAAGCGAGCGCACCGGCTGCTGGAGCGGGAACGGGAGCGGGAGGAGTAGGAGCGGCTGCGGGAGCGGCTGCTGCGGCTGCGCGAGCGGCTGTAGCTGCGGCGCCGGCTGCGGCTGCGGGAGCGGTCCCTGTCGTCGCTCTCCTTGTCCTCCTTCACCCGGATGTATGCGCTGCGCGCAGCAACATAGGTTCAGGCAGGCACATGGCCGCACCGATGGTGCCAGCCAGCTGAGCGTGCAACATCCACAGAGGAAAGCTGTACAACAAAATCATAGAGCTGCACCGGCGGAAGGGGTGTGTGAACTCCATGTTGTTCCACTGACTGAACGACGCCCATAGGGAGGGCTTTGATGTGTTTCACGTCGAAAAGGGCGCACCGGTCGAACTCGGTGTCGTCCAGCTTACGCACAAAACCCTATAGAACGAGGCTTCTTCTAAGGTGATGTACGATTCAAGGTTGGCGCACCGGTCGAAGGGGTTTTTGAACTCGGTGTCGTCCAGCTTGCGCAGTGCATACTTCATGTCGTCCTTCGTCGCAAAGTCCACGATGCCCATCATCTTGTCGCCCCTGTCACGGAACACCTGCGGCGCCAACATGACCCAACTCGTCATGCATCTCCACTGGGAGCGTGCGGTCATTGTGAGTGCGATCATTGCAGCATGACAACAGGTCACGCAGCCTGATGTTGACTCACACGCTTGGCGGTGAAGTTGGTGAACGTGCATGGCGAACAAGGAGCGACCATGTAGGGGAGCATTACCTGGGCGAAGGTGACGTCGCCAGCCTTGCGCATGTGGTCCTTGAGGTCCTGCCAGCTGGCGGACTTGGGCAGGCTGCGCAGAGAGAATCGAGCATCAGTATCAGGGCAATGATGGTGCTGATCAGGGGCATCCATAAAACACACTCTCCCTCAGGCTTTCTCAGACAGCATTCGTTTTGATTCCTGCGCCTCACTTGGTGATCATGACGCGGTAGCCGGTGCGACGAGAGATGCCGCCCCGTCCGCCGCCACCGCCACCGCCGCCGCCACCGCCAAAGCCGCCGCCACCGAATGGCGGTGGTGGCCCGCCGAAGCCGCCACCGAAGCCGCCGCCGCGGCCGCCGCCGCCAAAGCCGCGCCTGCCTCCGCCCGCGGCAATCTCCACCTGCACAAGGGCGACGCACGTCAGGCATGGTGCCACGCATGCCTTCAAGTGCCCTGCATGCCCCCCCATGCCCTGATTGCCTGTTCCCATGATGCCCGCTGCGCTGCATATCGCTTCTGCTCTCACATTGACAAACAACGCACTCAAAATGCGTCGTCAAAGACATGCATTGGAGGGCACAGTGACAAAGAGGACTACCAAAATGCGCACCCGCAGCCGGTTGCCGTCAAAGTCGTAGCCGTCCCGCCCCTTGACGGCGTCCTCCGCGTCGCGTGAGGAGTCAAACTCGATGAAAGCAAAGCCCGGCGGCCGCGGCGGCAGCTTCAGGTCGATCTCCCGAATCTTTCCGTACCTGTGGGAGAGCGCAAACAGCAAGCTTGGCAAGAACTCAGCAACTGAGCAAGGTGGCACCTGTCTACACGTGCGCCCAATGCGGGGCCGCCTCGACAACGGTGGGCATTGCACAGCAAAGGCAGAGGGATCAATACAAGACAGAGGTCGAGAAAACAGCAGAATGTAAAGGGACAGACAAGTATCTGCAAGAACACAGGGGCCGCACTTCTGGAAAAGGTCTTCGACCTCGCTGCGCCTGACGTCGCCCGGCAGGTTGCCCACGTAGATCGTCTTGCCCGCCATGCCGCCCGCCGCCCGCAGGCTATCTGCCCTGTAACAGCAGCAGCGACTGGCCTCGACGACGCAGGAGCGCAAGGTGCGGCATTGGCGTTCCTTCCTTGCATCTCTATGTTTTGTGGAGCAAGGTTTACGCTCAAAGCGTCAGCGAATATGGCAGCTGCGATACTGCTGTAGCAACAGCATGTTGAGTGTGTAATAGCGCAGGGGGCAGGGCGGGACCTGTGCTGCGCATGTCCGCCCAGCTCTGATCCACTGCTCCTGGGTTTGCCAGACTCACAGCTCCCCACATGCGCTCACGGCCGCGCCTTGCCACAGCACAGCTCCCCAGCGATTGCGCGCTTCCCTAGTGTGGACGCTCGGCACGACAGCTCCTCTCGACGGCCAATCCGCCGCGAGCATCAGGAGTGGGAATTGCAATGCGCCCCGCCCCGCGATGGCTTGCCAACGGCAGTGTGTCTCCAAATCCAGTTCCGTCCAGCTCCTAGCGCGCTGCGTGCTTGCCTCGCCCTCCGAATGCATCCTTGCGCAGGCCGCTGCTTCATACACAGGGTCTGGCTTGGTGAGAGCTGCCGAGTGCTGCAGGTTCATGTAGGCGGCAACTGCGGTTTGGGCATGCGTCTGCTACGGGCTCCTGGCTGTGTTGCGATGGCGCAGCACTATTGAGCTGAAGCGCTGTGGGCAGAAGTTTGACGCTGTTGTCTCGGTGGCTCACCGTCAGAGGACTGGCAGCTCGGCTCCGGTGATTGCGTCTGGCGCTTGCCTCCCTGTCGTTGGTAGCAGCGCTTCCTGAAACGGACAGCAACATTCGTTTGATGGAAAAGAGCATCCGTGCGTGTGCAAGACTTCATGCACACTTGTGCGAAATGTGTCCGAAACGATCAAGGTCGATGCACAGGACATGGCCTTGACACTCCAGCGGCGAGGTGCTCCCACCTTGACGTCGCTGTTAAGACGTTCGATTGCAGTGGCAAGCTAGGAGAGGAGCGTGCAAGTGCAGCCCGTGCTGCAAGCAGCAAACATACAGTTTCCTGGAAAAACCTGGCGGGATCGGTACTTCTCGAGCTCAAAAAAGAAGAATAGCCTATTCTGAATAGGGCTGGCCGAAAACGGATCGATACGGGAAACGACAAAGGTTTGCCTTTAGTATCCTTTCGTCGATCATTTGCAGCAGCAGCACGGTGTTGGACAATCGGAAGTGCATGAGCGCCGCCTTGTTGACGAAGTTCATCGCGATTGCAGGGACGCCCGCATTTCATGCGCTGTGAGGTGAGCGACAGGAGCGGTTAAGCTTTCATGCATACAAACCGCTCAAATTGTGTAGGGATCCAGGCGATGTGCTCACATGTTGGTGGGCATAAAGACGGCTGCCGACGGCAGTTTTGCTCGCTCACCGTAGAGACCGGCGGATGATATTGCTGCACACACACGCAGCATCTTCTGGCGGGGCAGGGCTGGTGCAGCACATCCGCCTCGCTCATCACGTTGGTATTACCTCGCTCCGCATCGACCCGGGGAACAAAAGCTTTGTCGGGCCGCCGCCAGACCTCATGGCGTCGCAGCAGGTGCTCACACTGCCGCGCGGTGCAAACACAGCTGCCTGCAACGGCTTGACACTGCCGGCGGAAACATTGCCACATGCCACAGGTGATCATTCTCAATGATGTATCAATGATGCACATCCGCGCCACTTGCGGCTCGCCTGCGTTTCAATGCGTCCGTTGCTGTCTGGCTGCGCGACCCGCAGCGGGTTCACCTTGCCGTTGGCTCGCTGCGCCGCGATGAGGCCCTTCAGTATGTCCTCCTCGTGATACTGCTCCCCCGGGCGCATGGGGACCACCCGATGCGGAACGCCATGCCGGTGCAGAACCATCATGCATGCCGGTGCGGGAACACCCGATGCGGACGACCGCGGCCCGTCGCTGGTGCGGCAGCGGGTGGGCCTCAGCCACCTGCTCGAGGAGATGCCCACTCTCGCGCACGCAGGCAAGTGGCTCCTCAGATCCCATGTTGAAATCCGATTCGTTCGTGCAGATGCGCCGTTACTCATCGACGCATCGCCACGACACGCCTGCATGACCCTGCTGTATGAACGATCAGCCAACAGTCCCTACATCAGCCAGGTCTTCAAACCGTATGGTACCAGAGAGTACACCTGACACCCCTCTTGTCCATGCAGGCCGCCAGCCGTCGGCGTAGGCCGCCGCCGCTGCTGAGGCCGCACTGGACGCTGCAGGGCTGGAGGGCGCCAATAACACCGAAATGAGCGCGGAGGCCAATGGCCTGCGCACACAGGTGGCAGAGCTGCAGGACGTGGCGGCCGCCGCTGACTCGCCACAGCCAGAGCTGCGGCGGCACGAGGAGCCACCGCTGCTGAGGCAGACTGCGCACCCGCCGCCGCCCCAGCACCATAGCCAAAGCCAGCTGACTACAGCAGGCGGTAATGCTTCAGCAGCAGGCCCAGGCTCCACTCCCAGCAGGAGCAGCCAAAGCAGCAGGATGATTGTCAGGAGGCGCCACCGCTCAACAACCAATCGAGCAGCAGCCGCCGCATGCGTGGGAACAGGTGCTCCCCCTGTTCATTGGGTGTACTGTGCTTGCTCTCCTGTCAGCTCTGACGTCAGAAGTCTATGCCGCGGAAGGAAGGTTTCCATCAGAAAGGTTCAATCCATGTGTACTTGCGTGTGCTACTCATTCAAACTGAGATTCGAGGGTGCTTCTGTCCGCAGCAGGGCCTGCAGACGAGCGGCAAGTGCGGCAGCAGGATAAACAGCAGGCGCGGCAGGAGCAGATGCAGGCGCTGCGTCAGGGGCGGCAGGCGCAGCAGCAGCGGGCGCTACTACTACAGCAGTTGCCGATTCACGGCGTTGCCTCCAATATGCCACACACAGTGCTGTTATGTTTTTGGCGTTGAGTTGCTGAACGAACCCTGGTGAATTCCAGCGCCATGTGGGCTGCACAGGGCCGGCGGCGCCAGGTGCCTCCACCGTTCAGCCCCGCAACCGCGCACCGCCCTAAGAGTGCGCGTCCAGCTCACGCCGCAGATGGGCACGCAGCCGCTGCAGCAGGGGCGCCTGCTGGCGCCGGGCCCGCAGACGCCTCCGCTGGGGCTCATGCTGGCGCCGAGCGTCTGGCGCCAGCAGGGGCGCAGTCCGTGACGGCCGCGGCGGGGGCGTCCGGCACCCGCCGCACAGCCCGGAGATCGGCGGGGGTGCCGCCCCCCCCCCCCCCCCCCCCCCCCCCCCGCGGGGGGGGGGGGGGGGGGGGGCGGGGGGGGGGGGGGGGGGGGGGGGGGGCGGGCCCGGCGCGGGGGGGGGGGGGGCGGG
>JAABUL010003270.1_pt1 | contig 24517 bp, 18 predicted proteins | sample 5559151 | NCBI WGS metagenome assembly JAABUL01 (sample SAMN10711876, study PRJNA513368) | rock metagenome | isolation source: Antarctica rocks | place: Antarctica: Victoria Land, Pudding Butte sud | reverse complement strand
AGTTGAGTTTAAATCAATGTCACAAGAGTGTATGAATTACAATTACAATTACAATTACAATTACAATTAATTAATCTTCATGTTTCTTTTCATGTTTTTATTTATGTTTCTATTTATGACTTTTTATCAATGCTTTTTCATCATGTTTTTGAACAAACGCATTGCGAAAATCTCTATTATTTACTATGTGCTTTCTCATTCTATTTCTTGACGAGCTCGATTTTCTTTGAAAACACGGTTACGGGCTCAATCCGCTCTTACTGGGGAAACCCCTACCATTTACTATGTGCTTCCCCATCCTATTCTCCGGCGGGCGCCTTGGGGACACCCCTATTATTTACTATGTGCTTCCCCATCATATTCCTCGGCGAGCGCATTGGGGAAAGGTAACCCAAATTGATAGAGGCTCCCCAACTACACTGCTGTTAGGGCTGACCACTGCTCCTAGGGCTGAATGCTTCCGATAGGGCTGACCACTGCTCCTAGGGCTGAGCATAGATGGAAGCAGGTAGGCCCCGAGGCATCAACATCCCCAACCCCATTTACTAGGTCAAACCTCAATATTTTTTAATTATTTTTGAAGCATTGAATTCAGCTCAATCAGAGCTACAATTACGCCTCTCAAAGTATGTTGAGTAGTCAATGTGCATATGTTGATCCGGGCGGGGGAAGGGTTACTACTAGGTGAGCGGCCATCCAGCGCAGTGAACCTCCCCAACCCCGATTACTAGGTCAAACCTCAATATTTTTCAATTATTTTGAAAGCATTGAACTCAGCTAATTCAGGGCTACAATCATGTCACTCAAAGTATGTCAGGTAGTCAATGCGCATATGTTGATCCGAGTCGTGAAAGGGTTACTACTAGATGGGCGGTCGGTCAACCAGCGCTTTGAACCTCCCCAACCTCATTTACTAGGTCAAACCTTGACATTATTCAATTATTTTTGAAGCATTGGATTCGACTGACTCAGAGCTACAATTATGTCTCCCAAAGTATGTGGGGTAGTCAGCGCGCATAAATCAATTCGGGCGGGGGAAATTGATGGTTTTGATGTTCAAACTGATCCGCGCTAGCAAAACCCTCTAAAATCTCAATGTTCAACATTTTTCTAAAAATGCAGTTTGATGCCGTTGAGTTCGATATTATGTTCGTGGATACAGCTGACTGAAAGGAATAAGACCTGAAAGTTTGAAGAAAATCGGCCCAGGAAGTTAAATGGTACCCAGCCTCCGAAAACAATGGTACCGAGCCCCCTGTTCCCAAGTTCTCGCTTAATTTCCTCTCCAAAAACAATGGTACCCAGGGCTGGGTACCATTACCCATTTGGGATAGGGCTGGGTACCATTACCCATTTGGGATAGGCGCAATAGTAGTCTTCCATGACTTTTTGGGCTGCGGCGCCTTTGAACATGAGGGCTACGGCGTCGGTCTTGCCGGACAGACAGTCCGCTAGCTTTGGGCCTGTCAGGGCCATGAGTCGAGCTTCACCAGCGTAGGGGGGGAACTGTGCGAGGAACTGCTCATGGAGTTGCTGAGAAGGCGTGGATGGTGTCTTCCTGCTGCCGCGGATAAGATCCGATCCCTGCCTGGTCAAGAGGTCATGCTTCTCGAGGATCTCAAGCAGTCGGTTCACCACCTTCTTATGTTTCGGCTGATGGGAAATCGAGGGAATCTGTTGGCCTATTGGAACTTGACCAATGTCTGAATCGAGCGCTTGAAATGCCTCGCATATATATGCCAGCAGTAGCTCGTCTTGCTTCGGAGCTACTTCTGTCCAGTAATTTAAGAATCCACGCTTGGTAGCTGCTTGGTCGAATGACGCCTCACATTGGATCAGCGCTTCCATGGGACTGGCTAGTTCAACCTCTTTGCCTCGTCCTTTCTCGGCAGGAATTTCCTTCTCGAAGCTGCTTGATTGTTCTTGGCCTGTCTGATCTTTGGACTTTGTAGCGCCTGCCGGCGAAGAATATGCCTCCTGGGATGCCCCTCCTACTCCTAAGAAGTCCAGGACCTCCTTCACGGTGGAGTCCAGGGTAAACCTATCGTCTTCGATTTCGATTTCGAATGCGTCCTCCAGGTCGCTTTTGAGCTCGACCGCGGAGAGTGAATCGATACCGAGTTCCTGAAGGGTGGCTTTGCCGTTGATGGAGGCGATGGAGGCTCCTGAGGTATCGGAAAGTAATTTCAAAGCGACTTGGTGGCCTTGCGTGTTTTGTGCGCTAGCGTTGACGTTAGACGAGGACGAGGATGAGGATGAGGATGATGGTGGAGTAAGAATTGCGGCCTGGGGCCCTGAGTTACTGGAAATAAGCAACGTCGCTTTCTTGGTCGAGGCGAAAGGAATAAGGAGTTCAGAGAGAGCTCCGTAGCTGCTTGTAAGGAGATCCTCGGCTTCGACGTCCTTGCCGAACTGTGTCTGGAGCTCATCTGCGAGTTCAACTGCGGCTAGAGAGTCCACGCCTAGATCGCCAATGTTGGCATCATGCGCTATCTCCGCTGGAGAAAGCCCTGTGTAGGTCGCAATAATGTTTCGCAGGCTCTTCTCAGCGCCCTCATCCACTGCGTCCGGCGTTACAGCTCCTCTATCGCTATTGATCGATGTCGCCCTGCTGCTGTTGTCCATGCCTGGCGGGGTCTCGGTCTCTTCGACGGACGTTACTGTGAATGTCGACTTGGAGGAATTGACCGGTGCCTGTGGGAGACCCTTATTGCTCATGGCAGTCCCTTGGGACGGCTTTGCGTTGGCAGAGTCTAGAAATCTCTCGAGCTTCGAGATTAAGAGCTTGGTGAACTGTGCCCCTGTGATGGTCATGGCCAGAGCCCCTTCGCGTGTCATAACAAAGATATCGCCTGCTGCTTGACCCTCGCCCGTACTTGTGTACTTTGTGTAGACGGTCCAGGACGAGCGGTTGTGGAAGTCGCAGGCTGAGGACATCGAGACGTGGTCCACTCCTGTGGCGACGTAGACGTCTTCGCTGGTCACGAGGGCGCTGCTGTTTATGAGGAGGCCCACCACTTGGATGAACGTGTCTATGGCTACGGTATCGCAGTATTGAGTTACTGTACTCTCCTCGGCACCGAATTGGGCTTCTTTGGGGAGGTCAATATTGGCTATTGCCTCAGCCTTGTCCAGTGTGATGAACGAAATTCCTTGGAGGAAGTCAGCGTAGTGGACAACTTGGGAAAATAACCCGTAGGCCCGGTTAGACATCAGCTTCTCGGTGTTTGGCTTGCTTTCCAGCTCATTCATTCTGTCAGCGATAAGTCTCTCGTATGTTCTGAAATCAGGCTGCGTGGTCAGCACAATTTTGCCTTTCGCATGCGTTGAGGATCTTGACTTTGGATCGGCTTTGGAAAAACTTTTGATCACGAAGCTCCATGCTTGTGAGTCGTTGGACTTTTCGAGTGTCAAGGAAACTTCTCGGGCCAGGTCGACGCCCAAAGCTGCCTGGAAGGAGAGGTCGAGGAAGCAAAGAGTGCCGGCTTCCATATGTCCTTGGAGCAGCTGCACGCCCATTGCTGCACACTCCATGTACATTGACGCCGGACATAGTGGTCTTTGTCGAACCGCGTGGCCAGATACGATCTTGATGAAACGCTGCGTTCCCAAGAAAATGTCGAATTCTCTGGAGCGGTCGTTCTTGGTTTCACATTTTCTAACATTCACCAATCTCAATGGCGCTTTTGGTTCTTGGGGCTTTTCTACCATTGTCGTCTTCTCGACTACGACATTCTCCTGTGCCTCCATGACTCGATCGATGTTCTTGAGCCAGTGTCCTGTTGGCTGGAACTGGTACGGTGGGAGCCAGATTTGCTTGTAGGCATTCCTTCTTGGCGGGAGGAAGTTCCAGTGTGTTACCGGGATTCCTTCACGCCAGAAAGCAGTCGTCACATTGGACATCAGTTTCGTGGACGCCTGAGAATCTGACATCTTGATAGCCTGAAGAGAATGATCATCTGGTGTGGTCAAGGCTCTTTTGATCATTGGAATGATCGGCGAGTCCATACCGGCCTCCAGCCAGATGCAGGGACCAAGACGTTTCTCAATTCTCTGAATAGCGTCCGAGAAATACACGGGTTCTCGTGCATGTTGAGAAGGTGTTTTCGCTGAGAACTGGTCGCTCGGCTCGGCGGTACAGGTTTCAAGGGGTATTTCCGGTTTGCAGTAGGTTAATGATGCTGAGACCTGGTCGAGATCGTCGAGGATGGCTTTTGTGAATTTGGAGTGGAATCCATGAGTCACATCGAGCCGCTGGCTATGGATGCCGGAGAAGCGTGGGTTGCTATTTAGTAGAGTCTCGGTTTGATCAATGGCGAGAGAGCTGCCTACTACGACTTGGCTTGATGGAGCATTGTAGCATGCGATTTCGATTTCTGGCTCCGGTGAACTAGCGTTGCTGCTAGCGATCAAGCCTTGCACAATGTCGCGGCTACCATGGATCACGAGCATGGTTCCACATTCTGGACCCCACTTTGTTGCCATCAGCGATGCTCGAGAAGCGACGAGCTTGAGGCCGTCTCGAAGTGAGAGCACCCCTGAGACTACCATGGCCGTCAGCTCGCCAAAGCTGTGGCCGATCATTACGTCCACTTGGAGACCGGCGTCGACCCAGCATTTGGCGCATGCGAATTGCATGGCGAATGTGCCGCATTGCAGCATTACTACGTCTGTCAACGGTTCTGATTGAAAGATTGAGGGCAGTAATGTGGAAAAGCCAAGGTTTGTGACGATCTTGTCGCATTCATCGATGTAGTTCCTTAGTCGTGGGTGGAATTCGTACAGGCTTCTCTTCATGTTTACGGTTTTCTTGGTTTGCCCTCCGAAAGCTAGGACCACTCGTTTTGGCGTTCGAGGCACCTCAAAAGAGTTTTGAGCCTCACTTTTGAGACTTTGTGCCAATACGTTGATGTCGGATGTGGAGGTGACGAAGGCTTGACTGTGAAGCTTACGTCTCTTGCTGAGTGTGAAAGCCACATCGCCCAAATTGGGCTTTGGAGTTGTCTTTTGGAGGTATCGACTCAGACTCTCGGCATTTGCGTACAGACTTTCTTGTGACGCTGCGCTTATGATTATCGGATATGTTGATCCCGCTTCAGCTGTCATGATTTGCTTGGAGACTTCTATCTTTTGCGGAGGGCCTTCGCAACAGATCATGGCACAATTACTTCCTCCTGCTCCGTAACTGTTCACACAGGCTGTCAACAATTCGGCCTCCCAACGAGCAGCTTTTGAGGCAATGGTCATCTTGTCTGTATCTAACGCAGCGATCTTGGGATTGAGGGATTTGTGACTAGCCTGGGGTGGAATGCCGGCGTTTTTGATCATGGCGAGAATCTTGAGCATACTGGCAATACCTGCTGCGGTCTCTGCGTGGCCGAGGTTGCCTTTGAGAGAGCCAATATTCAGCAGGTCGGTTCTGTCTTTCCCCCCAAAGACTTCTCGGATACTAGCTATCTCTAATGGATCTCCGGCTTGAGTACCTGTCCCGTGAGCCTCGACATAGGACACTTGGTCTGGCTTCATTCCGGCTTGGCGCAAAACGGTTTGATACAGTTTCTTTTGCGCAGGAGAATGCGGAATCGTGATGGAGGAAGACAGTCCGCCCTGATTAGTCGCTATGCCGGGGATGACACCAAGAATCTGATCGCCATCTGCCAATGCTTGGCTGAGCAGTTTCAGAACAACCAACCCTCCACCTTCAGAGCGACAATAGCCATCTGCAGCTTGATCAAACGGCTTACATTGGCCTGTAGGACTTAAGAATCCGGCTTTGGCCAGATCCATGAAGTTGTTTATCCCGGTCATGATATTGACGCCTCCTGCGAGAGCCATAGTACACTCACCTGTTTGAAGAGCTTTGCAGGCTCGATTGATGGCGACGAGAGACGATGAGCAAGCCGTGTCTAAAACTTCAGAGGGACCGCTCCAGCCAAAATAGTAGCTTATCTTACCGCACAGGAAAGCTCTGATCGTACCGGTTGAGGTGTATGCAGTTGGTCCATGAGCGTTTGTGTTGTCAAGATATTCCGCGAAGCTGGCGCCTATGAAACAACCAACAGGGTCTCCTGATTCGCGTCGATGCGAGCCCAAGTAGCCGCTTGAGTCCATGGCTTGATAAGCAAGTTCGAGGAGTACGCGTTGTTGGGGATCCATGTTTAATGCCTCTTTGGGGTTAGTGCGAAAGAATGCATGGTCAAAACTGTCTACATGATCAATAAAGTTGCCATAGAATTTCCTCTTATCGGTGAATTTGCGGTCCTGAGATGCGCGGAAGCTCCCATGTAAATCGAATCTGTCCGTGGGGACTTCCGTATGTCGAGAAGTACCGCTGGAAATGAGATCCCAGAGCTCGTCCATGCTGTTTGCTCCAGGTAGGCGACATGAAGCGCCGGTGATGGCGACAGCGTCTTTTGGATGAGAATAACCACCTTCCAGTCTATTTGTCCGGTCTTTGTGCGTGGTTTCGGTTATAAGAGACTGGACATCCACTTTCGTTATCTGAAGCTGAAGTTTGTGAAATGGGGATAACGGAATGCAGTCCCCAATTCCAAATGTCGCAAATGTATGAGTTCGACGTCCGGACAATTCAAGGTCCTTGGCTATCTCTGTAAGCAGTGTATACCATTCGCACCGTGACGCAAGGATTACGTTCACTATTTCGTGCGTGAGCGATCCTTCTATGATTAGATCGCCCGTCTTGTTGGACCTCACGGGGGCCCGCAGATTACTGGCATGAGGAAGCCGAAGAATCTCGGTTCTGTCGCACAGCTTGCACAGATTCTGGGCAAGTTCGGCATTCTCTGGTTTGTGCACTTTGCCTCGGATGTGCATTTCTTGCACGAGCATGCCCTGCTCTCGTGCGTAAGATTGGAGCTTCAGGAGAACGGGCACTGGCCCGACGATGCTGATTGTTTTCGGGTCTGTAACTGCGGATATATATGACTGCGTGCACTTTTTAGAATAATTGCCTTTTAGGAGCTAGAAGATAAATGACCGTTTGAGGAACTCACCCCGGGAAACTCTTCGATCAACTCATCCCCCTGGCCGACTCGTTTCGTTCGAACAACAATAGTCGTTGCTCCTGGCACGGATTCATCATCTCCGAGTTCACCGTAAGCCCCAATTGCGAGTGCAATTCGCACGGCTGTTGAAGCGTTCTCTACGACCTCGGCTTCGTTTCTCGAACAAGCAATTGCAATGGCGGGTGGTAGGCCACCGCAATACCCCTGGATACCGCCCCCAGCTCGGAGCTGTGCCATGAATTGGGAGTGTGACATCCCGTGGAGCTCCAGATACTGGAAATATTGGCATATTTGGATTACGACGAGTAGCGGAAGCGATATGATTCCGGACATGCAGTTGGCGATTTGGGATGATTTTCCCGTGGTGATCCATTCTGAGAAATTGTGCATGTATCGGGGCCCTTGGCCCAGATCGGAAATGTCCTCACGTTCGTTGGCGAGAATGGTCCATACGTCTTTCAGGTCGAGCAGGGTTTGCACAAAGGGTTCGAGATACTTGTTGTTGCGGAGGAAGAAGTGTAGTTGAGTGAGATAGTTCTCCCCAGGAGCTTTGCTTTGCGGACAAAATACCGCTACTGAGGCCATCGGGTGGCCGTTTGGGTTGACCGACATTGCCGGCGTGGGAGGGGGTTGTTGAAACTACAAATTTTTGGGGATGTTGTAGTGTAAGTAGGTAAAGACAGGGCGCTTGGCCAAAATATTTGATGGAGATTTAGGAACCTGATAGAGGTTTGAGAAGAGGCTGCCTTTTGGGGTGTTGATTCGCTTCCAATCAAACTTGTGTTCTTCTCCTTCCGAAGCGTGAATATAGCGCCAAGACACGCTGCACCGAATTCGGGTGGTTCGGGTTTGGGGTATGCATCTGGCATGCTTATCCATATAGCCCAAGTCTGCAGAAGCTTCGGAAGCACGAAATTTAGGTGCAACCCGGACCTGTTTCGGTGCGAAAAGAACCTATATATTTTGCGTCATTATTCGGCAGATTAGACTCACAATGCAGGTCCTTCGGGGCTTGACTTGAGCCGTTGGCAAGATCCGAATGCCCCTTATCTGATGGATAATACCATCGATACCTAGCGAGAACTGATCAAGTTACTGCGCATTACCTCCGTCTCTACCAATATCCGCCTGTGTTTCAGCCGCTCGTGAGAGTATTTACCAACATTCCTAGGCGCCCATTATTCAGAGTCCGATTGTATAGGAACCAGATAATTCTTATTCATACCTTAGAGGCTCGGTTGTACCTTGAGTTGTGGGAATTGATGCAAAATACGGCTTTGACGTATGTACTATACACCTTTACTTGCCATTTGACGATCGCTTTGTACATGACAAATTTGAGTCGGCGTCTTTGCATCCTCACATTCAAAAATTTTGTCTTGTCAACCATCACCAACCAGCAAACCTCCTCAATTGTATATTGCAACGTCTTCACAACGGTTCATGCCTTTTGATTTCTACTCTCTGTTGATGATGCTGAATATGAGCCAGATTTGACAACATGTTGACACTTCCCAACGTGCCTTCTCCGCTGGCATTTTCGGCCAGCCAGATTATGAGCGCTGTCAGTGCCATCTTTGTGTTAGTATGTATCCACAAACAAAATGACCAACGTAATTGAAGCTTAGATGGAATTTTAGTACTATGTCACCCACGCCATCTACGACATCTACTTCCACCCGTTATCTAAATACCCAGGACCAAAAATGACAGCATTTTCACGCTGGCCACTCATCTACTCTACAATAACGGGTGAAACATGGCGATTTACTGGCAATCTCCATGCGAAATACGGACCCATTATTCGTATTGCTCCAGACGAGATCGCCACGACATCTTCTGGCGCATGGAAGGACATATACGCGTCAAAGCCACTTATGCCAAAGGATCCATTTAGCCAGACACCACCCATGAACGGGGCCGAATCCCTCTTCACCGCTGCAGGAGAAACGCACCACCGGATTCGAAAAAACTTCATTAACGCCTTCTCTGACAGAGCATTGAAGGACCAGTCCCCAATCATCGACTCCTACGCCAATCTCTTAATGATAAGGCTCCGTAGGGAGATCGGGAAGAATCCCGAGGGTAAAGTCGACATGGCAAAATACTACGGATACGCGACTCTGGACATTATCGCAGACCTTACGTTTGGGGAATCCTTCTATGGCTTAGATGGCGACAACGAACACTCTTGGATCCTGGGTTTTTTCCTCGGCGCAAAGTTTGGCTCCGTCAGAAACAGTTTGAGCCGCTTCCATCCTATCGACAAGATTTTCGGATGGATATTCCTTCAGTTGACGGCGAAGAACAGGGCGACCAGCTGGAGAGTGGCGACGGACAAGATCTCGCGTCGATTGGAAATGGGAGACTTGGGCCCGTCGAGATCGGATTTCATCACACCTATTGTTGGGAGACTGGACGAGACGCAGACAAAAGGCATCACAAGGAAAGAGCTTAACACTAATGGACTTGCCGTCGTCATTGCTGGATGCCAGCTGACGACTGTGGCATTGGCCACCTCTACTTATCTTCTGATGCGCTACCCCGAGACCTTGAAGCAACTCACAAAGGAGATCCGGGGAGGTTTCGAGTCAGAGGCCGACATCACCATCCCTTCTACTATGAGTTTACCATATCTTTCTGCTGTTATCAACGAAACCCTACGCATTCACCATCCAACACCTATCAACCTTCCGAGAATTGTCCCGCCAGAAGGCCAAATGATTGATGGCCACTGGATTCCTGGAGGGGTTAGTGCATCCTTTCTCTTCCATCTACCATTTTATTCGCTGCATCACAGAAGAGAGAAGCAGCCGCTAATCTGTGCCCAGAATATCATCGGCGTGAACCTACAAAACATCCAGAACGATCCCGACAATTGGGTGGAACCTCGCGTTTTTCATCCCGAAAGATTCCTGCCCGAAACCGATTCGAGATACCAGAAGCGTTTCGCTAGGGATGACAAGCGGGCTTTCCAGCCATTTTCCGTGGGTGGGCGGAACTGCATGGGTGGGAAGTAAGTCTGCGATGATTCGTCTTGCAGCGCATTTCTTTGATCGAGTTGAGATTGCATTCTTCTTCATGGACTAATTTTTGATGACAGGGTTTTCCTCGCAGAGGCACGATTGATACTCTCGAAACTAGTCTGGAATTTCGAGCTCGAGATGGCTGACCCGAATGACTGGAATTGGATGGATCAGAAGGCTTACCTTGTCTTTGAGCCCAAGGCGTTGATGGTTAAGCTGAAGGAGAAGGCTTTTACGTAAGATTACGGAGGGTAAAGCCGATATTCAACATATCGGCCGAACCTGCTGTCTTTATGCTCTGTCTTTTGGTGAAGGATCCGAGCGATGAGCAGTCAGGCTGTTGTAGAATCTGAAGTGCTGAGCTAAAAATTTCCCAGATTAGGCTTCCGCTGGTGGTTTCAGACGTCTGATAATCTGGTGTGTTAATGACTAGAGAAAACAGCCTCATAGCACAAAGTGCTCTCTCATTATCGCTCACTTGACCCCTGCAGAGACGTCCGACAAAGAAACTATTACTTCAAAGCCAGCTGAGAAGATCAGCTCGCCACACCTCTACCCATCGAGGGTGCCTATAGAGCCTACAAGTCTGAGTGACACTATAGTAAAGTAGCGCAATGGCACGCATCTCATCGATTTACAGAGCCAATTCAGCTGCATCAGAGGTCCCTAACATGGGGTGGAAAAGGCCTACCGTCGCTCTCCAGCGACCTTGACTAGCATAAGGTCCTTCTCTCCAACAATTACCACCGCCCTAGAATCCTTCTCTTGGCAGCCTCTTCATCATTTTCACGGAGCCGAAACATTCTAAGCCGCCATTAGCTTCTCGATCACGAGCAAACGCGCTTCCGGCCCACTTTTCGAAAGCAGGTACTGCGACTCTCGTGATCATGCGCGATTCCTGTATCTGTGCTGTTGTGCAGGCATTGGCGCGGCCTAAAAGCGTAGCAGAGTGATAAGGCCGTGCGTCGCAGTATTTATTGGACGCTGAAGATGAGTCGGGTGTAGGCGCTTTGTTTCCGCCGAGAACGGGCGAGAAGGGGGTCAAGAGGAGTGGAGAAGGTGTTGGCAAGTCTGTCTGCAAGAGATATAGACGGCGAGGCTTTGGATAGGGTGTGCTAGAGCTGCTATGTCTGGTGGATACCTGATGCTGAGGACCGTGCCCGAGAAAAGAGCGATGTCGTCGTCATTGACAGGGATTGCGCACATATGCGAGATCTTCGATTGCAGTATCCTCGAAGCGCTTTTCGTATCTTCAGAGGATCTGCATCCTCCTTTCGGTATCGAGCATTAATTGACAAGAAAGTCACAGTCCCAACAGCAGTAGATAAGGCACCGGGGAGACCCTTTTGATCTTTTCTTGTTAACGCAGACTCGTAGACAATGTGCAGACAAAGGAAGCTAATTTCTGCAAAGTGAGGCGCTTGAATGCACTCTTTTCCTGTCCATCAAGAAGCTTGCAGCAATATACCAGCGATAAACAACGGCCGAAAGCCTGATACCAAGCTGCTCCGACCATGATGTACCATAACAAGTACCTTCTTGTTGCTCGGACGTACCTTGTTAATGCTCGGAGCATTTCGAATCCACCGAATTATTTGCTGTCTTGGCCGACTTCGAATCGGAGCCGAACTACGATGATCTCCGAATATCGATAATCGAATTGTATGAGTGGAATTTCTTCATATGTCACCACTCACATAGTATCAGATAAGACCAAGCAGAGTTGAATCTTGCATTGGCTTTTCCTTTCTTTCCGTTGCCTGTCTTGTTCGTCCACGTACCAAGGGCGGATCCGAAGCCCTCTCGGCCCTGCTGTTACTGAACCAGCAAAACCATGACTGCCCTCGATCTTCTCATCACCTGGCCATTGACCACAATTGCTGCCTCCTTCGTGCTCTATGTCGTCCTCCTCTACACCTACCGCCTCACTCTGCACCCGCTTGCGAAATTCCCTGGCCCGCGCCTCGCAGCAGCAACTCTCTGGGTTGAATTTTACCATGACTTCGTCTGCGGGGGCCAATACCTCTTCAGAATCCGCGACATGCACGCTAAATACGGTCACGTCGTGCGAATTACTCCTGACGAATTGCACATCAATGACCCTTCTTTTCTTCCCGAGCTGATGCCCGCCGGCGGACGTCGCAGGGACAAGTACTCGCGCATGATACAGGTTTTTGGCTTCTCGCAGGCCGCGGGCGCAACGGCTGATCATGATTTGCATCGTACGCGGCGGGCTGCCATGTCAAAGATGTTCTCCAAGGAGTCTGTCAGGAGGCTGGAGCCGATTATGAGGACGAACCTGGATAAGTTGTTGATTCGGCTGAGGGAGTTCCAGGATAGTGGGAAGGAGATCAGTCTCTTGCCCATGTTCGGGGCGTTTACCAACGATGTAATTTCCGAGTATGCGTATGGCTTCAGTATGAATTGGGTGCAAGGACCACAATTTAATCAGGTCTTCTTCGATATGGTGGGTAGCAGACAATGGTATCTGACCTCAATGGCTGACAAGGCTACAGATTGACGGCTTCCATGACCTTGGGCCGCTTGCGCTTCAATTCAAATGGTTTATGCCGACCTTCGCTAGGCTGCCTCGTTGGCTCATACTGAAGATAAACCCCGGATTCGGGACCTTCATTAAATTCAAACAGGTAATCTCGGCGACTGAATTACTCAGGAGGCAAAGCTAAATTGTTCGCAGCAATTATTAGGAAATATTGCGAGAGTGTCCAAATCCCACCACGAGGGCAAGGACAATAAAACAGTATTTGATGAAATCCTGGATAGCAAGTTGTCCGAGGCGGATAAACAGCCGCTTCGTTTGCTCCAAGAGGCTCAGAACTTTTCGATCGCAGGCACAGAAACAACATCGTGGATTCTGAGCGTACGTCGCATGAGAGGGGGTCCCTTTTCATGTCGCAGAGATTGACTTTGCTCCCAGATCATGACCGTCCACCTCCTTTCTACCCCAAGGGTCCTCTCAAAACTGAGAGCCGAGCTCAATGCTGCACTCCCCGACGTCACCGCGACACTATCAATCAAGGATACAGAACAGCTGCCATACCTCAGTGCAGTCATCACGGAGGGTCTCCGCCTCGCAATGGGCACCAGCCAGCGCCAGACGCGCATCAGTCACGACGTCATGATGTACAATGACGGCAAGAAACAGTGGCATATCCCTCCCGGCGTGAGCGGCACCCCTCCAAAACCAATACCCATTTAGGTACATTCTGACCAGCGTTCCAGACACCCGTCGGCATGGCCGCGCCCCTCGTCCATCTCAACCCGGACGTCTTTGCCGATCCCATGGACTTCCGCCCTGAGCGCTTCATAGAGAATCCGCAGCTCAAGCGCTACTTAATGACCTTCTCGCAGGGCTCTAGGCAGTGTCTCGGGATGCAATTGGCATATACAGAGCTCTTTTTAATGCATTCGGAGATTTGGCGCAGGTTTGGCACCAAGGAGAACCATGGCGAGGATGGATATTGGGAGTTGTTTGAGACCGATCGGAGTGATACTGATATGGCTTCTGATCGGTTCGTGCCGTACCCGAAAGCGGACAGTAAGGGTATTCGGATAAAGGTGCGTAAGTGAGGAGATGTATGTGAAGAGGTGTATGGAGTGCTCTGAGGCATCTTCGTGTTACGCAAGATTACTAGAAGACCGAAGATAGATGATCGAGAAAAGGAAAACCGATAGGTTGAAATGAGTTTGCTGAATGCGGGATTGTGTAACTATTTGTACGCTGCGGACCTGGGAAGGGAAGGGAAGGGATTCCCTGCTATTCCCTGTTTCCCTGCCTATAGGGCTGGCTGTAGAGCTGCCCCTATATATGGCCCCTGTATGCGCGCATGTATGCTCATTTAAGTGGTATAAAGATTAGTATAATTAGGAAAGCCGTTACGAAACGCCAAGCCTTATACTTGATTTGGACTAGCCTCTAAGTACTAGCCATATTTGGCCCATATACGAGAGCAGCAATAGGGGCAGCAATGAGCCATTCTATGGCCATATAAGGGGGCCAGGGAAACAGGAAAAAGAAGGGATTCCCTTCCCATCCCTGTTCCGGGGAATGGACTGGGGGTTATTGTCTTCCCTTCCCTTCGCTTCCCTGTTCCGCGGCGTAAAAGTTAGAATTGAAAGCGTTACTTAAACGGCGAGAAATCTAGGAGTATCGCTTCTACTTGCTTTGTGAGAAACTGGCCTAAGTAAAAGTTCTTAGCGCATACAGATCGTATAATCAGTTCCGCCTCTGTTTTTGATCTCAGATCATGCAAGCGCGCATACGGAAAACCTGTCCTCCGATCTCTTTGAAACCTGCTGTGACAATATACAACGTGTTCTCCTCTTCCTTGGAACCCCTTCCAAACACTATCGATGTCGGCTGCGTCATATCCGGGACATCAGCCCCTGTTGTGAAATTTCTCTGTCTCCCTTCGACACTTATCTCGGTCACCATCTTCGAATGAGTAGCAACCCAAGCATTGCCTTCCCAATCCATAGCGAAGTCATCGAACGTCGAAACATCATCTTCTGCTCTCGCAAGTACCTCAACCTCTCCAGCGGCATTGCCATCAGTAGTAACAGGGACACGGCCGTACAATTTTAGAGCTGAATTGAGGAAATAGACTGCGCTTCGATACATGCTAAGGCCGTTGATCGCAAGAGGACCCCGTCCTGTGGTGTTTGTGAATAGGGGATTTTGAAGAGCTATTCCGTGCTCGCCTGTGACTACGTTCAACTTCCACACAGCTCCGAGAACCGAGTCTGAGATAAGAACGATGTCTGGTGATCCATCTAGTGTCGTCACTCCATTAAGTGCGAAGGCCCCGGGCATAGGCGTGATAATCTTTACGGCTGGCGTCCTTGGATTCAAGTCGATCGACCAAATGGTGAAGGATCCTGGGGTCGCTTGGAATGTTGCAGTCGACCAATTTCCTACAACAATGATAAAGATGTCCGGGGCGATCTCGATAATACCCGATAGACTAGTGCCATTTGGGAATTGATGAAGAAATTCTGGATGAGAAGCCTTAGGGTTGAGCTGGTACATCACGGGCTCGTTCACAACAATAAGTAGGAGGTTGTCATTTGGACGGACGGCAACGTTCTCTATTTTGGTTTGATTTTTGAATTGGTAGGCTAATTGAATGGCAGAGGATGATTTTGAAGCAGATATATCTTCGGTGATGGCATTCTGGCTTTCGTGGACCTGAATGACTATTTCGCTACTTCATGACGATGTTGGATGCCCCAAAAGGCTTGAAGCAGCAAGGAGCAAAAGAAGTATTGAGTTGAGCATCCTCGAAAAGGCTTTGAGCGGTTAGTGTAAGGATGACAATGTTTGTTCAAGGTGAAGTATGAGAGGCTACTTATATGTTGACTTCCATAAGACGCAAGTCCCCTCTTTATAGAGAGTACGACGTGAAAGTGTAGCAAAGATTGGTCCGCAATTGCTCTCAGAGTATGCTGGAATTAGGTCGCCGATGGGTTTCAAGCTTCTAGCACTTACTCGGGGCATTGAGTGTTGACGACTTGCATTCGGCGTATTCAGTAAGTATGCTGGATGTATACGTTCGGTGTATGTCGGTGAGTCTCGGTCTCATGCTTCTGGTACGTATTAAGTGTTGACGATCTGCACTCGACGTATCTAGTAATTATGCTGGACGTATCCGTTCGGTGTATACAGAAAGTTTTCTGGAGAATATCAGAGAGAATTCTTTGCGAACATCATCTTCGAAATGCATTCAGCCGTCCGACATGAAGCTTGAAGTTGTCTGAACCAAGTTCGTTACCGAATGCGGTTCGAGCATTCGAAGTCTGATGCGGGGCTGTTCGGGATTGCTGACGTAGATTGCATAGCGAAGCTATCGGTAGGAAAATATTATGCATAGAACTTCGCCACCATCGAATTCGATTCGGAAAGCATTGCGAATTTCCATGCAAAATCTCCGGTGACTTGCCGCACAATGAGCGAATAGTGCATAATCAATTGTTGTCAACGTTGTCGTTCATGCTAGACATGTCTAATTCTCTTCATGGCAGCACTTCACCGGGCCCCAGGTTGTCGTAATCCGAGGTGGCTCAAGGTCCAATACTTTACAATCCCAGCAACCAAAGCTTTGTCCTATCCTTTCCAGCTCAGCAGATAGAAGTTCAGACCATGAAGGGAAGAGTGCTATTGTCACGCAGGAGCCCTAGTTGGCACTAACGAATGGCGTCTTTCCGCACATGCAGAAGGACCCACGCTCGTGGAGCAAAGACACCATGGCAAGACCGTTCACTGCGGCTTCAGCGAATTCAGTTCTGCATACAGTCAAGGGTAGTGCCGTCATCAAGCAGACACCTCTTATTCCCGACATCGTTCTCTGGGCCACCGGCGGGGCGCGCTGACTACCCCACATACTTTGGGAGACATAATTGTAGCCCTGCATCAGCTGAATCCAACGCTTCAAAGGTAATCGAAAAATATGAAGGTTTGATCTAGTAAATGTGGTTGGAGATATTTCGATGCGCTGAATCGCTAAGTCCTTCGCCAAGCAGCTGCTCCCCGGCTGAAGGTGAACTTCGCGCACTGAGTACCTGACATACTTTGAAAGACATAGTTGTAGCTCTGAATCAGCTGAGTTCAGATCTTCAAGAATAATCGAAAAATATGAAGATTTGACATAGTAATTGAGGTTGGGGATGTTGATGCCCTCTAAATGGAACATCGAGCAGCTGGTAGGGTTCGAGCAGCTGGTAGGGTTCGATACTAACTAGCTTCTGAGATGAGCTTTGTTACTGACTAGAAGAGCCCCGCTGTCGGCTTCAATGTAGAGGGGTGGTATGTCTCAACTAGTAGTCAGAGCTCAGAAGGCATAGTAGTAGTAGTAGTAGTGGGTAGATCTAGGAGGTAGGCTAGATACAGGTAAGGTGGGTCAAACATCAGGTAGAAGGTGACGGGAATGATGCTTCGATGCTTGACTGTAGAAAGAAACTCTGCTCGGGAAACCCCTATAAGTAGTCGGACCAATACTGTGTTGGAATACGAGGTCATATGGGGCACTATCGGGCATCGACTCCGTTTGAACCAATATATATTATGTGTTTGGGCAAACCCGACAGCCCCTGGCGGCCTCCAGGGCTAAATTTTGCCCCGGAAGCCGCCCTGAGGTGTCAAGCACTCCCTCTATCTAAGCGACTGAGTCTATGGAGTGGGTGGGTGGGGCGAAAGCGTGTTTCTGGCTGAATCTTAGGGATGGAGAAACAGGAAGAGATGAAGGGGGAAACAGTAGGGAGGACGGCCTATTTATTCCCCTTTTCCCCGCTTTATCCCCTTGTCCCTAGCGGCCGAGCTATTAGCCGAGGCAGCAACCACCTTCGCTTGCCGATAGCCTCCAGTCAAGCTGGCCCTTAAACAGTCGTCTGCTTGCTTCTGTGTTCCTGTGTGCTTTGGTGCTGCCGCTACACCCAGCAAACATGTAAAGAAGGCAAATGAAAATGGACAAGAGATGCTATCTGCGCCCGTAGTATGGGCCCAAGTGTAGAAAGAGGTACGAGGGCTTGCGAAGACGGTTGTTGCTGAGGGATTCCACAATGCTTGGGAGGCAAAGCGTGAGTTGTCAGATATCTGTGCAAAATGAGAGAGGAGGAAAGCGCAAAGCAAGGAGCGAACATTGGAATGATCAGTCGAAGAGGCACGCAAGACCTGAGGGTGTTGCAGCGTTGCGCGAATGTAATGACCGATGACGGCACGAAAGCTTGCGAGTGGAGAGATTGAGTATTCTTCGTTAGCTTCCACAATGACAGTGTCTGTTCTGTTTGTCTGTACAGTCCCCCAGCACGTCTCTATCTTCGCTGTCTTAACTTTACTTGCTGTGCATGAATGTTCGCGATTACTTGAAGCTTCTACCGAGTCCTTAGAAGGTCTCACTACGGTCATGCGCTTCTTCAAATCTTCAAGAGTGCAAAGATCGTGTATGATGAACTTAGCCTGCTCGAGGTTGTCTTCCATGAGCTTAGCCCCTATGGTTTCCATTTATTCGTGTACTCGAAAGTTGCACATCGTAAGTACCATCATATCCCACAGAATATCAGTAGATAAAAATAGATGATTGTGGTGATTGACCATAGTCCACGTACACAGAATAAGGTTCAAGTACTCATTCTTTGCTTCTTCCTGAAGCGACAGAACGTTCGTTCCTGCGACTTTGAGCTGCGACAGAAATGTGTAGCCCTCTACTACAAAGGCTTGGATTTTCCAGAAGGGCACGGCTTCGAATACTCGTATGATTGCGAGAAATTTGAAATGTGTTGAAATGGACTCTGTTGGGATGTCGAAGATATTTTTTACTTTCTTTGACCATGGATTGGAGGGGCTTTTCGGCTTCATAGCTGCCAAGCAATAAGCCTTCGACAGATTATGAGAATCATAAGTGACCTTCTCAATTCAAAGATATCGAGGCTTTGTTCACTCATGTCGCGATTGGTCAAGAATGCTCTGGCCTGCTTTAATTGCGAAAGTGACCTGAGTTTGAAGAAACGATGTCTCTGAAAGTCGACACAGTGCTGACAGGGTCAAAACACCATACGCGGTGGCCTCTGGGCAGTCGACTGGGTTCCAGGTGCCATTGCCTTTTTGGGAGAGCAGCGTCCGATTGAGGATTTGAATCAATACAACTGGTATACGATCTTGCAGCAGACTTTCCTGAAGGCCGTCCAAGATGCCACTGTCCCAAATGTCTAGAAGACGTACCAAAGCTTCGGCTAGAAGCAGCATGGAATATTGCAGCGATAAGTTCTATCAAAGGTAAGCATTACCTTCACAACGTGAAGATATTGATGACAAACCCATTTATCTTTGACCGCTCCGCTCCACCAGGAATCGCATAGGAAGGAGGCGATGCTTGACACCTCAGCCTTGTAACGATTAACATCTGGAGATTTCAATAGCGCTTTCAGAACGTTGCAATTCGCGCTGAAGCTTGCATCACGTTCTCCTGAATATGTTAAGAAATGCTTATACTTCGATCTAAAGTGATTAATCATGAACTCTGAGCTGATTTGCTTCTTGAGTAGGTTCAGCGTCAAAAGGGCCTTGGCAGTATCATCAGCGTCGACGTGCACGCAAGGTGCTGTGTATGATCTATAAGTCCCAAATACATGATAGACTATGAGAGATACTGACCAAATCCTACAAGTCCTTGCTGATTCCGAAGATGCTCGAGAAGATAAACTGCAATTCTCTCTAGATTGTATTCTTCCAATGCGGCTTTCGTGAATCCACTCTGGAGCAGAGTAGAAATTATCTAGGCGGTAAATTAGAATCTTCTGAAAGTTCTCCCAATACTTAGGATGTATATTACCCATGTGACCTCGAAGATGGGTGTTGGAAAAACACTGGGAAGGCCTCCATTGCCTTTTCCCATCCCTTCACATATGACTCTTCGAATATAGAATTCCGCTTCGTTATCTCATGTAGAGCATTGCATTAGATAGGCTGCTGTTGATGCAGGAGAAGTCATCATACTCCCAAATGTCTTATTATGAGTAAGTCGATCAAAGTCGATCCGACCAATGAAAGCCTTCAGAGAATGATTCAACGTTTTTGATGAGCTATATAGTATCTCGATGTTAAAATTTTCCAACATCATCGCATTGATCTCAATTGACATCGAAGCTGCGAAGTCCCTTTCATCGAAATTCCCAACGCTGTACTCTCACCTTGCTATATTTCACTTTACACATTCATAGTCAGCATTATCCTTCGCATTCGCATCCTCATCAGGAAATCTTGCTGAGCTTAGCCAAGCCAAGTATTGCCAGTATGCGATTGACGCCAGTCAACTCACTGCTCTAAGCCGTCCGTATACTGTTTGGTCTACGGAAAGGAACCGTGTTTTAAGATGCGGATCCTGATTGTCGGTCTTTTTAGTACGGAATTTGCGGCACTTTGCTTCGCTGTATATGTGTTATACGTATGCAATGGCACGTTTTGTCGGTAATTGTAGAATTAACGGGCTGATGACTCTTGGAACCTTCAAGGGGAACCCTATCACCTCAGCTTAGGTGTCAAGGCTCATCGCTTTAAAGAGACGGTTTAATCGCAAATCTTTCAGGCAGCTTCTCATGTTTTCATAATGAGGTCTGTGATTTGTAGAGTGACTTCTGGAAGTTCTGCCTGGTCTGATGAATCGACTGAGAATGGTGAATAGACCTCAAAACTTGTGATTATAGTCGCAGCATGAAGCGAAGGTCTGATGAACATAAATGGGGCGTAGACTTTCTTCGTTTGAAACGAGCCATACTGAGAAGAAATAGAGATTTTTTTCATAATGTTCTCAAGATCTTGTTCATACTTATTACTCGTCAACATTCAAAGAAATGACCTTGCGTCAGTCTCACAACGGACCATATCCTGGCCCATGCGTGTGTCATTGCCTTTGCAAGCAAAAGGTCTTAGTTGCCATTCGTCGCTGCTGACATTCCTAAGCCAATAAAACCGCCTTTAAGATCAACCATCTTTTCTAAGAAACCCACGTTTAGCCCGGTAAAGCCTCAAGGCCCTGTGGAGAAAAAAACGAAAATTGTTGGTAAATGTTTAATAGAGTAGGAAAATTTGCCACTCTATGTCCGTGTATCGAGATAATCCACAATATGTTCCGTAGAACCTCAATATCCTGAAGAAACAAGGGACAATGTCATTCGGCTGCAAACTTGTAAGGAAGCTTTGCTACTTTGTATCTTTGTCGCTGAAATGAAAAGCAGGTTTGGGTGTCGAAGAGGTAGAAGATCCTCCTTTCTCATCTCTGTTGTCGCTCGGCAGCAGTAAGTACAATCAAGCTGCTTCGAAATATGCTCAGGTCTTTCGTCCCCCGGTCCTCTTCGGCGATACAACTAGGATTTTGGTTGTTGGTGGAAAGCTTGCGAGGCTGCCAAATCGCGTACGTGGAACATAGTGCGAGGTCAGATCTTGAGTTGATTGGTTTCTTTTACTACATCTGTATCAGTCTGGGAAAAGGAAGTTCTGAGTAAGAGATTCGAAGGGTCGACTAGAGCGGCTTCTGTCAAGCTGGTCTTGAGATCCTGAAAGACACGATGGAAAGCACTGTCTTTCAAAACAAGTTCTTCTTGGCTGCAACTCGAATCCGAGGGCCATACCTCACACAGGCGATCCGACTGTTTCTGTGATAATTGATACCAGCTAGGTTCCTCTGGAAAAAGTTCTTTCTCTTTATCAGATTCTTCAATACAGACGATACGGATGCATCTGCGCTGAAGCGCACCACGTGATCGCAGCAAGTTTTTGAGAGCAACTTCCGAGTTTTTGAGTGTCTCCGTATTGTCATATTCAACATGACACATTCTCTCTAAATACGACAGAGGTGATTCTTCCACTGTGATATTTGTGAAATGTTCGCCAACTTTCTCATCAGGTTCCGACATAATGCTGACGTTAACATTTGCATCGTGCAATACAAACAAATCTACCAACCTTTCCAAGAGCAGAAGTGTAGGTGAGGATTCCCGTGAATTCTTTGAGCCAAGCATGATCGATACTGCTGTCTGGAAAAAGATGCCCCACGCTGAGGGACGATAGAAGCAACCGGAACATAGCACAAAACCGAATTCAAATGACAAGTTGGGATTCGCTCCTTGACGTAACAATTTCTCGACGATTACCAAATATGAAGAAATTACCGAACGCTTGCGACGACGATAACCAATAAGAGTGCACCCAAGTAAGTAATCTAAATGCGAATCTTCGCAGGCCCGATTATACAAAGACATATGAGGCAAGATGTATTTGCTGCACCCGTAGAAAGCGGCAAAGCCTGGAGCATCATGGAATGGAAGTCGTTCGACTTCATAAATACTAAGTTCATCCGCGTTGTAATGTTTGTACCATGGAAGTTCCGAACCGTTAAGGCAGGCATCAACGTGGCTTATTTTTCGATATGTATGATTTACCATTTCAACAATAACATTCTGAGAAGCTGAATCAGTCTCCCCGGTAGCTTCAATCCCATCTAGATGACCAAGTGCTTTCATAATAATCGAGATAACACCGCTAAGAACAATGCAGCCACGACTAGTTCCTCGTTCAGGCGTGACGAACGGCACGATGCTCATGAACCCGAGCTTGCCACGTGCGACTGCAAGACTCGCAGCTGAGCGCCAATTTGTGTCTTGGAAGAGCGTTCGATGATGACTTCGGAGAAAATCTGCGGCAGTTCTATGTATAAATTTGACTCGTCGAAGGTGGCAAGATAAGTTCCATTCGTCCTGACTCGTGCCGATTTGCTTACGCTCATATGAAACGATCATACGGACGCCACCTAAGGTATCGCGTGGGTTCTCTTCAATTTCTACGAAACCCGCACAGCGTGCGAGGATACGAGTCTCGTATGTTTTACATGTATCGTGGAATTCCGAAGATTTGAAATACCTAAGGTCATTCCCCAGAACATGCCCCCAAGGTATTCTTTCGGCACTCACGAAATCCAACAAGGTCAATGGCTTTCCGTCAAGCCAATCCAGATTTACCAGTAATAAGCGGAAGTATTTGGCAGCTTCCTGCAAGTAAGGCTTATTCAATCGACTAAGCATATGCTCGTACAGCCCCTCAATCGTGTCAGGCGTGGTCTCTAGCCTCGCATGCAGTTCGGGCAAGGTATCACCGTTATGAGTTCCCTTTTTGAGATCTTTAGTCATGAGTTCAAGCCACAAAAAGATACCCTGGGCTTTATGAACTATGTCCCACATCAATTCATCTACATGTCTCTTTTCTTGAGGGAAATGTTGCCTCAAAACTGGAAGGAGTTTTTCTGTTGCCGCTTTCTCAATATCCTGATGATTGAAATCTTGTAGCCTCAATTGAGGTGAAGCCGAGAAGCCTTGTCGAAAATTTTGCTCAGGACGACTGGACACACATACTTTCGCCTGTGGGGTCTTATTCAAGAGACGGATCGTCGCAATCAGGGTGTCTTCATCTTCAACAAACTCATCAAGTCCGTCAATGAAGAAAATAAGGCTGATGGATGTAGGCTTATACGTGAGGAACCGCTGCAAGGTGGAAAATAGCCGCTCCTCAGTCCATGTATGTATCTGGACAGAATTGAGGGATCCGAAAGGTATTTCCACTGTGCTCGACTGTCGTGGCATCATGATGAACATCAGATCCTGCCGTTGATCGGCGATCTGGAACAGCAGTGACCGCAATAAGCCCCGTAAGCTTTTCTGTAAAGCCGTACCGGCATTCCAGAAAAAATAGGAAGCGACCACAAGATCAGAACCTCTCGTCCAATTGGTAAGAGCCTTTTGTGTTCGAATATCCGTCTGAAATGCGCTACTAATGTATTTCATGAGCGTCGATTTCCCTGAGCCAGGTTGGCCGTTCAGCCAGTAAACATCTTTACCATGCTCAAGCCAGTCAACAAAATTCGACCATGGCTGACGCAGCGTTGCGCTACTATCTTCAGCTACTGACCCTCCATGTCTGTCGTCTACTTCATAGTCGTTATCGTCCTTTTTGTGATGCAATTTTGTATCACTCTTGTCGAATCCTTCCCTATTGAGAGATTGGAATATCCAGCGGCATGTTCCTTTGTGTGCTTTAGAGACTTCTTCCTGTCGCGAAAACATTTCGGGGAAGAAAAGACTTTGTTTGAACTGCTGCTGAGCTTTAAGATCGTGTTTGGTCTGCGTGTAATGGTCGAATCGGCGATCAATGTGATCACGCAAAGCCTGACCGTGGTCGACAAATAGTTGCGCTACTGTGTTACGACCTTGGCTCACTGCAATGACAAGATCTCTAACATCTTGATCAAGACTCTGAAAGTCTTTGGTCTGCTTAATTGAGTGGGCATTGAGGCCCACTAGAATACGGGTATCGAGAACTAGCTGATATCTATCGAGCTTAGTCTGAACATCCTTCACGAAATTCCTTTTTCGCATGGCTCGGACGCTCTTGCTGATTACCTGCCGAAGGCCTCCTCCCGGGTCAAGCTGCATTTTCTCAAGCTCAGCCAGTAGCTCCGCGGCTGTTCTCGAACACTGCACTGATATATCTATAATATCTTTAGATTCTTGTGATACATGTGTCGGCGTTTGGTCTACAGATGCGTTGAGTCGATCGGTTGTATCAGCTATGGGTCTAAGTTAGCCGTACTTTGCAGTCGATGCTGAAAGTTTGAATATCGTAATACTTGCCTAGGTACTTGGCAATCTCTCCCGTGCTTCTATGCTCGGCAAGAGAGCCATCCTTACACAATTCTTGACACTTCGCAAGTGCTTGAAAGCTGAAGTCGACCACCTGCAGGACCCCAGCTGCAAGACTGAAAGCCGTGACAGGATCCATCACAGCATATAGCTAATACTATACGGAACTTTGACGAATTTTATATATCTACATGCCCGTGCCAACATTGATTCGAAGTGCGTGTCGAGAGAACATCTCTGGGCGGCACCAGGCAAGAATTATCTGCA
>JAABUL010003267.1_pt1 | contig 24531 bp, 13 predicted proteins | sample 5559151 | NCBI WGS metagenome assembly JAABUL01 (sample SAMN10711876, study PRJNA513368) | rock metagenome | isolation source: Antarctica rocks | place: Antarctica: Victoria Land, Pudding Butte sud | reverse complement strand
GGTGTCGCCATAGCTAAGTGGATAGCGACCGCTTTGGGAGCTCTCACGAGGGTGGTCCCTATATCCTAAGTGTGCTTTTCTTCTCTTGGGCAACAAGCCAGCTGTCGACACAATGGCTAGCAGCCTAAATTACCGGCAGAGGACTTGGGAAGAGGCAGGTAAAAGCGTGAGACATCTCTATACCTTATTGTTCTCTCAATACGCTATTCAAAGTAGCATTGCAATGTGTATTTGGCGGCTTGTGGTCTGCATTGTGCTGTTCTCCGAGATTCGAGTTTGATAGGGCTGACTAGCGCCTTCATCAAGACAGGCACGCCAAGATCTCACTAGAACTAAGGTACAGTACTGTAAAGGATGCAAAATTTCTCTCAGTCCTCGACTTCCTTCTTAAGGCTTGTCATGGCTCAAATCGACCATGCTTGGAGGACAAGTTTCGCCCACCATGACTGAATGCACAATTTGACACCCAATCGTCTGCTTTGAGGCAATACTGGGCGCTTGTCGGCAAAGTTCATGCCAAGTATTCAACGAAAAAGCCACGCCTTTCACACTTTCAAGAGGTTTCCAGCAAGTTCTGCCCCTCGCAAGCTCGGCGAAGGGGAAAGATCCTTGCTGTTATGTATCGTTTGACAGTAGCATCTGTGCTGATTATCCTCTATTCTATTGACCTTACGTTGACAGCACTACCCTTCGCCCTCGGACAGTCAAGTACCAGCCAGCTGCTCAAGTTCAATACGACTCTCATTGCTACATTGCCCGACCCTGCGCCAAATCCTTCCTATGAAGTATACGATATTCCAGAATCGGATCTCAGCCTCCATCTCACTCTCCTGCTAACCCTGGATCACTTGGCCATGCAATCTTGTCTCCTAACAGCATCCATCTGGGTCGGCTATCAAAGGCAAAGCGGCATCATTCCCCATGTTGGCTTCGAATGGAAAGACACTGCTGGTGCTGTCTTTTACATCAGGTCCCTGAGCCGGCACCTTACATGGGCAGACTTGAAAATCGTCTTGCGAGGCCTGAAGGAAGACCTTGAAGATCAGCACAGATACTTAACGACAAGCTTCACGGTCGAACTGAAGTCAACCCAGATTTTCATTGCTCAAGGGCGGCTCTCCAGATACAAGCTTCCAGAGCCAACTCTATATGCCATAGCAGATAAAGCAGCTCCGTAATGTTCCCAAGCTTTAATCTTGCGTCGTACATCGCTTCGATCAAGCTTGTCATTGGTAGAAATCACCACTTTGTCTTCACTACGCAGATGCAGAGATTGACTCCTTCGTCGAAGTTGGAAGGGCCCTTCCGTAGATCGATCCTCGGAAAAGGAAAGTACGTGAGCCTAGACGAGCAAGAAAGGAATAAAGAGAACCGTATACGAAGTTTTTATTTCATGAAAATTCAATACGCCACGCCGCGTCTTTGCGTCCTTCTCTCAAGACGACTTCCGCGCCAATGCGATGTTGGACACTCTTCTCTCCCAAATATATGTTGCAAACGAACCAGAGCCCCTCGTAAGCCTTGCCAAATTGCGCGGCCCCCTTCAGCACAATTTCCCAAAGCTCCCAAGTGAAACATGTCATCCGATCTAATCTCTGCAAGACTGCGTCCTTGACCTTGTATAGCACCTCGTAATCTAGTGGTACATATTGATCGTGCAAGGCGGCGTGAGCCAGAACATCTTCCATCGCAAATGCTACGACTTCCCGGGTGGCTGTCTCGTGTCGAGGCCTGACTTCGCTCTCACTCCAGCGCATTGACAGCAACACATCATGCAATTGGTCTCGTCGACCTACAGGTAGGATGTAGCGATTACGCGGCGGAAACGGCGGGAACCTGGTCGTCATTGAGTCGTGTCCAGTATATAGACGACTCCAGCTCACGTTGATAGCAAGTCACCATCAAACGAAGAGGCCGAGTTGGTACCGATGATGCTCAGCTACAGCAATTTCTCAGCCGTTCCGGGGTTGGTAGTAGTGCGAACGGTGGTGCTGCCAACATGTGTGCGAACAACTAAACGCAGTTCCCACGGCGTCTGTCGCACTTTTGGCGTGAGTTCTCTCCATGTCGATGATCCCAGGGTCCTGGTTTCAGCAGCAAGAAGCCAAAGAACGTAGAAGATCGTGCTGCGATTGAGATTTCAGTTTGAAGTCACTTGGATGGCTCATGATTACGCTGCTGTCTAATATTCTTGACTTTACATGCGGAAGCGATATGTCTGCGTTGACTCAAGCGAACACAGCAGACCAATGATATTCTCCCTTCATTTGCCAGATCTGCGTCCATCGTCCATTGCTTCATGCTCGGCCATCTTCTGTTTAACCTCGCCACAAATCCCGATTCCGTCCTGGACCGAAACGTGCACCTAGCTCTGCAGCCTGACGTGGCGCGCCAAGAGCAACATCGTGTCTCGGTGTCGCTAGACTATGGAGAATGAATTTTAGCTAACAGTGAAGAAGCGTTGAAGAACTTGCAGTTGCATTGTCTTCTGGACCAGGGAAAACCACTCGGATAAGGCGCATGTAGTACTCTTCCGATGCGCTTCCAACGATGTTAGCCGTCAGAACCTGTAAGTCGTAAAAGAGCCATGTGTTACTATCTTTTGATACCTGTCCCAGGTTTATACCCTTCGCTGTAGTCAGGTCAGAGCCCATGCAAAATCCCAGAGTCAGAACCACGTCCACCATATCGTTGGCGAGATAGACCAAACCTTGCAAGTTTCTCGACAGTCCTTCTACACGGAGGCTTAGGACGAGCGCTTTCTTGCCCCTTTGGCGTTGCTGGAACTCGACCTAGAATTGTTCGGTCGGATTTCGCTGTCGTGCCTATATAGTGCCACCTTTCAATGATTTTATACTGGATCTTCTCGATTTAGCAAATGGCAAACATGACCACAAGACGTTGTACGCCTTTGCGTAGAAAGCTCTAAGCACTCCCAATCCGCTCTCTAGGTCTTAGTCAGAGAAGGAGTCGTTGCTGTACCGAACTGAGAAGACGACATCCGCCCAGAGATGGGCAACATATAATATATGCTGTTGAGGAACATCGGATATGGGAAATTGTGAGAAGTGTTTGAAGCTACGATGGTACTGGTACTGACTCTTATCAGGATGTTGCTGTTGTGGTACTTGACAGTCGTGTTTTTCGCGAGAGAACGTGGCCATTAGGCAGGATGAATGGACGCTGACCGTACCGCGGAAATGTATGATCGCATGAATCAGATAGTCTTCCTCCTTGATAAAACCTTGAGAACACAAAGAACATACGAAGAGTAAGCCTGGGTCGTCCAATATCGGGCGAACACAATCTGCGAACATCTCCCGCTGTCTGCCCTGAAATACGAAAAATGAGGTTTTGGATATTCGCGTCCCATAGTCTGGCTGAATTTTACCGGCCAACTGCTGCGAAGATCGGTATCCATACACCATGTAGCTCGTCATCGTCTGGTGTGCTGGGTCCTTGGTGTTTACTCCGTTTTCCACTCGCCATTTCTCCGGACCTAGCAAGCCAAGTTGTAGCTCTCCTTGTGAACAACGACAAGATTTTTTGTACAGGCGTCAGCCTCACGAGTGACCGAGGCACATCAACGAATATGTGGTGTTCTCCATGCGTTACGTGTTCGAAGACCTCTTCAGTGTCGTTTGATACCTTCATGATGATATGCTGACCCATGGGTTTTCTTTCGATGGAGGGACTGATGCGAGGTAATGCCAAACTCTGATTGAGATCGTGAGATATTTGAGGCACAAGTGAAAAGCTGGTTGTATATTCAAGAATTCGCATTCCTTCAACAACCGCTCTTTGATCTTCCTCCATGTGAGATTCAGCCCGCATTGTTGTAGTTTGATGTTGTCTTCTCTATTCTCCAGGGCCGTTCTCATCACGGATATGTCATCCAAGCTCTAATCGTGTATTCCCAGAAAAGGCACCGTCACTATTATTGATGTGAAGAAGGAATGGGAAATCGTAATCTCGAATGGAGCGAGTAAACTTTTGGCGATGATGTAGGCTAGACCGTCACTACAATAATGTGAAGAGGTACAATGGAAGGAATGAGAAGTTGTAATCTCGAGTGGAGCGAATGAAACTTTGGCAATGAAGTAGGCGAGACTATTACTATAATGATGTAAAGAGGTACAATGGAAGGAATGGAAGGCCGTAATGTCAGATGGAGTGTACAAGATTTTGGTGATGATGTAGGCTAGACCGTCGCTACAACGGGACGAAAAGGGAGGAGTGGGAACTCTAAATCTAGGCCAGACGGCACTCGAATAGTATGAAAAGGTAGGAATGAGAAGTCGTGACCTCGAATGGAGTGAACAAAATGTTGGTGAAGGTGTAGGCCAGACCGGCAGTCACTGCAATGGGATGAAGGTGAAGGTAGCAGGTGAACGGAGCAAATGAATGGAGTGTACAGTTCACTGCTTTAAGGTTTGGACTTGCTGTCAGGGGAATACTTAATGCTCTTCTTCTCTGTCTTTTTTACAACTCTTACAGAGCACCGATCTGGTCTTTCCCATCTCCAATATACATATATAGATCCACTTTCCACGCGATGCCGACTCTTCTGCTTCCTTTGCAATGCCATTGCAGCACTGATTCAAGGTCAAGTCCATGGCCAGAGAGTTCAAGGTTGATGGCCACATGGTCACCGGCGCCACAGAGATAGCCGAGCTCTTTGAATGGTTACCCGAAAACCTCCATCTCAATGCTCAAGAGGCCATATCCATGAGAATGCTTATGGGTCTCAACATCTCCTTTGTGCAATATGCACTTGAGTTGGTCGGATACCCTGGGGCATGGTATGAGAACACCGACGCCGAAGTTCGAGCCAAGTTCGAGTGACTGAATGGCATCAATCAATGCGAGACACTCTGCACCTTTGTTGAAGTAAATTTTCTTTCTCTTACTCTATATACAAATGTAGTTTGGTACTGGGATGAATTGGTTGGTAATCTTGAGTTCCTTCGTGTTCGTCAGGAAGCTTTCGAGTCACCCATTAAGTATTGGTATCACCAAAAGATGCAGGGCCTCGCGGCATATGTCCAGTGGGGAAAGATCAAGATACTCCCAACTACCAGTTCTGGCTTCGAACGCAAGCTCTTGCTCCATGATTACGCCGACTACAACCTCACCATTGGCAACGGCATTGCCTACGAAGCACAGTCAGAGATAGACCTCGTGAAGACATTGCGAAACGTCCCCATACAAATGTCTGTTTTGCATATTCCAAATTCAGGAGGTCGCGGCTACATGTTCTTCTTTCATTCTTCTTTCAAATACCCGAGTTCGGCACACTCCAGAAGATAGTCGAGACTGCTCGTCGAGGTTTGATTATCTTTGGTCTTTTCTATGCTGTGGATGTGCAAGACCTTGAAGAAGGGGAGAAGCTACCGCGAGACAATCCCAAAGGCTGGGCTAAGTCATACTTCATATCGCATTCCTTTTCCACTTAGAAGACATCACATAGTTCTTGACAATGAAGCTGGTACTGACTGTGAAAGGTAGATGATTACTTTCAAACAGACACAATGATTGAGCATGGGGCGGATATCATGGCACTGGGGATACGTCTCGAGAATTCCTGAAAATCCATTCAGTGATAAAAAAATGCCAGGCATCGTGTCTGTGGATGACGCCCTTCCTTCATATATCGTTTACTTCAAGCTCTGTTCCAACAGTGAAATGCCAAAGCTCCACATTGAAACCCTCGACAAGCTCCGCTTCCGCCACACCAAAGACGACGTGAGAGCGGAGATGATTTGAAGCATGTTGATCGGTCGATACGTGAAGAGTTATCAAACCGACGATCTCCTAGAAACCTCGAATGACGACGAAATCTTCGATATCCTGAATGGATTGACCACAAGTCAGAGATCCCTCTTCACCACATACATTCGTCGTATTATCAACGGCATTGCTCTTTGCCATGGTCCATTCGGCACGGGGAAGACTGCAACCATCAAAGTCCTCGTTCAAATCAAGGCGAAAGATAACAAGCGGATGCTTTGTGTCACTTCACGAAACGCCGGATGCGACCAAATCGTGGAATGCCTTAAGCAATGGCAGATGGACATCTTTTGTGTCCAAGTACATTCGATGGGTAAGTCATAGCTCTCCCAGCCGAATTATTGAATACAAAGCTGACATACCCTAGCACTTGAGAGCAGATCGATTACCCAACATGCACGTCTTGGTTTAGAAAGAAGCCTTCTCCCAGCCGACCCGGAGCCAGTGTGAGATTCCTGAAGTTGATGACGCAGTGGAGTTTTCAGTTGGATTGAAGGGCGCAGAAGAATACATCACAACGGGTACCACCGATGTTTCATGGCTTGGCCACCGAAGTGCCCATCGATACCTCCAACGAAGAACCATGGTATAATGCTGCCAACGACGAAGGTGAAGCCGACGAAGATGGAGCTGACGAAGATGCATGGGGTACCGTGGAAGCTCCCGTAGAGGGCCGGAAACACGACGATATCGTCATTAAGTACACCGAGCATCTCATGCATACCGCCGAACAGAAGTGGAGAGAGCGAGCCGAATTCACAAATCCTACAGATCCTCGCATGGTGTTGCATGAGTCAGCTTTGTTGACCTATATCCTCAAATTTATTGGGGTCATACCTAGTAACTACAACAGCACGTATTGGAGTGGCTTCGTTTCTCTGTACGAGAAGTCCAAGATCCAGCTCTTGAATAATTACGAACGAAAATTATTGAGCAAAGATCTTCTGCTCGTTGGGAAGGATATCATCAACCGAGCTCGAGTAGTCGTGTGTACACCTGCGCAGTTAGCCTCACCGCTAATGGAGAACATCGATTTCGAATTTGGCTTTGTCGACGAAGCCACGACGATGAACGAGGCAGAATCCGTGATGGTTTGGAGAGTGCGTCGAAACGTCCTGGCAGTCGGAGATACGAAGCAACTGAGCGCCACCGTCATGAGCAAAGCTGTAGAGAATCCATTCCATCGACAGTTTGAGACGTCACTTTTTACCCGTCTGATCGATATTGGCTGGGGCTTCCATTCGATGGTCGAGACAATGAGAATGACGAAGGGATTTTTGGACCTGCCCAGTTACCTCTTCTACGAGTTCACCCTCATCTCTGGACCTAGTATTGGCCTCAAAGATCGTGAGATCTCGCGAAAGTGGCAAGCATTGACAAGACGTCTCTACCCTCACCTTACACCCGAGCCCGACGGCCTTATATACATAGTCTTTCTCAATGTCTCCGGACCATGCAAGCCGGCACTACCCTCATCTTACACCCGAGCCCAAAGGCCTCATATATATAGTCTTTCTCAATGTCCCCAGAGGCTGCAAGCCGCCCCGCACCAGTGCGCTCTCCTTTTAAAATCTCCACAATGTAGCCGTCGTCTAGGACCTTATTGATAGCATTCTCAAGGCAGAGGTAGTGACTACCAAAGGCATCGGCATCTGTTGTCCCTACTCCGCACAAGTTGCAGCACATAATCGTGTGAAGCGCGCACGAGGTGGGGAATTCAGCGATATAATTGTGGGCACTGTCGAATTTTGGCACGGAAATGAGGCATGGATCATGATATCAGATGCCGTCCGCGCCGAGGACGATATGGGAACCTTGGGTTTCTTCTCTAAGTCAGAGCGTCTCAATGTCTGGATGTCTCGTTGTCAACACGCCCAGATCTTCGTCGGTGATACCCTCTGTGTCAATCCACCCCCGAATATAGGTGGTGTAGGTGGAAAAGGGGGCGAAGATAAAGCCTCGAAGAGACTCGAGTCGCAGAACAAGCATGTGATCGCGGTGTTCAAGTGGTTGGAGTCAAAAGGTCAAATCGCCAGAATCTCCATCGAAAACATCACAAAGTCTGACGTGGACTATGATGAGCCCAAAAATGAGATTGCTGCTGTTGGAAACGCTACTGGTGAGAATGCTGCTGGTGAGAACGCTGCTTGTGAATGGACTGCTGATGCTGCTGGTGGTAACGCTGTTAATGGAAACGCTGCTGACAAAAAAGCTGCTGGTGAATGGGCTGCTGATGCTGCTGGTGGGAACGCTGCTGACAAAACAGCGACTAGTGAGAACGCTGCTAGTGAATAGACTGCTGATGCTGCTGGTGGGAACGCTGTGGATGGAAACGCTGCTGACGAAAAGCTGCTGGTGGGAACGCTGTTGATGGAAACGCATGGGCTGCTGAGGAGAACGCTCCGAAGCAGGATACTGACTGGTAGTTATCGCACCAGTGAGATCGCAGACGTCTACGGACTGTTCGTTAAGTAGACAATATCACAAGCTGAAATCCTCGTTATACCTTCCAACTTTGGCAGGATAACGATTCTTCTGTACATGATACTCTGGTGACATACTGACAAACAACCATGCGTACATCACATCTTACATCATTTGATAGTCAATGATCCCTCAGATGGCTGATGCTTCCGGCATGTCACCACGTCTTTCAGTAGCCGTGTCCATACATAAGTCGAGCTGACACCTCTGGAGGGCCGATCTTCTTTGGGTGATGTGAGCAGACGCTCAACATGTGGCAGAAGATTGATGGTCAGCTTCCTGTGACATTGACAGATGCTGACTTGCGACTGATCCTTGACTGCTGCCCAATTTTCGTATTCCAGAAAGGGAAACGGTTGGTTTTGCCCCGCGCTTAATCCGTCCAGCAATGGTGGCAGGCTTGCTTTCATCCTACGGTATGCGAAACTACTACCTCGGCAAGACCTTGAGGCGGCCAATTGAAGGGATCTTGATACGAGCCAAGAGCGAGGCCACGACAGTATGGCCAGCAGGGTGCATCGAGGAGCGATGCTACAAAAGGAAGAAAGCCCAATTCTGCGGCTTGCCAAGACTGCCTCATTCTCAGCGAGCTTAAAAGAGCCGAAATTTACGGCGGATTATCCGTACAACTCTATTCAGGATCCTAAACACCAATTTTGTAGAGTACCAATGGCCATATAATAATGAGTTTTCAGTTCGAAATGACCAAGATGGGTGGAAAAATAGTGGTAGTATGCTAGCACCGTTACAATTTTCTTTACCGTGGTTTTTGGACAGTCGGCGACATCCTCTTAGTGTAAGTCTATGCTTTCTCAATTTATGATCAATTGAAACATGCATATTGCAACGAAATCATACTATTTCGGGCGTGAATCTACGTAATTAGATGAGATCTATCATTTGTATTACTCTGAATTTCTGGATAGAGTTGTACGGATAAAGTGCCGTAGAAAGAGCTAGGAGAACGGCGTTCCGGGCCGGACATCTGCGCGGGAGATGCCCAAAGTCAGCAATATTGGGCTTGATTGATGGCCTCATCATTTCACTTTCGCATCTCACTCTTCATTCGCTCCCACCAACCTGCTTGTGCATGATGCAGAAAGCATACAGAGTTCGCATTAGCACGCGAAAATGATCGAATCGCAGCGCCGGCGACCGTTGGGGTAATCCTGAATGCTCGAATCAGGGGAGTTGGGCAGCAAGCGTTCCCTCGTGCAGCAATAACCCCACGGGGGCACCAAGCTCGAGCAACACGAGGAAGAAAGTGAAGCACCACTCAGCCATGCATCTCATCATGTTGCATATCCACCCTTACTCAATGCAGTATCCGGACGACATGGCTAGCTTCATCGTCAACGTGCCGACCGGCTACATGCTGCAAGACTGCGTGGCTCCGACTGGTTGGTGCAACCCTTATCAACGGTTGGATGATGCAAGAGCAGAACAGTATAGCCTCTATTCTGTAAGCGATGGTGGCTGGTCTTTCCTTCTGTCCCGTCCAGGTCGCTTTCGGCTTCGTCTGATGCCTGCGATCCTGTAGGCCCTTGCTCTTTGGGAGGCATCTCAGGCAAGGAATGCTACACCCAAGCCAGATTGGCCTGTATTCCTTCAATCACAAATCTTTCCGGTGTGATACCTTGTACCTACGTTGCTCATTCATCGCGACCCCTCTTTCTCGTCATGGCCCAATCGGAGATTTTGACCAAGCGTGACCCGTGAGTTAATTGAGGCAATTGAGGGAAAATTATAAACACCATTGATTCTTCGCTCATCTCTACCGGCCGTTGATCCGACATCGGAATGGTATAGCGGATCATACCAGATGCCTCTCTACGCCAATCCTCCGCCATTTGTATGGCACAAGATAGACACACATACCACGCAGTATTCTGCGTTGCCACTGTTCGTGCCGCCAACACCGCCAATACTTGTGGTCCCTCATAACCCATTTCTACCACGCCCACCAGACCCATCTCAAGACCCACCCCCGCAAGAGCCCGAAACGCATGCTGCTGAGGACGCTCCTCCTGAAGGCGATGGTGACGACTCTCTTTTGCTACGCATTGTTACCAACGATGTTCTGCTAACATGCCGCTAGAAGCGCCCATTCCGGAAGAGGAGGCTACTCCACCAGAAGGTGCAGCTCCGCCAGACGAGTTCTCGGTAGATGCTCCTGCCGACCCACCAACGGATGAGCCCGCTGCAGCTGAGGGAGATGAAGCCAATGCAGACGAAGCAGCAGCAGATGAGCCTACAGAGCCGCCCGAGGGCGCAGATGACGCCGCTCCACCACCAGAAACCGAACCTCTCACAGCCACGGGAGAAGCTCCGCCTCTAGAGGCAGAGACTGAACCTCCCGCGGACGAAGTGCCTGCGGTGGAGCCAGAAGCCGCCCCAGAGCCAGAACCTGCAGAGCCTACTGGAGAGTCGCCCGCGGAGCCTACTCCAGCCGATGAAGCCCCACCTCCACCTGCCCCCGAGCCGCCTATAGAAGAGAAGCCCAAATCAACCAAATCGAAGAAGGGCAAGTCGAAAGAGACCAGGTCAGCAAAGGAAGTCAAATTGGTACTGTCCAAAGAGAAGCCTGCGAAGGAAACCAAGTCATCCAAGAGTGCCGTAGTCCGGAAAAAGGACAAGAAATCGAAGAAAGATAAAGCAGTAGCTGATGCTCCAGCTGACCAACCATCCGAGCCACCAGCGACGACCGACGCTTCTGCAGAACCTGCCCCAGCTGAAGTAGTACCTACTGACCTGGCACCGGCAGAAACTACACCTGAAGAAGCCCCATCAGCAGAGCCCACAGCTGGAGAGCCTGCAGTGGAGGAACCTCCACCGGCAGAGGAAGTGGCTGCGGAAGCGATAGCAGAACCAGAAGCTGCTCCGGCAGAGGAAACGGCCTCGGAACCGATAGTAGAACCAGAGGCTGCTCCTGTAGAGCCTGCTGTAGAAGAGTCAGCCGTGCCAAATGAGGCTTCTGCTGAGCCTACCCCTGAAGATGCGCCACCAGTAGAAGAAGCCAAAGCGGAAGCCCCTGTCGCGGAAGAGCCGTCAGCCGACCCACCAACTGAAATGCCCCCTGTGGCTGAGATACCGACATCTGATCCCGAGCCTATCGAGGCCGCTCCTGTCGAAGACCCTCCTGTAGAAACGGCACCAGAAGTGAAGTCTCCAGTTGAAGCACCAGTGGAAGCTGCAATAGAAGAAACCACGGTTGCAGATACACCAGCTGAAATTCATCCTAACGGGTCGGAGTCAAAGCCTGAGGCAACACCTGCAGAGCCCATAGCAGCTGGTGAACCTGAGACCGAAGCTTCGGCTGCTGACGATGCTGCGAAGGAAATCGAGCCGGCCAAAGAAGAGGCTCCTGCAGGCGAATCTTCCCCAGCGGAAATTGTCGTAGAACCGACCACAGCTGCGGTTCAGGAGCCCCTGGGAGATGCTGAGGCCAAAGAGCCTGCTGCAGATGCAGCCCCTGAATCCGAGGTCGAGCCAGTAATAGCGCCCGAGGACAATAGCGAAGCCCCTGCCGAAGCTGTTCCCCCTACGGAAGAGGTTCCTCAAGAGGCTTCTGCCGAGGAAATAGCTCCACCGACCATCGAAGAGCCTCCTGCAGAGCCTCCAGCAGAATCAGATCCAACAGCAGACGAGCCTGACGCTAAGCCACCCGTAGACCCTCCTGCCGAAGCAGCTAGTGAGCCAGCTCCAGAACCATCAGTAGAGCCAGCAGCTACGGAAGAGCCAAGCGCAGACGCACCAAATGAACCAGAGCCAGCTCCAGTAATCGCTGAAGAGCCTACGCAAGAGCCTTCGCCAGAATCTACCCCAGAAGCTATCCCTGTAGCCGTAGAAGACCCACCATCTGAGCCAGCGGCAGAAGCAGGAGTGGAGTCAACCCCCGAAGCAGCTCCAGCAGTCACAGACGAAGCAATCCCAGAAGAAGCACCGGCAGAAACCGCCGCTCCAGCGCCTGAGACTCCACCCTCTCCAACATCATCCAAGCGCCGTCGCACCGCATGGGACCGCCCTCGCAGACACAGTAAGTCGTCCTCTAAAGGCAGCGGCAGCATCGAACTCTCACGCCCCGAGCGCAAACGGCGCGAAAGCGACATCAGCGCCTCGACCGCAAAATCCGGCGAAGTAGACAAGCTGCTCAAAGATGCCAAGGAGAAACGGCAGAGCAAACGTCCGCCAGGATCAGAGCGTCGCTCTAGCAAACGTGAGAAAATACCAGAATCCAAACCATCGTCATCGTCCGCTTTCCGACCTCGCTTGCTGGATGTGCTGCCTAGAGCTGAAACAGAAACAAGCATGTTCCTGCGCGTCAATGGTGAAAAGCCTCGCAGTAGCCGACCATCGGCCCCCCAACGCCGCGCTACTGAAAACATCAACCCACGTAAAGAGCGACAGGCTAAATCTAAAGACGCAGACTTGAAACATCGGTCTGATGAGGAGGACGAGGCCAGAAGAGAAAGGCGTAGGAAGCGGAAAGAAATGGACGAGGCTGAGGCAGAAACGAGACGCGAGTTACGCAAAAAGAGGAAAGAGCTAGAGGAGGCTAGGCAGGCGGCAATTAGGGCTAAAGAAAGGAGAAGGGAGAGAGAGAGAGTCTACAGGGACGAAGAGAGGGGTGGTTCGGGGATCAGGTTGAGGGAGAATGGGCTGGCGGGAAGATTGAGGAGGATCTTTGCTTGATGGGAGAATCGTGGGAGCGAAGAGACTGAGGGAAACGCTAACATACTGTGACGATCAGGATGACGACGACTGTAAGTAATGATGGTGTACTAACGGCTCTGTACTTTAGCATGTTTTCATTGTACTGTCTTCATACTTGTTGTTCTGTATCAATCTGTCATGTCATTTTATATAATGCACACATAGTTTATCTACATAGCCACAACCAATCTTTGGGGGTTTTGTCACTGTATATTTGTTAGCCTGTCTCAATCGACCATTTCTTCCCATACAATAAACACGTACTAGTGTTTCGACATGACCACAACGACCCTCACCTTCCCACTCCCTTCTCTACACCCCTAGTCCGCGATGAAAGCTATCTACCCAATACAAGCGTCAACTAGCAGGTGCCAGGTCAGTAACGACTGCCATCCCCAGCATTTCCAGTCACCATCTCAGACCGGCCCTACCCCTCCAATATCCGAACAACCTATCTTCCCACCTTCGCCATTCTCGGATTTAACTCCGTAAATCATCCTCATATATCTCAGCCATAGACACTTCCTCAATCGTATAATTTGAAGATGGATTATTCTATAGCTTTAATCGTAGAATTGTGTAGTTTCTACAGTTTCTAGAATACCATTGTGTGTGGTTTGGGGGGTTAAGTTGAGGATAGCGGGATTTATTGACGATGGCGACTGCTTTGTGAGGCTTGGGGCAGGGTGGTGTGTGAGGTGTTGGGGTTGGTATGGGAGAGGGTGGGGGAGAGGGTGGGGGGGGGATGGGGAGGAGGGTAGTTAGAAACCTCTTGAGGGTGATAAGGAAGGGATCCTGGGAATTTATGGGAAGGGTTTTAGTATCAATCTCGAGCGGAGTTTCTAAAGGATCTGCTACGATGAAGGCTTCGCAGATGTCTCAGAAAGTGATGATGGTGCGGAAAGGTTCATCTCCTGATGTCTCAGTGCATTGTGTTATATTATGGCTCAAAAAGTTAACGTAGATGACGGCCTTTCGAGAATGACGGTCTTTCGAGAATGCTGAGTAATTTGCCGTCGCCGCCCGGAGATAATTGGCTATTTTGGTAGGGCTACAGTAGTATTATCTCCGTTTAATAATATTACTACCCCTTATTTCTCTACAAATAACTAAATACACGTATATATTCAAGAATATATCACTGTTATATAGGGACGCCTACTAGAATATAGCCTTACTACTACTATTCCTCTCCGCTAGACTCCTATTTCTTAGGCTTACTACTATTAGGATCTAATATACCTTCCTCTTATATTAAATCCTCTACTATATTTATCCTAATTATAAGATTTATATATAAAATAATAAGTTTATATTTTAGTAAGGTCTTCTAATAGGGGTAATAAGTATAAAGGATCTCTTTATAATCCTTTTAAGCCTAAGTATAATAGGCTTTTTAAATCTACTCTAACTTTACTATATTAATAGTATTTTTCTAGATAAGTATATTTTCTAGTATAATTAAATAGCTATTATTAGATACTAATTTATAAGATATAAATATAGCTTATACCTTATATATATAGTTTTCTAAAAATAATATATAATTTTAATAATTCAGGATAGAATTATTAGTAAGGGTATTAATATATCCTTTTTAAAGCTTTTTAAGAAAGGCTTCTCTTATTAGGATATATCTTTTGATAGTAAAGAGTCTAAATTAAAGTTATATCTATTTTATTATTTTAGGGGTTTTTAGTATTAGATTTATAAGTATTATATAGTCTTCCTTAAAAGTAGTTAGCCTTTAATACTCTCTTATAACTTATTTAAGATAGAAAGGATAAATAATTATAACCTTAAATAAAGTAATAATAACCTCTAATTATATAGATTTTTCGCGTACTTTAGTATATAATTTAACAAAGAGGTTTTTATTAATTATTATTATTTTAAGCTTATATCTCTTATTAACTAAGTTATTATAAGCCTTTTATAAAGGTCTAAAAATATTAATATCTAAAAGTTATAACTTAGAAGTTATATAAGGTAGAAGTATTATAAGTATTAGTTTAATAGGTATACTAAACTAAGTAAGTAGGCTTAAGCGTTAAGTAAAGCTAGGTAGTTAAGCTATTACTTAAGAAGCTTAAGGAGTTAAAGGATTAAGCCTCTTAAGCTAGTTAAGCTAGTTAATCTTAATATAAATTCCTTTATCTATATAATAATATTACTTTTATAATATATAAGAACTTTATATTTAACTTATATTATCTCTTAAGTATATAAATATTAATATATAAATATTAAATATTATTTAATATTAATTTAATTTAATAAAGCCTATTTTTACTCTATCTTTAATACTCCTCTTTATAAGACTTAATTAAGTTAATTAAGAGCTAGACCCCTAAGAGGTCTAAGGATTAAGAGAATCCTAATATTTTAAATACCCTTAAGATAAGTACTTTAAGATAGAATCCTATCTTAAGTAAATAAGGGACTTAATATCCTTTACTTAATAGTAATAAAGATAATATTAAAGTTATTAAATCTAATTTATATTATAATCATAAAAATAAGCTTAAGGACTAGCTTATATAACTTTAATTATATTTTTAATTTAATAAACGCGTTATATAAGTTAAATAGTAAATAATATTTCTTATAATATATATAAGAGGATAAGCTTAAAAGTAGATTATACCTTTCTTTAAATAATTCTTAAAAGAACCTAATGGAAAAGAGAATAAGAATATTAAATAATAGATAGAAAGCTTTATATACTTTTATATTAAAATTTAATAAGTATTTAGGCCTTTTAATAAAAGTAATATAATAATATAAGTTATTTAATATTTAACTTAATAAATTAGTTATAAAGTACTTAATATAATTTTAATAGTACTTTACTAGGATTAAATAAGATAATAATATACTTATAATAATATATTAATAAGGATTAAGAGATAGTATTAAGGATAAACTAATATATATTAAAGTATAGATTAATAACTTAAAGACTCTTATATTAATTATAATTAAGATTAATAATAAGCTCTATAAATAAGTAATAAAGAAATATTATAATAGTAGAGTTATAAGATTAAGATAATTAAGGTTTATTATAAAAGGCTTTAATAATAAACTTAAAGCCTTAAGAGACCCTTATAGACTTATACCTATAAAACTTAATATAATATAATATAAAGGTAAATTCAGGGGTAGAAAGTAATAAAATAAGGATAAAAAAGTAATAACTTATTATAATTATAATAAACTAGGCTATATTACTAGGAATTATAGGTTAAAAAATATAGTATAATAACTATAATTAAATATATTATAAAGAGTATTAATTATAAATAATAAACCTTTAAGAGATCTACTTAATATAGAGTATAATAATAAAGAATTAAATAAGATTATAAAAGATTTATTAAATAGGTTTAACTTATTAGAAGAAAGTCTCTAGAGGATCTAATAATAATATTTAAATTTAAAGTAGAAAGTTCTAATAAAAGAAAAGAATATCTACTAAATAAAAGGAAGGCTTCTAAGGATTTAAAGAAGATTATAAGAACTTAAATTAAATAATAATAATAAGGTTTAAAAGGATTTACTTAAATAAGGATAAGGTATAAATAAAGGAGATTTAAGTTAAAAAGATCTTAAGATTAATAATTAATTAATAAGATTCTTAAATAACTTTAAACCTTATACCTTTATATCTTAAGATTAGATTAATAATAACTTAAAGGAAAAAATAAAGTTTAAATCTTATTAAGAAAAGACTTTAAATAAATTATTAATATAAGAGTATTATAATAACTTATACTACTTAGAATATAAAGTTATATATTAGAGCGCTTATATAGATAGCTATTATATAACTTATTAAGCTATTTAAATATACAAAGGATAAACTCTAATAACTCTTATATATTAATATTATAATTAGAGAACCTATTATAAATTAAATTATATCTAGTATTTAATAATAAAGTATAAATAGAAGTAATTCCTAGGCTATAATAATAAATAATATTAATATTTTTAGATCTACCTTAAATAAGATATAGATGTAAAAGAATACTATTTATTAAAATAGTATATATACTTATATAATTAATATTAAAAGTATATATATTAAAAGAAGATTATTAAATTCATTCCTAAATAGGGAAAAGAGTAATCCTTTATATTAAGGGGAAATATAAAGAGATTAATATCTTAATCTTTATAATATAATATTTATATTTTATAAATATCCTAATAAAAGTTAATAATTAATAAATTATTATAATAATAAATTTTAGAGTTAATAAGAAGTTTATTTCTTAAAGTTAAGTATAATTAATAGGCTTATTTACTTAAAGGAAATATAACCCTTATAACTTATAAATAGTTAATAGGTTAATACTATTAATAGGTAAGATAATTAGGGAAATATAACTATTATCCTTTATAATTTAATAATATTATAAGGAGATTATTCTTAATATAACTAAGATAGCTATTTATTATATTATTTTAAGTATACCTTAATTAAAGAAATAAAACCTTGTAATAAATTAAAAGAAAGGAGTACTTAAGTTTAAGTAATCTAATAATATTATTAATATCTACCCCTTATATTAATAATAGATAATAATAGATAAGAGATAGAATTAAAGATTAATTAAAGATTAATTAACTTTAATTTTAACTAAGGATAACCTTTAAAGTAAAGGATTTAATTTAATAAATATTAATAAAGGTTAGCTAAGCTAATAAGTTAAAATTAAAGGAGGAATTAATAAACCTTCTATTATCCCTTAATAATATTAGAAATAAAATTAATTATTTAAGTAAGAGATAATTGTTACGGTTTACTCCATCCGTGGATAGGATAGATCTATGATTAGTTCTCGTGAAGAGGAGTATTAAGGAAGCAGGATAAGTAGACTTATATTAAATAGGTCTAGTACAAGGTATTATATTCAGTACTTAGGAGATTACTAGAATTATAATATAAGTTAAGTATAGAGCTCCTATCTACTTAGAAACATCGCTATCTATATAGATATAGGAGATCTATATACTCGACGGGTCGCCTAGATTACTAGCTATGCGTTCCTATCGTTCTAGCGATCTTCTTACCGGGTTAATACCTCTTAGCTAATAGTTAACCCGTCGACCTATATTATTAATCCGTGCCAAGCCTCTACTTAATAAAACCTATAATTATAATACTATCCCTCCTTCCTTTTCTTTCTTTATCTTTAAAGATATATCTATACCTTTATATAAGACCTCTTAGCGTCTAAACCTCGTAAAGTAAGTTCTTCTTAGGGGTATCTTAGTTATAGTTACCTATACCCGCTACGCTTAATAATAGAAGGAGTGTCGACTTTCTTCTTTATCTTAGAAGTATAGCGAGTATATTTATACTAGAAAGAAGTACGAGCCGGCTAAGCCGGTAGTTAATTTCGGTAATATTAATAGAGCTATAGAGAAGCTTAAACGGGAGGAGATCGAGACGGAAGCTACCTGGGAGGCTATTAATAAAATCGCCTGTGTTAAGTAATCGAAGCTTAAGCGCCTAAGGGCGTAGAAACGTTTCCTTTAAGAGAAGGAATAATGAATGTTTAATAAAGGGTTAGATAATATTAAAGAATTAGAGAGACTCAAGGATCTAGAGAAGGCGTAAGAGGTCTAGAACTATACTATAGGAGCGTTATTAATAGAAGACTTCCTAAACGCTGATATATTCTTAGATATACTTAACTAGTTACCTTCGGGCCCGTTCTCTAGTGAAACTATTATAGAAGGTTCTTATAGTTCCTAAGATATCCTACTAGCTCCTAGGTATTTTCTAAGTCCTTATATCCTTTCCACTTAACTAGGTATTCCTAATCCTACTAGTCTAGGATTCTTTTAATTTTGTATTCTTCGGTCTTAGCCTTAAACTTCTAACTTTCTTGAAGCGGCGTTTTGGAGTCGACTTATTCTAGTAAGGAGACATGAAATACTAAGAGTACTTTAGCGTTAGGTAGTAATTATAACTTATAGTTAATAGCCCCCTTTAGTTACTTAATTAAAAATAGTCTAACTTTTATATAATCTACTTTCTTACTTAGTCTCTTACTCTTCAGGTTTTTAGTATTAAGGTAAACCTTATCCTCCTTCTTTAGCTAAGGATATATTTTTCTTTTCTTATTAACTTTTACTTAAGTTTTTATATTAACTTCGTTAATAGTTTACTATATATTACTATATAGTCTTTTCATATTAGATACTAATACTATTGCTTTCTCTGCCTTAGAACCCTCCCTTGGTTCTAGAAATAAGTTGGCGTGTCTTCTATAATTTATAAAGAATAGAGATAGTTCGGTTATATCTAATCTCTTATTATTAAGTATTAATTATGCTATAGGAAGTAGTAAGACCTAGTTATTTTATTTATAACTAACGTAGTACCTTAGGTATACTTCTATTATTTAGTTTATATATTCTATCTAACTATCTATTTCTAGATGGTAGGCGGTTAATATCTATAGCTTTATTTTAATTACTGTAATCAGAGTCTTTTAATAGTAAGACGTGAAGAGTCTATCCCTATCTAAAGTAATAGATTCAGGTATACTATAATCCCTTATCAGCTTATCTAATAGGATGAATCCTAGCTAATATACTTTATATGTTTCTTTATAAGAGATTAGGATCGTATACTTTATTAACTTATCAATAATTATTATTATCGAGTTAAAGGTATCCCTTATAACTAGATCTTTTAATTTTAGTAGTTTAATAACAAAGTCTATTATTACATCCTTCTATAATATATCTAGAACTAGTGTAAACTATATTTATCTATATTTAGCGTGGCGCGCAGACTTATTCTACTAGTATTAAATACATTCCTTAATGTATTTCTTAACGTACGTCCGTAGTTATAACGTCTTATACTCTCGTTAGAGAAGCTCTACTATTTTAGAGATTCCTAGATATCCTAATAAAGGATTATTATAGTAATCCCGGATTACTTCTTTAGCGTATCTTTTAAGTAAGTACGTCTTTCCCTTATACTAAAGTAGCTCTTATCCTAGTTACTAATTCCTTAGCTATAATACTAGGTTATCATTAATATAGCCTTCCTTTAGGGTCGGCGTAATATCCTAGACCGTGATTCGCGTTATAGCTGCTAAACTCCGTATTAGTACTAGCGATCCGTCCTTTTCTTATTTGAGAATTGGCTTCTTTGTAATATCCTTGGATTCTATATAATCCGTACGCCTACTTAAGGCGTCCGCTCGACTATTATCCTTTCCTAGGGTATATAATATCTTAAATTTATACTATCCTAGTAATTCTAATTAACGGACTTGTCTTCGGTTTAACTCCTTAGTTATAGTGAAGTTCAAGAGGTTCTTATAGTTTATAAAGATAGTAAGTTCTAAATAACTCTTTATATATACCCTTTAATTCTGAAGTATATATACTACTATTAATAGTTCTTTATCATAGATGTTATAGTTCTATTCTACTACCGATATCTTTCGCGAGTAGTAGGTAATTAGGTACTATTTACCATCCTTTTCCTAATATAGATAGGCGCTAATTATAAGATCTAAGGTATCTATTTTAATATAAGTAGGTTCGTTTACTTAAAAGGTATAGAGTACTAATAGATTTTATTAGGCTTCCTTTAATATCATGAATACTTTCTATTAACTCTATCTCTATTAAAATCCTTTCTCCTTCTTTATAATATCTATAAGTAGTAGTACTATCTTTAAATACCCTTTAATAAACCTTCTATTAAAGTTCATAAATCCTAAGAAGCTTTACACTAATTTCATATTATATAGTATAGGTTATTCCGCTATAGCCTTAATCTTTTCAGGGCTTATATAAATACCTATAGTACTTACTATAAATCCTAGGAATTCTACTAATTCCTTATGAAATTCGTACTTCTCTAGCTTAAGGAGTAATCTAGCTTATAATAGGTAGGTTAAGATATCTTATATATACTAGATATATTCTTCCTTAATCTTAGAGTAGATTAAGATATTATTAAGGTAAATAATCGCGGTATAATTTAAATAAGCTTAAATGATATTATTAACTAGTACTTAGTAGGTTACTAGTACGTTAGTAAGTCTAAATAATATAACTAGGTACTCGTAATATCTATATCAAGTCCTGAATATAGTCTTCTATTCTTCTCCCTCTTTTATTCGGATTAAGTTATAAGCTCCTCGTAAATTAAGCTTAATAAATATCTTTACTTAAGAGAGTCTATCCTATAACTCGCTAATATTTAGTAAAGGATATTGATTCTTGATAGTAATATTATTTAACTTCTAATAATTAACGTATAACCTAAGCTTTCTATCCTTTTTCGGTATAAAGAGGATTAGATAACCTACTAGTAATTTAGATTCTTGAATAAATCCCTTTTTAAGGTTTTTATTAATATACCCGCGTAGTATAGTAAGTTCCTTTTCTAATAATATATAGATTAGTCTAAATATTAGTTCCTTTCCTAATTTAAGTTCTATCTTATAATCTTAAGATTAATATATAGGTAAAGCTTTTATTATTATCTCTTTTATAAAGAGATATATCTATTTCTTATATTCTCGTAGGATATTAGGAGGTTCGTCTTTTCCCCTAATAACTCTAGCTTAGTTATCCGGCTAATCCTTATTAGTATATATTAAGTCGGACCCTCTTTCAAGGTCGTCCTTCTTTAAAACTGAAGTATAATAAGCTTTAACTAGTCTTTAATTCTATTTCTTATCTATTATTATCCGCTATTAATGTATAGGTTATATACTAGTAATATCTCTAGTATTTATAAATATAAGTACTCCTTTTTTCTAGTTAATTACTAGATTATATTTCTTTAACTAAGGTATTCTTAAAATGATATAATAAGTAGCTATCCTAACTACATCGAAGGTTAGTTCCTTATAGTAGCGTCGAATTATTATAGGTAGCGAGTATATCTCCTTATCTATCCTTCCTATTAATAGCGTTAACCCGTCGGCTATCTATAAGTTATACTATTCCTTCTTCCTTCGAGTTAGTAGGCCTATCGACCGTACTAAGTCCTAAGAGGCAAAGTTTCTAGTTACTCCAGAATCTATTATCGTAATAGTTCATTGACTATTAATTAGTACCGGTATATTTATATATGTATCGTACTATATAGTATACAGGAATTACTTTAGGATTAGTATATTAATCTACTTATATCTCCCTATAATATAAGAGATTACTCTTTTCCCTATTTAGGAAGAAAACTATATATTATTTTGATTTCTTGATACTTCTTATATTTGTCGTGCATGTAAGTATACTACTCTAGTAGGTAGCATTCTTCTACGTCTAGATTATACTTAAGTTAGTTCCTGATACTATTATACTATCCTGCGGTGGATCCTAGAAACTATAAGTTATGTCGTTTACTAGCTAGATACTAATTATAACTATTACTTATATAGTCTTTCTAGATTATCCGTTTGCAAGACGTACCTACTACCTACCTCCCTAGTTCCAACCGAACTTGGTAGTAGTACTTATAGTAGTCGTCGGCGTAGGCTATCTAATATATAATACCGTATTCTAGGTATACTAAGTTAAATCGGTAATCTTTAACGTATAGCTTTTCTTTATAATATGTTTTCTCTAAGTATTTTCCTTTATTTAATCCTTATAATGCGGTGGTATAAGATAGAAAGTTATCTAGAGTATCCTTACTAAGTTTATAGCGTAGTATTTCTTCTTCTAAGCTCTCTTAACTTTCTTATCTATATTTTAAGCTATACTTCAGAACCTCGCCGTTATCTAAAGATTCCTATTCTATCTTCTTATCTTAAATATCTTCGAGTTATTATTATAACTAATCGACTTCCGTCTAAATATTAATAACTAGGTCCTTTAAGACTTCTTTAAGTTCTAAGTCCTCTTAACCTACTAGGATAAGATACCTCGTAGTTCTTATATTAATATCCTAGGGTAATATTCTATAGTCTTTTAGATTCTTAATGAATTAGTATACTTTTTATATAAATTCGAAATAGCGTTCTCCCTTTATAACTTCCTTTAGTAGTCGTTCTACCTCGATCTACTTATAGGTTAAGTCATAGTTCTCTAGATCTTTAAAAGGTTTACTATATAGAACTCTTCTTAGTACGTTTAACTGCGGTCATAGCACTATATTCTTTAACCGGTAGTCTCTAGTAAAGTGGCCCGGTTTACTATAACTATAATAGGTTATTACTTTCTTACCCCTTTTTAGTTACTTCTTACCCCTGAATTTTCCCTTGTCTTATTTCTAAGTGAAGTCCAGTTCTATTAGTATATATCCGTATAGGTCGCGTTATTAATACTATCGCCTTCCTAGTCTATCACTAGCGAAGATTCTTGATTATCTTATTCCGGAGGCTCTACTATCATATCGTTTCTCTATTACTAACTCGTAGAGCTTGTCGTTAACCTCTATAACCTCTGCTATCAGAGTATTAAGATTATTAATCTACGCTCTAGTTCATATTAATTCTTCTTTAATATTGAACTTTAATCCGCGGCGGTATATTATTATTAATACGTTATCATCCTAGTCTATCTTAATTATATACTACTGAAACTAAGTGGAATACTTAGTAATAGACTTCTTCTAAGATAAGTATTATATAACTCGTATAGCTACTTTATTTTCATTTAAAGGATTAAAGACTTATTATATCTTAATATAAAATCGTGTAAAGCTTTCTATCTAGTTCTAGATATACTAGTTATCTAGGTTATCTTTATCCTTAAGGTACTTCTTAAGCGAAGGATGAATCTACTTCTAAGCTCGTCCCCTTATATACGTAATAGCGAAGGCCGGCTACTATACTATTAGTAAGGCTTATCCGTTAAAAGTAAAGTAAAGCTAAAGCTATATAAGCTAGTCTTTAAGCTTTTCTCTTTCATTATAGAATAAGTCGGGTCTAGTAACCTTAAGTCTATCCTTACTATCTATGATTAGGCGTCGTGAACTCTAGACGCTTAGGGGGGGGTCTCTACTTTTTAAGGTACTTATTCTAAGGGTACTTAAAGTGTTACGGTTTACTCTATCTATAAATAGGATAGACCTATAATTAGTTCTCGTGAAGAGGAGTATTAAGGAAGTAGGATAAGTAGGCTTATATTAAATAGGTCTAATATAAGGTATTATATTTAATACTTAGGAGATTACTAGAATTATAACATAAGTTAAGTATAGAGCTCCTATCTACTTAGAAACATCGCCATCTATATAGATATAGGAGATCCGTATACTTGACGGGTCGCCTAGATCGCCAGCTATACGTCCCTATCGTTCTAGTAACCTTCTCACCGGGTCGACACCTCTTAACTGATAGTCGACCCGTTAACCTGTGTTACTAATCCGTGCTAAGCCTTTACTTAATAAAACCCACGGTCGTAATAATAATAATAAAAGCTTTACTTAAATATTAACCTTAAGATTATAAGATCCTACTTAAACTAGGTAAAGAGCTAATATTTAAACTAATTTATATATTTTTAGAAAAGGAACTCTTAATATTATATAAGTATATTAAG
>JAABUL010003265.1_pt1 | contig 24542 bp, 21 predicted proteins | sample 5559151 | NCBI WGS metagenome assembly JAABUL01 (sample SAMN10711876, study PRJNA513368) | rock metagenome | isolation source: Antarctica rocks | place: Antarctica: Victoria Land, Pudding Butte sud | reverse complement strand
AACACCCCAAAACCCCCCCAAAACACCCCCCCCCCCCCCCCCCCCCCCCCCAAAAAAAACGAGCGCGCAGAAAGAAAATCCATGATGATTTCTCAACCCCCTTCCCCCCCTAAACGGCGCGTTTCTTCCCCCAGCTTTTTTGTACTTTTCTCTTTCTCATTTTTTTGTAAGAAAACGGGCGAGAGACTTTCGATATTATTGTGGAACGAAGAGGAGGTGGAGAATTGGAGAATTGGAGAATTGGAGAAGGTTGGCGAGGTGAGAGGGAGGCGGGGGGGTTGAGAGAGAGGGGTGGGGTGGGAAGTGGTGGGATGTGTGTGGGTTTGGGAATGAGGGATGAGGGATGAGGGACGGGGGACGCGGGAATAGGGAATAGGGAATAGGTCAAAAAGAGAGGGTGCTGATTAGGCGCCAGGGGGTTTTTGTAGGGTTTCTTGTAGGGTTTTTTGTGGGCAGTTTCGTGGGCAGTTTTGTGTGGGGGGGATTTCGACGGATTAATTTACATAGATCCAAGCATGTGATTTTTTTTTTGTTGGGGATATGAACGGAACGAAGGACAGAAATGTGAGGGTGGTGGTGGTGGTGGGGGCGTTTTGCTCATGCGTCTTTTTTCTGTTTTTTGGGGGGAAGTGATGGGTCCGAATAACTGTGATTTGCTCGTTTCGGTTCTTTGTTTGCACGTTTCTTGGGCTGAAGTATCTACGACTTTCTTTCGTAACAGACTACAGTATTTCCTCGTCTGCTTCTGTTGTCTGTCATGTTCCTTGGCTTTTCGGTATCATCTGTTTAGAAGAGCAGCTCTTCGACCTCTTCAATTCGCTTGAGCAGCAATGCAAATCTCCTTAAGCGCGTGGGTGCCTTATCCCATAAGCCTTCTTAAGCCTTTTCCCCACCTTCCCCCTCATCTACCGCCTTCCTCCCACTGCACCCCTCATCTCCCCCCACCCTCCTCCCATTGCACCCCAACCCACTCCTCCCCATACCCCACCTCCCCCACCCCGCCCAAAGCACAATCCTTGGCGCAAACCCCCACAATCACAGCTCCCCACTCCATCCCATCCACCCCCGTCTCCTCGGCTTCGAGTTCGAGGATCGCGCCGGGGGTTAGTTGGAGTTCGAAGGTGCGGGAGGAGAGGCAGTGGGGGCAGGGTGGGATGTTGGATTGGCGGTGCGTTGTGGTGATTTTGGACTTTGAGGTTTGGTGGGGAGGTGGGGAGAATAGGAGACCAACGGCGTCGGTGTTAGAGTACAATAGGGGAGAACCGCCGAACTCGTAGCGGAGGACTTGTTCTGGGTTCTGCGCCAGGCGGTCTGCGAAACGCTGGAATGTCTTGTCGAGATCGGATTCATAAGTGTCGGCGCCACTGGCGGTGGCTGGTTCCTCCAGGTCTAGAGTGGCAATTTGCGGAGTGGAGGAGGTGGTGGGGGTGGGGGTGGAGAGGGTTTCGTAGTCGGCGTCGAGGTGGGAGGGGGGGTAGTGGGGTGGGAAGTCTTGGGGGACGGGCCAGGGTTCGTGGGTTGGGGTTGGAGTTGGATGTCCGGGTTTGGGGTGAGGCGAGGAGAGGGAGAGGGCGCGGGTAAAGGTGGTGGGGAGATCGGGGCCCTTGGAGGTGGATGAGGAGATGGAAGGTGGGTCAGGAGGTGTGGAGATTTCTGGTAGCGGTTGTTGAGGTGATTTTGAGGCGAGATTCGCTGTTTGGAAGTGGTTTGAGCTCGTGGATGAGGAAAATGGGGTTTGACTTTGCGCGGCGGAAGTCGAGAATGGATTCGAGGATCCTGATGCGGAGAAGGGGTTCGAGTTGAAAAGCGCGTTACCCAGGTTTTCGGGTTTTCGATCAGGTTTCGTCTCTTCTTTCTTCGGGTCTAAAACGGGTTTCTCCCTTGCAGCTTTGGACACTCGAACCCCACGAATAGCGCTAATACTCCCGTCTTTCTTTTGGCACGTCTTCCCCCTGCAGCCAAAAACATAAAGTCGCCTTTCATGGCCCGGGAAACGGTCGGGTAAGTCTCCATTTAGCTGTAGTAACAAACTCATTAGACTTTTGCAATATTTGCATTTAGCGAGAGATGCTGAGGGGGGACGATTTGGGTCTAGCCATGTCTGGAATTTTTTGTTAGATGATTATTAGAAAAAGTTTGCGGAAATAGAGGGATTTAGGAGGCCTACTGGATGTCCTCCTAATTGGCTGAAGGAGTCGTCGGTAGGCTCTTTGGAGGCATAGCCGAGGAGGACGTTGGTGGTTGTGTAGTCTCCGATGTCTGAATCTGAGGAATAGTCGTCACTGCGAGGCATTGTTTCTAAGGATCGTGCCTATCCTTTGATGTTCTCTATAGTCCAACCTTGTAGTACCAAGTGATCCATGCACCTGAGCCTAATGTCTCTAGTCTTATGCCTTCCCTTCTATCACAAACTCTGACAAATATAAAACTCCTTCTTGTAGTTCCCATCATTGGATGTATAGACGCCTGCGACAGCCGCGCGCCTATGGTGATCGACAGCTAATCCCAATCCCGTATAGCTGTATCGTGACAACCCCTTCAATCTTCATCAACCGTAGCTCACTGTCTTCACGTCGCATGCACGTTGCCATCATCGTGACGCACCATTCATGTCTACTAGCGACAGGAGGGGGTGAGCAAATACTATATAAACCCCAATGATGCCCACCTTTTGAGCTTTCAAATACAACCCACTTATGGGGTATGCCTTCAGTCCTTCTGAGGTATAGGGGGCTGAGGGTCTGTTGGCTTGGTGTTCCATTATATTGATAGCCTTCTTGGTTATTGATCATACGCTCAGCTTCTTTTCAATCTGATCTTCTCCAACTGAGCTTTATCTGGTTGGATCTGTTCTGGGGGTTCTTTCCTCTTGAGTCTGAATTCTTTCTCAGCATTTCCTCTTAGGCTTCTCGTCTTTCTGCTTACCTTCTCCGTTTCACCCTCTTCCATCTGTATAGCATCTCCTTTTGGGCCTCTTCCTCTTGGATTATACTCTCCTAGGTCCCTCTTTCCGAACTCTCCGCTTCTGCATCTTTTCCGCCGAGAAACCTCTCTCGGAATTCTTCCATGTCGAAATCGGATCGATACCTCAATCTTTGAACGAGATGACGAACGAAATCGTCGACTACTTGGTGCATCTATGTCATTGGGGATTGCGCCATCTCTTACGATTGATCAAAGTATCCAGTTCGGCCTCTGTATACGCTTCTTCGTCAGCGGATCCTGACACTGCGAAGTCAAATGTTACTTACCTTAATTCAGCTTTGACCATGAAGGCATATATCAGACTTATCACTTCTTATATGAACAAAATAAATGCGATAAATGGCCCAAAATCCAGTTGGAATTGGCAGAAAACTTATTACAATAATTGCGAGTCTTTGGTTATGGTTGCGCAAGTTCAACTGAAATCTTTCAATTTCGGCTATGGAAATTCAATTTATCTAGCCTCCACACCGAAGCTCCTCTAATACCCTTGGACAACGTGTTCTATCACCACAACGTGCTACATTCATACAGATAGTACCTTCTTCAGTCTGCGAGGGACTACCGATGAACTATATTGACTCTGTACGAGTATTCCATCCCCTTGAATTGTTTACGATGGTACTCCGTGCCAGCGGCTTAGCCACGGCGGAGTCAAGTCAGCGATCATTGACACTTCGCCATCCAGGGCCGCATTTGCCAAGCTGAGCTATCATAGCTCAGACCACAGTACGCGTGAACATCCTGAACCTTGACATAGAAGATCAAGTGAAGGGAGATCGCGGTTTGTTCACATGGCAGTAAGTTCTCTGCATATGCCATCATCTTTAGACAGCCCTCCTGACCACTTATCCCAGTTACCTTGGCATCTTCTTCCTGGCAGCCACGTAGAGTCTTTTTAATTTTTGGAATACTTGCCAAAGGATAGAATTGGCATGCAGACTTTGGCGAGCCGAAGCCTTGAGCCGAAGAGCGACGGATGACAATCAGATCTTCAAACGGGCCTCTAAACCTTTTCCACGCCAGCTACGAAACCACCTTGTTCCAATGGGACTTCTACCACGGCGATACGCCTATGAAAAGAGATTTTTTATCCTCCGATCTTTAGGGATCACACTTGTTCGGATCACCTTCATCTAAGCTCTGTAGAGGCTACCTAAAGCTACCACGGCCACATGGACTGCGCATTGATGACACGGTCGATAATAAAACTAAATCTCGGCACCTCACTTTTCATATTCGAGATAACATCCACCACCAAGGGAAGCGGATAAGGAGCTTCTTAGATTATTTCATTAAGGATCATCACTCAAATGAGAGCTAGACTCCAGAGCGGCAAACACGATCTAAAGCTGTCAAATGCTACGCCTGTTCGAGATGAAACGGTCTTCAGCAGGGACATCGAACACCCGAGAGTCAATTTCGCAAATCTATTTGCCATACCCCTGAAAACATGTTTCACTTGCGCAGTGAACAGAGCAAGGAAGCTTGCAGATCGAATTCTACAAGGACCGTGAACCAGGAAACAGAACCCTTTTGATTTCTTCTTACGAACAGCAACAATACTACTCGCTTATTTCAACGTGATCTAGCTGGTCAGTTCTTCGGCATTATTTATCTCCTCGATCTACGTCGAGAGTCAGCCGGATGAACTTGCCGCCAAGCGGACAAAGCTTAGCACCAAGATTCAAGGTTCAAGACAACTCTAGTCACCCAGCCGTCTAGACAGGGTGGTACGCTCACCATTCCTCGTGCGAAGAGGTCAACTATGGTGGCGAAAGAGTCTCAAAGGATATACTCGTGGGGGAAATTAGGCACAATACCATGACCTCCAGAAGCTTACAGGGGTCGTGATAATTCGTTATGATCTCAATGCAACGGCGACCACCTTTCACGAAATCGTCTACTAAAGTGCGGTTTTTGTGATATGAATAGTACCTCATCGATTATTTCCTCACCTCACCTTACACCACAAGCCAAAGTCTTTAGACTTACAGCCGAGTGGACAGAGATCCGTAAAGAGGATCAACGTGACTCTTGTTACTCGGCCGTTTCGATGATATTTTTCCTCGATCGGCTTCACAAGTCACGAGATGAGACTTGCGACCGAATGAAGTCTTGCGATGTTCTTTCAGCTTCTCAACTAGCTCAATTAATCGACTTTAGGAGAGTCGCCTCATTCTCTGCGTTCTTTACGCAATTTCTGGCTGCAATCACCACATTCGTACGGATATTTGACGTTCAAGCGTACCAGCAGTTTGTTGTTAACTGATATCGACATCATCGTTAAGATTGACAACATTGATTATGTTTAACGCCATCGATATCGAACAGCCTTGTCCTTGTCTTCTCATCGCAGGAAAGAGAAAGAAATAGGCGTCTAATTCTACCTCTTCAATTGTCACCCAATCGTCTTATGTCTTTATGGGAAACACATCATTCTAGACGAATCGTCATCAAACAAGAGGGCGAATTCTGTTAAGATGTTGCTCGCTCGCTTCTGCTAGACCATATCATATGTCAATTGGCTACCGTACCATATAAAGCGTTGTGAATGGTGAATGACGGGATTGACCGGTCTGTTTTGTCAAGAGTAAAGCTCGCCTCCTGATGACTGGTCTGGCTCCAGCAGTGACAAGGGCAGCGACCAACGGGTACTATACCATCAGAAGTTGACGCGCTGCTCTTTCTTGACATGCAAGATGGCAAATATTGACCAAGACTTGAAGACATCTACGCCGTCTAAGAATGACAATAGAACAGGCCACTTTTAGGCGGGATAACACCACTTGCGAGGAAGCGGTTCCTTCTATCTACAAAAGACGGAAACCGAGCTATGGGAGAAGCGAGTGAATTCTGTCGACACTATTTAGCTTTTTTTGGGTGAATGTTAGGATGACGGTACATTCTTCATTATCGGCTGGGCTGCAGGACTCTGTGACGCCCTAGCTAATCTTTCCGGGCATCCCTTGCCCAGAACACGATCAGCTCATCCAACGCTTTTCAGACTCCTGGAGTCAACCACAATTATGACACGGCACAAACAAATCGCCCTCTGCGTAACGCTCAGGGCAGCTCTAGGACATTCGGAAGCTTGTGTCTAGTAAAGCAACAGTGGTTGACCGGAAGACCGATACTGAACCTCAGAACCCAGACTTCGAACGTTACTTTAAGCAATTCTTCACCGGTATTCCATTTCATCACCCTTTGACGTCTTTGCTCTGCAACATCGTTAACGCCTTACCTCAAGAGAAAAGGGGGCACCGTTTACGACTTGTACATTATCAAGGATTGTGGCTCGAACCTACATGTCCTTAATCCACCGAAAACGTTCACACTGGTTTCATTCCAGAAGGAAAAAGTTTATAATATGAAAGAACACGGAAGAGAAATCCTTGAAACCATCTCTTCTTCGAAATCGAAAATTGAGGTGAACACCATCGAGCTTTAACGAGCCGCCATCTTTTGACGTGTGAGAATCCTACCTCTGGTAGGGTCGTCATTATACCTTACGAGAAATGAACGCGCTGCTTAGTACCTTGAGATGCGGGTTGATATCGATGAGACGATGCATGAAGTCTTTCTATTGTGGATCAGTCATCTTATGAACAAGCGCTAAGAATCATTGAGCCTTGCTCTTCTTCGAACTTGAAGATTGATGTCAAAATGATTGAGCTTTTACTCACGAAAACGGGACGAAGATTACCGTCATTGAGATAGGCCGTGTCGGCGAGTGCGCTACTCACTACCTGAACACTGCCCCAGTGCTTTTACCCTGAGAAGAAGCGGATTGGGCTGTATGAGAATATGTTTTGGAATCGAACCCCGTCTTCTTCTTTCTCTTCAACGTCTAGGTTGACGTCAACACCATCAAGAGTTGGCGTGCTGCAATCCCTTTAAAATGTCGGGAGAATAGTATCTTGGCCGTACCTCAAGAGAACGGAGTGCACTACATGCTACGAATATATCACCTCATACTTCTACTCGAATAAGAAGCGGAAGAACACAGGCAAGATGTAAAGAACTTCAACTGCGACTGACTCATGCTACAAATCCTGCACCGAAAGGATCGAAAATCGGGATAGATACTATGACGTGTCGCTATTCTTTGACGTCTCAAGTATCATTACGCATGATAGTTCATTATCCTACCGGAAGAGTGCACTACTGACTTCTTGTGCGTCACCTCAGTTCTAATGGTCCGAGTCTAATAAGAAGCGAAATCATATCGAGGTGGCGCGTGAACATCTTGGTCGTTGGTTCGTTACGATGATGTTACATATTACGACTCAGATGATTTATGTGCTATAGCACGTCGTCATTCTTTGGCATGTCAAGAGTCTTTGTTCTGGTAGTGTCGTCGTCATACCTCAACAGAAAAGCGCGTGCTGCTTACTACTCGTACAACACCTTACGACCTTGTTTCAACAAGAAGGCGGAACGACATAATGCGTAGGAATCTCAGCTATGGATCATATTAAAGATTGCGCAACCTGAAGAATGGACTGGATTTGACTATTTTGCCGCTGAATTTTCTTCAGGGAGCTGAATACGTACCGCTCGGGAAGACACTGAATTGTCCTCTGCCACAAGACTTTCAACCACACCTATCATTGTTCTCACTAAACGTAACTTTCTACCCTACCGCGAGAGAGACTTGGTAACGAAGTTTTCTTCAGGGATCAGAATTCCTACCGCTCGGAAATAAACTGAATTGCACTCTGCCACAGAACATTTAACCCCATCTACCATTATTCGCACCAAACATTTCTACCTACCATATCTTGAGAGAAACTTGCAACCCAAGAAATTTCACAGACACAATCAGCGTTCAGGGATTCTGATAACATATAAATCGATTACTCGCATTAAACATTTCTACCTACCCTATCGTGATCGAAAGTTGCTACCTAAGAACTTCACAGAGACAATCAGCGTTCAAGGGTTTCGGTAGCATTCAGATCGGTTATTCTCACCAGATATTTCTATCTACCTTATCGTGAGAGAGACTTGCTATCCAAAGAACTATTCAAAGACAATCAGCGTTCAAGGATTCTGATAACATGCAAATCGATTACTCACATTAAACATTTCTACCTATCCTATCGTGATCGAAAGTTGCTACCTAAGAAATTCACAGAGACAATCAGCGTTCAAGGGTTTCGGTAGCATTCAGATCGTTTATTCTCACCAGATAATTCTATCTACTCTATCGTGAGAGAGACTTGCTATCTAAGGAATTTCAAAGAGACAATCAGCGTTCAAGGGTTCCGATAGCATAGAAATCGAACTTTTATCAAAGGAGAACTATCGAATAAAGCAATAGACCCCCTCAACATCACGCCCGCTGAGAAGCCCACCGTTACGCTTTCTTTCTCGGTATGCAATTGGGTCTCCGAGCGACTAAATGGAATCCACAACCCATTTCGTCGGGAAAGACGCTCTCAAAGCGGAGAGAGTGACGCTTGTTCTGCTAGAACATCTGATGTTCGTGCGTTCGAGGGATGACAGATTGCGAAGAGAAGGAGAAAAAGAAGGGGGAAGGGGAAGATGAGGACGAGAATGAGGACGAAGAGATGGATGAGATGGATGAGATAGACAAGAAATTCACCGATGAAGGTTTTAGGAAATCGTACCCAAAGCTCAAAACCCCACAAACCCCCTCTGCATCCTCAGCCATCCGCAAAATTCGTCAACCCTCATAATGTTCCTGTGATACCCCCAAGCTTAGGGCGAATTGTGAAGGGAAGAAAAAGATAGGGTTGAGATATAACAACGGTCGAAACCGCACTCATTCTCCCGGACTTTTTAAAGTTGAAGAAAGATTCCAAGACGAGGATTGTCAACAAGGGCTTCTGCTGCAATGGGTGATTGATGCTATGTGCTGGTTTCGCTTATGATGATGACAGATGCAGATCTGTGCTAGCGGATGTAAGAAGGGGGGTATGTTATGTTGGTGGGAGGTTGGTTTTTGGCTTGTTCTTGTTGTTGTGCGGGGACAAACATCAAAAGTTCTTACCATTAATGAATGAAGTTTTGAGAGAAGTTGTTTAGTTTACGATCTGTGCTTCATTTCATTCATTGCTTTTTGATCTGAATTTGATCAGAAGCGGAACACGATGGATGAGGTGATTCGGATGTGGGTCGTGCTGCAGATTCTCATCAGAAGATGTGCGCACCTTCAACTTGTTGCACCGCTAACATCTTCTTTCCCCAACAATCTCGCCAGAGAGAAAAATCTCTAAACTGAACACCCCATGCATATCAATCTACTTAAGAACACTGCAACCCTTTCCCTAACCTTACCAGCTTCTTTCAAGAAAGTTCAATACTCCACATCCCGTCCTCAATCCTTATACCAGTGCCTGCCGTCCCCACATCATTACCGCCATCCCAACTTTGATTTCAAGGTATAGCAACCACTTTAAGCCGGGGCTGAAGCTGGAAATTGTTGTCCAGAGTGCGGCTGAGGTCATACAGCAATTTGACGAGCCACGCGGACTGACATTACTTTGCGGATGGCATGAGGTTTAGAAAAGCGACAGGCTTTCAGTAGGTAGAGATATGAGGCTATGTCTGTAGGGTCACCGTCGGCATTCCGATTCATGGACCTGGCGATGAGTCGTTCAAGTTTTGCAGGCCAATTTCCAGATTCAGCTGCATTGGTAGAAATAATCTCATGCACTGGAGTGTCATTACCGAACCCTTCGAGTTTCGATATGAGCCCGTGGTACTGAAGATGCCCACAAGCAGAGGTTGTCGGAATCATTTAGTAAGGCCAAGTTTGTATACCAGGAACTCTAGGTGGATGGATCGCCCTTCTGCATCGTCTCAATTCTCGCCGTGCCGTTGGCCAACTCTTGCTTGACTGCTTCAGGAACATCATAGCTTTCTCTCTTATCCCACATCTCGTCCCATCGCTCAGGACACTTCTCATTATTCCCACAGCCAGCAAAATGAACGAGAAGATCACCCTGCTCCCAATGTTCGCCGAGATCGTTGTAATTTGGATAAGCGTTCAGTGCCCGTTGCTTCATAATCGCCGTGTGGTCCCGGACAATTTGATGGTTCTTGAAAAGGTGCGTCCATCCGTCGTTTTCTGGGAATACCCAATCTTTCGCCGTTGCCAACGGGTCCGCCCACATCTCGAGCACCCAGTCTGACCAGTCGCCCCTGCGCATCAGGAAACTTCCAACGTTCTGACCCCAGAAGTCTTGTGCAATGAGGAAGTTCATGTCGTTCGGATTGGGGTCAGCAAGGGTCTTGAAGCCAAGCGGGCCGCCACCAACACCGACAATCTCTTGGTCAATAAGCATGTGTTCAAGCATTCCTTCCTTTGAAAGTACGTGTGTATGCAGGTCCAGGGAGGGCGTCATAATTATGATGTCAAGGTCGAGCCACCATATCCATTTCGCCTTGGGGAATCGATCAAACACGTCTCGTAGGATAGGAATTTTGTTCCAATAGATCTTCGCACCAAAGTCGTAGCTTGTTATGTTTGCCCATACGCACTCGTAGCCTACAAGGTGACTTATGAGCCTTACGTATGGGTCCACCAGGAGGGGTTCGACATACCCCATCGTTCCGCGTAAGACATCCTGTTCTCATAGACCATCTCTTTCAAGCCAGGGGCGCCCGCCAACCCTCCAGTGCCAGAGCTTGCTGTTATCATTACTACCTCGCCAGGCTTGAAACGTGAGTCATTGCTCTCAGTCTTCGGCATCGAATCCGTGCCTTTGCTCGCCCAAGGGATATAGCCAGACGCCTTCCCGAGGCGATCAGGCAGAGGAGGATAATCAAGAATGTACTAAACGCGCAGCCGTTAGCGCGTTTGTTCCACTCCATACCTTGATAGTCGCTTACCAATGAGGCGAGGAATGCGACAAACACCAGAGGGAAGATGAGCAGCACTGAGTATTGTCGTGGCATGATTCGTCTTTCTTCTGAAGACTTGACGTGTTGATTATAGGTCGATGTTCGTGTTAAGAAAGTTTAGGAAGCAGCGGAGCCTTGCGGGGGTGGACAAAGGAAGGAGGGACAACCGTGGACAAAGATTGAGATAGTGATGGCACCGTGCATAAGAGTAAGGCGTGAAAGATGTTTGTGGAAGTCACACAAAGGTTGTTAAAGAGTAGGGCGGTGTGCAGATATTGCGGAAGCAGGAAATAGGGAACGAGTAATTAAATAGTTTCTAGTGAAGGAAAAGAAAAACGCAAAACAGGCAAAACCGTGGAACGGATTGAGGCTAAGGACTAGCAGAAGAATCTATGCTACGTATTCAGGCTATGTAGAGATGACTATTCCGTCTTGGATACGATCATACGAGCGTAAGCATGGCGAATCTGTCTACTCATCCTCATCATTCGTCCCCTAGGACACCCCTACTCACGACTACCCCGGCTGGGGGAAAGGCTGAAGATAGGTAGCTTAGCAGGAAACGAAAAACAATGGTAACAGGAAGGCTTTGCGAGGTTGGCCTATGGAACCATGTGCAAAGACGAGGGAGCTGAGGGCGTATTCCAGTCTCCAGAGTTGACCATCTCACTAAGGTAGCTTCGAAATGCCTGGTTCAGTAATCAATACCTTAAGGTGGGAACTTATGGGCATCAAGACATGCTCATCTTCAGCCACGTTGCTACGTGTCTATGTGCCACGAATTATCTTTGCCTGCCGAGCCATTCTGCTTGTCTATCGCCTGCTGAGATTAGTCCTGCACGACAGATAAGCCAAAATCCGTGTTCCAACGTCACACCCGCTCCATCACACTACTTAGTCTACGTTTGGCGCAGCTTCAGCACAACAGTGGAGTTGAAATCTAGGCAGGTAGTTTGTCGAGAGTACTTTACACAAGATCGCATGCATGGCGGTAAAGGCTTGATAAGGCAATGTACCAATGAGGAGCCCTAGAAGGCAAGACAGGGCTGCTTTGGCAGGGCTTAGCGTGTCTTAGTCACCGATTGTCAGGACTTACGGTACGGTGGACCACAACCCACTTGAGTGCACCTATCTATGAGGGCGGCCCAGCCTTTTTCTACATTGACGGTGCATAGGTGCAATTGTTGTGTGAGTATTCCTGATTCCACGGCATGCCGACGCAAGCTCTAAAAGTAAATAAAGAACCCCCCTATCATTGATGATTATCACAAAATATCCCTAATTGCTTCAGACTCCAAAGCTTCAAGATGTATGTATCTTCTGCGTCACTCGATTGCAACGTGCATCCGCGAGACCTCGAGCCTACCAACGACGTCTACTTCACTCGACACGTACCATTCAAAAGCCGCCAGGACTTGCGGTAGCATCACTGGAAGATGACCATTCCCCGCCTGTGGAGCGCGAAGGCCCCCCTGCACCCAGGGAACCTCCTCGTTTCGGTGGCGGTTGGGCACGAACCACACCCGTAGGTGCACTGACTCCAGAGGAGAAACAACTGCGATACGCTTTGCAAAGGTCTGCCAGGACAGTATCCCCGTCACCACTTCCCGAACAGCAACAAATTCAGCGCGACAACCGGTTCACGATCGCTCGAAGGGCTCCCGAACGGGACAGAGGACCAGACGGCAGTGCTCGTGGCCCGAGGGCCATCAATACCAATGCATCGGCTAATTGGTATTGTTCTTGCGGGTATACGAATCATCGCCTGAGCAAAGAATGCCGAAGCTGTCATAATCCTGCACCACCTCCGAAACCGGCTTCACAATCTACATTCCCACCCCGAAGCACGCAGAGTCATGGCATCCTCAGCAACGAGTCGGCACCGGCTTCGGAATGGGTACCCGAACATACGGTGCCTCCTAAAACCATGTGGGAGGGATCACCACATAGGTCTGCATTTCCGCATAACTCTCAACCTGTCGCAGCTCCCAAAACAGGTTCACGTGATAGATTTCTAGATGACCGTATTTCCGCTAAGACTTCACAAAATAAGACACCTCACGACCTGAATTCCATAGAGCCCGAACAAGACAGAAGCGACCTTGCTCAACATTGGAAACACATCAGACGTAAGTCAGCCGAGGTGATAGCACCCCCCACCGATGTCAAAGCTCCTGTTAAATCTCGGTCATCTATGGAGCCTCAAAAGTCCGCTGCATCTGGGAATGACACCAGTTCGTCGATATTGGAATTGGAGAGGCTAGGGCGGTTGGAACAAACCAAGAACGGCAGATACATTGGGCTTAATGCGGATAGTAAAATTTCCAAGGACGATGGTCTGTATGGCAGCCAAAACAAGTCGGAGGAAACTAAAGAGGGATCGACTGCAGATTTAAGGCCTGCGTCTAAGGACATCCAAAATCTTAAATACAAGCCTTCCAGCAAAATGAACCCTTGGACCTTGCAGCCACAATGGACCAAGGGAGGCGAATCCGCTGATCAACCTGTAGCTGCAAGATCTGCTTTCAATTCCAGCGGAGGCTGGAGCCGTTGGAAGCCTACGCCAGTTGAAAGCGGTCCAAATTCACCGCCCACACGAGAAGTAGACCACACATCTACAAGAAGCGGTCCAAATCAAAGGAGTATAGAGACGGAGAAGGTCCAATCCAGTACGCCCGCTGGAGGACAAACAAATCAGCACCCTCCTATATTGTCACGCGGTGAGAGATTTTCAATAGGTGCAGAGCCTGCAAAGGGTCGTTGGACGTCATGGAGTCCACCTCTTATCGAAGAACGAACATCTCGAAACCTCAAATCCGACGAAGTTCGCGCATCGCCCGAAGAACCTTTTATTCTAGCCCCCAGCGGTGCGTCAGTTGAACGTGTCCCTATTCAGTATATTGCGCATCAGTACCCTGAGCGATCGGAGACGCGAGAACCTAGGAAAGAAAAGAAGAAGTCAAGGGGCAAGGATGATGTGTTTCTAGACGAATTGCAATCGTCAAACCGAAGTTTCAAATCAGAGTCTTCCACTTATTCTAGAGGGAGAGACAGAATGAGAAAGAAACGAACAAAATTTCAGTCTGAGTTTGAAGAAGATGAGGATGATGGTGCAGCTGCCAAGATTGAGCGTAGGCAGCAGCGCAAAATGGAGAAAGCCATGCAGAGGAGAGCCGCTCCGCCTACGCCGATCTATCTGCCAGAATTCATTAGTGTTTCTAATCTGGCCGCTGTCTTACGAGTCCGGGTGGAAGATTTTGCAAGCAGGATGCGTACCTTGGGGTTTGATGAGATCAACAACGACCATGTGCTCGACGCCGAGATTGCGGGTCTCATTGCTGCAGAATTTAACTTCGAGCCCATAATCAACCATGGTGCCAGTGAAGATCTAAAGGCGCGTCCTCCTGCCGAAGATAAATCTCTTTTACCTCCCAGACCACCAGTTGTAACCATCATGGGACACGTTGACCATGGAAAGACTACACTTCTGGACTGGTTGCGCAAATCATCCGTCGCAGCATCTGAATTTGGTGGCATTACCCAGCATATTGGGGCCTTTTCGGTACAGATGCCCTCTGGAAAGATCATTACATTCCTCGACACTCCTGGCCACGCCGCTTTTCTAAGTATGCGGCAACGGGGAGCCAATGTCACGGATATTGTTATCCTAGTTGTAGCGGCAGATGATAGTGTGAAGCCGCAGACCATTGAAGCGATCAAGCACGCTCAAGCCGCCAAGGTTCCAATCATTGTCGCTGTCAACAAGGTCGATAAGGAGGATTCAGATGTGGGTCGTGTCAAGCAGGATTTGGCGAGATACGGTGTTGAGATTGAAGACTATGGTGGCGATACGCAGGTTGTTTGTGTCAGCGGCAAGACCGGTCAAGGCATGGAAGAACTCGAAGACGCCGCCGTCGCTCTTGCAGACATACTAGACATGCGTGCCGAGACTGACGGCCAAGCCGAAGGTTGGGTTCTCGAAGCCACAACAAAGAAGGCAGGCCGAGTTGCTACAGTGCTTGTCCGGCGTGGTACGCTTAGATCTGGTGATGTCATCGTCGCCGGCACCACCTGGGGCCGAGTGCGAAGCCTTAAGAACGAAGCTGGCGTCCAAGTCCCCTCCGCTGGTCCAGGTACGCCTGTCGAAATCGACGGATGGAGAGAACAACCCGCCGCCGGCGACGAAGTCCTCCAAGCCGTCGACGAACAGCAAGCCAAATCCGTGGTTGAGCTCCGCCGCGAAGATCTAGAACGATCCCAAATGGCCACCGACATGACCGCCGTCAACGAAGCCCGCCGCATCGAGCAAGAGAAGCGCGAGGCGCAGGAGAAGCTTGAAGAAGAGGCCAAAGAAGCCGGTGAAAACGCTCCTCCCGCAACACCAGCAGAGAAACCAACCCAACAGCCAAGCATCAAGGAAGTCTTCTTCCTCATCAAGGGCGACGTCTCCGGTTCCGTCGAAGCTGTTCTTGACTCCATTGCCGCGCTCGGAAACTCCGAGGTCCGCGCACACATCCTGCGCTCTGGCGTCGGCCCTGTGTCTGAATTCGACATTGAGCACGCTGCCGCTGCCAAAGGCCAAATCATCGCTTTCAACGTGTCTATCGAGCCGGCGATGAGGCGCATGGCGGAACAGATGGGGGTGCGCATCCTCGAGGAGAATATCATCTACAGGCTTGTGGATGATGTCAAGGCGAAGCTGAGCGAAATGTTGCCGCCGCTGGTGACGCAGCGGGTGCTGGGAGAGGCAGAAGTGGCGCAGGTGTTTGAGATTAACGCCAGGGGGCGGCTGATGGTGCCTGTGGCTGGGTGCAGGGTCAGGAACGGGGTTGTGAGCAAGAGCGCTAAAGTTAGGGTGCTGAGGGGAAAAAACGTCGTCTATGATGGTATGTCGCTACTTTTCGTCCCCCAGTCTACGTAGAATGGTTTGCTAACTGTAAGCCAGGTACTCTCACCTCTCTCAAAAACGTCAAAAAGGACGTGCCGGAAACGCGCAAGGGGAACGAGTGCGGCATGGGCTTTGACAAGTGGACGGAGTTCCAGGTCGGCGATCAGGTGCAGAGCTACGAGGAGAAGGTGGAGAAGAGGCATCTTTAAGTTTCCCTTCGGGCATCTCGGGTAAAGTACATGTAAGACTAGGCCTAGATCAGATGGATCGCGTGTATATATACGGGACCGCGATCAGGGAATCCGTGACGGTGAACATAACGCAGGAACGTAGAGGGGGGATTCTTCGCTCGGGCTTCCTTGTTGCTTTTGCTTTGGTAGTGCGACCTACGTTTTCGCATACATACATCCATCCATCCCTACCACCACCTTCCCACCATCCCTCATCTCTTCCTCCCTCCATTTTCTTCTCCTCCCTTTCTCCCTCTCCTCCACCCCCCTCCTTCAACATTCACCCCTTCACCTCTCCATCCCCCCCCCCCCCCAACAAAAATCCCTCCACCCGACCGCTCCACCGCTCCACCACCAACTACCGAACTGACACCAAAGTCGTGTTTCAGATGGATAAGAGCGTGTTGGTTTAATGCATGTATGTGTTGTTGTTGTTGTTGTTGTTGTTGTTGTTGTTGTTGTTTTGGGTGGAAGGGGTAGTGGTGGTGATGGTGGGAGGGAGGGAGGGGTAGTGGGTGGAAGGGGTAGTGAAGGCAGGGTACTGTAATGAAGGCAGGGATTGATAGTATGCAGAGATAGTGGTAGATAGATAGGATACTGTAGTGGTGTGTGTGGTTGGTTGGTTGGTTGGTTGGTTGATTGATTGGTCTTGTGGGTTATAAAGGATATGGGGTGAATGGGATGGTGGGTGAATGGGCGGGTGAATGGGATGGTGTGTTTCTGGTGGGTGATTTGGGGGTAGGGGGGTGGTTTTTAAAGGGAGGAATAAGGATGGAGGAGGATGGTTCGTTGGTTGTTTTTGGTGCGGGGGTTACTGACTGACTGACTGACTGACTGGTGTTGTATCATTGACAAAAAGATGCGAGTGGAGTTGCTGTTACAGAAGATGAAAGGTGGAGTTGAGATGTTGCTTTAACGAAAATCTGCCTGTAAGAGTACTGCGAGACTTTTTCTTTACTGTCCTCGTTCAGCCTGTCTCTCAGTGCGTAATCGCGTCCGCCTGTGCTGTGAATATTACTACGCCTTAAATCATCCCTTTCATCTCTTCCACCCTTAGACTACCCCAGAAATAACGCAGCCGCCACTCTATTCAAACTCCCCCCTTCGCCACCTTCGTCGCCTTACTCGCCTGTGTAGCTTCTCCCTCACTCGCTCTCTTCCGCTTTGGTGTCGGCTTCGGCTTCTCGACCCTAGGTTTCGGCGCCGGGTTTGGTTTCGCTCTTGCTTTGACCTTGGCGTTACGTCGTGGTGCTTTCCCACCAGTTGACATCCTAGGATATTTGATTCGCCGATTGACTGGGCGTGGTTTATCGTTTTCCAATACTTCAGGGCGGTCCTCTCCGTGCCAGACCTCTTCGGGCTTGATTATTGGCTTGAGTGGTTCTGTTTCGCCACCCCTTGCAATGCCACTGCTGTACCGCTCGTGGTGAGTTTTCTTTGTTTCATCAGGTGCACTTATAGTGCTTGCTGAAGATTCGACAGTGGGAGAGCGGTTAGACGGAGTGGTGTGAGCTTCGTTGATGCCGGAGCGGGGCGCCTCTATGCTAAGAAGGGAGGAGTTGGGGACATAGCGAGCTATGCAGGACTCGGGAAGCGAGTGTTGGATTTTAACGGAGAGCCAGAAGGAGGTTGAGAGGTCCGATGTGAGAATCTGTGAGCGTAGTGTAAGCAAGACCGTTCATCGGCGGATGTGGTAAAACTATATCGCAGACAAAGAATCAAATATTATGAAGTACGGGTTCGGTATTGTCGCTCTGACGGACCAATGTTGCAAGAGCCAGCCTAACATGTTCTAAGGGGGACAACAGTCCGCACGAAGCAGATGTACAAGCGTACTGACAGCATTAAACCACGCCAACTTGTACGCGGTTGGTAAAGTGGATTTGTCTAGCTCGCGCATAATCGTCAACTCGAGTTTGGCGCGTGAGATATTGAAGGCCGTGTTGGCTGCCACATTCCCGTTGACATAATCGTTGGCGTGGGTGACATAGAGCTCGAGAATTCCCTGGTGATGAAATCAGTTGATGTGAAATACGTAGGCGGTAGGAGTTGAAGAAGATTTGCAGAGGCTTACTGGCATGATTGCGGTCTGCTGAAATTGCGGCGGTAGGCGGTACAACAACTCAGCGGACGATAAGTCGTCTGGAAATGATCGATGAAAGAGCGGCAGCTGAAGATCTGATCCTTATGTTCAATGCCGGACAAACAAAGCAATATGTGATCCCAGCACCTGCATTCGTTGACAATGAAGGCGGTGGTTGTGAGGTCCTTACGGGCGGACAGAGGTATTTGTTGATCCCAAGTTGTTGTGACTACCGCCCGTCTTTGTCGTCCATCGTCATTGGTGAATGGCGATTCCATCAGTTCACATCAGCGCTAGAGGGTTTTCCGAAATTTCGCCGAAATGGTAGTCTTTGCTGTTCCGTTGTGTAGGTTGATAGAACCAAGAGGGCCAGTACTGAAGGTACGATACGAGATTGTATTCAGATAGTCCAAAAGCTATGGTGGCAGCAGAAGGTATCTTGAAACACCTTGTCACATACCAGTCGAGATGGGGGCAAGATAGTGTGATATGACTAGAATGATATGAAGGAGAGTAGATACCTATTGCATAGGCATTGACAATTCGACAGATAAGCTATAAATTAAGATACTGACATGCACTGTAAAACTGGCGTGACCGGGTGTTCATCGATCTAGCGACATATTGCACTGTCGAACCAGAAAGCTGTTTTAGACACTAGTCCAAAGCCATAGTATGAAGGAGATCATTAGTATCCGAACAGGAGGAGGTTCGCTGAGATCGGACTCCATGAGGAAATCCAAGTTTCCAGTCACGGCTCAGATGTTTCGAATTGTAGGTGAGATATGTCTGTGCGATTGATACTCGTGTTTGGCGTAGTAGTTCGATGTAAACGGTCCTGGACTTTGTAAAAGCAGCCTGGGCCTCGCCATATAATCATCGCCCAAGACCTTCGTCTACCAGTCAAGATATGGTCCGCCAGTCTTGACTACCTTCAGAGCTTGGAAGGTTTTATCCTTACCACTGGTGATGTCTGCACTTTATGCGTCAAAGTGGCTACCCACAAGCGCGTGGATCCACCTCCATTGATGGGTCTGACCATTCGCAATGGTTTTGTGATCCAGGGGAAATGATGACCGAATCAGTAGGATATCCGGTCCAGGTTGCTAGTAAGCCCCAGTTAGGATGGTTTACGTGGCCACTATCTCGACTTCCACCTTACTCTTCCCACCCACTTCGCCCAATTTTGCACATCCTCTCTCTCCATTAGCCTCTCCACACTCCAGTAATCTTTCCCCAGTTCTTCATTACTAGCAGCTCTATGTACAAAGCTATGACAAGCTCGGCAAAGCCATGCCACACTGTTTAAGCTCCATTCTTCATGCCAACCTCTCTTGATAGCCTTTGTATGTATTTGTCTCGGCACGAGGTGATGGTACGTCAGAGGTATCCAGCTTCGATCGCAGATCTCACAAGCGGATGCGCGGGTGGATGACCACACGGGAGGTGAAGCTGTGACGATATTGACGTAGTCTTGAAATATAGGGTTGAGAAGTTTGGGCAGATCTGAGGGGTCAAGGAGAATGGCGTAGGTCTTGAGGGAATCGGCGACAGAAGATGGGATACTTGACAAGTTACCTTCTATCGTTTGTGACGATATTGGATCGTTGTAAGCCTTAGCGAGGCGACCGTCCCTCTGGATAGCCGAATATGACAGCGTTTGTAGCTCTCGCGGTAATGAGTCGAACAACTCTGTTGCCAGGAACTAAAGGCTTTTAGTGCTTTGTTCTAGCAGACTGAGGAAGTGCTCATACATCTACAAAGTCAGCTAAATCCTCCGCCCCATTGCCAACCTCCTGTTCGACATAGTCGGCACCTCTTACCGCATTCTTGCGGTTCTTCACACCTTTTTTGTTCACGGGCTTTGCTGGTCTTGTGAGGAGTCTCTGGACGATTGGCCCAGAGAAACAATCACGAAAGGTCTCATAATTGCCTTGATGTTCTTCATCTGACATGGAGATGATGCTGCTGCCAGTACGACGAGATATGTGATCGATATCGACATCAGAGTCGGGAATTATCAGAGTCGGGAATTGAGGTAGTTCCGGCGGCTACGTCATTGCCGCCAAGAAGGTTTTAATCGATAAAGAGCCCTGCTGTTGCAAATCCTTTAGAAATTATCTTCCCTTCATTGTCTTTTACGTTGATCTGCAAACAAGATGCCATCAAACGAGAACGTTGTTGTTGCTTTCGATCTTTACGGGACCCTTCTGTCGACCGAATCTGTAGCCAAAGAACTCTCCACTCATTTTGGGAGTGAAAAAGCCACAAGCCTAGCTGCATTGTGGAGACGCTACCAATTGGAATACACATGGCGTCTGAACAGCATGAGTACATAACCTGAATTCTTACTTTCCGCCCTCATAAGTCTGACACTGTGATAGACCAATATGAGCCATTCTCAACCATTACACGAAATTCCCTGAGTCATGCCCTGAAAGACTCAGGGGTCTCTCTAAATGGTAAATCCATCGAATCTCTAATGAAAGCCTACGATTCGTTATCTACATTCCCTGATGTAGCCGGAGCTCTCAAGTCAATTACAGAAGCTCCCAATATCACAGCTGTGATATTCTCCAATGGTACCAATGAGATGGTTACAAACTCGGTAAGGTCATCTCCAGATCTTGGCCCTCACGCTTCGATTTTCAAGGACATCGTCACTGTTGAAGAAGTGAAGAAGTTTAAGCCAAGTATTGAAACGTATTACCACCTTGCTGGGAAGGTGGGTAAGGAAAACACAAAAGAAGCGATGAGTAAGATGTGGTTAGTTAGTGGAAATCCGTTTGATATTGTGGGTGCCCGATCCGTAGGGATGCAGGCCGCCTGGGTTGATCGAGCTGGAAACGGCTGGACGGATCAACTGGTTGAAGGGGACTTGGGAAGGCCAACTGTGATTGTCAAAGGGCTGCACGAGGTGATGGAAGTGGTTAAGAAGCACTCTCAGGCTTGATTTATATGTGAAGTATGGCTTACCTTGTGCTGTCACGCCATGTAAATATAAAACATATGCACATTCTGTAATCTAGCTCTTAATCTCACCACGTGCTACTATGGGGTGCTTACACAAACTGTAAAAGTGTTCTATAATTCTATGTTTTAGTCCATCCCTTGCTGTTATCGAATAACATGATGTTTGATAGTCTGTATTGCCTGATCCCACTCGATAGAGGATGATCCCCAATCGACGGAAATACACGACCACATCAAAACTTCAAAAAGACGAGATTTCAAATGCCTGACTATAAGTCATATGTTCGAACAACATATAAAAGGCGATGAGGTGTAAAGGCCACCTTGTCTTCGTCGCCGCATCGCTCCAAGTCGTCGTAAAACCCGATTATGATGCCAGACCAATTGACAGGTAGTATGGATGGTATATTGTTTTGGCATGTCATGAAGCAGATCATTTGTATTCGGCGGTATTGGCTCAACCTGTACAGTGCAGCAATGATCTTCACTCCTCAATTCTCGAATTTCTAAGTGACCTGAGTAGATGAGACACTTACTTATCACCTTCTCCCTTTACGCATACCGCTTAGTTCTGGAAAGAAGGACAGTGTAGTGTGGAACGGTCTTGATGTGCTTCAGAGAGCATTTGTCGTGCGGCCTCACTGGCGAAATCTGTTCGAGGAGCGACCTTAGTCGGATCTTCGTCAGTGCAAGCCTATTATTACTAGTTTTTTTAGCCAAGTGTGAGGCAAACGAGGGGCTCGACGGCTCTTCGATGTTTCACAGAACTATTTCCTACCAATCTAGGCATGCTGCAATTTCCTCCCTTAGGTAAGTAGAGTGCCGGGAAGCGCAGGTAATGAAACCAGTATGCTTATTTGCAGTGCAAGGTAGGATATCTGGTTGAGCGAACTGCAACAAAGGTTATTAGATATAATAAAAGCAGTTTCCCTGGGCGTATCGCCTTCACCCCCTTCGAACGGTTCGAGAGGTAAAGAAAAGAGGAAAGGCAGGAGGTTCTTGATGGTAGACTTGTCAGACCACAACATTTGGAGATCACATATACCTAGCGACGTAAACACGATTCTTGAAGTGGCGAGGACTGGAAGGTTCTTTATGAAAGACAGCCACTGAGTCTTACCCCTTGTCTCTCCGTTTTGTTTAAACTTACAATCAAGTCTGTCTCGAAACCGAAATAGGTCAGTATATCTTGCATGTTATAGAAGATGGTATCTTGTTTCTTCTATGAGGTGCGGCTGTAGATAATGTAGGCTATGATAGCCGTTTGGGGTTTGTTGGTTATGAACCTTTCCGTACTCTTAGTCTCATCCTTCCGGACCTTCCTAATTTTACCTCGTCTATCTTACCTCTATAGAACCAGCTGCTGTTTTCTTAAATCGATAGAACCTCATCCGTCTATGCATAATCTGTATTTGTACTACCGCTTTACCAAAGTAGCTCTTCATCGAGGTGTAGATAGCCTCCGTCTCCAACCGGAACACATGGTCAGCCAGGCAAGCTACCGAAGGCGCACCATCTCGTCAGATCAACCAAGTTGCAAGTTACTCACAAACCCAAGATCATACATCAACGCTTCGCGTCACGTCTGGGGATAGGCCCTTAGGGCGGCCTGACAAGCTTAGGGAGATCTTCTGTAAGTCTGGCTCCCCACAAACTTGTGAGCCTACCACCCAGTGTGCATCGCCGAAAGTCGGAAGGCAGCCGCAGCAGATCCGATCTGCAGGCTTCGTTCTCGAAGGTAGACTGACGCCGTACATATAGATTCTGCTGAGCGCCACTTAGACATCAAGGCCTCCTTCGCAGTCCGAGTTTCGCTTTGAGCAAGTTCAGCCGTAGAGAGTCATTGTAGAGATCTGCAATTAGTCGATTCCGTTAACTCTCTTGCCTTTAGTCGCTCATTCACAGCTACCGTAGTAAGCCCTTGAATTGATGGTCTTACGTGCGGCTTAAATACTGATTAAAGCCCTGCAAGACACACAGAGCGGGTTCAGCCTCAATCTCAGTCAATGATCATGCTCAGAATCCCAAGACATATTGTAGCTTCTACTCAAGGAAGTCAGGTTTGCTGGCAAGGCCCATCGACTCTGACATCAGGTCGACCAAGCTTCGACGTCTAATCTGGGGTTTCCGGATTCCGGAAACTTGCTTCTTACTAAAATGCGTGGAGCGTGTTTATGGATTTAGCATTCTGCGGTTGGTCACAACATATCTTTTCAGACCCATATCTTCGGATGGATAGATCAAATCATCGCAGTAGCTGCTGTAACGACCCTTCATTGACGACATACTTCATATGCGACGAATCAGAGAGGACCTTGGGATATTACAGGAAAGAAAACGAACCCCTTTCTTCCCCTAAGTATCATTAACCCACTCGGGTGGTCATTCCAACAATCATACGAACCGAAGATGCCGATTTTTCCAAGAGCCGCGGGCTTCTATCTGCCACAAGCAAGCTGTTCATTAACGTCACTAGCACCGGGAGCCTTTTCCAAAGATGTGGTGAGGTCCCACGATTCATCGGAGAAGAACTTGGTGGAGCTCTTGCGTTTTCTTCTATGATTAACATAGACCCAACATATTCACCCATACCCACACCCAAAATTATCTGCCCATCGAACGCCTTCGACAAAGGGGATCTCTTTTAAAGCACTATGCTTAAACAACTACCCCTTTTTTTGCAACGCTTCTGCTTCTGCTTGTGTGCAACACCACATCATTAAGACAGCTTCTCGAAAGCATGCAGCTGATCCAGCCGAGTCTTTTTCGCAGGATCTCAACTTTCAAGACCAGCTAACTGGCTCTGTGTAAGGGGCCTCACCCACCTCGCGTAAGCGATAATGACCCAAACAGGTGATCTTCGGGGGCAATAGCCATGACTGAAGCAACCAGAACCAGGAACACCAATATCGAGTGGCAGTAGGGCTGTTGTCACTCGTGGCCCCATTGAATTGGTAAGGATCAGACATTTTTCAGGCATCATAAAGTACTGAGGTTAACGGGTTACTTTCCTAGTCGCCTCTCCCTGACCCTGCTGTTCTCGTTTTGCCGGTAGCGGGAGGAGAGGGCGAAGTCGTCTTCCAAGATAGTCAGACGGCGTGGTCACTCTAGTGCGGCCTTCAACGAAGAGTTGGCCAAGGCCGCGACTTTGTTGGACGAACGGTTCCACTAGAAGAACGTGGTGGATAGTTCAAAAGAGCAAAGGCTCCAAGGGTCTAGGGTTTTACATGGTGGACGACCAAATGCCACATATACCATGGCCGAGACTGGAGAACTGAAGTACAACTCCGAAGTTGCTTATCATACCCTGTCACCCACAAGAGATAGCTACGAGAGTATGAACATTGCCATTTTGAATCATCTGACAGCCGCAACCAAGGTTGAGCTGGACTGTCAAGTCTGCTATGCTTTGGTGCAAGTTCTTTAACCACTACTTGCGGGTATATGACTTGTCGACAAGGTATAGGCTGTACCGCTCCTTCTCGGAGAGTTTTCCGACGTAGATGCT
>JAABUL010003264.1_pt1 | contig 24567 bp, 44 predicted proteins | sample 5559151 | NCBI WGS metagenome assembly JAABUL01 (sample SAMN10711876, study PRJNA513368) | rock metagenome | isolation source: Antarctica rocks | place: Antarctica: Victoria Land, Pudding Butte sud | reverse complement strand
TACCGGCCGGGCATGCATCACATCCCTACCGATCCAAAACCGGTGGCCCCTTCTTCCCTGTCAGGGTTCAGGCAGTTGCAACAGGGCCGCCGCCCGCACTGCCATCTGCCGCGGCGCCGCCAACCCCACTGCCGCCAGTGAGCTGGCCGTCCGCTAGCCGGCCAGCCGCGGCGTCTCGCAGCAGCCGCACCACTGCCGGATATATCTTTTTGTGCGCGTCGAGGCCCCAGGTGTAGTCCAGGTGCTCATACTCCGGCTCGTGGTGGTGCAGCACTACTGTCGCGTCCGGCAGCTCTCGGACAAGCGCGGCCACGTCCTCCGGCATTGCCATTTTGTCCTTGCCGCCTGAGTAACAGTAACAGTACCAGGATACACTGAATGTCAAGAATGCTTGTGTGCAAAGTTTGTGCAACTCGATTGTCGCGTTGGGTAGCTCTCTGACGAGCGCGGCTGCGTCTGCCGGCATTGCCGTCTTGTCCTTGCCGCCTGTTTCGCGGGATGCAATGTAAATTGAGACCTTGAAAGTCTGGTGCAGCGCGATCTTCACGTCCGGCAGCCCCCATGAGCGCTGTCACGAGCACGGCAATGCCCTCCCGGCATTGCCACGACGGCCTTGCCGCCAGTATCAAAGCTCACACGATCCTCGAAGCCCGACTGGGTGGTTTGCGCAAAGATCGAGACGCAGAATCAGTGCCGAAAGCTCTCACAGGCGCACCTGAGAACAGTCCAATGGGCACTGTGACCTTGTGCAGGTGGTACTCCGGCGGCCTCGCGCGGCCGTACGCGCGCCAGTTGCAGGGTTTAGGCGCCATCCAGGCCCCCCAGCACCAGCCGCCCCAGTCGAACTTCTGGAACGTGGGCGCCGGCGCCCGCAGCCCCTGCGCCCAGTGCACCAGGTTGCGCACACTGGAGCCTGCGGCAGCACGCAAAATCGGAGGTCGGCTTTCGCTCAAGGCGCTTTGCGGCTCCATGGCTGGCAGCTGCATGCGGCAATCGGACGCTGAACGAGTGGAGGGGCGAAGCGGGGGTCGGAGTCTGCACCGCTGACATGTTCTGCACGTACCTGCACGCTGCGGTGGGGGTGCAGCAGCTGTCAGTCGCGAGCAAGACTGTGATCCAGTGCACCGGCATGCGCTTGCAGACGCGCTTTCTGTCATTTCCAAACGACAGGTGCCAGCCCATGCTGTATCACATTCACGGGACAGAAGCAGGTAGCGCATGCACGACCCAATCGAGTCCAGGCGCAGCTGCGTGCTCGATGCAGAGACGAGGGGAGGACGGCATTGGCAGAGGAACTTCCTTTGGCCGGGACTAGCTGAAATAGTTCCGATCAGAAACCCGCCCGTGTTGACCCCACCTGCGGGGGTGTACTGCAGGTACAGCGGCAACCGCGTGGCGTTTAGGTTCTCTGGATTCGCGCCACAGATGACGTTGATGATGTCCACGCAGCGGTCCGGCTCGCGGGTGCACGCCGCCGAGAAGATGTCTGCGCTGGTCTGGTCGCCTGGCAGGATCTGGCCAAAGCCCAGGGCTGTAAAGATCTGCGCCATGAAACACCAGGGTCGAGCAAGTCCTGCCAAGGAATGAGCGAGAAGAACTCCCGCTGCGCCGTCGCTGGGTGTGATCTGGTCCAAGCCCAGCGCAGCGAACGACTGCACAAGACGAACACAAGAGTTCAGATGTTGCACATCCCTTTCTGCAGTGCCCGCAGCACAGCACCTTCATCAGCCTTATTTAAATTTAAATTTTGTTGGAGATTGTGTTTTTTTTTTGTTGAAATTTTTATTTAAAATAAACTTATACTTTATGGCTCATGTGCAGCCAGCAAGCAATGGCGGCTGCAGCCTGCCTGCTCTGGGACTATCATTGCAGGCCTTGAGCAATCTGCAGCGGACTCTGCTCAGGTCATGTGGCCGCGAGAATGGACGTTCAGCGCCGCACAGCGTCCGTGTCGACGGCGGCCAGCGCCCGGATGGGCGGGCTCTGCAGGTGCTGCAGGAAGGCCACTGGCGCCAGCAGCGCAGCGGCGGTGAAGCGCTTCGAGAGCACGGGGTCGGACGCAAACGCCGCCAGCGCCATCGTTGTGCCCTGCGAGTGACCTGCAGGCGAACGACGGCAACGCGTGTCAGCTGATTGTGATGTTTCCACTGTGTCGGCCGTGTCAGATTAGCCCCCCGCCAGCACGGTGAACTCCAGAGAGCAGGCGCCGGCATGCTGCCGCGAGAGCAGGCTTTGCCACCAGCAGCCGAAGGCCAACACCGGATCGGTCTTTTCAGGTGGGACAGGCACGCGAAGCACAAGTATTAGTGAGGCGAGATGGACGAATCCTCAGCCACATAGCCCAGCTTGGGCTGCCCGGTGGCGGCCAAAATGCAAGCCACCAGCCGGGGCATCATCCGGGGCCTCATCCGACACCACAATCGTCTCAAGCTGTTTCAGCGTTTGGGCACTCACCCACATAGCCCAGCTTGGACTGCCCGGTGGCGGCCAGGATGTAGGCCACCAGGGCCGGCAGGTCGCCAGCCGCCATCTCGTCCCAGGAGAAGTCCCAGAAAGCGGCCTCGTCTGGCTGCAGCGCAACGTGCGCCCGGCTGAACAGGTTGCCGCGGCTGCGCCCGAAGTCGGAGGGTCATTTGCGGACATCGCAAGGAGCTGGCTCGGCTCAAGACCGTGCTAGCTGCCGAACAGGCCAGCGCAGCTAAGTCAGGATGCAGGTGGAGGTTCACAACAAAGCTCAGGCAACACAAGCTGGCTTGGCTTAGGATGCGCTATGCAGTTTTGCCAGTAGTCACTGCGCAGAAGCATCATGTGCAAAACGACAACGTTCGCACTCACGTGTTGGACATCCAGACGTCGAAGCCGGCGTCGGCGAGCGCAAACGCCAGGCTCTGCCGCGGGCCATTGTCCACAAACACCGCGCTGGACTCCAGCAGCCCATGCTGCAGCAGTACCGGCGGCCTGCACCAGCCGCGTGACGGTGTTATGGGCAAGTTGGCATGCCGGATGGAAACGCCTGTCGGCATTTCAAAGGGTGCCTGCAGGTGATGGAAGCAACTTCGCCAGCTGGTCACATGCGGTATCTGCGGCAGCACTATACCGCGTCCGGATGCAGGCGGTGTAGCATTGCCAGCCGCGTGCTGCGCGGGTTTGCTGCTGCACACTGGGTTGGCACGTCAGGGCGGCTCGTCTACAAACACGAATCCCAAGGTCGTGCAGGTGCTGGCAGCTAACACGCGTCGACACGTGACCGACTCCGCACCTACACATCGCGACAGGAAAGCTTACAACACGGTGCCACCGTCAGTCACGCACCTAGTACCACCATTCACGCCGCCGCGTGACGCCTTTGCCTCAGCCGCGCCGTGTGGGATTCGGAACACGCCGAGCACGTAGCCGTCCGCCGTCTGCACCGTGACCTCCTCCAGCGGGTACCCATACGGTTCCACCAGGTCTGCGCACTTCAGTCTCCAGGTCAGTTGCGACTGGGCTGTTGGATGCGCAGGCAATTGGGAAGGGCGGCGAGACTCCCATCCAAGGGGGTTGGTATGGACGCCATGCAGATTATGACAGAATAGGACTCACCGTGCATGCTGCGGCCAGTATTGAACGTCAGAGCAGGTGGCAACCCGGCAGATGCGCTCGCCAGCACCTCGATCCATTGATTGGCGCTCCCAGGGAAGCCGGGCCGGTGCGGTGCCACGGTTGTGTTGCCGACAGCGGAGGCACTTGGGGATAATATCCCAAGGCTGCATGCCAGCAGCGCTAGCAACAGCATCCGCAGACCAAACACTGTCATCGGGCCTGCTTTGCTCAAGACATTTAGCCTCAGCGTCGTTTTCAGAGCGCGGTCGTTGTGTTCAGCCCGCAAATCCGCAAAGAGTCCGCATCAAGAGCTGTGACTTCATCCATTACCGGCGACTTTGAATCCTCGTGTTGCTGCCAGTTGGACTGCTGAGTGACAACTCGAGTTCCGGAAGTTCATACCAAGGGACATCCAACGTCCAGCCTGCACTCAGACCAGATGCACTCTACGAGCTTACTAACAGCAGCTGATCAACGTGCAAAGGAGTCGTCTGGACTCTGATGCAGCCTGCAGGCGCTCAGGCAAGTTGATGAGTACAGGACACTTGCCACGTCAGCACCCCGCCATATCAAAACACAGCGGACGCCTTACGTTTCGTGCCGGCGACTGCCGACAGAAACACGAGCGACATTCATCTTTGAACCGAGACGCACAATGACGGATGCCCTCTCAGCTGCGTGCCGTTAGACGTGGCTACCGCATGGTGTTGGCCCTCGTGGCCTGCGGAATGCTGAGTGCATGAAACGCTGAATGCATGCAGACTACATCACACCCTATGAACAGCAGGGCGCGGTGCAAGTAGAAACTGGCGTGATCTTCACTGAAAGCACTCTGCTTGGCCGCACTAAGTGCCTATCTGAGCAACTGAGTCAGCGTTTCTGTCAGACAGCTTCGGACTCCGGGCGGAAGCTGGCTGCATCGCAAAGTCGCGGGGGCGCACCAATAGTGCTGTGCATTTTGTAGTCCAGTGGCCCGAATAGCTTTCTCAACGCAACAGAGAGCTAGTATTCACGCGAACGAGGCGGCGCCGAAGCTTCAGCACGGTGAGCGTCGCATCCGGGTGCCATCTACTCAAAAGAGGCCGTTGTCCTGGATTGGGAGCGAGCGGAGCTTGTACGCGGCGCGACCTGGGTAGCACACGCTATGCATCAATTGACAGTGTTGCGTATGTGCGCATCCGCCGCATGCGTGCCTGTTTTGTTGGCCAAGTCACTCACCCGAGCTGTTGCCAACTGCTGCAGGACACGGCGGAGGAGCCTGTGGACGCAAGACGCAAATCATGAAGGTGATTACCCTCCATGGTGATCGATCGCTGGCCTGTGTACCGATCTTTGGCCAGCGTTGGCTGCGGCGGCCTCTTGCATCGGCTGATTCTGCGTCATCGGGCCCATCGCCCTGAAGCTCCAAGGCGAATAGCTGAAGTCGGCAGCTATCATCCCCTCTATGCGGCTCGTACACCGATCGGATCACATGCCTGCATCCGGCAATGTGGCGCTGAACTCTTGTGCGTCAGGGGCGGGGAAGACGTCAGCAGCCGGAGCAGGCACTCGGCCATTGCAATGTCGGGCCAGCTAGAGGCGGTGTCGGCACGGGTCTTAGATACAGCTCGCCAATCTTGTGCGTCCTCGTAGCATTGCTCTGGCCCAGGCAGCAGCGCCAGGCGTGGGCGGCGACGGATGTAGGCGCTGTTGATGCGAGGTCAAGGCATGCCTCCGCGGCTGTCGATATCGCCGCCGGCTGCCAGCCTCGGCAACAAATGCTTTGATTGGTCCTGCGATCGATCGCGCTCAGTCGGGCGAGCTTGCTGGCGATTTGCGAAGCTGTGGCGCAGCTCGGTGCCTCTGCCGAGCTGCCCGAAACTGCACTTTGCGATCCTCTGCAGCCACTGCAGTGCAAGCAAACACAGCAAGAAGGGTGCGTTCGATATAGGGGATGTAGGGAGGATGTCAGGGCAGTCAGCGGTGAGCAAAGTGCATGCAGACCAACAGGGCTCTACAAATACAGTTTGGAATGGAAGACTGCGCCCAGACACCGGCGTCAGCTTCGACCACTGGAGCCATCCGTTGTGTGATCCCAAATTTCTGGTCTTGCTCGAGTTGTGTCCGCTGTATTGCAGGCCGGTAGCGCCATCGTCACCGCCGTCGCCCTGCTGGCGGCGTGCAGCTTTGCCGCCCCCACGGTGAGGCTGGAGTTGCAAAAAGCACCACAGCGTATCCACTGCGAATGAGCTGGTGATCTTGGCGGTGCTCGTTGTGTTCTGTCTTTCAGGCGTGCCGCATGCCTGGCGGCCAGGTGCTGACGTGTGCAGTCTTGCTGACCGCAGGCGGCACAGAAGCTCACAGACACAGGTGCGAGCAGCGTACCATCTGAGCAATAGTGGAAACTTGGAGTGGAAACTTGGAGGGCACATCACTTGGCGTACGGATTTACGCACGGTTTTGCTTTCTGACGCCTGGTTTTGTGCGGCCACAGACATCCTGAACTTCGCCCTCAACCTCGAGTACTTGGAGGCAGAATTTTGTGAGCACCCAGCAACATATTTTGCATTCGTTTGCCTTCCTGTCCTCTGACACTGCACAAAGCTGTCAGCCGCACATCGCTGTCCTTTTACTGCACCTACGCGGCTGGTACACATGAGGACGGTTCTTTTGCCTGCTGCTGACTGTTGCTGTGTGCTCTGCGCAGACTCCTACGCCGTCAATGGCCAGTGAGTGTGCCGAGAGGAGTAATGAAACCTGATCAGTGCAGCCACGCTCGAATCAGTGCAGATGACAAACCCGCAGCGCCACAAAATGAATACGCGCAATCATCCAGGCACAACACACAATGTGCATGATGCAGGGGCATCCCCTCTGACCTGCGCGGCGGCGGCCCCGCCAGCGTGGGCGGCCAGAAGGCCAACATCACCGGCGACGTCCTGGTATGCCCGATGACAGCTGCCGCTTCCGTGAACGTGTTGGGTTTTCATGATCAGCACAGACTTGCGTTTCTGCGCGGTGGAGGCTGCAGACGCTCCCTCTGTCAGCCGGAGCTCAGCGCAGAGCACCTGCCTCGTTCACGGGACAGCACAAAACAACCGAGCAACCAGATTGGCGGAAATCAACGACAGCGATCTGCTGTGCACACGTGACCGCAGGCATACGCCACGGAGCTTGCGAAGGACGAGATGAACCACGTCAAGTTCCTGCGCGCAGCGCTGGGAAGTGCGGCGGTGCGCATCTTGCTGTTGCTCTCTTCATGACGTCATGCAACCGAGGTGCATGCTGTCCAACTCCTCAGAGCAGCAGCTCTCCCACGAGTCCATATGTCATGGGATCCACGGCAGCGGCTGAGGCATTTTGCAGATGCTTCTATGAAAGAATGTCTGCCCAAACATTGCAGCACTTGCGGTCATTGAGCTCATTGTGTCTGGACACTGTCGCGATCGTGTTGATCTTTTGCTCTTCCGTAGGTCCCCATTCCGCGCCTCAACATCGGCCCGGCTTTCCAGGCGGCCGCCACCGCCGCGTTCAACGGCACCGTCCTCCGCCCGCGCTTCAGCCCGTACGCCAACAACGTCTTCTTCATGCTTGGTGCGGCAGTTTCTCCAGAAATGCGCGCGATTGTGCTTGCCCAAACCTCAGGAGCATCCCAGGGAGACAAACTACACATCATTTTCAAATTACGCATCATTTTCAAATTACGCATCAACAGGCATCCACGAGACGTCATATGAACCCTGCAGGTGCCTTCATCTTCGAGGACGTTGGTGTCACCGCCTACAAGGTGGGAGGCTCAGAGGCTGCATGCCTGTTGTCAGATGATAGTCAGCACTGCAGCTTCTCGGTTTGTGACGAAGCTTAGGCAAACGCCTTGCTGAAAAGCAGAGACCCTTCTTTTGGCGTGACAATGCTTATTAACGACACGCAATTTGAGCTAATTTGAGCCCGCCGGTCATGCTGCAGGGTGCCGCCGCGCTCATCACCAACAAGGAGTACCTGACTGCCGCGGCCGGCATTCTGGCCGTTGAGGGATACCATGCTGGTGCGTCCCCATCGCACTTTGTGCTAAATGCAAGCACTTTCAACATGCAGTTGTGCTGCTGGGCTTGTGACGGCCGGCGCCAACATGTGCAACCAACGCGCTATGTGTTTGTGGCCAACATCGTCATTGCTGGCCAGCTGCCGTTTCTCTCCCTGATCAATCAGCGACTCATTGTGACAGGCATCGTCCGCGAGTACCTCTACAACATCGTCAACCAGACCACGCCGTACGGCGTGCCTGTCTGCACGATTGTCAACGTGCGTGCCCCTCGCCACTTTTGACCCGCAATGCTGCACTGCGCTGCTTCCCTCTGCCATCCTTGTCCCTCCCCTGTCGCCTCCTGTGTGTGTGTTCTCTGTGTTGAGAATTTTGGCAGCGCTGGCACCACATTCCAGCTGTTCTCCATATCAATGGCTGTCCAGGATTGTGTCCCCAGTACTGCGCAACGTCAAAACAACGGCTCGCCTGTGGGCTGCAGAACATCGCGGCGCTGCGCTCGATGGCATCGGGCCTGCCAGCAAGCACGCCCGACGATTTTGGCGTCGTCGTCAATGGCACCTCGCGGCTGGTGCGTTTTCTGGGAGGCCTGTCATCATTTAATAGTGCGTGCATGAACTCACAGAGGCATGGTGCCCTGCGTAGTGACGATGGTGCAGATACGCAGCATGCCAGCTGTGTGCCAACTGTACATGTCGTCCGGAGAATGCAGCCGCGCAGAATGAAGCGAATTGCGCTGCAGCCGGAGCCATTGCCACTCTAGATTCTCAGCAGGCATGCTGTTGCTTGACAGGATGCTTCTGTCAAGGTCCGGCTTCGTTTATGATCACTAAAAGTTTCCGTTGACCGCAGGTGCCGACTGATGCAAATAGCATTGTCTACTCGCGCACCCCGGCACAGGTGGTGTCGATTGTCACTCTGGGGTCCACCAACGGCACTGGCGGTAGGTGTTTCAGTGCTCTATCGTCGCGGGACACAGCACTGTCTGACAGCCAGAGCATCGATTGATGGAATGCATCCTGTTGCGGGTCTGAACTCATGAGGCTTGTTTGCGGGTCTTAACTCATGAGGTTTGGTCATACTGACGGACGCTGGTGAGATACAGCTCTTCGTGCAAGGTGATACAGCGAGAAATGATGCCAACCATATTTTGAAATGGTTCTGAGCCTTCGTTTCTTCATTTACACTCAGGCTTTTTCCCCGCGGGCTTGAACGGTGTCATCAAGTGAGTGCTCTTCACATCCACTGCTTGCAGCCTGTCGGATTTGGCCGCAAACCAGCAATTGCGGCCCTGGGGCAGCAATTCTGAACATGTCGAAGTCTGGACGTGCCGCTTGCATCCCCAGGCTGCTCTCGCTGGGCTATCCTGTGCAAGCCTACCTTTCAGCTAGCCAGCTATCAGCCTGCTTGTCGCACTCTCTTCAACATCTCCGTGCTGAGGTGTCTGTTTGTCATGCTGCAGCATGACCCTGACCGCCAGCACCCCGGTGGCGGTCGGCGATTCCACGCCCTCGGGCATGGCCGCCTCGCCCTCGGGCATGGCCGCCTCGCCCTCGGGCATGGCCGCCTCGCCCTCGGGCATGGCCGCCTCGCCCAGCTCCGGCTCACCCTCCAGCTCGCCCGCAGGCTCCCCGGTAAGTGGTCCCCTGAGGAGTGATCAGCCATGCGGTGTCCGTGGCGAGGCAGCCAGCTGCATATGAGCGGTCCCTGCTCGCCTTCCTGGCCGGATCGCTATGACTTGACTAGAGAAGAGACTCGAGGTGCTGGTCGACTTAACGCGTGTAATGTTGTCCCGCAGTCTGCTGCGGCCTCTTCGCCCTCGGGCTCCCCGAGCTCAGCGCCCGCGCCCGCGCCGCAGGCCGGCGGCCCCGCCGCCGGCGTCTCCGCTGCGGCGCTGTTTGTTGCCGCCGGCGCGGCGTCGCTGCTGCTGGCCTAGGCCGTTCCGGTGGACGCAGCGGCGCAAGTGCCGCCGCCTGCTGGTCGACGTGAGAGCCTTGTGTGGAAGTAGTTTTGCAACGCCGCCAGAAGATGGCGCACACTGCCGCAAGCGCCGCTGCAGCGCCGGAGCTCTTCCACCAGGCGGCTCGTGATCCTTACAGATAGGCGGCTAGCCTGCCACACTAGGAGAAGATAGCATTGAACCTCTGGGCTGATCGGTCTGCCGCTCGTTTACCTCATCAGGGTGTGACTGGGGGTGCTTTCGGCACGATTTGGCGCACATTCAGGTCGACGCTTTCTGCAGGTCCTCAAATTCGTTGCAACGTTATCGGCTCCGCAGTTTAGATACGCTCATAGCTCACCTGCACGAACTATCGGCTTCTAGGCTAGCTTCCGCTGGCAACGGAGTGTCGGAACGCTGACGAGGCATGTGGACCATGGAAGGCAGGTGCACATCCTGCACAGCCCACGCAAAGAGAATGAACGAAATTTCGCATGTTGGCTGCCCCTGCACCACGCCTGCCTGCGGCTGGGGAACTCTCACACGCAAGGCTACATAACACACAAGGGTCATACTCCTCCTGGGTCCTATTACTACTGCAGGGCGGAAGCAGCGCCATTTGCAGCAGGCATGCCACATGTCGTCCATGAGCGAGGCGCAGCTGCGGGACGTGTCGGCGGTGCAGACCATGCTGGTCAGGCTCCTTGGGGGCGGCAGTGCATGCCGGCAGTCGGACATTTCCGAGTGAACTCAAATGCACCCACACTTCTCCTCACACTGATCGTCATCCACATAGTGAAGGGGGAGGCCTTAGAGGGCGCGAGCTAAATCAAGGTTTCAGCGCAACATTTGTTCCGTAACATTTGTTGCAGCGTATAGATGCCGGAGAAACGGGCAGAACTTAAGGGTGGTATCTTCAGTCTGCCTTTGACGAAAAAACACATTGATATTGTCAGACAGCATTATGTCAGACAGCTTCGGGCCCTTGGGCGGAAGCTGGCTGCATCGCGAATCGCAGGGGAACCCAACGGACCAATGTAGTAGTGCTGCTTCTTGCCTTTTGTATCCTGTCCAGCGGCCTGACCAGCCCTTTCAGCGACCAGCTAGCGTCCACGCGAGCGAGGCGTCGCCGGAGAACGATACGGTGAGCGTCGCGCCCGGCATTAGGCCGAGAGGGCCGTCGTCCGGAGTAGGGCGAGCGGAGCTTGTAAGCGGGGCCGCGTGCCTAGTGTGTGCTGCACCTGATGAGAATAGCATCGCACATGCGCACCCCCGCCGCATCTGTGCTGGTTCTGGATGAAAGCGTCGCCACTCAGCGAGCTGATGCCGATTGCTGCAGGACACGGCGGAGGAGTTTCTGAACGCGAGATGCGCATCATGAACGTAAGAATTATTTGTGTTGATCGATTGCTGTCCTGTTTATTGCCATGTGGTCTGCATTGATGGCTGCGGTGGCCTCTGCATCGGCTGCCTCTGCGTCATCGGGCCCGTCGCCCGGTACCTTCAAGGCGAGTAGCTTGGATAGACAGCTATCCTCGCCGGCCTTTCGGATCGATCGGATGCCTGGTCTTTTGGTGTCAGACGCGGCGCCGAGCTCGCTGATACGTCAGCGGCGGGGCCGACGTCAGTAGCCGGAGCAGGCACTTGCCCGGGGCAGCTACAGATGGGAACAGCATGGGTCCCAGATACAGCTCTGTTGCCTCGCGCACCTTCACAGCGGTGCGCCGGGCTCAAGCAGCGGCGTCAGGCGCGGCCAGCGACAGCTGTATGTGTACGATCCTAATGCGAGGCCGAAACTGCCGGCACCCCCTTCGTTGTCGCCATCAGCTGCCACACATTAGCATCTCCAATTGTTCCACCAATCTTTCGCGCTCGGCCGAGCGAGCTCGCTGGCGTTTTGCGAAGCTGTGCCGCAGGTTCGGTGCCCTCTGCCGAGCTGCCCGACGCAATGTGCGAAACTATGCAGCTGCATATGATGTGCAGCACGAGTAACGTCATCAGTAGTCCTCCGTGGAGTCAACGTTGGCGGGGCACGTCAGGGCGGTTAGTGGGGAGCATACCAAGACCTGCAGCAAGTAGGATCGGCGACCAGCACAGCAACAGTAGACCGATGTCAGCCTGTGGTCACCGGAGCCACCTCGAATGTGAACGCACCATCCGGTCCTGATATACTCGTTTCGCTGTGCCGCAGGCCGGCAGCGCTATCGTCGTAGCCATCGCCCTGCTGGCGGCGTGCGGCTTTGTCGCCCCAACATTAGTAAGTCTGAGACGACATGCACAGTACAATGTACCACAGCGTATGCATCACGAATCTCTTGGCGGTGCTCATTGTGTACTTGAACTGGTGACACGAGGATTTTCAGTGTTCTGTAACTCGTGTCATGCTGTTAGAGGCGTGCGTGCATAGCGGCTGGGCACTAACGCGATGTGCACGTACTTGCTGGCTGCAGGCGGCACAGAACCTCACAGACGCAGGTGAGACCGGTCAAGAGTTGCCGGTACCGGCAACTCTCGTTTTGTGTTGTTGACGGCAGCAGTCAAAGTCGGCACACCTACATGCGCATGCTGCTGCACCTGGGGCAATCGATCTACTCCATCCCTGACGCCTGCTTCTGTGCTGCCGCAGACATTCTGAATTTCGCCCTCAACCTCGAGTACTTGGAGGCAGAATTCTGTAAGCCCGGAGACAGCTCCTCTGTTTTTTCGATTCGTTACGGCTGCACACTGCATGCAGGCAAAGGCTCAGGTTTGTATACAGCTGGTGGTGTTGAGGGCTGGGGTCCATTGCTCATCGCTGAGTCGTGCCATGTGCTTGGCGCAGACTCCTGGGCCGTCAACGGCCAGGGCATTCCCGCCAGCCTGCGCGGCGGCGGGCCCGCCAGCACCGGCGGCCAGAAGGCAAACCTCACCAGCAGCATCTTGGTGCGTTCAGACGTGGCGGCTCGCGCATGCACGGCATGTCTCCCTGCACGCACATGGCGCACTGCAGCGACAGCTCAAGGACGCCTGGGAGCACTCCAGCCTGCAGGCGCCATTCCACCTGCACAAGGCTGGAGCAGTCGTGCGGTTTTGCGCCTTTATACCGACAATGCCTACTGCAAACGCTGAGGATCGACAAGCAAACAATCCGCTGGGTGCAGGCGTATGCGACGGAGATTGCGCAGGACGAGCTGAACCACGTCAAGTTTCTGCGCGCTGCGCTGGGCTCCGCGGCGGTACGCAACACTTTGCAGCCGAACGCCTGGCATGCTGTCGACGTCTTATTGCTTGAAACCCTATGCGGGACAGTGTCTTGCACGCGCAGCGCCCTGGCTGAGCCTTGCAAGCCTGAGTCGAGTTCATGTGACACGGTGTTGTGACAACAGTGTTGCTCCGCCTCCATGGCGGTCTTCTGACACTCATCTGGGGAGGCCACTCAGGTTCCGATGCCGAGGATCAACATTGGGTCTGCCTTCGCGTCGGCGGGCAACGCCGCGTTCAACGCCACCCTAAGCCCGTCCTTCAACCCGTATGCAAATGACATCTTCTTCATGCATGGTGCGGATCCCGGGAAATCATGCAGCGGAGTGTGCAAGCATGTGGGCTGAAAACTCTGGGACAGCAGCAGAGTGAAACCGCGTGCCGCAGCAGAGAATCATCATCCACAAACCAGGACAAGCCTTTTACACATACTGCAGGCGCATTCATCTTTGAGGACGTTGGTGTCACCGCCTACAAGGTGAACATCTTGGCCTGCCGCACAACGAACAGCACTGCTCAATCGAAACCGAATTGGCATGTGATGCGTGTACAGTCAGGCAGACCCCTGCACACGGAAGCGATGCGCCTGGGGAACTCGACCTTGTGCAGAGCTCACCAGCCGCTGGCCTTGTGCAATGCAGGGTGCCGCCGCGCTCATCACCAACAAGGCCTACTTGACTGCCGCGGCCGGCATCCTGGCAGTTGAGGCATACCACGCCGGCGAGCCTTTATCTCCTGCCGCATCCATTGCATGTCCTCTGCTGTCGCAATGCGGCTGCGCTGCCTGGTCTGCTGCCTTCACCTGCCAGCCAATCCGTCTGTGCGCCCGGCGCCCTTCCCCTCAACGAGGGCCGCACCGCTCGACAAAGCTCCCGCGAGCCCGGAAGGCTGCGCTGTAGCGACAGCGCTGACCAATGGTGTTGCTCGCATGGCGCAGGCATCGTGCGTGAGTACCTGTACAGCATCTCGAACATGACGACGCCGTACAACGTGCCGGTCTCCACCATTGTGGCGAAGATCTCCGCGCTGCGCGTCGTGGCCTCGGGCCTGTCGGCTAGCAGGCGCAACGACTTTGGTGTCGTCGTCAACGGCACCTCTAAGCTGGTGTGTCTTCTGGGACCGCCGTCATCCTTCTGGAACTGCTTACAGAACCCTTCGAAAGGCTTGTGCTGAGATGTCATTATGTGGCAAATGCACAGCTGCGTGCCAGCCTTGCATGCCATCACATCCGCGCGATGCGTCCTGCAGATGCGGAGCTGCCCACAAAATCAAACAACTGCACGCCGCAACGTGATTCCTGTGCAAGGAAACGAAATTGTGCCCCTGCTTGTGAACCGTTTCCTTAGGTGCCAACTGATGTGAACGGCATTGTCTACTCGCGCACCCCGGCGCAAGTGGTGTCCATTGCCACGCTGGGCTCGACCAACGGCGCTGGTGGATTTTTCCCCGCCGGTGCGCGCTTCCTGGCCCTCTTTCCCGATGTTTCCAGGTCGCTGCTGCTCATCGTCTGTCCGTGTTGCTTTTCCATGATGACATGAATCTTTCGTGATGGCGGAATCTGCGCATGTGCCTGTGCTGGGCCTGTGGAGTGCGCTTCTTCCTTAACCGCCGATGCCGACCATGGCTGACAATACACTCCCTTTCCGCGCACAGGGCTCAATGGTGTCATCAAGTGAGCCCATTTCACTCCCACCGCATGCAGCATGTCAAATCTGGCCTTTAATCGGCGATCACAGCGCCCAGGGGCAGACTTTCTTGGGCATATGCCGACTGCGCTCGACGGCAGCGCCGGGGGCCTGCCACAAGCCTGGCACCAGCTGTGACTGGACGTCAGCTGTAAATGCTGCGACCTTGCTGGGCCAGAGCTTGCTGACGTGCCTCTCTTCTGCCTCTGCGCAGGAGCAGCCTGGTGGCCGGCGCCCCTGTGGCGGTTGGCGACTCCACGCCCTCGGGCATGACCGCCCCCGGCACCCCGGTGAGCGGTCTTCTGAGGAGGCAGCTGCCGTGGCTTTGCAGAGAGAAGAGCGGCGCGGTGGTGCTCCCGAGCACTCGCGCGCTCGGTTCTTGTCTGGACGCCTTAGAGGCCTGGGAATCCCGACGAAGATTACATTTGCTGCAGACCCCTGACCATGCCGCACATCGGGCTGCCCAAGTTATGCCACTGTGTTGCCGCCATGCGGTGCCACTGGAGCAATGTCTGTGCATCCAGCAAGCAAAGACGACCAACAGCTCTTTCTGCCCCTACCCAACCCATGGAGTCTGTGCTGGCAGCCCGAACTTGAACGGATGTCGATTGCCCGGCGACTGCTGCCCCGCAGACGGCTTCTCCGACCTCGGCGCCGGCGCCCGCGCCGCAGGCCGCCGCCCCCGCGGCCGGCGTCTCCGCCGTGGCGCTATTTGCCGCCGCTGCCGCTGGCGTAGCGTCACTGCTGGCCTAGCCCTAGGCTCAGTGGGCGTAGCGCGGCGGGAGCGCTACCGCCTGCCGCGGGGAGCAACCTGTACGAGCTAGTGGCTACAATTGGCAGCACTGGCGGGGTTGCCGTAGACAGGCGCTGCTGAGCAGCTTCCAACAGGATCTCGTGACCCTCAGGGAACGGCGGTGCAGCCGGCTATACGATGAGAAGACAGATTGGATCATGTGACCTGATCGGTCTGTCGCCTTTATACAGTTTTCAGTCCGTCAGGTTCCGGGTGCCTCTACAGGCAACCGAGGGCCACATGTGGCCCTCGATTTTGGCGCAGTTTAGGTCGATTCTTTCCGCAGATTGTCATACTCATTGCAACATACCGGCTCTCACAACCCAGGCTCGCCCCGCAGATCCCCTGCCATCACAAGCGCCGCAGCGGCACCAGGGGTGCATGCAATTACGGTACTGCTCGGCTTTCGGTCTGCATCTCAGCATCTCAGTCTCGGAACACGCTGACGTGGCTTCGATGCAACACGAGGAGGTGCACCTTCCGCACACTGCACATATTGGCCGACTCACAACAGACATTTAGCGCTGAAAGGTTCCTTGTACAAAGGCCGCCTGCAGCTGGCAACTTCCCATCAACGAGGGTTAACGAGCATGGCGTTATTGTCACACGCTTCCAGGATCCTGCAACATGTGTCGCTGCGGCCTGCAGTAGCGCCACTGCAGCAAACATGCCGCGTGTCCTTCATGAGCGAGGCGCAGCTGCGGGACGTTTCGGCGGTGCAGACCATGCTGGTGAGGCACTCAAATGGGGCCTGCTCATGCAATGCGCGGTAGGAATGTACAATCGGACCAACTGCATTGAGTAACGTGCATGTGCACACCTCACAGGAGGACGCGTTGGAGGGCGCCAGCTACATCAAGGACTCTGCGCAACAGGTGCGTAAAATGCTGCTGCAGATGGACGGTATCGCTCGTGGGGCTAGGGGCACACATGTAAGTGACGTCTAATACGCCTTATCGAGCAGGCAGACCCGCGATCTCGGCAGATTCGGTGCATGTGACGACCACGCTTGTGCCGGCAGCTGGCGCAAGAACCCCAGCAAGGATCGGCACAGCACAGCAGGCAACTGTCTCCGGTTACACCTCATTGTCATTCCACTGGTAAACCTGGCAGCCCCGCAAGGCGCAGGCGATGCTGGAGGGGGACTGGCGATGCTGGAGGCGGACTGGCGATGCTGGATGCGGGCTTGTCGTCGCAATTGCCGCAGGACAGTCCCGTGGCAGGGCTCTCTGCCGGGTTTTATGCACACTCCCATTGCGATATGCACTGGCGAATTGCAATCCCTCCGTGCCATGCAGGCGCTGCTGGAGGCGGACCCTTCGTCGCGGGAGCCGCAGGACAGCTACCTGGCGCGCTACCAGACGGTGGCGCGCGACGAACTTGAGGCAGCGCTGTTACATTACGAGGCGCTCCAAGCATCACTAGGTGCGTCTCGTTTACATCATCTTGAACGGACATCAGTTCATTCTTTGCTTTTGGATGCGGGATCTGGGGTCATTAAGGATCCACGTGCAGCCTGTGGAACGCAATCTTGGCTGCGCAGTTGCCTGTCTTTGCAGCACGCGCTGCCTTGGCAACCTTTAAGACAGCGGCTAAAAGTCCTGATGGCTGCTCAGCCACCTTCAGGCGTGTCTCCTTTCGCATCTCCCGGCATGTCACATTTGTGCTCATCACTCGCTCTTTGGCACAGGGGAAGAGGAGATGCAACGGGTGCAGCGGTTGGAGGACTTCAAGCTGCTGAAGACGGCAGCGGATTCCATGCTCACGCGGGACAACCTGAATGAGTCGCTCAGGTGAGGCGAACGTTGCATGTCTGGGACACGTGTATTGCATGCTATCAGGCGTTAGCATTGCCCGAGTGCTGCAATCTGCAGTTCTCTGGCGCCTTGCATCCTGCATGTCCGCTGACGCTGCGTGTGGAATGTCATGCAGGCGGACGTCGGAAAAGCTGCAGAAGAACTGGGCGGCTTGCGCCGACTGAGCGGGCAGTGTCGACACTGCCCGCTTCGATGTTCTAATGGCAAGAGCTTGCGCGAGCGTGAGGCGTGTACAACGTCACTCGCCGGATTTTGGTTATAAAACATCAATCTTCTTTTCGTTCCTGTTGTGACCGATGTTGGTTTGCTGGCAAGCTCTCCCTATGATGGGCTGTGTTCAGGACAGATTTCATCATAGGTGTTGAAAGGGGCACAGCGCCAGCTGCTGGCTGGCGGCACATTTGGCGGTGCCTGCTTGGCCGTTGAGAGCGTCGCCACTCGCAGCGGCCATCAACGAGTCAATCGAATTGCCCAAGAGCAAGCCTGATCGCTGGAGTGACGTGTTGCTGACCATCCTCAATTTCACGTGATTGACTTTTGCATGTGGCCTGACGACCTGATGGCCACGATATACCGGCACGGCCCACACTTTGGCTTTACCGCGCATCTGCACGGACTTTCACCAATTGATTCTCCATGTCCGGACGAAATTGGCTCCCTGCTTCCTGCCAGCGAGGCCTGCAAGTACCCTCGGATCCCTAGGCAGTGCCAAACGATGGCCGATGTGCACATCGCTTCCCAAACGCAGCAAGCCGAACCATAGGCTTTCTAATCTTCGACAGCATGCAAGGACGCAATGGAATGGCCGCGTACGCCCAGCTGCTGCGCGGGAGTCGGGCCTTCTCCCTGATTCTGCTCGGCGAGGTACGATGTCTCCTGCTTACTCAGATGTGTCGACACGTCCTTCAAGACGGCATAGAGTCTTGATCACACTGTCAGTTGCTCTGTGATGCATCCAACCTCTTCGATGGAGTCGCCCTGTATTAATAAAACATTCACAGCGCCTACGGCGTGTACCGGTAAAGGTTTTGAATGTCTTGATGATGCAGGTTGTCAACCAGGCGGGTACATGGTTCTCCTACGTTGCAACTATGCAGCTCGTGAAGGACTATGGCGGGGGCAGGGGCGTACTGATATCTGGCGTCATCATCGCCCGCACACTTCCAGCGGCTGTGATGTTCCCGGCAGCAGGCGCAGTGGCTGACAGGTGCCAAACTTGAATCGAATTTGGGCCGTTGATGGGTATGTGCAAGCAAGACTCGTGCCCCATCCTCAACCTGTTCTGTTCTGCTGCCACCAGCCACCGCCGTGCCAGGGCGCTTGGTGAGATGGCCCATCTCGCCAACCCGGGGTGCTGCAGGCTGCTGCGCAGGAACTGAAGCAATCGCTTGTGACGCCGCAGGTGCAACCGCGTCCTTGTGCTCATGTGTTCATGCCTGACGGCGGCGGCGACGGCCGCAAGTCTCGTTCTTGTGCGATCGCGAAACACATTGTGGTGAGACGCATGGCGTGTCGCCGCAATTGTCCTGTCGGCGCAGGATTGAGTGCTGACGCATCACCATTCCTCGACTATCAGCCTCACATGTTCCATGACACTGCTGACTCATTATCATGCGTTGAATCCAGGATTATGTACGCGCTGCTATTCGTGCAATTCTCTCTGGAGAGCTTTTATGACCCCGCGCGGCGGGCTCTCACCACAGAGCTGGTGCGGCGCCAACCTATGTCACTGTCTGCTGCCGTGCGCGCTCCCTCCTCTCACCACGGCACACAGCAACATCCAACAGTGCACTTCCATTCCTGACGACTAGTCTGCACAGCTTGAACCGAAAGCAGACTGCGCTTGCTGCACCTGGTGCAGTGTAGGGCCGTTTCAAAGTGGTGGCGTTTCCACTCCAGAGCAATCCCAGCTTTCGTTTTCGCGTTCGCTCCTGCCCAGGTGCCGCGGGACCAGCTGCACCTGTCGGCGACGCTTGACGGCTTCGTCTGGTCGTGCATGGCCGCCGTCGGCTCGGCGGCGGGAGGCGTCGCGGTGTCGAAGCTTGGTGAGCCGCCGCTGTTGCGATTAACATAGTGTCTTCTGGAGGACTAGACCGTTTGGTTCTGCTGCAAGTAGGAATTTCCATTCACGGTGGTCGCCAGGGAGTCACAGGGCCAGCCCGGTGCAAGTGAACAATAGATATCCTTCTGAGCCATTTCATAAATAGTAGGAACGAAATGTGTGCAGGTACCAGGACGTGTTTCCTGATCGACTCGGGCACATACTTCGTGGCAGCCTGCTGTGCACTGTCAGTGTGGACGGTCACAAGCCGAGCTGCAAAGCCTTCATATGGCGACACGCAATGAGTTTGCATGCTTGTGCCTGATTGGCATTGCAAACGCCTGCGTTGACACGGCGTCCTCAGGCTGAGTGGCCAGTCCCTCATCTCTGCATGCTCTTGTGCAACGCTGACAGCAACATCTGCTGTGCAACGCTGACAGCAACATCTGCTGGAGACTGCTCCCAGAGTTTGCCGCAGGCAAAGCAGCAGCAGGAAGGACGGCGGGGAGTACAGCAGCCTGCCCAGCAGTGACAGCCTCCCGCACCGCGCCAGTGGCAATTTCTCGCGGCATCGAGGGCCCTCGGTGGAGCGCCTCCAGTCAGGCCGTGACGCGGCAGAACACGGCCTGCTGGGGAACGGCGCAGCCGCGCCAGCCGCGCAGAGCGGTGCTGCAGAGCAGCGCCGGCAGGCGGGGGCCAGCACGGGTGGCGGCGGCGGCGGCGGCGGCAGCGGCGAGGCAGAGCACGCAGCCGAGGAGGTGGAGCAGCGGAGCGGCGCCCTTGTCGAGGTGGATCGCACCCTGAACCTTGGAGTGCTCGAAGGCTCGAGGGTTGTTGCTCCGACGAACCTGCAATGCTAAAATATGATGCTGGTGCTCGAAGACGACTTTTGCACATTAATGACCTGACCGCGATGTCGTGCCTTCTTGCAGTTGCTGGGACAGTGCAACATATCAGATCATGGAAGAGATGTTTGGCGCAGCAAACACTCGACGGGAGTGAAGATGCTGCTGCCGCTGCATGCTCACTGCCATCAGCAAGTCATCATGTTGCCGCACAGGGGTGGCGGTACATCAGCGCGCCAAAGAACAGGGACGTCGCCGTCTTTGCGCTCATCAAGGCTTCCGGCGCGCTGCTGTGGGGCGCATCTGACGTCCTATATGTGAAGTGAGTCCCCCCTTCCTGCCCGCAAGAAAGCAATCCGCGGTGTTCCTGCCGCTGCCGGGGCGGCAGGCGCTGCTGTCTAATGCTGTTCAGAACCTAATTTGCCTGCGCAGTAAGTTACAGTGGAGGACCTGACAACGTTGAGCCTGCCCCATTGGCTCAGCCCGTCTGTCTATGTTTGAAATTGAAGACACGCCGGCTGTGCAGGTGCAGGACAGCTCCACCTGGCCCGGCATCATCTACGGTGCCATACCCCTATCTGACTTATATGATGTCTCCAGGTTTGCGGACGTGCCGGCGATGCAGGTGATGGACAGCGCCATCTACGCCGCCGTGCTCTCTTCAAGTCAGTATTCGAACCTTCGTTTTGTGACTCCGGCAGGTTTGCGGACGTGCCGGCCATGCAGGTGCGGGACAGTGCCACCTCGCTGGGCATCATCTACGCCGCCATGGGCGCCGGCGCCATTGTCGGGCCGCTGGTCGCCAACGTCTTCGTCCCTTCTGAGTGAGCTGCAACCCCATGCTGCTGCGGTTTCCTGCTCGAGCTGGAGACGCCGCAGCTGCAGAGCCAGGCCATGCCTTCGGCTCCACCGGCCGACATCGCCAGGCGGAAGTGAGCTCGGGGAGGCGGCTGGAGTCACCTCGTGCCGGCTGCACCACAGGGACGAGGGCGTGCTGGCGCTGCTTTGATACAGCTGCGCTCATTTCGCGTAGCTGCATGCCATTGCAGAACGCGTGAGGCAGCGTCAACCTTCGCGACGCTGCCGGCGGGTTATGTCGCAATGACGGCGGCATCAGCGCGCCCCTTTCCTTTTCCTTTCTGCAGCAGAGCCCATTCCGATCCCTATGTGGTTACCAATTCAGGAAGTCGCACCTCCTGCGAGCGGTGGCGTTTGCATTCGCGACGCTGCTGGCGGGTTACGTGGCAATGGCAGCGGCGCCGACGATTGCGTTCCTGGTGCCCAGCGTCGTCCTCAAGTCCACCGGCTCGTCGGTGCTGTGGGTGTACTCCACGCTGCTGCTGCAGCTGGAGGCGGATCCCGCCTTCCAGGTCCGCGCTGCAGCATCGGAGTCCTAGACTGACTATGAAGCAAGAGGCTTAGGGGATGATGGGCGCATTAGAAATGTAGAAGTAATCAGTAGTAGTAATCACTACTAGGTAATCACCACTAGGGCGCAGGAGGCCAATTCCGTCGTCGTGAGGCGCCCTGCAGGCGGGCGCATCAGAAATGTTTCACAAGAGCGGCGTTCCGCCGGCACTGCCGCGCCACCATCTGCCCAGCTGCTGAATCGGCTGGTGGCTGCCGCAGGGGCGCGTCTTTGCGCTGGAGATGGCGGCGTACGTACTCATGGAGACGGCGTCCAGCCTGTGGGGCGGCGCCATGTTTGACGACCTGCGTTTTTCGACGCGCTCAGTGGCGCTGCTCATGTCTGGCGTCTCTGTCCTCGTCACGGTGAGCCCACCTCCGACTCTCACATCTTCCTCCGCTGCTTGGTGGTCCATACTGTCGCGGCCACAACAGACAGCTCATGGTACAAATCAACAACAGACGCAACAAGGTTCCAACGGCTCTGAGCTGCGGCGCAGCCGCCGAAAACGATGAGCGACAGATCCCTACCTGAACGGCAGTTGCATCGCACATGCGCAGATAGCTTGGACCGTGTATGCCTGGCGCAAGTGGGATGCAGCAGCGGCGGCGGCGGCCTCGCGCGGCGGTGGCGGCCATTCAGACGGTGGACAGCCAGACGACACGGCGACAGACGCGCTGCTGGACACGCGGCAGGAGGGGTCAGGAGGGGAGCAGGTGCAGGGCGCCATGGCGGTGTGACGCCGACATCAGAACCATCAGGAAATGGACAACTCCAGAGACGGTTCAAGTGCATCATGGTCTGTAAAAGATGCTGTGAGAGGAGTCCTCTCAGGGTGGTGTGCCGGTCTGAAGGTGGCCGGAACAGATCGACTGGTAGTGTTGGCCAGTCAAATCTGAAGCGGCTCAGTGTGTGGCAGCCAGGTGCTCAGCAGAGGTGTAGCAAGAATACCGCCATCATGCTGGAATTTCAGATAGGCGGGCGACACGCCATTTGTACATTGAAATATTCGGGTTATTCTTGCAAGCTGAACTTTACATATTCGATGTCAGAAGGTTGTGGCAAACATTTGACCAGGCAGCCATTGTGTAAAGTTTGACAACAAACCAATGCTTGAACAACTGTCTTTTGCTGATACAACACATCATACAGCCTCTGGAACCTTGCTTAGTCTAGTAGCAGTGCTATCGCCCGCACCTTCAAACACTCCAATAAACAAGAGTCGGCTTGATGAAGTCCCTCCTCAAGGCGCCTAACATTGAGTTGACGCGCTGTCCGCGCTGCTGACGCAGTGCTTCCCTCAAAACAACTTCCGCCATCCTGCCAATGCCACTCACTCTTCGTTGTATGCATCGCAAAGACTTCGCTGCTGTCTCCGTCTCCCTTGCTTCTGGTGTCAACATCTCACAGGGAGCTGGCCGGCATGCCGTAGGTCTTTGCCAAGTAGTCCACAATGTACGCGCTCTCGAACATGGCGACGCCGGTATTTGGGTCCTGCAATTTAGGGCGGCAAGGTGGCAGAACAGATATCATGTTGCAGGTGCAGAGGCTTTGCGCTGATCACGCAAGTGGGTCTGTCGGACGGCCTGTGAAAAGCTGGCATTTATCCATCCCCTTGGACACAGTGGCGCTGCATAGCCAGCTCGTGCTATGATAATTGAGCACAGTGGCGCTGCATAGTCAGCTTGTGACGCGACAATTACCTCAAGGTAGGGGACCTGGAACTGTCCGCGCCGCTCGAAGAGCTCCTGCCGCTTGGCGGAGCCGCGCGCGGCGGCGCGATACTCGTGCGGGATCTCCAGCTCGCACAGCGCCTCCCGCGCGATCTTGCAGAAGGGCGACATCTCGTACCTGCAGTTGAGGACGGGAACCGGTGGTCTAGCCTCGTATCAAAGGGTTTGAGGATAAGATATTTCGGTACTCGTGCGGGATCTCCAGCTCGCACATCGCCTCCCGCGCGACCTTGCAGAAGGGCGACATCTCGTACCTGCAGCCGGCAAGCGCAGGCAACATCAGCAGGAGAGGAAGTGCAAGATCGACGGGACTGTTACGGCCAGCATAGAATTCCACAGACACACATGCCCATGCCACGCCATCTGTGCACATGATCGCAAAACACCCCCGCGGTGGCCGGCAAAACATGACAATCCAACCGAAAGCTCAACGCCTGCACACGTGGCGGTTGATTCAGCTTGAGATCGCAGTTTCAGCCAGGCAGCGCTGCGCACCCATAGTAGACGAGCGGTTTCTCGGGCAGCTTGCCGTTGCCCTTGTACTTGCCGCCCTTCAGCGCCCTGCGGGGAAGGTTTAGGGTTCAGGGTTTAGGGGAAGGTGTCACCCAAAAAGGTCAGGCATGTTCAGGTAACACATCTCGACCTGCACGCGTGATGAGGTGCAGAGGACCCCCGGCTTTGGCATGCATGCGGGCTCCAGTAAAATGGCGAGCATCATCCAGTTACGGCTGGACATCTCATCGGTGGAGGCACCTGGGCAACATGCCGATGCCAGCGCTGAGCGCAGTCAGCAGCCCGAGCCGCAGCCCCAGCGGCACCTGGCCGTCGCCGTATCTGCGCCATCACAGGGCACTTTCAGCTTGTAACCAAGGCAGAGGCACCAGAGACGTCAGCAGCCCCAGCCGCAGCCCCAGCAGCACCTTGCCGTCGCCGTACCTGCGCCAAGCATCGACGCAGTGTCGATTGTGCCATGTGCTGCACCTTCGGCAGCAAAATCAGAGTAGTGACGAACACGCCGGCCTCTCCATGCATCACAATAACCGTGTGACGGCCCCTGGCTGTGCGCATGCTTGCAGTCTCGTTCAGTACTGCATCAAAGGCAAGCATGGCGGCATTCACCTCCCAAGCACAGCAATGCCCAGATGAGCTTGAGTAACGAACGACTTCGCAGGTCAATTGAACTGGGGTCGGCACTCACTTCTCGAAGAGGTAGCGGATGATGTCGTCGCTCTCGTACATGCTGGCGCCGGTGTTGGGGTCCACCAGGAAGGGGAAAGTCGTTTTTCCGCCGAGCTCTTTCGCGCGCGGCCGGAAATTGGGTCCGTTGCGTGGCGTTGGGTAGAAAATGACGTCCAAGTCCAGTATGCACACCGCCTCCCTCACCTGGTGGCAAAAGATTATTTGAAAGGGTCTGCAGCTGGGGGGGGGGGGGGGGGGGGGGGGGGGGGGGGGGGGCGTAGTAG
>JAABUL010003263.1_pt1 | contig 24570 bp, 23 predicted proteins | sample 5559151 | NCBI WGS metagenome assembly JAABUL01 (sample SAMN10711876, study PRJNA513368) | rock metagenome | isolation source: Antarctica rocks | place: Antarctica: Victoria Land, Pudding Butte sud | reverse complement strand
TAGAATGATGAGTAGATAAAATGATTGATTGATGAAGAACGTGTGCGCGTTGTTATGATTATTGAGTCACTAAACCCTAGTTGAGTAGTCGCTAGACCTATTTGAGAGAAGCGTTTATGTAGTAAGTGAGGGGCGTCAATGTAGTAAAAAGAAGTGTATGTTTAGTGATACTCTAGTTAAATGACATCTTTATGACTCGCTCTAGATCGATCTCTAACAGTAGATAAATGCTAATCAACTACTCTGCTATCAACGTGTAGACGATACGAAATAACCTACTTCGTTCATTCAGAAAATTCGCAAGAGATTCTTTGAATTACTTTCATCAAAACACACATTCAAATTTACTCAAATTTACCTAAATTTATCAAATCAACCACTCAATCGTATCACAATCAAACCTATTTATCTATCTTTACCTCTCTCACAATGACACGCGACTCTGAACCAGTCGAGTCATGAACAGCTCGTCTGCTTAGAAGCACTGCTAGTAAACGAGTTTCCCTTATTTCTTTTGATGTGTCATGATGAATTGACATATAGGGGCTAGAGTCAGAGACTGAGTCGAAGATCAGATCTGAGTTAGCTCTGAAACTCTATGACTCTGTCAAGACATCGTTTAGACTACGTCATACCTTCGACTTAATATATCATGAGTTATGTCGTGCTTGACTTGACAATGCTTGACAAACTCTCTATAGTCAATCGATTCTCTCAAGTTATCAAGAACTTCTTAATAATTAACTCTATCATAAAATATATTCATTCTGTGTCTGCTTAGAATATCAAATTGTCATATCATTCTTATAAATCTTGTTTATTCATCTAGTAGACTTGATCATCACAGTTCTAATTATTTCAAATTCTTCTTACAGATGATGATTTGATATTCAAGCATAACAACAGCAACATAGTCACAACAAAGTTGAAATGATGACATCTTAATCTTATGAAACATCATATCAGAAAACAAACGTCACATAATGAAATCAGAAAGCAAAGAAGCAGAAAATGAGCTCTTTCTTGATATTAATGAACAGCTGACATGAGTAATGCTTAAACTGATCATCAAGTTGAGTTTCAAGTTAACATTTTGAACTCAAATCAATATCAAGTCGAGTTGCTCACATTTTCAACTTAATTCAAGTCAAGTTGCTTATATTTTCAACTCAACATGACTCAATTCAACTAGAAATTAAGTTAATTCAACTTGACTTGTCAAAAACTTGAACTTGATATCAAGAATGTTAAAAATAGAAACATAAAACAACATGTTCACTTGTTCTTTGCATTATCTTTTTGCATTACTCATTGCATCATTTATATATTGCATTATCTTTTCGTATTACTCATTACATCATTTATATACTATCTTCAAGCTATTAACAACTATTGTTGTTAATACAAACTATTTTATAAAATATTCAGTTTGTTGACAACTTTCAATCTATTTAATGAAAGCATTTTGCATAGTTCATCTTCAAATAGTCTTCATTTTGAAGACTTTGCAAGTTAAGTTCAATGATTTATAAATTCTTTACATCATTTTGAAAAGAAGAAAATTAGACAAGAAGCAATGAACAAAATTCATCAAAATTTCTCACAGCTCAAGATAAAAGAGAATAATGAGTATGTTCAATGAACTTTGAATACAGATGACTCTTTTCTATGATGATGATCTCAAATCTCTGTTGTCAAAAGTATTTAAAACAAGATTCAAAAAAAGATAGTTAATTTGCTTTAATTTAAAAAAGTCAAAGATGATAAGCAATTTAATATATGAAATCACTTTATACAGTTGACTTCGATTGTTGAAGAATTGTCTAAAATCTCATGCACAATCTGTCATAAAATTATGAATCATTCAACAGCTTTTGATAGTTTTAATATGTTTATTATGAAAAAGCATCTTGAATCAGACTTTTGCACAGCGACAGAATGAAAACACAAACATTTGCAATCATAGATTGAACTGACTTTTGAATGAGTAAGTCATATCTGATAATGCAAATTGATAATGCAAAATTGACAAACTATTAAAAGAAAAATCATATCAAGTTAGTTTCTGTCTTCAATCAAAAGAATTAAGAAGATCAATTATGTAAGATTTTTGTTAACTTGAATTTATTCTTTTGAATCATTGATAATGAGCAATTTTGAAAGCTGCTACAAATGCTTCGTTCAGATTTGCAGATTGCACATTGCACAAAGATGATAATCATGATTCTCTCACACTATAAAAAGATTTGTGATAAGATTAGATTAAATCTTACAGAGTCATGATGTGTCTTTATTGCTTTGAACGCATGATTTAGTTCTCAAAGAGTAGCATACTTGAAAGTGTTGATATACTGAATCAATGTTGAATTTCAGCTTTATGAACATTTTATTGAATTTACATCTTTTGATATTAAGTATATCAATCATCAATTGATGATGAAGCTAATGAAAATTCTGAAGAACTATACTATTAAGAATAAGCTTTTCAAGATTATTATCAATAATGCAAGCAATAATAGTATCTTGAAAGAGAAACTTGAAAAGATTATAAGTCATTGCAAGTTTCAATGAAACAAAACACAGAATTTCATTAATTACTTAACTTACATCATCAATTTTATGACTCAAGATTTTATTCAAGCTTTTGAATCAAAAACAATAGTTAATAATGTTATTGTTCAATTAAAGAATGAACAAATGCAAAATATTAAAACAAGCAAAGAATTATCTGTTATAATTAAAAAGATATTATTTCAAATAATAATGTAAAAAAGTAATGCATTTATTAATCATAAAATTAAATTCATGCTCTGATGATAGTTGTCAACAACTCTTTTCAGTGATTAATTCACTTCAAAGCTTTTCAAGAGCAGAATGATAAAAAATTTAGAAAACTGATATAAGATATTTGCATTCATTGAAACTTTACATACTTAATGCTTTGTTAAGCATATCAACTACATGAATTTATTGATCTTTGAACAGAGAAATACTGCGAAGATTTCAAGATTGCAAAAATCAAACTTGATGAAAGTGAGTAATTCATGATTTTGCTTGTTGATAATCTATTAAATTTCTTCTATGAATGCACTTTAGTAGTGTCACAAACAATTAATGTAAATATTCACTTGAAATTTTGAATATTTAATGCACTTTTCAATCATCTTGAGTTGATTAAAAAGAATATAAGAAGAAGTACTTACTCATTAAGTGCTGTTATAGTAAAGACTTGCAAAAAAGTTTTAATCAAACTTGCAAAGTATTATGTCAAGATTGAAGACAGTGATAAAACAATATATAATTTTGCAAATATTCTGAATTTTACAATGAAGCTAGATCTTTACAAGACTTGAGACAACAAAGACAATGAAGATACAAATCATGATAAAGAGTCTGTTCATTATAAGATCAAGTACAAGACAAAGTTCAAAGAGTATTTTCATCATTACTACAAAGATTCAGCTGTTGATTTGAAAGCAGAAGCATAAAGAGTAAAAAGTGATGCTGATAAAATAATGCATTATAATAATGCATTTAATCATTTACTAATGATCTTGTAGTCTGTTGCAACTGTTAGAAGATCATTGCTTTGACAATCTCAGCATACTCATTCTTTTCAAGATGAAGATGATTGATATTTTTACACTGATGTTATAAATGAGAAATGTTCAACATGATAATTTTAAAAAACAATGCTTTGAATTTTTCTAGATTGACACAAATGATTAAAAATATTCTTTCATGCTTAATATTCTTGATAAATATTGAGTGAACTTTCAGTCTTGCTAGAAAAGTATGTTGATGAAATCAATCATAAATGAGTTCAAAAATGATGAAATAAATAATGTTGATAAAGTATTACAATCAAACTATGAATTTGAATTCAGATGAAACTATTACTGAATTCTGAGATATTTATCACAGAGAGAAGAATGATGATGAAAAGATCAATGAGTTTGCTAATTTATTTTGAGTATCTTTGAAAACTGTTCTGACGCAGATTTATTCATAGATTTGCAATATCATTTCATTTATTAAAAGTCTTGCATTTAAAGTAAGTACTTATTAAAAGTACAATTGAGTCAATGCATAAGAATAATGCACAAGAATAATGTGAATGTGATTTCAAGAATTACACTGTTTATTTAATTGATGAAGATAAACATTTTCTAGTTTATCTTGAAAAACATGATATTAAAATTCATTATAAGATTCTTCATAAATCTCATATTTCTATCTTGAATGATGATGCATTTAACATGAATTATCATCAAGTTGATATCTGCATAAAGCAAAATGTTAATGAAAATTCTACAACAAGAGTGATAATGCAAAAGAATAATGCACTTACTTTTTATAAAGAAAATCATAAAGTCTTCAATAACTTCTTGAAAAGCATTCAAGATAGAACGCTGAATGCAAAAATCATATTGTAACATGTTCACTTAAGCATAATCATGCATAATTTCTTTAATCAGTCTTTTGAAGATCATTTTGAAAATGAAATTTTCTGCAATCTTCTGATATTTTTGAATTTCATGCAGTGCAACAATGTCTGATTTGTAGCGTCTTTTCTGTTGCAAAGCATTAGTATGTCAGTAAATAATGAATTATTCATAATAATAATAATAAATTCATACATTCTTGTGACATTGATTAAGTTGACTCATGAGAGACTTTATACTATTTATATCGAGTGAACAAAACTCTCTGAGATAGAAAATCACTCGTCGTCTATACGACTGCTTCACGCAGTTGAAACTATCATTATGAGACTTTGTATCAAATTAGTTCACGTTGATCATACGTTAGAGAATGAGTGACTTAGTCACTTTAAATTGCTTCAGAAGCTTCATTTTCATCATCATTCTCACAGCAGCTCTGAAACTTTTTGTGATAGCGATGATTTGTTGATAGTTCAAGAAGTCAACGTCTTATAGCATTCTTGATCGCAGATGCAATCAGTTCAAGCAATGCATGAGTACATGTTTCGTTGTCTGATGATTTCAGTCATAGTTGCATTGCATGCTATCTGCATCTGAAACATTTCTGAAGTGCAGATAAGCATTCAAATCTATGCGTTCGATTCTGATGTGAATGACGAGAGTGCTTTCAATCTTCTGAAGATCATTTTGCATCTTTATTGTCTTGTTGAACAGATGCAATCTTTGTGTTGAAGTGATGTGAACATTTGTGATGCATTTTCTATATTTTTTCCATCGTTGCTTTCACTGATTTCTGTGAAACTGCGCTATTGCGATGCTGTCACTAGTTGAAATCATCGCAGCGAGAGCTAATCACTTGCATCTTGACTGTATTTTCGCGTCTTCTTGAATTGAGTTGTTCAGAAGCATCACTTTCTTGATGACAAAAGAGCGAAGAATGATGCGATTGACACTCATCAGATGAACACATATTTATTTGCATGCTTGTCTGATTTTCTGTGTACGATCGTTGACTCAACTGCGTAACGTGATCTTGTCTTGCAGCATGTTCAGATGAACATGCAGCGAACTTATGTACATTTCTGCTTTCAGAGTCTTGATGCTTACTCTTTTGAATGTCTTTGCAACGTGACACAGAGTCTGATTCTGTAGTGTTTCAAGTCTGCATTCTTTGCCTGTCAGCTCTTTCTCTTTTTCTCGCTGATGTCAGACTGATGCTTCAAATACAATTTCTGATCTTACTATCGCTGAGTATATCTGTCTTGCTTTTGTGAAGATTGTCTCTCATGTGAAGACTTCAAGTCAACTAAGTGCTAGCATTCATGTGACGTGATTCGCTTTGATTTGACGAAGATGCGCGTCTCATCGCAATTTCATGTTCAGTTGTACTTTCAGAATTCGCACGTCTGATTTCAACTTGATAACTGAGCTTTCTATTTGTATGCTAGTCATCATGTCAAATCTCTTTGATTTTCTGATGAAGTGTGTAAGTTTGTACTTTTCTGATGCGAATGTTGCATCATGAGTGCAAGCTCATGTTACAAAGCGTGTTGACGTTGAATAGAGTCTAGTCAATAGACTCTAGAGATTTCAATATGTGAACAAGAAACAACGATGTTTTGAATCAAAATATGCTGAAACATTTCATCTATTTGAGCTCTAGCAAATCAACTACTTCGCTTCTTTGTTCATTCTACTATAAATACAGCTCGAAACTGTCTTCTTTCTTCTGTATTCTTAGTTTTCTAGTTAGAGCTATCTTTATTGATCAAACATTCTATTCAGCTACGCACTATCTCGCTGCAGTGTGATTAGATTCTAGGCATGATCTCAACAGCTCATTCTGTGCAGATGTTGTGCACTCTGCTCAGTGTTCTGCAGATTTCTTCAATGAATCTATCATATGCTAGAATGTTAATGTCATTTACGAAGTCAAGCACTTTGATCTTAATTCTCAGTGCTTCGCACTTCTTGATCAGACTTGCGTTGAAGAATAGAAAGAGAATTGATGAAATGAGAGATCTCTGTGATATGTTTGCATTTACCTCGCGCATGTCACTCATTTATTCATCAAACCTCAGCGATGTTTCTTGATTCTCAAGAAAGCTGCATGCTCATTTGACTATGTAGTTTGAAGTTCTTTTCATTTTCAGAGTATGCAGAAGTCTGACGTGCAAGACTTGATCAAACACTTCAACGATGTTTAAATCTATCGAAAATATGTTGTATATGTTGCATGCAACATACATAGAGCATGATTTCTATACTGATTTTCTTCTTAGACTCAAGAGATGAGAGTTTTCTTGCGACAGATTCACAGTTCAAGATGAACGAGATTTCTCACTGCTCAGATTTTGACAGTTTACTTCTTAAGCATGAATTGCAGACGTTTCGTCTGCAATACACATGCATATCAGTGTTGATTTCTTCTCTAATCACATTGATACACACTACTGTTCTCTCAAACTATACAGATGATGTTTTCAACTAGAAATTGATTCTATCATCAAGACATTCAAGAGTCAGAACTCAGTGAAGAAATGAGATTCTTGAGATCAACAGTCATCGTCATTGTATATCACGTCTTGCAGACGCTCGCTTCACTTGTAAAGCGTGCAACTCATCTGTTTCGCGTTATCTGTAGAGATTTTTCTCATGCAGATTGATTATGTCTTGCAGAGATGTTCATATGCTACACTTCTAATCAGACAGCATAGTTTGATCATTCTTTACTAACTCGCTTGTATTTCTCTTCTTTTAACAAAGTCTTCTCGTCAGCGTATTGCTTATGTATAGAATGTTTGTGTCTGAACGTCTGTTAAACAATATTAACGAGACTCTTGAGTTTGCTCATGTTGAACTTAACGAGTCTCATGAGTTGTCTGTGTCGTAGTAACAGACACGCAGTTCTAACAAGATTTATACGTAGTTAGCATGTAGATTTAAAGAATGTTCGTGATTCAAGTTCTTTCTGCTAATCACTCTTAACAGATCAAATGCAAGAGTGTTCTGTCTCAGTTCTTGTTATTGTGATGACGAGATACTGAATTGAATGATTTTCATAAGCGATTTTCCTCGTAATTCTGCGTTCTATTTGACTTTCTCATCTGCATGCAAATTGCTTGTAGCATGCGCATTGAGATTATTGAAGTCTGCATGATCGCGAAAACTCTGCACGCGATCAACGCACAGCGCTTCATCATCACGCAGCGCTTTGATGTCATTCAAACTTTTAATAATCTTTAAACTTTACTGTAGCTAAACAGTAGATTTGTAGTCAGCATTGCATACAGATGAGTTTCATTGCTGATCAATGCATTATTCATGTATATTATCTTTTTAGTAGTAGTAATAAATTTAAAGACTGAAGTTTCTTCAATAACATAATGATCAGTTGAATGTATTGAACTCTTAAATGTTTTACATGCTGATGCATATGTTAAAAATGAACTTGTCAGCAATAATCAAGTTATATTGCATTATCAGTATGCATTATTGATAACATGCTTGCTGCATGTCATTGTTTATCAAGAATGATTGATTTGATTTATATAAACTTGATTTTTGAAAGTATTATCTTTGAAAGTATTATTTATTGAAGTGTTGATTACTAAAATGATTCAAGAAAATATGATAAAAGAAGTGATTGAAAAATCAGAAAAGAAATTGAAGAAAATATTGAATAAGTGTTAAGAAATAAGTGTTAAGAATAATAATTAAATATTTCTTGTTGCACTTAAATTCATCTTACTTGATGAGTTTTTTTCTTACTTTTCAAAATTCTCTATCTGTTCATATTCTATCAAACTACTTAAATTTCATTGATACTGTTGCATTACTTAAATGCATTATCAAGAGAATAATGCTAACTTTAACAGATGCTTTTCACTCTGTTCAATAATTCAAAGATAATTCTTCGTGAAAATTAATTCATCTCACTTAATAAATTATCAGTTTATTTCTTACTTTTCAAAATTCTTTACCTGTTTATATTCTATCAAACTACTCAAATTTCATCAATACTATTTCATTACTCAAATGCATCATCAAGAGAACAATGTTGACTTTAACAGATACTTTTCACTCTGTTTAACAGTTCAGAAATAATTCTTTGTGAAAATTAATTCATCTTATTTAATGTTATATCTCTTACTTTCTCAAATTCTCTACAAGTTCATATTTTATTGAACTACTCAAATTTCATTGATACTGTTGCATTACTCAAATGCATTATCAAAAGAACAATGCTGACTTTAACAGATAATGTTTACTTTATTCATAAACTCAAAGTTTATTGCAAGTTGAAATTGTGATGAAAATTGATTCAATGAAATCAAAAAACACTGTTATGATTTTAGTCTTCGTCTATTTTTCGTCTAGTTTTCGTCTGATTTCATTCTAATTGAATTTAGCGAGAATCTGATTTAAAGATGATGTCATTGAAACTCTGCATCATATGTGTAAAACATCAACTCAATCAAGTTTAACATAAAGTTGAGAAACATACATATAAGAATTGAGTTCTTTTCTGTAGATACTTTTCTTTCTTAGCATTTATTTATTAGTTAAATGACACTTTTATCACTCGCTCTAAAGACTAGATCAATCTCTAACAATAAATAAATGCTAATCAACTACTTTGTTGTTGACGTGTAAATGATATGAAATAATTTACTTTTATTCAGAAAATTCGCAAGAAATTCTTTGAATTACTTTCATTAAAATACATCTGCAAATTTACTTAAATTTATCAAATCAATCACTCAATCTTACTATAATTAAATTTACTCATTTACTCTTATCTTTCTTACAATGACATGCAACTCTGAATTAGTTGAGTCATGAACAGCTTGTCTGCTTAAAAGCATTGCTAGTAAATGAGTTTTTCTTATTTCTGTTGATGCTTCAGCAAAATCTCAGAATGTTGCTACTTCATGAAACATCAACATGAATGAACAACTTCGTCAATGAACTATCAATCAGTCAAATGAGATCATCAAGATGTTGAATGAGCTTAAATCTCAACAAAACATGACTTTGAAACTCAACAAGCAGTAAATCGTTGTTCAAGTCAAACATGATAAAAGATTGAATCAACTAAAGATTAAACAAATGATCATAAACACTTTAGAAGAGATAAATAAACACTATCAAGAAAAGATGTTGAATCTTAAGAATAAACTTAAAGAAGTATTGCATTCAATGAATCAGTCTTAATCTCATCAGTCTACTGAATCTTGAGTTTCTATGAAATCTCTACTTTGTCAATTTATTGAGAATCATATTCAATATAAGTCATTCACTTTATTTAATAATGATCATCACAAGTCTTTCAAGTTTTTGAACTCATCTGTATTCATTGATGAAGATGAATCAACATGAAATAGCTGAAGAATCAAGATAAATGACAAGCTTCAAATAAATGTCAATCACTTTGTCAATGAGATTATCTGCATTGTTTATATGATATCTAGACTAGAAGATGATGCTACTGAACATATCTTCACTTAACATCATCATGATGCTTTGCATTCTTACATCTCGATCTACAAGCTATTTGAGCATCTGAAAGAAATTTATGATGAACTGAATAGAAATCAAAAGTGTTGTCATGAGTACAACACTTTGAGATAAGCAGACAAGTCTTTCAATGTTTTCTACTTCAACTTTATGAAACTATTCAACTATCTTGATTATGATGATTGCATTCTGATGAATGATCTTCAGAATAAAATCAATAATTGCTTGCAGAACATTCTATCAGTCTGTTCAAAGAATTTTACTTCACTCACTTGCTTAAGAATCTTTCTTCAAGATGTGAATAATAAACAGCGAGTCAACTATCAGCTACGCAGTCAGCTTTGCACTGTCATCATCAAAGTCATCATTGTATCTGATAAATGTGTTGCTACTTTATTGTCAGTGATGACTTTGATAATTGATTATGTTAAGTCTATTCTTTCTTCTATCTTTGAGTCAGTCAGATCATTTATCATCTGCTATATTTACAAAATCTCAAATCACTTATTCAAGAACTGTTCTCAGAACAAGATTGATATTTCAACTTCTTGAGCTTTCACTTCTCATTTACATGAAATTGTTATTTCAAAGAATAAAAAGAATGAGAAAATATCTTTCAAGAACAGCGAGACAAAAAACTAAAGACTTTCATCAAAGATGCAATGAAAAATGTGTTAATTTCTTCAATGATGAGCATGTTAAATAACTCTTTTGCTTCTGAATCTTTGACTATTGAATATGTACTTTCTAGCAATGAAATTAGTTACTCATTGAAGTCATTGATTGACATTGAAGCTGCTGACTATTCATTCATTGATGAAGTGATCGCGCAGATTGTTTATGATCAGTTGCAAATTGAGCTTCTGACTTTGATCAAAGCGAAGTTAATTTGAGAATTTGATAATCATTATGCTAAGAAATTCATTACTTATGTTATCTATTTTAATCTGACTGTTTAAAATCATATGATTGACACAGCTTTTATGTTGATTACTTGATTAGATTAACATCAAATGATTCTTGAAAAAACATGAATGAACAAAATCAATTTTCTTCAATTTTTGAATTTCATCTCTAGTTAGAAATCGATTGTTCTACTCACAAGCAACAAGATAATCATGAAGCAGAAGAGCTTGACTTTTACTCAAATATTGAGAAGATCATTCACTTTCGTTATCTTTTAACTCAGTCAGAAATTATTCTCTTTTGATCAGTCAAAAGAAAAGTTCATTAAATTAATTAAACAATCAAAATTGTTCAAAGCAGTTTCGTCTAGCGTCAACTTTAAATCAACGTCAGATTCAATGAACATAGCAATGATAAAGACAGCAACATATAGAATGTTAGTCAAATGATCAAACATCAAGATCTTTGCTGTTATTGTCTTGAAAATTGATTGACTCATAACTACAGTTGAAAACAAGTCTGAAGAAGTGAATCTGCATAAGCTTTTTCACATTGAAACTTTCAAGCAAGTTAAGATCAAGCTTCTCTCTGAATATCACGACTATTTAGATGTCTTTGATCGAGCTATGATTAATCAACTATCATTTCATCATTTCTACAATCATAAAATTGAGTTGATCAATGAAAAAACATTCTCTTGAAGCAGATTATATCAGATGTTCAATCACAAGCTTCAGAAGATAAAGAAGTATCTGATCAATCATTTAAACAAAGAGTTTATTTTCTTCAGCTTTGCATCATACGTCTCGCTCATTTTGTTCACTGAAAAGAAAGACGATAGTCTGCATTTCTGCGTTGATTACAGAAAGCTCAATGCTTTGATCAAACGAGATCACTATTCTTTGTCATTAATAGATGAGATTCTTACTCATATACAAGAAAGCAAATATCTGACTCAATTAAACATCATTGTCACATTCAATAAACTGCAAATGCACTTAAATAACGAAGATCTGACTATTTTTATCATCTTCTTCAACTCATACAAATATCATGTAATGCTCTTTAAATTAATCAACGAATCAACATTCTATCAACATTATATGAACGATGTACTGTTTAAATATCTTCATCAGTTTTGTCAGATTTATCTAGATGACATTATCATTTACAACAAAATCTTGAAGAAACATAAGCAACATGTATGATTGATCTTGAATAGACTACAAGAAGCTGATTTACAGATAAACATTAATAAATGCAAGTTTCATGTTCAGAAAATCATCTTTTTAAAACTTTTGATGTCAATTGAAAGACTTAAAATAAATTCACGAAAGATACAAGCAGTAGTGAATTGATTTACTCTCAATAATCTCACTCAAATTCAGTCATTCATTGATTTCTGCAACTTCTATCAACGCTTTATTAAGAACTTTTTGAAGATTGTTCATTCAATGATTCAACTCACTTAAAAGAAAATTTTATTTGAATGAAACAAAGTCTGTCAAACTGCATTCAATCATATGAAGAGACGTATGATTGAGACTTTTATACTACGTCATTTTGATCAAACTCATAAGACTATTCTTGAAATCAACTCATTCAACTACGTTAATGACGAAGTTCTCTTTCAATATTATGACAAAGAAGTACTACATTTAATTGTCTTTTATAGCAAGAACATATTTTTTGCTGAATGCAACTATGAGATATATGATAAAGAACTTCTGATCATCATTTGAGCATTTGAACACTGATGACTTGAATTGAAACTAACTGACATTTTTATCAAGATGTTCATCAATCATCAAGCGCTCATCTCATTGATGAAAGATAAAGAGCTGAGCAGACATCAAATGCACTGAGTACAGAAGCTCACTGATTTTAACTTCAAGATAATGTATCAATCTGACAAACAGAACATCAAGATTGATGCATTAACTTGTTAAGTTAACATCATGCTCAAAGATTCAGAAGATGAGCACATTCACTATCAATGAATCACTATTCTGACTTCAAATTGAATGAAAATTGCTGATTTAAAGAAGAACATCAGTGAATCAATTTATAAACAGATTCTTAAGACTAATGAAATCGACGAGAATTGTATGCTACTTCGCGAAGCAATAGCAAGAGACGAGACACAATATGAAGATATCAAATTAAAGAATTGTTGAACTCAGAATGAAATCTTGTTTCATGATAGTCAGTTATGAGTTTTGTTCAATGAACTTCTACAAATGAATCTGATTTGTGAAGTACATGATCAGTCATTGATTGATCATTCTGAAATTCTTAGAACAGTGAAAATCATAAAGCGAAATTACTATTGATTTTCTATGTGAAAAACGATAGATCGATATATTCAAAACTGCTACGTATGTCAACGTTTAAAGACATCAAGAGATAAATCAAATGACTTGCTTTAATCTTTATTGATATCTGAACAGCGATGACAAGATATAATCATGAACTTCATTATTAATCTATTTGATTCATATGATTACAACGTTATTCTGACTGTTATCTGCAAATTATTGAAAGAAAGACATTATATCTCTTGCATCACTGATGATGAAGATATCACAGTCAAAAAGACAGCTGAAATGTTGCTTCAATGAATATATTGAACTCACAATTTATCAAGCTTCGTTGTATTTGATCAAGATTCTCAGTTCATCTTCATTCTTTAAAAGTCTCTTTGCAAACGACTGAGCATTTCTCTTTGATTGTTCATCGTTTATCACTCTCAGATCAATGATCAAAGCGAATAAGTCAATCAGAATGTTGAGCAATATCTTCATTCTTTCTGTTCATATATGCAGAATGACTGATTTAAGTGACTATTCATGATTGAGTTTGTTGATAATAACATCTTGTTCTCAGTTATCTTCTTGACTTTCTTCTTCATGAACAAGAGCTTTCATTCTTATATAAGCTTCGATTCTGACATCATCAAGTATGAAAGCATTCGTGAATGTCTGCAGATTGCTCAAGTCAAAGATATATTCAATCACATGAATAAGACATTGATCTTTGCTCGCGAAGCTCTGATCAAAACATGAAAACAAATGATGAATCAAGCTAATAAGCATAGAAAGAAGATTAATTACAAGATTAAATCAAAGATGTTTCTGAATGAATGAAACATCATTACAGCGAGACTCTTCAAAAAATTGAATGACAAGATGCTTAATTCTTTTCAAATCATTGACTTCATTGACTCATTCTATAAATTGAAACTATTTGAGACTATGCATATACATGATGTATTTCATTCAGAACTTCTTCATTCTGTTGTTAATGATTCTCTGTCTGATCAGAAGAATGAATCTTCGAAATCAATAGTGATAAACGATGAAAACAAATGAAAAATCAACGATATATTAAACTTTTAATGATATCAAAGATAACTTTAATATCAAGTCAAATGAAAGAGTTATGACAATAATCTCAACTAATATAACGCTGACGACGACAAGTTTATGAACACTCAAGAGATGATTGACGACTTTTATATTAAATATTCAAGAAAAGCGCACTAAGAAATAACATTCATGCAAACATGAATAGTCAAAGAAGAAAAGTAATGTTACGATTCTAGTCTTTGTCTATTCTTCATCTAGTCTTCACCTGATTTCATTCTAATTGAGTTTAGTGAAAATCTGATCTAAAGATGATATCATTGAGACTCTGCATTATATGTGTAAGATGTCAATTCAATCAAGTCTAGCATAAAGTTGAGAAACATACATATAAGAATTGAGTTCTTTTCTGTAGATACTTTTCTTTCTTAGCATTTATTTATTAGTTAAATGACATCTTTATGACTCGCTCTAGATTGATTTCTAATAAACATTACAAGTGACAGAACAATGATTGTATAATTATATTCAAATGACTATACAAACTAAGACAGTTCAATGTTTGAAAAGAAGTGAATGAGATCAACAAAGCAGTGATGAAAGACAATGTAAAAGATGAGATAAAACAAGAGCGAAAGAACAAAGATATTCATGATAATGCATCTCAGTAATGCAATACTAAATAAAGCGTTGATCTGTTTATAGTTGAATGCTTTGAATCGAAAATCAGATGCAAGACAGATGTTGAGATTGTCATTGAAATGACAAAGCTTTTCAATATAATTGCTGTGACACAAGATGTGAATATTACTGCAACACAAGATGCAAATAGTACTGCAGAGAAAATTGCTTCAAAAGCAATGAAGATATGCATTATTTATATGCATTATTTCTCAGTTGTAGAAACTAATATCAATTTTAAAAGACAACAGATGAGCTGAACATAAGCGAAGAAATATTAAAATTTATGATCTTTATAGTTCATTTAATTCAACAAAGAATTCTTCATCATGATGATCTGAAGAAGTTAAAGCAGACTGATGATACTAATTTTATGACAGCTTTTCAGAATTTTGCAACAGAATTCGTCACTTTTTCAACTGTCAAAGAACGAGAAATTCAGAATTCAATACATGCAATAAATTCTAATTCAAATAATCTCATCATAATAGAAAATGATGACGCAGAAATGTGCTATGAAGTAAAGAAGAATGAGAAGAAACTACAACATGATGAATATGAAATAATCAGTAGTAAGAAGAAAGAGAATAATAAAAGTAAAAAGAAAATAATAAAGCTGTTTGACTAGCGAACAGCGCTTACCTTACTTTCTAAGTTCTAATCATAGCTCATAATTTTATAAATTCATAGTGCATTATCTTTTTGCATTATCATGAAGAGTGTTTAATAGAAAGTCATGATGAGAATCATGAAGTCTTCATGATGAAGACTGTTTAATCAAACTATTTACATTTATTTAATATCTTGTCAGATTAAGTTGAATTATTAAGTTGAATTATTGAGTCAAGCTTCTCAACTCAACTCAACTTCTTGAGTTCAACTTCTCAACTTAACTCAACACTTTTTTTAAAAAATTTCAACTCAACTTGATACTTTTTGAGTTAAGTACTTGACTTGAACTCAAGTATTCAACTTAACGTGATCAGTTTATTCAAAACATTGAATAATGACTAGTAATTTCTTATCATAGATGTGATAATTGCATTCAGCGAAAATCTTGCTTTTGCTGTAGAATGCTACTGAGTGAAGAACATTCTCATCATCATACTGTGATAGTATTTTATCTTTGACGTAGTCAGATGCATTGATTTTCAGAATAGTCTGTCGTTTTGAATCAAAATGTCATAAAACTGAGATTGAGCTGACTTGTTTCTTTAAATCATTAAAAGCTTGAACATAGACTTCATTTCAAACAAACAACATGTCTTTTCTAGTCAGTTAAGTGAATAATTTAACTAGCTTCAAGAAGTCTTTAATGAAACAATGATAAAAGTTAATGAATTTTATGAAGCTTTGAATCTCTTTTAGATTGATCAACGTAGCTCAGTTGACTATGACTTTCACTTTGATAAAATTCATACGAAGATCTTGTTTTGAAACTATGACTTTTAAGAAGACAGTTTTTTCTACATTGAATTTGCACTTTTGAATATTTACTTGTAGATCAGCTTCTTGTAAATGATTTAATATCATTTTAACATGTTGTTAATGTTCTTATTGAGTTTTGCTGTAGATCAGAATGTCATCTAGATAGACTTGACAAAAGTCATTTAGAAAGTTTTAAAGAATGTCATTCATATATTGCTGAAACGAGACAGAATCATTAATAAGTTCAAAAAATGACATCTTTGATTTGTACATTTTTAAAACGATGATAAAGATAGTGTAGTTTTCACTATCAAAATGCATTTGCAGTTTGTTGAAAGTTGAAATAATATTTAATTAAGTCAGATGCTTGCAATCAACTGTTTTGTTAATTATCTCATTTATGAGTGATAAAGAATAGCAATTTCTTTTAATAATAGCATTAAGCTTTTGATAGTTAACGCAAAATCATAAATCTTCATTTGCTTTTAGAATGAACAAAACGAAAGAAGAATATGAAGCTTTGCTAAAGATTATAAATTCTTTGAAAAGATTCTCGTTCAAATATTCTTTTACTTTCTGAAGCTTGTAGAGAAACATTCAATATGCTTGATAGCAAGATGATGTTACGTCACTAGTAAGCTTTATCTTATGATTATACAAATGATGAAATGATAGCTTGTCTGCTTGAGCTCGATCAAAGATGTCTAGAAAATTCTGATATTTCAATGATAGCTTGACTTTAATATTTTCTAGATTCTGAGTTATTTCATTGACTGAAAAGACGTTTATAACATTTAGTTTACATTGAGTATTGTAAATGATTTCTCTATCAATGTTTTTGATGAACATAGCAAAAATCTTTGTCTGATTCTTCTTTTTTCATTTTATGAGTATTTAAAAAAAGATAATGTCTATGTTTTGAATCAAGAATGACTTTTTCTGAATGAATGAAACTGAGTGCTTAAGCATCTTAAAGATCTTGTTGTGAGTTGCTGAAAAGATCAAAGTTGATCGCGATCAACTTAAGTGCTTCATATTGAGCGAGATTGAAAAAATCAAAATCAAAATATTTAATTGATCAGAAAATATGATAGTATCATGTTTCATGTTCAATAATATTTCATTTTTGTTCATTTAGAATTTGCTTAATATGACTTCATGATGCTTAATATTAACTATCAGCATTGACACAGTTAATTTCTTATGACTTTCAATCATAAGATTGAGTAGAATCTTATGAGTAATAGTCTTTCTAGCTAGTTTCTCATTATAATCTCATATTAACTTCTCTTTTGCTAGTAATATAGATTGTATTTCAAGTTTTTGATATATTTTATTGACTAACTTGTCATGTATCAGCATGTAGATGACGAAATCACTATTTATCAAAGAACAAAGGTTGAAAGAATTGCTCTGAAAGATAAAAGAAGCATTAATCAGAAATGACTTCTCAAAATAATTTTCTTTCAATAGAACTTTGATTTGACTGCATAAAAATATGATTTCTACTTCTTTAATGATTCTGAAAGAAATAACTAGTTTTTTGAATCAGAATCAAACTCATCATCTTTTAATGCATTAACTCTTGAAGTTCAATCAGAACATTCTTTAGAAGTATGATTTGATTTGTGATAAATGAAACAAATTTTAACGTTAGTCAAAATCGCGTTGCGCGATTTTGAATGATCAACAAGAGTAATGACTTCGATCTTTTTATAAAGATTCAATGAATCTCATTTCTCAGCAAAGATGACTTGCTTTCAAATCTTGTTCAGAAATTTCTTTTTCTTGATGTCACTTATGACTTGATGCTCATTGTTCAAATGAATCAAATAACTACGAATTTTATTAAAAGATTCTGACTGAATCAACTGACTACTTTAAGTTGCATGAAGATGATAAACTATCTTGTCTTGTAAATTGATGATTAACTGTTTATCATGATATTTCAAATAAGAGAACAGACGCTGAAACATTGAATAGAATTTATTAAATTTGCTTTTTTCTTGAGTGAGACTAGCATATTTTCTTCGAAAGTTTGTCTCTTTATCGAAATCATCATAGAGCTGAGCAAGTTCATTTAACAAATCATTGATTATGACATAAAAGTTTAATGAATCTTGTTGATATCAAGCTAAAGTAGCTTTGACTGCATCTTCTTTAATTCTGAAGTGAACGTAGATCAAAATAATTCTATTGATATCAAAATGATTGACGTTAATTTCTAGCTTGTCATGAATCTTTTCTTGTCAATCATCTCAGATAGATTCTTTTTCATCAGTAAACAAAGATGAATTTAAAAGCTTTTGAAATCACTTGAAGAAATTGAACAAAATAGAAGAAAAAGAAGTGATCTCTTTAAAAGATTGCAGTTGATGTTATAATTCAGTCACTTGATTTCAAAATGTCTGATTTAATTGATTCAAGTATTTTTTGACTCTCTTCATTTTCTTGAAATAAATTTTTCATATTTATTCACTTAATATCTTGTCAAATAACTCACAAGCTTTCATGTTTAAATCTTGTTGAGTTTAAAGACTGTTCAAATCTTCTAGAAAAACTTCTGAGTTTTGTTTGACTTAATGTTGTAACTGCTTTACATTTTTTATATTTCATGAAGTTTTTTTTATATTTCTTTTTTTTTCTTCATTAAGTACATGCAGTCTATGACTATGACATTGTCTAGACGTTGTATATATGCTAAGTTACATGTATTCTGGTCAAAGTCGCTGCTTTATATCTTCTCATTGATCAATCACATCAATAGTTTGCACATACAAGCGCTCTTTCTCAATTCTCGTCATTGTACTTTCGTTTTTCTTTATTTCTTCGCATTCTTGATGTTCTACTCTTTCGTTTCTAATAGTCATTTTCTCGTCGTAATTTAAGTATTTTTCAAATACTCTAGTATTGCGATTCTTTCAATTTTGATGATGAACAGTGTCAATATAGTGTCTGTGTTTTTGAGCTGAGCTTTTTCCTTAAGCTTTATCTGCTCTGCTCTATAATGTCTGCAGTTCAGCAGTAAATGCTTCGACGTTTGTCTTGCATTGCATATTTCATAGCATTTGTTCGAATTATTCTCTGATAATCAATGCAAATAGCTCTTGAAATAGTCATGTCTCATTTTCAGCTGAATAAAGATTGAAAACATTAGTCTATTGATTTTTCTCATCTCTTTTAGTGATTTATGACTTAAATTCACATTCAATATGTGCTTTTGATACTGATTTTTCTTCTTGATGCTGCTTTTTCAGACATTTAATCATTGTAATTTCGTCTTTTTGCAAATTTGCTTTTTGATGAAGCTTATGATGATTGCTTTCATGTTGTCAATAACTGATAATTCTTGAGCAACACTTTTGATCAATTGATCTGCTTTTTCATTCTTAATAATGCTCTTGCAACTCAATATTCACTGTATGTGAATTTGACACTGATTTTGACGTAAATTGATCAAGTTTTGTTGTATGTCATTGAATAACTTTGCATTGACGTTGCTCTTTACATTTAGTCTTTGCAAAGTCATTTGACTGTTCATGTACACTCAAATTTCGCTGTTTTTGAGTGCTTTTTCGCTGCATATTGCAATTGCATCGCTAATAGCTTGCAGTTTCGCTTTCGTTGTGATTATTTTGTCATAAACACTTGTTGCTTTGCTGTATCTGATGAGTTCATGCGTGAATATCACTGCTGTTTCAGTTTCTGTTTCAATCTCTGCTATCTTTTTCCGAATTTGCGATGCATCAATATACATCACTATGTTTTTCGCCTTTTTGATAATTCTTTCTACTTCTCTGTAGTGCAAATTGATTGTTTCGCGAATTTCGCTTTTTGCAAATTTGATTTGAATTCTTGCTAAATGCTCAATTTCTTGACCTCACGATTTCTTGAAGTGAGAAATTTCAATTTCTTTTATTGAATTCAATGTTTTTTGCACTTTGTTCAATATTCAATATATCTGCATGAGTCTGTCTTTGCACTTCTTGACTTTTCAAGATAATTTCTTCTTCATCTTGTTTTAGTTCAGATATTTCGATGCGTTCAAATCTAGATTCAATTCAATAAAGTATTGAGATGAATACAAAATAAATGTTCTTTTTCTGATAAAGTGTTTTTTCAATAACTCAACTATTTGAATTGCATAGTTCTTGCACTTTTGATCTAATTGCATCTTCACTGACGAGATTTCAACTTCTATTTGCATAGCATCTATCGATAATGTTTGAAACACACTCAGAATTTTTCGTAATGCAGCGTTTTGCAGTTTGCGAAATTTGACTAAGTAGCTTTTTTGATTATTTCACCATATTTCGACGTCATAATCGCTAATAGACGTGACGCATGTCAGATATAACTGCTTTTCTGATTTAACATTTAGTTTTCACTTGCTATTCATTAATCTAAATAATGAGTGTAGCGTTCTTGTGACTATCATGATTTTCGTTTGCACATGAACTTTGAAGTTGAGCTTTCGATTCAGTCAAACTTCTAGTCATTGTATGCATGTCTTTGATTTTATGATCGTGTTATTGAGTAGAATAATCATTTGATTGAATGTCATCTTGTGTCTTTCAAAGTGTTAGAGATCAGCATAGAGCGAGTCATATGAGTGTAATGTAACGAGTATATAAATGCTAAGAAAGAAAAGTATCTAGAAGAAAAGAGTCGATTATTTATATGACTCAGAGAAACATAAGCTAACTCTGAATAGAGTTGACTTCGAAACAATTCAATAGTCTAGTGACGAGCAATCGATGATAGTCATAAACATAATCATCAGCATAGTCATCAACATAGCTATCAATATAGATGCGTAGCTAGAATCGTAACAGTATTCTCTCTCTTCAATGATTCATGTTTGCATAAATGTATTTTCTTAGCCTTGTGTAGAATCGAAATGTCTATTGTAGCAGACTCACTATGTAGAAAAGAATTGACTTGCTCAGCGAAGAGATTGACTATTGACTGATGTCATTGAAGCAGACTCACTAGAAGAGAATCAACTAGCTCAGCGAAGAGATCAACTATTGATTGATGTCATTGAAGCAGACTCACTGATTAACTTGCTTATTTAAGAGATCAACTTTGAACTCGTCATTGTAACAGACTCACTAGTTGCATGTGAACTGATAGACGAATCAATTCACTGATAGATAAAGCAATGTAAATAAATAAATCATTGCATTGACGAAAGATGTCATTGTAGCAGACTCACTAGTTGCATATGAATGAGTAGATGAATCGATTCACTGATGAGTAGAATGATGAGAAGATAAATCATTGCATTGACAGTGTCATTGAAGCAGACTCACTAGTTGCATATGAATGAGTAGATGAATCGATTCACTGATGAGTAGAATGATGAGAAGATAAATCATTGCATTGACAGTGTCATTGAAGCAGACTCACTGATTGACTTGCTCATTGAAGAGATTGACTTTGAGCTCGTCATTATAGCAGACTCACTAGTTGCATGTGAACGTATGATCAGATTCACTGATGAATAAAGCGATGAGAGCGAGTAGATCATTGCATTGAGAATAGATGTCATTAAAGCAGACTCACTAGTTGCACATGAACTGATAGACGAATCGATTCACTGATAGATAGAGTGATGAGAAGATCATTGCATTGACGATGTCATTGAAGCAAACTCACTGAGAGTTTGCTTCTCAAGATAGAGACTTCACGCAGTTCTATGACTGATCTCGTTTGATTGTTCAACAAATTCAAAGAATTTCTTGCAAATCTGAATGAATGATTAATTCGCTGATCTTTGATCTAGTTGAATGATTTCAATCATTTGTTTATACTCGCTGATCAGCGTATGAGTTCGAATCTTTTGTTTATTCTCGCTGAGTCAGCTCATGAGAAAGAAGAGTGAGTGTCTGCACAATCACGAGTTGACTAGATCAAAGTCAATAGTCGTGTGAATCAAGCAGAGCAAGTCAATGCAGATTATTTCACTTCGTCTGTAATGAAGAAGCATTTATATAATGTTAGAAATCAGCATAGAGCGAGTCATATGAGTGTAATGTAACAAGTATATAAATGCTAAGAAAGAAAAGTATCTAGAAGAAAAGAGTCAACTATCTATATGATTCAGAAGAACATAAGCTAACTCTGAATAGAGTTGACTTCGAAACAATTCAATAGTCTAGTGACGAGCGATCGATAATAGTCATGAACATAGTCATCAACATAGTTATCAACATAGCTATCAACATAGATGCGTAGCTAGAATCGTAACACAAAGTGTATTAGCTCAGATTTTGAGTCATTGAATTGCACTACGTTGTTCTCAGCTCATGTGAAAGCGATTTTTGCTACGTTTTCCAGTATTTTCACATTCTTGTCAATATTTCTTCCCTCAATGTATAGCATCACGTCATCAATATAGCTGAGTGACTGTAAATTTTTGAACTTTGCGCGAATCTTTGAAAACAAATATCGAATATAAATTAGAAATAAAATGAGCGAGATAAATGAATCTTGTGATATTTCTGTGATTATTTTCTTTAATTTCTAACGTTCATCGTCAAATGCTAAGTCAATAATTCGATTTTGTAAGAAACATTTTACTCAATTGATTAAATTGACTGATATTTTCAATTTAATCAATATTTTGATCAGCTGTTTCAATGTAACATGGTCAAAGACTTTTTTGACATCTAGAAGTAAATAAATAAACATGTTTTCTCAACTTTTTGTCATTTGCACATCATGTACTAGATTTAGTACTGCATTTATAGTTAATCTTTGTTTTCTGTCTTTCATTTGATCAAAATTCAGCAACTTATCATTAATTTCAGCTGTGTAAGACAGTTGCACTACTATTATTTTTTCTGCTACTTTGTTTAAATGATTTAGCAGCATAATAATTCTGTATGTCTTTGAAATTGAATAATTTGATTTGTCTGATTTTTTCAGAATAATTTTCGTGTCTTTGCATCATATCTTCGAAGAATAGTCGTTTTCAATCAAATCTGAGTACACTAAATTGAAGATTTTCAATATAGTTTTGTACGCTCACTGTATGATTGCAAATGACATATCATCTGATTCAAGTGCTTTTCTGAATGCTGAGAAGTTAATAACGTGCTTGATTTTCCCTTTGATAACTCTTGATCACTGTATACTTTCATTTGATAGTAATTCTTTATTGATTTGAATTTTCAATGATGATAAGTACATTGCTTTCAGAAATGTCTTGCACTTTTCATTAAATTCAATCTTCAATTCTTTTTGCAAGTTTTGTATTAAAAGTAGCTTCTCAATTAAATGTGATTTAGTGAACTTGTAAATCTGAAACACTTTTTTCTTTTCAATGTTGTTTAAAAAATTGATTCAGAATTGGTTTTTGATCAGCTTTATTGCATCATGATACGAATTTTGCATTTGCACTATCTTTGCTTATGCATCATCATTTCTGCATCTTTTTCAGATTCGCTTTTTTGATGACAACGTCTTTTGCATTTCAATGAGTTCATTGTTTCATCAGAGTTTTGATTTTGCACATATTCGCTGTTTAAATACGAATAATTTCACTGTATTTTTGATGCATTCAATCAAATAAATGACTTTTGCTTCTAAACTCATGATTCTTTGCATCTTGACTATCATTTTGTCTTTCGTCTTTTGCAAATGTTCATTAAAGTCTTTTCAGTTGACTTTTTGCAGATTGTATGACGCGTTCAGCGAATTTTCGATCAACTTTACTTTTTTCGTAACTATTGTAAATAAAATTACTTCATGATTGAATTCTGTGTTTGCATTCTCATTTATATGTCAATTCTTGATGTGATTGCACATATTCTTTGATGCAAATGCTAAATCAAGTATTGAGCTTGACTGACTTGAATAGCTGTGATATGTGTTTATATCAGAAGTGTTAATCAGATTGCACTTATATAAATTTACTCACTTTATTAATGCTTTCATTCTAATAGAGTTTGAAATTTTTGCGTTTCATCAGCTATGATGTGCATTAAAGTCTTCGATGATAATAACTTTTTGCTCAGAATTTAGCATAACTTTTGCTAATTCTCGCTCAATCATGTATAATTGCTCATCATTTGCATTTTGTGACTTTTCATTGTAAATATTGAACAATAAAATTTCTCTCTGAATTTTATTGTTCACTATTGATATCGCTTGCATATCTTCACTATTGACTATGTCTGATCTTGATGTGCATGTAAATTTCTTTGCGTTTTTCGCAA
>JAABUL010003262.1_pt1 | contig 24571 bp, 19 predicted proteins | sample 5559151 | NCBI WGS metagenome assembly JAABUL01 (sample SAMN10711876, study PRJNA513368) | rock metagenome | isolation source: Antarctica rocks | place: Antarctica: Victoria Land, Pudding Butte sud | reverse complement strand
AGTACCTGCTGATCAATCTGACTGTCCCCTGCGAGATTCTGGGCTCGTTTTGTAGTTGCAAGCATATTCCTTGCGATCATAATAAGGTCGTTCAGACGTTCCAAGTCCTTCATCAGGGTGTTGTGATTCGAAGCCATTAGTGTAGACGATGAGCCGTTAGGATTCGGAACTAAGGGATCCTCAGATGCAAATGACAGGGCCTCCAGGACGGGGACAGCGGTCTCGAAGACAGCATTGAATTCTTTCCATATCTCAGCGTCGGCACCGAGGAATTGTCTATGTATCTGTCAGTCTTGACGCACAAATCGTCCATGCACCTCAACCATGAAACAAAAGCAAATGACATGGGGTCACCAATGCTGACGGAAGAGATCGAACATGAAATCTAGATTGATGCAGTCCAGAGAAATACATTGACAGATGATCGTACATCGATCTATCCAAACAGCAATGAGAGACGTAGAGCAACACCAGGTGCTCCAACTGAAATATCATTTGAGATCGTCAGTCTAGTACACAGCTGATGTTGGGACATCCACTCTTAGTTGACTCTAAGACCAACCTCAGCAATACCCATATGAAATATAAAGAATTACCATGGTCTTAAATCTAAAATTAAACATGAATGTATAATTGAAGGAGAAGATATTGGATATAGAAAAAACACCCAAATCCATGTGACAATCGACAATGGACAGCTTAGTCGGTGAACTGGGAGATGACTGACCGTACTCCTGCATCTCGTTGGCTCCGGCCGAGAATCTTCTTTGTGGTGTCCATGACTTTCTCGAAGGTCCGCTCTGGAAGCGACTGACGGTTTTCGAATAGAGCCTGAGTGGACATCAAGCAAACCTTCAAGCCCACCTGCTCCGCCTCCTGCTTCGGTTTTGTCGTTGGTTCTGAAGCCATCTCCGCCTCTTGACGCTTAGCGTCACGGAATTCTTTAGATGAAGTCTTTACGAGGCTAATGATTATGGGAAACCATATTGCCTTGGTGCACAAATGTTCTCCAGGCAGTGGGTAGTGGAGTACTTGATCCGGGTCCCTTCGAAAGAGCTGTAAAAGTGAACCGCCAGCGTAGCGTTGAAAGAAAAAGTATTCCTTGTGGACCGTCTTGACGCTACGCAGCGCTGTGAATGAGTCCTGGAAGATCTCCGGGTGTTCCTCGTCGGTAGGCTTATTGTGAGGATAGTATAGCTCGTAGAGTTCGTCTAAGATTACTTGGTAGTAAAGCCCGGCTTCCCGTTTGCAGATTGTAGCGTTTGTAGCTAGATACACAAGCCATGGGTTGTTTCGCTTAGCTGCCTCTTCTTCTGTCATGGGATCCTGGTAGCGGAAGCCAAGTATGCCCGAAGGCCGACCTAGCCAATCGGTGAGAGGAGGTGCCGAGGTTCCCGTGCCAACCCCTCCAAGTGATCCAACTGCTCCAATTGAAGGCATGCTTCGACTGGTATGAGCCGACGATGCAAATACGTGTGAGTAGGATGTTCATTGTTGATCTCATGGATTTGCTGTGAAGCAGGCGACTGTAGAGAGCCGCGCGGCTACGGCCATACATTTCTCCAAGCGCTTTTAACACTTATATCTGCTGCTCTTCTGTCAAGATGGTTCACGGCCCAGTCTTTTTGCTCTCCTGGGCTCTTCAATGGTCTTCATAAATTAAGGCGTTCCCAAATGTATTAGAATTCGAGTTTGTTACTCCATTCTGTGGCTTCTCCTCTCATCTACATGAACGGCTACTCTTGGGTTTGGCGAAGTCGCCATGGCCAAAGAGCAATAGAAGACCTACTGCTCAGGTCGAAAACTTCTCGGAGGGCCGGTACCCCCTTCTGAATGGTTCAATGTATCTCAGAATTCTACTTGCCAAAAAAGCTTGTGGTAGATTTCTACATTCTTTTACTTCCTTTCCTCCTTCATACGGACCTTATATCATATCGAGATATTGATCTCCATTACCAGCGACATATTCTAGTCCAAACTTACATTGACTAAGCAGAAGTCGGCCTCCAGATGCGGTACGGTCGAATACAGTTGCACGATTACTATAGGATTAGACACATAACAGAATATCAACTTTTTTTTTTCATCCCCAATGTTTGAGGCATGAGAAATCAGGGGAATACAGAGTCAGGGTGTACTGAATGGGATGGAAGAGGGCTATCAAGCTTTGCAGCAGTAGATGTTGGGGGAGTTTCGGTGCATTCAAGATCCCCATCACTTTGGCGGGGGGCTAGAGTTGTTAAGAGAGATGCTGGTCTGTTGGCTCATGGAGCTGCCAAGTCAATCTATGGCTTTGCTTACTCGTATCTGAATTTCGAAGGAGCGGTCCATGACGCCATAGTCCAATGAGCAGGATTGAAGATGTGCCAAGGTTCGTGCCTTCCATATCTAGGAGTTTTAGTAGGATAAGGTTCCTTCCTATTTGATTGCTCAAGGACATTCCGTATACTCTCGACCTTTTATCTCGCCTTTCAGTTACTTCTAACAAGAACCACCAAAAAAACTTCCAAAACAAACCCTCCCCTATAATGCAACCTACATCCTCACACTACGGCACTTTAAACATGAATATCAACGATCAACTTCGCACCCCCACGCTGCCTTTTACCAAAACCAACAAAACCACAGCTACCCGCACAAACACTGGCTTTCCATTTGCACGGCGTTTCTCAGACAATGTCCGGAATCACTTTGTTGCCGTGTGTGGCGAATTCATTGGCACAGTGCTCTTCTTATTCTTCGCTCTTTCAGGCACACAGGTGGCTAACAATATTCCTTCGACGACTGTTGCTGGTACGACACAGCCTGCGAAGGTGGTGGGGAGCAATCCTTCGCAGCTACAGTACATTGCTCTCAGCTTTGGGTTCAGTCTGCTGGTGAATGCTTGGGTGTTCTTCCGTATATCTGGTGGCCTATTTAACCCTAGTGTGAGTGATTCCCGACCGATATGACCTTCTCCACATTGCCAGCCTTGAATCTCCCGTATTCTCTATATTAGAGCTTCCAATCGCCCACCTTGCCCAAGACTCACGGCACGTCTAATATGCCTTATAGGTAACGATCGGGCTCCTCCTTGTTGGTGCCCTCGATTTCGTCCGCGCTGCCCTACTGATTCCCACGCAAATCCTCGCCAGTATCGTCGCCGCAGCCCTTGTCTCGTGCATCTTCCCAGGCCCTCTAACCGTCTCTACCACCCTCGGCGGTGGCACCTCCGTAGTACAGGGTCTCTTTATTGAAATGTTTCTGACCTTCCAACTCGTCTTTACTATCTTTATGCTTGCAGCCGAGAAGCACAAAAGCACGTTCCTCGCTCCTGTCGGGATCGGGATTTCTCTATTTGTTGCTGAACTTACTGGTGTGGCCTCTACGCTCCAACCATAATGAAACATCAAACCAAGCAGCAAGCACTGACACCGAGGAACAGGCGTCTACTTCACCGGCGGCTCCCTCAACCCCGCCCGCTCCTTTGGTCCTGCCGTTGTAATCGGCAGCTTCGAGCACTACCACTGGATCTACTGGGCCGGCCCGCTTTTGGGCGCTCTGCTGGCGGCTGCGTTTTACAAGTTTATCAAGGTGCTGGAGTATGAGACTGCGAATCCGGGGCAGGATGCGAATAGAGAATTTGATCCTACGATTGGGAGCTCGACCGGGACGGCTGCGCTAGATGATAAGGGAAAGGGGAGAGTTTGAGTGCAGTCTGTGGTGAGCATGAGGATTGGTGGGTGAGTTTGGGTTAGGTATGGGTAGAGCTGAGGTTTGCTTGCATTAGGTTTAACAATTTTGGGGGAACCTGTTGAGATGGCTTTCTACGCTAGTGGAACTGGAAGGTTGCAGCAGTTGTAAGGCGGACGATCTTCTCTGTTCATTCGAAATCCACGAACCCCTCTATATGTTAGCAGTACGCTGTGGAATAAGATAATTATTGATCGATTGATATTGCGTGACAAGGAACTCCTGTGGTAAGGGCGTATTTTGAATTGACCGATAGAGAGACAAACACAGTACGAGTAGGATTTTCTTGAACAATCTAAGGACGCTATGCTAGCGGATGATAGATGCCCTCTAGGTTTATTTACTAAGATGTACGTCAGTTGCTCAAGAGACAAGCACCATTGGATAGGAATTGAGAAGGCCTCCAACCTGTCCGCCAACTCCTAAACCCACCCGACCCTCCTCCCAACCCAACTCACTCCTCCAAGCGCTGCACTAATCCCCGTAAAAACAATCAGCGGCCCATACCCCGTTCCATACCCGAGCTTCGCATCCCCCACCCACGCAGCATCCCTCAACAACCCCTCGCTCAGCGCTCCAGTAATCACACTTCCAACTCCTCTGCCCGCGCTCAACAGCCCAAAAACCATACCCGCCTCCGCCCCACTCTCCTGCTTCTGTATTTCCTTGATGACTCCCGTCCATGTGGATGTGAAGCCGCCGGCGAAGAGACCGTAGATGAGGGCGAAGATGCACAAGAGGGGCAGGGAGGCCGCGAGGCCCCAGAAGAGGAAGATGGAGGCTGTAGCGCCGAGGGTCGAGATGAGGATGACGGTTGTGACGTGGAGCTTGTCGATCAGGCTGCCGAGGATCACCTGGCCGAAGACGGAGGTGGTGTTGTAGAGCGCGATGGTTAGGGTGCCGGCGACGGAGGAGAGACCTAGCGTGCGGGCGTAGGTGGGGAGGTAGATGTTTGGGATGAAGAAGCCAAGGCTTTCGAGGATGTTGCCGGTTTGCAGGATCCAGAATGTGGAGGTGCGGAGGAAGGCGAAGTCGAAGCGGCGGCGGCGGGAGGATAACGAGAGGGGGGTGCGGGGTTTGACGTAGTAGAGTAAGGGGGCGGAGAGGATGGCGAGGACGAGGGCCCAGACGCGGAGCACTACAAGATTTCGGAGTTAGCGTTGCTCGGCTAGGATAAATCCACGAGGTATGAAATGTCTCTGCAGAGTATACACTCCGGATACATGTCTCAAAACTCATGATTGTATTTAGGTTACGAGAGATAGACTCCGAAAACATGCTTACTAGTAGCCGAGCCGTATTTGCCAAGGCCCCAATTCATGAGAAAGGGAATGCTAATACCGCCAACACCGGTTCCGGCCCACATGACCCCGTAGGCGAAGCCTTTTCGCTGGATAAACCATTCGTCAAGGAAAAGAATAGCTGGGGTATAGAGCATGGTTCCGCCGATGGCATAGAGAACACCTTGTGTCAGGATCAAGTGCCAGACGCGTTGAGAGAAGGAAGAGATGATGAGCGCTAAGACAATGATCCCAAGTCCCACACCTGAGCAGTATGTTCTGGACTTTGGCCATTGTTGCAATGCGGCAAACGTGAAGGGTGCACCTAAGTACATGATACCCTAGAGGATGCTTGAGTATTAAACTGCTCAAGCACTTGTGAGGTACGTACCGTTGCTGTGCTACCAATGATTGCAATACCAGATGGTTCTTCAGAAAAGGGCGGATGGGTACTGTAAAAGTTCTGGAAGATACCGAAACTGAACGGGAACCCTGTAGATAAGATCAGACAGTCAGAACGCTATAGCACTGATTGTCAAAATAGTGAGATCTTTTTCAGATTATGATTAGGTCATGATATAAAACCGGGCTTGGGCAAAGTATTAGAAGACGAACCCTTCATTAGCTAAGTCGAAGACATCCAAGGACTCAGATCGCAGAGAGCTTACGACTCTTCTCCAAAACAGAAAAACTCATAGGGTTGGATCGTAGACCAAAGCAACAGAAACATTACTGCAAATTCGCTACTTACCCCAAACGAGTGCCTCAATAGCGAAGGCTCCGGCGAGAAATAACCATGCGTCCTTCCCACCATCCGCACGGGGTAGAGAGAATCCTATGTGTTGATTGTCCTGATCTCCAGGCGAAGCCGCTCTTTCAAGGCGACTTTGGCTATACTCGTCATACCCAAGGCGTGCCAGAGCAATGCCGTTACCAGTGCCAGTATCCATTGAAAGTAGTCAGTAAACACCTCACAGTTCTGAGCCGTTGGCAATGTATAAAACTTCTTTCTGCAACTGTGATGAGCATTGCAAGAGAATCTCTTACAATAGTCAGAAGTTGTTTAGCAATAACGGCTGTGAATAAGTAACCCGCCAAGATAGTGCGATTTGATCCCGACGGGCCGATTTCGTCCCCACGTAGCAATATTTTGCCAGGGCAAGGTGGCGGGCAACTGGACTCCTCTGCTGAAAGAAAGTCTCGCGACAGTTTCATCAGTTCCTAGAAATGTCACTGTTCTGCGTGTTCCGGAAGTACAGTAAGACTCTTCTATAACGATATTCCACATAACGACATCCTCTTTGTATCGATATCCTTTCTGAGACCAACAAGGGTTGTTTTGTAAGTATGCGCGCCTCTGATATAAGGATGTTCTCTTGGTAGCGATGTGGTTGGGTGCAATTGGGCATCGTTATAGCCAGGTCTTACTGTAGCTGCGTTCTCCTTCATGGCGACTAACCTACCGCCAACACATCTCCTAGGTTGTCCCAGAAACCCAGATCATAAAGATTGTCGACCTGGTTGAGACTGCTCAACCGCTGCCAGCGTGGCTGCCGCTGAGAGGAGCTGGTTCCACTGATCTCCATGCTGCCACCGTCACGATGGTTGTTAAGTTCGGGAGGCTGTCCATCTTCGCGCTTCATGAGACTTTGATTGCTGGTGATAGGCCAAGCAACCGAAGGCTCACTCTCACAATCTGGTCGAGCTCTACCAGCACCACCTGTGCTTCCCTCAAGCCTGAACACGAGACCATCTTCAATGTCATCCTTCCAGTCGGACCACTTTGAGCTTTCATTGGTCGTCATACCAGCCCAGATAAGATATATGTGATACAAGAACATACCCCAGGCCAGTGGCGCGGTCATGAAAGCCAGCATGCCAACGCCCCCAATGCGAACATCCTGAGTGACAGCCCAGCCCCAGGAACGGAAATACAGCGACCAGCTCCGGCCTGCACTCCAGTGCGTCCTAGAGTCAATACCACTAGGCCTGCGCAAGCTCTCGCTCTGTAGCGTTTCATTTAGTAGGATGTAGGTCAAGTAAACACCATAAGTGAGTAAGCTTGCAAGGCTAAGTAGCAAGCGAACAAAGTAGACATAATTATCCTTCCCCAGGCAATTCATAACCCAAACGCAATGATGGTCGTGTTTCGAGACACAGAGGTTGCAAATACTGCAATGCTTGCTTCTAGCAGGTTTGAGAAAGTGACAAGTCCGGCAAACCTGCCCAGGTTGATATAGTATATGGTCGTATGGGTAGTATCGCATGTTCTGCCAGTGATTTTCAGGAGTAATGACTGATGAGGTAGAGGTCACGCAACGGAATGTGAAATAGTAAGGAGCGATACTCAAGCATAAAGCAAAGGCCTTATTAACGACATTTAAGCGTGGGAATGCCGCAGGTATGAAAAGCACTTGGGACCCCAGAACGATTGCGAGGTAAAAGATCTACTGAACGTCAGACATACCATACGCTTTTTTGATTGCTATAAACCCTACCAAGACCAGAGGATGGTTTTCGTCCATGAGATAATGACCCGAACGTGAGAGGAAAGGGCCAAATCGTCCACCCGTGAAGTGAGAATCAAGTACTCGAAGATACCCAGGAAATTTGGTCCATATCAGGCGATGCAATACTCCAATGGGGCCTCTCCTTCCTGAAGTCAACGGAAGATTGCTGGGAATATAAAGGCTTACATACCGAAAGGCGGGAAGACGGCCAAATAAAGCAACAAATGTAACGCATGAAACCAACAAGACTGCTATCGCGAGCTTCCTAATAGCACCCATAGTAGATAGTGTGCAGTGAAGTTTTGACAACAGATAGATCAATATAGTGAAGCAGACAATTGTACGTCTACAGTCGATCGTATAAGTGAATTGCGTAGAAAAACAGATTTCATAATGAATCTAGTACAGGAGGAAGAAGTCCCAAAAAGCACAAGAAACTAGCCAGTCCTAAGTTGGAAGCTGTAGGTAGTTATGGATCATTGGTAGATACCCTTCATGCTGTTGACGACGAAGTGGAACGCCTCGGTGACGCGCTCGTGGTGAACTTCGCGTCCCCCCTCGATCCTCCGGAATCCCAACGTTTGCAACTAAGACCATCCGCAAGGATTCTTACACAACCTCAGGTGCGGGCCTCTGTTGAACTTGCAATGGCAGAGGTTGTCTATACCGGAATCTCTGGCCATACTAATCTCCAAGGCACACTCTTCCAAGGTAAAAAATTCTGGCTTTCTCAAAAGGTGCCCCAACGTTCAAGATTTATAGCAGACGTCAAGGTATAACAGCGCAAGGCAGAAGGCAGCTATCAGAGTGTACTGATCGTAGTATAGGCTAATGGAGGCGAAGTGCTTCCTGTGGAGAAGCATGCCGACATCAAGATAGTGGACCACGCAAGGAAAGACGCATTGCCTGGAACGTGTGTAACTCCTGTGTCTTTGTGCTTGTTGATCATTCGACGTAGTCCTGATCTTGTTGTGTGTAGCTACTCATATACGTACATTGAGAGATCTATACGGAATGGTGTCCTCGAAGATCTCGAAGACCATGCTGTAGGACCTCCAGCTGGTACGGTCAGGAGCGTTGGCTCTGTCATACATCCGGCGAAGACCACTCGCACAAAATTCACCCCAGAAGATGACCGGATACTTTGGCTTTGGGTTGAGCAAACACCACAACAAGGTGGGGGGACAGATGGGAATATAATATACAAGCAGCTTGAGGCGAAGGTAATGCGAGCCCTTTATAGTGTCGCTTCCAGCATTGATCAACTATTTTTATGTAGAACCCCCGACACACATGGCAGTCATGGAGAGATCGCTGGGTCAAACACCTCAAGGGTATGCCCCGTCCGGCCTTCGTCCCGACCAACGCCCCACCCACGCCGCCTCTCGATCCACCCCAAACGGAAGAGTCAAACAATTCACAGGTGAAGCGTTTAGAGAAACAGGCGGGCAAGCCGTTCTCGGCGGAAGATGTGAAAACCTTGCTATCTCTGGGGGAAGATATTCTGAACATACACCCAGACAACACTGTCGAAGCCTGGGAGAAGTGGGCATATGAGCACGATGTGAGCGCTGAATGTCTTTCCATCGTATCTGGGATTGCAACTGACGGGCGTCGATTCTAGTCCGTAGGTCATAGTGCGCAAGAATGGCAGGACTATTGGACTAACAGCGTTCGGCCCATATACATGAAAAGGAAGGCAAGACAATCCGAGGAGAATGCGATTTCAAAGACCGCTTCCTCGAAAGATGAAGTGAAATCAGTTCTACAGAGGCCAAAACCTCTCACTAAGACTGCTTCGAAAGTGAAGCCTGTCGAACGAATAATTCCCTATCAGCCTGAATCTTCCAGCAATCATGCTACCGATACTTCACTTCATGGGCGGGTAATTCCCCATCTTCCAACCGAAGAGCCCAAACGGAAACCCGCCTTTTTCGACGACGAAGAAATACCAAGTAGTTCACCACCAGAGATGCCCTCATCGAGCAAACGTCAACGCCGGTCAACTATGCAAGAGCGGCCAATCGAAATAGCATCAACGCCTGAAGGGAGTCCTGCACCCTATGCAGCTCGATCAAAAAGCGAGAAAGAGCACGACGGTCGCTTGAATCTCGACGATATCACTACACCTGAAGGGTTCTTCGACGACGTAGAAGACTTTGAGGACATAGACACCCACTTCGGAGGCCCACCCTCTCAATCTCTCTCCTCCCCCGAACACACAGCCTTCGCCACCCGAACCCAAGCCGTCTTCGTCGACCCCACGCAATACATCGACTTCAACGTCCCGCCCCCCGAAGACGGCTGGTCCGATGACGATCCCGTCTCGTATCAGGAATCCCCAACCTCCTCACTGCCAACAGCAACAGACAACAGCCCTGAAGCTACCCACCCCGACACCCAAGCCCTCCTAACCAGCAAAACCCAACTCCCCGACTTCTCCGTCCCCGAACCCTCCGGCGGCTGGGACCTCTCCCCCGCCTCATCCTCTCCCCCCAAACTCCCCCCCGCCTCCCCTACCCAATCCCAAATCACTGCCGACCTCGATGCCTGGATCGATGCCCGCATCGCCGCCGGCCACACGCCCTCCAACGTCGAACTCGCGCTCAGAAGCACATCCGTGGACGCCGAGCTAGCCGCCGTCGTGCTGGAGCATTTGGGGAAGGGGGAGGGCTTGCCGAAAGAGACGAGGGGCGTGTGGACAGAGGAGGACGATGCGGATTTGGAGGCGACGGATGCGAGGAGGTTGGGGAGGGTGGAGCGGAAGCACGGGGGGGATGCGGTGGGGCTGCGGTGGGAGTTTCTGGGGGTTTATAAGTGGGGGGAGGGAGAGGAATGAGTGGGGGATTCGAGTGTGATGGAGATGGACGGTATGAGCTCGTCCGTGATGGGATTGCGGTTTTGTGCAACACAACTACCTTGGCCGTTGACGCTGGTAATCCCAATCCTCCCATCTTCCATCTTCCATCTTCCATTCCGTAAATATCCTAGTCTGCTTTCGTACAACCCAGATACCTCAGCCAGCCAACCGGTCCTCCCCTCCCCCTTCTCCTTCTCCTCGCCGCACCTCCCTCCACCTTTCCCACCCCTCCCTTCGATCTGCCTCTTCAGCTTTTGCCCGGCCCGACCCTCGTCCCGCCGCTGCGCTTGTATTTGCGTGGATCTGGTGGTGGGTGGGTGGGGGTTCGTTAGCGGATTTGTGCAATTGGGGGGGGGTGAGATGGGAGAGGAGAGGAGATGGAAAGGGGGGGGGGGGGATGAGATGAGGGATTATTGCGAAGTGGGGTTTTTTGCGGGTAGGTTTGGAGGGATCTTTTAAAAAGGACAGAGAGCGCGGTAGGGCAGAATAAGGCGGGGCGGGGCGGGGCGGGCCCCTAGAAGAGATGGCAGCAACAAGAACAACAACAAAAGCCCCCCCGAAAAGAAAAGAAAAGAAAAGGAAAAATACACACCTTTCCGACTCATCCTCCCCTTCTCCCTTGTTCCCCTGCCCCCCTCCCAGAACCCCGTCCCCCGCTTCCCCACCAACACGCCCTTGCACACCGCACAATCCTCTGGCCGATAGTTCTGCTCGCGCCCGCAAAACCCGCAGATCATCCGGTTGGCGTGCTCGTTCGGGTGGCCCGTGGCGGCGTCGTGGCACTTGTCGCAGGGGAACACTTTGGAGCAGCACGAGAAGCGGAACCAGCGGTAGGATTTGCGGTAGTGGGCGCAGCGGCCGCGGAGGGGGAGTTCGTGGCCGGCGGAGATGCCGAGGGATTCTCTGGGTGCGTGTTTGCGTGGGGGCGGACGGTTTTTGGGGGTGGACGTGTGGGTGAGGAGGAATTTTGTGGCGGGGATGTGGAAGGTTAGTTTTTGGTGGCAGGTGCGGCAGGTGGTGGTTTGGGAGTCGCCGCGCACGGAGACGATGCCGGGGGGTGGGAAGGCGGAGGAGCAGGCGGAGCAGGTGGGGGTGAAGGTGCTGGGGAGCATGTCGAGGGGGTTGCAGCCGTCGAGGTCGAGGTAGCCGGCGCGGGAGGAGTGGGCGTGCATGAGGTCGCGGCGGAAGGATATAGTGAGGGTGTTGGCGCATTTTTTGCAGGATTCGGTGTGGGGGATGGAGGCGTGGCGGAGGTTGGAGATGTCGGTGGGTTCTTTGCAGCGGTCACATTTTATGGTGAGGGAGAGGGAGGTGAGCTCGAGGAGTTCGATGCCGTGGAGTTCGAGGGAAGGGAAGGAGAGGAGGATGCCGCGTTCTGGGCCTGTATTTGACGAGTCTGGATTGGGGTGTGTTTCGTTGTTTTGATCCAGCTCGTCTGCAGAACCTTCGTCCCTGGAATCGTAGGAATCTGAATAGTCGCTGTCTGTGTCTTCTTCGCCTTCGCCACCAACGGCCCATTCTGGAGGCCTGGGTATCACCTTGATGTGGCTCCGGTAATCTTCATTGTCTAGAGCTGCGCCGGTTGTGCTGTCGTCAATCAAGTCTCCAATGCTCAATGACTCAACAGACGGAGCACTGGGTGCACATTTCTCTTCACCCGATGCCTCCGCCAAAGGTTCTGTGGCCAATATGTGCATGTGCTGCGCCAGGTAATTAATGTGTCCCATTAAACTCATCTCTGGATTATCTTTGACCTTTCGTTCAAACCCCTTTTCAGTATTGACGGCCGCTTCTCTGCCCACTCCCAAAATCTCAATTCTACAATGCTGCAATGGATAGAGGAGAGGAACAAAAAGCTTAACGGTCTTAACAGCTTGTAAAGGAACAGGAAGATCTGCATGTTTTCTTGGAGTGATGGGAACATTATAAGCTATTCCATCAGAAAGCTTGGAAAACAAGGGAAGTCGCCCGAGACGAGCCTCAAGCTGGCGGGTCTCAGCATCCCTTCTCTCTTGAGCTACACGCCGCTGTTCTTGTGTATAAATGAGTGGAGGCTTTGAGACATCTTGGATTTTGGGTTTCATAGCATTGATGTTAGCTTGCGTAGGTTGTACCACCTGGGCTTGCCGTACGCTGCTGCCAACGACAGCGTTAGGAATGATCTTTACGGTTTCAGCTTTTTGCTCTGTAAGTAGACTTTCGAGCTGCTTGTCCAATGTATTCATCAACTCCAACAACGTAGCCTGCGGTGACCCCTCAGCCAAGGCTGTGAAGCCACGCTCGACGTTGATCTGGTAACCCCGTCCCATCTCTTGATTACGTACGTCAAGAGAAGGTCTTCCGTTTCTGGGATAGGACATGGGCACGTGAAGTACACACTCGAGTCCTGCCATTTCAAATGGAAAGTCGGGGTCCGACGGGACCGTTTGGAAGACAAAGGCAGTACCTCCATCTTCGAGTCTCTCGGTTGGGGAGAACCTTCGTCTCAGCTGTTGGATCTGGAACTCCCTCGGGTCCTCACGGTGAGCATGGGAGACGGGTTTTTTGACTACGCGACTACTATCCACAGGAGGCGGCAAGAAACGACGGCCTTCCTGTAGCGTCGATGAACCCACGGCAGGGATCTCCTCCGGCAACCCTTTCGATTCCTTTGCTCCGTGCTTTGACGCTGATGGCTGGCTCACCTGCTGAGGACGTCCCTCTCCTTTCGGCCCATTGCCGGCACCCGTCAGCCTCGTTGGGTCATGAATATATTGACAAGCCGTGCCAGCGCGACAGCCTACGTTTTGGAAGAAGTCATCAGGTGTGTCCAAAGAAGAGGAGAATTATGCTTAAGCGTCGGGGGAACAGAAAGGGGAAAGATCATGAGATGGTCAGGGTTCAAATCGAATCACATGCGACCCTCTTCGAGCGAGAAAAGCAAGTACACAGCAAGCAGAGCCGAAAGGAGATGAAAGTCGTTTACCAGTCCTAGTAGCAAAGTACCGGCAGTAGCTTGAAGACTTCTTCTTTCGTGGCGCCGTCGGATCTGACAGATGTGGCACAGATGGTTCACGGGCTTAAGGCACAGTTGTCAGTGTGACCTCTTGCAAACGTAAAAAGGCCAGCGCATCAATCTCCTCACCGCCGAGACTTTCTCGAGGGATCTCCATCATTTGCTGAGCGACACTGACGCTCTCATCCCATTCAGTCAAGCTCGGTTGTCGGTTTCTTGTGTGCCCCTCGGTCAATCAGGTCTGGTGAGTATCAGATGATCGGTATGTGTAGGTAGCTACCTTAGTTACTCGGCGAAATTGAGGCGGAAGATCTCTACATAAACCGTGGATTGGATGGTTGGAGTCATAAAGACTGCTTGGAGTACTCTACCGCCAATTGCGTGCTGTACAAGCCGGTCAAACGTAGAAACCTAGAAACTCGTGATGTCGCATGATCAATCCTGTCGATGATGATGATGACGATGAGGGGCAAAGTCGTTCTCGGCCCCTCACTATGTTTTCAACCACCGTAACGTGACGATGGGCGGAGAACATCCATCCTCACCGTTCTCACGTCACAAGCAATCCATCATGTCCGTACCACAATGCTGCATTGTGCTCATGCCATCGCTGCTTTTCCCCCTAGACACTATGTGCTGACAAGGCCCACCATGCCTCTTCCATGAAACCACGCTGTCGCCTGCGACCTCATCACAACCTGACATCTCAACCGGGCAAGCGCTCCATCACGCAGAACTATCCGATCCTTCCTCAGAAAACGACTTGCGCTGATCAAAGTAGCATCTACCAAACCCTACGCATATTAAACCCCTAAACAAGTCCCCGAAACCCTAAACAACACCCCCTCCTTCTTTCAACACCCCCACTCAGCCCCACCCAGCACAGCAACACTGGATACATTGTGATACTCGACTCCTCCCTATTCTACTAGCCTTACAAGGACTCCCAGCGTCCGTTGGGAAACACAAAGAAAACCCCCCAGCCCATATGCCCCCCCCCCAAAATAGACTATGCCAGTCCCACCGAAAACACCCGCAAACGTGCGTTACACGATGGAGTGTGTGGTGTTGGCCGTAAAACCCCTGGCCTATGTACATATGCGACTGTGACTCTGGGCCTGAATATGCACGAGATGGGGGGATCTTGCCCGCTTGAGGCAGGAAGAAGCGGTGAGCAGGTAAGGGAGGTGCTTGGGATATGGTACCTTCGTACTATGGAGTAGAATACACGTCAATATCGTGTCATGCGAACGGTTGGTTTTTGTTGTTTTTGTTGTTTTTGTTTTTTGGGGGGGGGGATATGGGGAAATCCGTTGGGGATGATGTCTCGTGTTCACGTTCTTGGGGCCCATGGACTGAGGCTGATAGTCTGCAGACTGCGCGCATTTCACATAATTTCACATGGGAAAAGCGTTGAGCGGTGGTCACGTTCTTGATGTACGTAAGGTATAGGGGGAAGAGTCAGGGTTTGCCCTAGGGGATTTTTAATCTGTAGGTGCGATGAGATTTATCGTTGCAACTGATTAAGCGAAGATCAAGCACATATCCATGGCTGGTGCAGTGGTGCTATGTGAGTCAGATATTAAGATGCAGAGGACCTCGTACTTTCATGCAGCACATCAGGATGTTGAAGATGTCGATAGCAAACTGCAACTACCGTACAAGAGCATGCTTCTAGTTCTAAATCTTCGAACTCTCTATCGTCGTCCATCAGGCTTTGTCGTTGCCAAGCCGCCTTGCCCTCCAAGGCCAACCCCAACGGCCCTCTTTAATGTACAGCGTGCCTTCAGCATAGGATGGCAAGGTATTATCGCAGCTGCGGTAGCTTCCCCCAAGCCCCATGAATGCTCCGATATACATGTGAAATGTCCACCCGCCGTGTGACTTGGAAGGTTGAAACCCGCAAACGGCATTGCCAAGTGCTGAGCACAAAGCTGTAGTGGTATCATGTGAAAAAGCAAATCCGAACCCCGATTTTTGTGCCTCCGAAAGATGAATGCGCCAGTGATAGCCCGCTATAGAATGCGAACGCCATCGCCCCGCTATGTGTGTATGCAGCCCCAGAACGCTAATAGCAATGAGCAATGATGTAAGATAAATGGTAGTAAGAACGTTTTGGACGACCCGATTACCACCCAGTTTGGTGGTATTCTCCAAGTCCGTGATCGAAATAATGGTTCCATGAATTAGTTTTTGATCCGTCTTGTGAGATCTGGCTAGGCTTTTGCCCCGGGTACTCTTGGAGATTGGCAACATCGTGGGCCGTGTGTCGTCGCTTGAGGACAGCATTCGCAGTTGTGCTCTTCTGCTGCCGTTCCCAGAGCAAATGCTTCCGTAGAGATTGTGTGAGCTCCGTCGCCAACATGTTGCGGCGTGTTGTCCGGGGCGAGAGGGCCGGTGGGTGTGTGTTGGATGTGGTCACGATAATTGGTTTCGATCGCGTCATGTTTGGAGGAAGCATTGCGAGACCAGAATCCTCCTCTTCCTCCTCCTCCTCTTCTGCTGACGTCCCCGCAGAAGGGCCAATAGGTGGAGATGTTCTTGAGCGTTGTAGATCCGATGTAGATTTTGACGCCAGGTTCGCAAACGCAGCGGCTCGGTCGGGTTGATGCATGAGTGTTGTGAGCAGTGATCGCCTTGATGTAATATTCGGTCTCGAATCGACCCTTTGGAAAAGCTGCTTGTCATTCGTAAGGGGCTCAGCACTGTCCGATACAGAGTCTTCCCAGTCCGACCCATCCTCGTCGTCTTCTTCCTCATCTTCCTCAATGGCGCTTTCAGGCGCATCCCCTTCATCATCCGACTCAAAAACCTCCTCATCTTCATGTGACTTGTGGTGGTTGATTGTGCGTGATTCGACTTCGTCTTTGAACGAGGTTTGCTTTTTACTCCTGAGAGGAAGCTTCAAGCCCGCAGTTAACGAGCTGTGCCTTGTCGGTTGGCACGACATCTGCTCGTCAAACGAGCTGTCGTCATCACCGGATGAGCCACCCAGAACGAACATGCCGCCTATCTTTGATCCCTCAGCCTTCGAGTGATTAATGGATTTGGTAGGGATAGGTGCAGGTGCAAGACGTGAGTTTGATCGATAGGATGATGAAACCTGGTTCGGGGAGAAGCCGCGCACCACACTGTGAGAAGTGAGGATCTCTGCGCTCGTGTCGGAGCCAACAGTCTGCCTGGAGCTGTGTTCGCTACCTGGACTGCTGAGTGGAGCAGTGGATGAGGAAGACTCGGAATAGCGTAGAGGCGCGTGCTTTGAAGGTGATGCTGGTCGAGGGGTGATATCGGTAGAAGGCATGACGGTGGGTACGGCATCGGCAATAGACGGAGACAATGGCTCCACCTTCTGCTGCTTTTGGATCAAGAGTACCATCTTTTCCAGACGGAACGAACTGATATGCTTCTCTCGTCCTCTGCTCACCGCTTTCACGGACCCTGCGCTGTGCAATGGGAGCGATCTAAAGGTGACAGGCGCCGTGCGCGAGGACGGTTCGAACTGGTCCACCTCATCCGATGAGGCGGAATCCACGCTCACTGACAGCTCTGGTATGTCCGCAGTACGTGGTCTTGAGCTGGAAAGATTGATTTCCGGTGTGGTGGTAGAACGTGGTTGCGGTTCGCAGCAGAACGTTTCCCGATTCCATATCCTCCAGCTCAGGTTCTCCAGCCGCCGGCCGTCCTCCATCGATTCTGCGCATTTTGAGAAGACTGCGGAAAACCCGTCAGTAATTGGGGCGAGAGGATGGTGGCGATTGAAAGATTCTTACCACTCCACATATTATGCAGGTTCTCCACATTTTTCGGGTCGACGTCGTGCATTTTGGCCACATCCACCTTTAGCATCGGCGTCGCCATTCTCAAAGGCATGACGCCTTGAGGGTCCAAGTCAAGCCAAAAACAAAGTGAGACCCGGCAGAGAATTAATTTAGGTGGTGGTTTTCTTTTGCGGAGAGAGGGCCGGGTTGCGTCAGAGCCCGCACTCGCCGAGGTATCTTGGCCTCGTCAAAGGTTTGAGTATTTGATTAGGGTGAAGGCTTCGCAATTGCCAGACGACAATGATGCGATGTTAAATTATAGGTTGGTGGAAGGTGAGGGTGAGAAGGTGGGAGGAATGGGGGGAGCGGAGGAATTGTATGCAACGAGGGCGAGTGGGTGTGAGCAGGTGGTTTTGTCTGGGAGCGTGTAGGTACTACTCAGTACCATGCTCTGCAAGCACGCCGTACTTTCTGCCGCAGTACCTTAAGGCCGAATTGGTCCAAGGTCAGACGGCGAATACGAATTATTAATATTCGATTCTCTTCTCTCGGCAATAATAACGATAATAATAAGATAATAATAATAATAGTAATAATAATAAATACCTGGGTAGTTGTTATATGATAACAACAAAGAAATGGTAAAAAGTTTTAATACGTCGACAGAAAGTCTGATTTCGGTTCTAGATGGACGGTACACAATGACAACGATATAAGCCCTTTCTCTGCATTCAGAGGAGGGGACCTAGACACTTCATAAAGGATCCCTTCGATTACTCTGCACTACCCTCTCCTTAGTCACTTGCAACGTTCGTTCCATTCACTGCCCACTACTGGCCCACTGGGTGACTATTAAAGCCGTGATACTGGTGATGTTGCTACATCCTGACGGTCTGAGACCACTGGTCTGGCACGTTGTCTGCGCTACCGGGGAAGTGGAACTTGTGGAGAAAGCTGTCTGAGCGGCGGCAAGCTTTGATTTCACGGTAGGAGATGAATGAGACTGAAGACAAGATGCGATAGGGCACATTTCCTTCATGGCTAGGCCATACTAGCTAACGGAAGGAAAGCCGGTTCCTCTGGCCGCTGGGGGCAGACGAGATCCAACAGGGGTAACCTCGGCGCAAACAGAGAGGGGGGGGAGGAGGAGAGGAGATGATGGATCATGGAAGGGACGGGAGAAGAAGGACAGTGATGTGGTCATCTTCCACCATTCCACTACTACGACAGGCTAGGTACTACTAGGCAAAGTCAGTAACAACCAGAGACACCATGGTTCAGGGAGATTATCAAATCACAGCAGTAGTATTGTTATTGTTATTATTGTTCCATTCCTTGATCCGCCTGGAAAACATCAAAGGTACGGAGTACATCATATTCTTCGAATATGCGGTCTAGATACTTTATGGGATAAGCAGATGAATGCAAGGATGCCTACCGCCTCCCAAACCTTCGGATTCTGGAGCGCTTCCCCAGCATGTGCGTCCGTAGCATTAAAGCGATAGACCCCCCACTCCTACGACCCTTGGACTCCTCCAGTTATTCTTATTGCTCGTCTGCGGGTCCCGGAAATCTGGGATAGGTCACACACCCACATCCAAAGCAGCGTATTACCTTGATACGCCTCCAAAGCGCCACCAACGAGATCCCATTCCCACTGTGGCACCGATTGCTTACCTACAAGTATGTATTTAGTACTTGGCACTACGACCTCTAGCCTCCTCGCCAGGAGACCATCCCATGCAGCCAGACAAATCACATGTTGCGCGCTGGTACGAGCGCCTGTCAGGCTGTCACTAAGGTACCTACCTACTCACCTACTGTACTGCCGGTACTGGATCTTGCAACCCCTTCACACTTGAATGTTGTCCTTGTTGGGTAATCATTACTAAGCCATCTGTCCTTCAGTCTGGAGGGTTAAAGGTAGAGGTCGATGTTTGCTTTACGCGCTGCCAATCAAAAGTATTGTGTGGTGGTTCTCTGCATGTGTTCCTGCTTTCCATGGACCGGTTTGCTGCATTGATTCTGTATGAAGAAGTGCAAAAGTAAGATCTGGATCGTGTATTCCGTACAACGCGATCCAATACAGCTTGAATGCGTCGATCAAAAGACTTCTCAGAGGGCCGAATGCAGGTCGTATGTGGACCGGGGCATTGACTCGCCGTGACTGTTCGCGGTGCCTTGTCAACTACGGAAACAGTCAGGTTCTTGCCAGCATGTACTAATTAATCATCGCAAATTGATCATCGTAAGATGTTTGCCTTGGACTTTGGAAAGGTGATTCGAGGCGCTGGTACTGATAGGTCGTTCCTCAACAATGGGAAGTTGCACTACAATTTCTCATAGGTACACGGTTGTCGTGCGAAGCCAACTTGATCACCGTGACCTTGACTGTACCTGGAGGAGTAATAAATTCGGGACTTAAGATGGCAGCAGTCTTCCCAGGTGACCACTTGTCGCTTGCGTTGGTTGGATGACGTTGACGTACAGCGCATGTTGTGGCGCCAATATTAACATGGTCGCAGCGTACGAGCGGTCGCATAAAGTGACAGCTCATGTGACGGTCTCGAAAGGTAGCGATTGACCGGATTCCACATAGATATGTCGCCCCCCACCGGAGTAGTGATAATAGCAATACTGTGATACAGCGGTTGTACAAATCAAGTCGTAGTTCGCCCGTTACAAAGAGAGTCAGCTGTGCAGAATCCTAAGGGTTCTTGGATGCGTTGTCATCCCACGGGATCCGATACCTCACGAGCAGGCATATCGTCTCCAGTGGAACCTACCGATCTATTGGAAAGTCGAATCGAGGATGAAGGAATCCTGAAATCGACAGCAGTGAGTGGCGCCTAAGGAGGAATCCGGGGGGCAGTGTGGGTCACCGTCGCTTTTGATCTGGGGAAGAAAGCAAGGGATTTTCATTGCATGATCGTCCAAAGGGCATTATGCACAGTATATCGTGACACCTGGATATACTAATGTAGGTATGATCTGTTGCTTTGATGCTGACGACGACGACGACGACGACGAGAAGAAGCGGTGAAGTTACTCTTGCCCACCACTCAAAGAGCTTGAATCATTTGGTTCCATTATCTAATCATCGACTAAGGGAGAGTACTACAGCAGGCTTTCCCTATCACCGAAGACTGGTACGGAAATACTCGTTCGCTTGTCTTCCGGTGCTGTAGAATACCCTGGATCCCTTTTCCCACAACACCTTTAGGGGACAGTTTAATTACCATCTCGTCGCGTGGCCGACGATCGGTTGAATCCAGGGCAATGGAATCAGCCGGACCCCGGATGATTTCATCCGGGCCTCCACCAACGTCCAACCGGTCGAAAGGGGCAGTAGTAGCGTAAGGGTAGCAACTAGCAAGTCCCGTGAAGATCTGAACTCAGGTCCTCCAGCAACGGTAGAATACCCCAGTTTCAGAGTGAGCAGGCAGTTCACGGGGCTCCACGTGTGTATCAGTTAGTGCCGGTTTCAACAACAAAACAACAACAACAACAATAATGCTCCGTAAGCGGCACCCTACTCGAAGGATTGCGGGACAGCATGAAGAAATCAGTGCTGGAACGTTTTTCAGTTGTGCCGTGTTCGATGGTTGTCGAGGGGGAAATGACCTCATTGCTACTTGTCATTGTCATTGTCACAACTTCCACCCATCACCATCACCATCACTATCAGGCTTGTTGATATTCCTTACAAGGCAGATTTCTTATCACAATGAAGGCAACAAACAATACTCCCCCACACCGTCACGCGTCCATCGTCTCCCCTCCAATGGTAAATCCCCCATGTGTGGGGGTTGCCAAGAGGTGACAGTTCTGCATCGACGGAGGTATTACTCCGTACGTCGTACTATGTACTCGTGCGTAACCCCCATCCTTCATCCTGGTCGGTCGGCATCCTACTAGCCCCGGAAGGCAAGACCAACTTCCCCGGCCGACGCAGACCCCAGTTTGCAAAGCGAATGCCGACCCCGATCCCATCCCTCGAGAGATCCACAACTCCCTACATGAATTAATCAGCGATGTGATTAACGATAAAGCGATCTTCGGCGCCAAGTTCCCGATTTCGCAGGACAGCCACATTTTCTCGGGATCGGAAGCGCCACTAGCAATTAAATGATTGTTCCCACGTTCTCTCTCACCGCCAGACGGGACTCGCGTAGACCCACGTTGTCGTCGACCCGATTGGGCTCCATCGCCCGTGGAGAAATACTGTTGACTGAGGTAAGATGTTTGGGATTGTTGTCCGTCTGTCGTCTCAGTCTGTTGTGAATAGAAACCCGTCGTTTGGGAGCCTCTTCATCTCGTCTCCACGTGATTGCCCTTTCTCGATGATTCGCGTTCTCGATGCGGATTGTCTACTTATCTTGGCGTAAAAGTCGGAGAGAAAAGGTTAAATGTGTCCCAGAATCGTTTCTTGGAATCTCGTTTTGGACGGCGCCAGTTGTGTGGATCAGGAAAGGTAAAATTAGGTAAGTATTCCGTAAGGTAGGTAAGGTGTAAAGTGGGAGGTTGCAGCTGGCGCCGAGCCAGGCCTATCGCGCTTAGTAGGTATTTGGTACTTGGTACTTAGAGTACTTTATCTTATGTACTTCCACTTCTGAGTCGTTGCCATGCCTGTCCCTGCTGCATGGCCATTTATGCACCCACGCGTGGACAGTCGTCCCAACTCCCAAGATCTTGGATTCTGCAGCAGGCCGTTACATGCATAAGGTAGATATTCTGGATGCCATTTCAGGTGTCGGTCCTACCTTTGCGATCAAGACTCTGATGTGGGATACAGAAAAGGTCTCCGTCCCGATTCCGTTCCGGGAAACGCATGGTATTTGGTTCTTCTCACATCCTTCAGTCTCTTTCGCTCACTCTTTGCATGTTTGTGATGCTGGCTTTCCCAGTTCGGGTTGACACGCGGTCAATGGAAATGCTAAGAGCCGAGAGAGAGTAACACTCTTTGCCAGTCTATCCGCTAGTTTCTCGTATATTTTTGAAAGAAGTAGCAAGGCATGCAACCCTATAGTATATCCCGGTAGTCTACCCTTTGGCTGTGGTGCTATATGATATGAAATGACTTGTTTTTGGACTGCAAACACTGTTTGAAGTCGTCCGCGCCCCTTCATGATTTGCTCAATCGGACACATCGGACACTGTTCTCAAGCCCCTTGCAATCGAATCCCGCAGTCCGGAGAATCAGATCCCGTATGGATCCTTCGGACGGGGTCAACTGGACTGGTGCTTCCGATCTTTCATGAGTGTATCGTTTCTGTAATTCCTCTTTGACCACCTCGTTTGCGAGTGGTAACGTGTATCAGTATGAATGGCGCAGGAAGCCATGGTGACCCAACTAACCCGGGGTTTCTTACAGAGATTCCCTTTACCACATTCCGAGAGAGACAAAAGAACTCAAGCGTTTGACGCGGTCATGCCGATTTTCTATTCATATGAAATCTTTAAGCTGCCAGGCTGTCCATGAAATTCTAGTGCAAGACATTCTGCTTCGCTTCATTATGCTTTCATGATTCCACTCTTTCGAGTTTTAGATGCGGATACATACACTTTTTCGTTTGAGGTTCTATCGTAGTTGCGATGCATCACAGTCTACGAGTGCTTTACGTTTAAGATGGTGGGCTTCCCATCTTTTGTATCTCGGATCGTAATTGTCTACGATCATCATTTGGCAAGACCGTAAATATGGAGTTTACGGACAATTTAGATGAGCCCTTGGACGACATAATGCAGGGTAACGATCCGCTAGGTTCTAGCTTTTCTGCGAATATTATACTGAATCAAATGGCGCACTAGATACCAATGGAGCTATCATCGAAGATGAGCTTAACACAACTGCATCTTTGGAAGGTCTTCAAACCGATGAGCAGCGACGTGTCCTGAATATTGTCGCTCAGCTTCGTAAATGTGGTCTCGAAAGCGTTCTTTCACTGCCTCAACTTGTCGTCTGTGGAGACCAATCCGCCGGGAAGAGCTCTGTCCTCGAGGCCCTTACGGAGATTCCCTTCCCAAGGAACGACAACCTGTGCACTCGTTTTGCGACCGAGATAATCCTACGCCGAGCACCAAGCGATTCGCTTACTATCAAGGTAATTCCAGACACCGAACGTCCCAAGATGGAACAAGAGTCCATCCAAGCTTTTCAGGAATCCATTACGAACTTTGGTGAACTTCCACGCGTAATGACGGCGGCCATGGACGCTATGGGTTTGGGTAGCCTCGGTGGCACATCGACCTCGGCGTCTAACGCCAAAGCCTTTGCCAAAGATGTCCTCAGCATTCAGATAGAAGGTCCGTCGAGGCCTCAGCTGACATTGGTAGATCTTCCTGGTCTCATTCAAAATCAAACCAAAGGTGTTACTGGAGCCGACGTGGACATGGTCAAGGAGATTACCGACCATTACATATCTTCATCCCGTACCATCTGCTTGGCTGTCATCGCTGCCACTAACGATTACGCGAATCAGGGGATCCTCACCAAGGTCGGTAAAGTTGATGAGAAAGGAGAACGTACCCTCGGGATAATTACCAAGCCTGACCGATTATCCCCGGGATCCGGAAGCGAAAAGGCATACTTGGCTTTAGCAAGGAACGAAGATGTGTTTATCAGCCTAGGCTGGCATGTGCTCAAGAACCGTGCTTATGAGGAAGGCGCCAGCTCGTTCCTGGAGCGCAATATGTCAGAGGCTGCTTACTTCAGAACGTCTAATTTCAAGACTCTACACCGCGATTGCGTTGGTATCGATTCGTTAAGAAGTCGTCTCAGCCAGCTACTGTTTAATCACATCAAGCAGGAGCTCCCAAAGCTACGAGAAGACCTTGAAAAGGCATTAGCTGATACCAAAGGCGGATTAGCGACAATGGGCAGTCGCCGGACAACAGCACAAGACTGCAGAGCTTACCTCATGCAGCTCAGCCTTGATTATCGTGATGTTTGTAAGGCAGCCGTGGGCGGGAGCTATGAGGGGGAATATTTCAAGCACAGTTCTGAGCAGCCCACCACTAATCGCAGACTACGTGCAGTTGTTCAGTATATGAATAGCCGGTTCTCAGACAATCTTCGCACGAAAGGTCACAAGTATCATATAAAACTATCAGAAGGACCTGAAAGCACGGAATCTCCGGCCGAAGCAGCACCAGAGGACAACGCAAACGAGAATAACCCGTCACAATCTTCCGAAATCCAACGCAGTTTGCCGAGTTTAGGAGCCAACAGACCAACCAGGCTTTCTAATCCTGAGGCACTCAACTGGGTTCGTGAAGCCCTCACTAGAACTCGCGGAAAAGAGCTTAGCGGTAACTTCAACCCACTGCTCATAGGTGAACTGTTCTGGGAACAGTCCTCAAAGTGGCGCCGCTTAGCATTGGACCACTTGGAAAGCGTAGCAGATCAATGCAGCCGCTTCGTTCGGTTTCTACTT
>JAABUL010003261.1_pt1 | contig 24582 bp, 13 predicted proteins | sample 5559151 | NCBI WGS metagenome assembly JAABUL01 (sample SAMN10711876, study PRJNA513368) | rock metagenome | isolation source: Antarctica rocks | place: Antarctica: Victoria Land, Pudding Butte sud | reverse complement strand
GCGCAGCCTCTGAATATTACTTAAATAGAAGCTCTTGTACTCACCTTCTTCTGTATTCTTAATATTCAGTTATAGCTACCTCTAAAGATCAAGCACTATTCAACCCTGACTTTCGCTGGTTGACTCATCTAGGCACGGTCCTGACAGCGTGATCGACGAGTCACTACTTCTTCGAGCACTGTAATCACGCCTCTCAATACTTGAAATGACTATTCTACCTGATATCTTTTCATCAATTACTCGACGACACTGTCGATGTGATGAAGACGTTTCGATATCGACGCAGTCGACGAGTCGCAAATTCTTCGATCACTTGTAGTCACAACTCGCAGACTCTTCATCTGAATTGTCTTTTTCACTAGTAGTATCTTTTCATCTCTTACTGACATCGACATGTCATTAATCTTCTTCGTAGATCAATTGTGACTGTTAGAAGAGATGTTGTCGCGTGGGTGAAAACTCTGCATGACAACTTTTCTGACCACGCAACGTTCTAACATCGTTTGAACTGCGTCGAATTGAGATCTCTTGACTCTTTTGACTTCTATTCAAACACAGAATAGAATCAAAAGATTCGTAGTCGACATCACGTACAGGTGAATCTCGTTGTCAGTCGTTGAATTCGCGATCAATAATACATCTTTGTTAATCACTTTAACATTTTTCTTCTTGATCAATACAAGTCAGAACTCACGTTCATTGATGTTTCAGCAAAGAGCTTAGATAGCTTGTGAGCTAGTGAGCAAAGTTTATTCAATACTAATGCGCTCAAGATGCATATGCTAGCTACTAAATGAGACATTTGCTACAAGCTAGCTGTCAGCTGAGTTTGCATCGTTGATTAGCTTACATGCTACATAAATCAGCTACAAGCTGATTTAGTTGATTTAGCACTACTCTTCATTCTACTCATTTATCTACTTGCTCATTTACTTTTCATTCTACTCATTTATCTACTCGCTCATCTACTCTTCATTCTACTCATCTATTTACTCGCTCATTTACTCTTCATTCTACTTGCTCATTTACTCTTTATTCTACTCATCTATCTACTCGCTTATCTACTCTTTACTTTACTCGTCATTCTACTCGCTCATTTACTCTTCATTCTACTCGCTCATCTACTCGCTCATCTACTCGCTCATTTACTCGCTCATTTACTCTTCATTCTACTCATCTATTTACTCGCTCATCTACTCTTCATTCTACTCATCTATTTACTCGCTTATTTACTTTTCATTCTACTCATTTATCTACTCGCTCATTTACTCTTCACTCTACTCGCTCATCTACTTTTCATTCTACTCGCTCATTTACTCTTCATTCTACTCGCTCATTTACTCTTCATTCTACTCATCTATCTACTCGCTCATCTACTTTTCATTCTACTCATCTATTTACTCGCTCATTTACTCTTCATTCTACTTGTTTATTTACTCGCTCATTTACTCTTCATTCTACTCGTCTATCTACTCGCTCATTTACTCTTCACTCTACTCATCTACCTACTCTTTATTCTACTTTCTATCAAACGCGTTAATTGAGTGCATAAAACACGTCAAACAGTGCTTCAAACAATGCTTTCTACATGACTTTCTATCTACTCGTCACTCTACATGCTCAGCTACCTACTTGATAATCTTCGCTTCAAGCTCTATAAAACTGACGCTAGAGAGTTTGAAGTTTTCACCTTCTTTTTTCCTTCATAGTTTCTACTTTCTAGAACAACAACAATCAAAATATCAACATGTTCAGCTATCAACTCAGCTATCAACTCAGCTATCAACTCAGCTATCAACTCAGCTATCAACTCAGCTATCTACTCGTTCATCTACTAGTCAGTCTACTCGCTTCAAAACATGCTTCAAAAGACGCGTTGATCAAGCGCATAACATGAGTCAAACAGTGCTTCAAACAATGCTTTCTACTGAGCTTTTCACTGAGCTTTCTACTGATCTTTCGACCGATCTTTCTACTGATCTTTCGATCGAGTCATTTAGTGAGCTTTCTACTGATCTTTCGATCGACCTTTCTACTGATTTTTCTACCGACCTTTCTATCAATCTTTCTATCAACCTTTCTATTGATCTTTCTACTGAGCTATCTGTTGAGCTATCGACTGAGCTTTCTATCAAACGCTCTATTAAACATTCTACATGCTTCAAAATACGCGTCGATCGGGCGCATAACACGGGTCAAACAATGCTTTCTACATGACTCTCTACATGGCTCCCTACATGACTTTCTACCAAGCGCCCTCCATGTTTCCCTACCAAGCACCCTACCAAGCACCCTCCATGTTTCCCTACCAAGCGCCCTCCATGTTTCCCTACCAAGCACCCTACCAAGCACCCTCCATGTTTCCCTACCAAGCGCCCTTCATGTTTCCCTATCAAGCACCCTCCATGTTTCCCTACCAAGCGCCCTCCATGTTTCCCTACCAAGCGCCCTCCATGTTTCCCTACCAAGCACCCTTCATGTTTCCCTACCAAGCGCCCTCTATGTTTCCCTACCAAGCACCCTTCATGTTTCCCTATCAAGCACCCTTCATGACTCCCTACATGGTTCCCTACCAAGCATTCTTCATGTTTAAATAGATGGTTAAATAGCTACTTAAATAATCAATTCATCAAATGATTTATTTGATTACATATGAATCTTGAATGTAGAAACGTACAAAAAGCGAACATGTATTGCGCATTATATCTTTTGAGCAATTGATGTCTTTTGAGCAAATGACTGTCACCAAAAGATACAAGCGCTTGTAGCTAGCTATTAGTTGTTGGTGAGTGACTATTAGAGCTTGTGAGCTAGAAGCTCGACTAAACAGATGTTTTTGACTGATGCTAGCTTGATGAGTCTGTAGCCAATTTTAGCTGATTTCGTCAAATGATCGATGTTTAGACTTCGAGCTTCTCAAATCTCTGTCAGAGAATCTTATGTTTCAAGCTTGAGACAAGTTAATCAATGTCAAAGAGTTCATCAAGAAGATGAGAGAACTGACTGATCATCTACATAATGAAATGCTCATAGCTCAAGTCATTTATGAGTTTAATGTCAATCTCTCTCGTCAAACTTGTTTTAAATACTTCGTCGAAGATGAAGTCTGACTGAATGCTCGCAATCTCAGCATTGCTCATCTCGTTGTCAAGTTAAATGATCATAACGTTGAATTCTTCAAGATCAAGTGTGTCTTTGAGCAAAATTCTCTGATCATTGAGTTAAATCTCTCAGCATCTATGAAAGTTCACTCAGTTTTTCATGCTATTCTTCTGAGTCACATCGCAAATAATCTTCTCTCAAGTCAACGTCAGAAATCTTGAGAACTCATCATCATCAAAAATGATGAAAGATTCTGATATGTAAACAGCATACTAAACTTCAAGCATGATAGATGCTACAACTCATCTTTGCTCAAGTATTACATTGATTGAGAAGATCACTTTTCTACTTAAGAATCTTTCAATCTTCTAGATAATTGTGAGCAAGCGCTTGATGAATTTCACCTCATCAACTTTGTCGTTGAAGAATCACATGTAATATCATGTACAATGTCTCAATGTCAATGTCAAGAACTTTAAGTTCAATATTCATCATCGATTCAGCTCAGACATCTTGCTCAAATGTATTTTCATCTCGTCAGTGCTTCATCACTATAAAATGCATTTCGCTTTATCATGTCTCATCTTCATCTCGCTCTGTCTTGCTCAAATCTGACTTAAATGTGACTCAGATGTATTCTTGCTTCATCAATGCTTCATCACTATAAAATGCGTCTCGCTGTATCTCGTTTCATCTCATCTCATCTAGTTTCAATTCTTGTTGTCATCTTCAATTCTTTCTTGTCTCGTCTCACTCTCATCTTGTCTCATTTACATCTCATCTCATCTAGTTTCAATTCTCGTCTCATCTTGTTCTTTTTATCATTTCGCAAAAGCTCAGTCTTTGAGAGAGAAGCTACTATCATGATGTCAGATCATCATTTCAGCTCAAAGCATAGAATATATCGTCAATTCAATCTAGTATCATTGATATTTTAGAAAGTCTTGATTCATTGAACTAAGTCATTAATTTAGTCATCATCATCTTAATTTAGTCACATCAAAATCTGTTTCATGTCTTTGCAATCTTAAATCATAGAACTGCTGCTCAGTTCTGACATTATTTAATTCATGTATATAGAAGTCAAGTTCTTGTTCTTTTCTTTCATTTCTTGTCTTTCATCTTGTACATTATCTGATGTATTGTTCTGTATCTAGTTCAAGTAATATAATAATCAATTCTTTATATTGATAGAATCTCTAGTTCAGTCTAGTCTCTGACACTTTATCAATATCTTCAATGAACATAGCAAAAATCTCGATGTGATTTCGTTTTAATCAATTCATCAACGTTTAAAAGAAAGTGACATTTATATTTTGAATTGAGAAGAATTCTTTCAAAATGATAAAAGCTGAACGCTTTAAAATCTTGTGAGCAACTGAAGAAATTGAAGTTGATCATGATCAACTTGAGTGTTTCGTAATTGAGAGAACTGAAAAAATCGAAATAGAAGTATTTAATTGATCAGAAAATACGATAGTATCATGATACATATTCAATAATATTTCGTTTTTGTTCATTCAGAGCTTACTTAATATGACTTCATGATGATTGATATCAGTTATGAGCATTGATACAGTCAATTTCTTATAACTTTCAATGATCAGATTGAGTTGAATCTTATGAGTAATAACTTTCTTAAATAGCTTCTTATCATAATCTCATATTAACTTCTCTTTTGTCAATGTTATTAATTGTATTTCAAGTTTCTTGCATACTTTATTGACTAGTTTGTCATGTATCAGCGTGTAGATGACGAAATCACTGTCTATCAAAGATCGAAGACTAAAAGAATTGTTCTGAGTGATGAGAAAGACATTGATCAGAAATGATTTCTCAAAGTAGTTTTCTTCTGATAGAACTTCGACTTGATTGCACAAAGATATGATCTCTATTTCTTTGATGACTTTGAAAGAGATAGCTAGTTTTTTGAATTTGAATCTGAGTCAAAGCTTGAACGATTGAATTCATTCTCATCATTTAATGCATTGATTCTAGAGAGTCGATCAAAGCACTCTCTAGAAATATGATTCAACTTGTGACAGATAAAACAGATTTCAGCTTGTACGTTCAAGTCTTTGACGTTAGTCAAAGTCACGTCACGTGATTTTAACTGATTCACTGATATGATGACTTCAATCTTTTTATAGAAGAGTCTTGAATGTTCATCAGCAAAGATGATCTACTTTCTGACTTTGTTCAGAAATTTCTTTTTCTTAATGTCATTCATGACTCGTTGCTCATTATTCAAATAAATCAGATAGTCACGAATTTTATTCAGAGATTCTGACTGAATCAATTGACTACTTCAAGCTGCATGAAGACGATAGATTATCTTGTCTCATAAATCAACTATCAACTGTTTTTCGTGATATTCTAAATAGAAGAACAGACATTGAAACATTGAATAGAAATCACTAAATTTGCTCTTTTCTTAAATGAGATTAGCATATTTTCTTTGAAAGTTTGCCTCTTTGTCGAAATCATTGTATAGCTGAGCAAGTTCATCTAACAAATCATTGATCATTCTATAAAGATTCAATGAATCATGTTAACATCAAGCTAAAGTAGCTTTGACTGCGTTTTCATTGATTCTGAAGTGAATATAGATCAGTATGACTCTATCAATATCGAAATAATCGACGTTGACTTCTAGCTTGTCACGAATCTTTTCTTGTTAATCATCTCAGAAAGATTTTATTTCATCAGTAAATAGAAATAAATTTGAAAGCTTTTGAGATCGCTTGAATGAATTGAACATGATGAAAGAAGTAGAAGTATCTTCTTTAGTCAATCGCAGTCGATGTTATAGTTTCATCACCTGATCTTGAAGCTTTTTAAGATTTAAATTCGATCATTCTTTTGCTTGATCAATTTCTTCGAAACGAGTCTTTCATATCTGTTCATTGAACATTCTATCAAATAACTCACAAGCTTCTACATCTAGATCTCGTTGAGTTCGAAGATTGTTTAAATCTTCTAGAAAAACTTCTGAGTCTTGTTTGACTCAATGTTGTAGCTGCTTTACATTTTTGATATTTCAGAGAGTAGAAACTTTCAGAGATTCATTGAATGTCTGAGAGTGAGGCAAGAATTGATGATGTTTTCATACGAAGTCAGTTCTAAGAAATTTCAATAGACGAGAAGATAACTCAAGGTAAATGACTGAATCGAAGCTTTGATTACTCTCAAAGAAATCGAGTTGAGTATTCACAAATGATTGAATCATGATGAAGGTTTTGATGATCGAGCGAATGATGATGCTCAACAGTAGGTAGTGAGATCGTTGTTCTAGTGTGTAATCTTCAAAGAAGAGTGTTGCTGATTTAAGAGATTTTTTGGTGTTACAAGTGTATCAAGATCGATAAGACTGAACAAGGCTGAAGCTTTAATCAATTCGCAATGCATGCTAGCAAGTTTTCTGCGTAATGATTAAAGCTAGTCAACAATCTAGTCGAGATCTGACTCAGGTTTGACTCAGATATGATTCAACACTCTTTTTCTTTCTCAACACTCTTTTCTTTCACCAACATCTTGTTCATCTACATCATCTTCTTTTCATGTCACAAACACATTTCTTTCGAGTCTAGCGCAGTCTCTGAACATTACATAAATAGAAGCTTTTGTATCAATCTTCTTCTGTATTCTTAATATTCAGTTATAGCTATCTTTAAAGATCAAGCACTATCAATTCTGATCTTCATTGATTGTATCATTTAGACACGATTCTGACATTATATTAAGAATTCATTAATCACATGATACTGATTTCATTATTCATTCAACATACTTGTACAGACAGAACGAGTCTAAAGAAATTCATTTATTTGATGATCAACAACAATTGAAAGACAGAATAACACTAGAGAATTGAATAAAATCAACGACAAGACTGTTTGAATTGCTAGACTACTTATTGCTCATTAAGTACACAAAGTTCACTTGATTATGAGAATCATGATAAAAAACCTTCGTGAATTGCTTAAGAATCAAATCGATCGATAGATTCAACAATAAAGAATCTTCGTTGTTTGCTAAAGAATCAATCAAATCAATCAACAAACAAATCTCATCTTCTTTGTTGAAGATTAAACATTACTTCATACGTCTTTCTTTTTCAATCGTCAAGCATCGTCATTCGTTCAATTCTCTTTCAAACAAATCTCATCATGCTTAGTCATTCGTCTACTGAAAAGCGTTCTGAAGAATTTCAAAATCGTTTCTCTCAAACCTCTGATGCTAATTCATCGAAACCACGAACGAAATCATCAATTGCTGCGTCATTCATTCATGAAGATGACGAATTATTCGCTGAAACAATAATACTCTTCGTGTTCTACAAAATCTGAAAGGCTCGAAGTCTAGTTCTTGATGAAGAAACAGATTGACTCTACGAGTTAAATAAACAACAAGAAGACGAAATCAAAGAGTTGAAGACTAGACTTCAAGCTAAAGAAAACACTTCTTCTGATTTCATCTACTCTGAGCGTTCTAGATCTTAAAAAATACCTGATTCTTCGCTGTTTACTGATGAAAAGAACTCTACTTGAAAGAATTGATAAGGAAAAATTCAGAATAAACTAGAGATCAACGTCGATCTCTTTTCTAATGAACGAGTCAAATTGAACTATATACATTCTAGATTATTCGATGATGCAGCTGAGATCACTCAAGCTAGACGCGAACGTGACTGTGTCAATCTTTATAAAATCGTCGAAGATTTTTTGAAAGAGCTAGCTCAGTTGTTCAATGATTCAAATAAGAAAGTCAACTTTCGTAGAAAATACTACAACTTGATTCAAGAATTCAAGAAATTCAGTGAATTCTATACTCAGTTTCAACGTTTATCTTTCTATCTAGACTATCACGAAAAGCAACTGATTGTTGATCTAAAAGATAAAATCAACTCTCATCTTCGATTCATTTGAGTAGATCAACTAGTTCAATCTGATTCTCTAAAAGAAATTTGTTTCTACCTGATTCATTTGAATAATGATTAGCGAGTCATTTGAAAGATCAAGAACAAGCTCAAATGTATTGATGATCTTTCAAAGACTATCTTTCATAAAGCGACTGTTGTCACTCAGTCAGTCGATCATTCAAAGTCTGATCAGTCAAAGTCACGCGACGTGATTTTAACTAACGTCAAAGAAGCAGACATTCTATTCGAAAGCTGTTTTGTATGTCATAAATCAGGTCATAGCTCTAAAGAGTGTCTCGATCGACCTACTAGAATCAATGCAGTGAACAATGAATATAATTACTCTGATTTCAATTCGAATTTCGATTCAAAAAACTAGTTATCTCTTCAAAAGTCATCAAAGAGATAAAGATTATATCTTTGTGCAAACTAGACGAAATTCTATCGAAAGAGAATTACTTTGAAAAGTTGTTTCTAATTGATGCTCATCTCATCTCTCAGAATCGATCTTTCAGTCTTCATTCTTTAATAGACAGTGATTCAGTCATCTACATGATCATACATTCTGACCTAGTTGATAAAGTATGCGAGAAACTGAAAATTCAACCTATATCACTGATAAAAGAGAAGCTAATAAGAGATTATGATGAGAAGATATCTAAGAAGATCATCACTCATAAAATTCTACTCAATCTCATCATTGAAAGTCATAAGAAATTGACTGTATCAATGTTGATAGCTGATATCAATCATCATGAAGTCATATTAAGTAAGCTCTGAATGAACAAAAACGAAATATTACTGAATATGCAAAACGACGTCATTGTTTTTTCGAATCAATTGAATACTTCTATTTCTGTTTTTCCGATTTTTCTCAATTCAAAGCACTCAAGTTGATCGTGATCATCTTTGTTCTCTTCAATCACTCAGACTAAGATCTCTATGATGCTCAAACGACTCGTTTCAACAACTGCTCAGAAAAAGTCATTCTCGATTTGAAGCATAGACGCAGCTTCGTTCAAAACACTGTTGAATCATTCAAAGAAGAACAAGATTGAAGTCTTTGCTCTATTCATGATGAACATTAATAGAAAAATCGCGTACAATACTCAGTGCGATTTGAACGCTCTAAACGTCTCTTCAATCAATGAAATGACTCAAAATTTGAAAGATATTAAAGCAAAGCTGTCATTGAAATATCATGAGTTTCTAGATGTTTTTGATCGAGCTCAATCAAATAAACTATCTTCTCATCGCTTCTACGATCATAAAATTGAGCTCATCAGTGATTCAACGCTTTCTTGCTGTCGAGTTTATTGAATGTTTTCTGTCAAACTTCTGAAAGTAAAGAAGTACTTAAACGAGAATCTGTCGAAGAAATTCATCACTTCTAGTCAGACTCTCTATTTCTCTTCTGTTCTATTCATTCTCAAAGCAAATGAAGATCTTCGATTCTGCGTGAACTATCGAAAGCTAAATGTCATTTTCAAAAGAAATAGATATTCTCTATCGCTGATAGATAAGATCATTAATAAAATAGTGAGTTGCAAGCATCTGACTAGATTGAACATTATATCAACGTTCAACAAACTTCAAATGCATCTCAATAGCAAGAATTACATCATCTTTATCACTGCTTTAGAAGCATATAAATACAAGATGCTATCATTCAAACTGACTAACAAATCAATCTTCTTTCAGCAATATATGAATGATGTTCTATGAAACTTTCTGAACGACTTTTGTCAAGTCTATCTAGATGACATTCTCATCTATAGCAAAACAGAAAAGAAACATAAAGATCACGTCAAACTAGTATTGAGTCGACTACGCAAAGCTGAACTGCAGGTGAATATTCGAAAGTGCAAATTCGATGTAGAAGAGACTGTCTTTCTAGAAGTCATTGTATCGAAACTAGATCTTCGTATGAATCTCAGTAAAGTGACAGTCATAGTCAGCTGAATCACTTCAACCAATCTAAAAGAAATTCAGAGCTTCGTGAAATTTGTTAACTTCTACCGTCGTTTCATTAAAGACTTCTCGAAGCTAGTCAAATCGTTCACTTAACTGACTAGAAAGAACACGTCTTTTGTTTGAAACGAGATTTGTGTTCAAGTCTTTGACAATTTAAAGAAACAAGTCAGCTTGATCTCAATACTTCGTCACTTCGATTTTAAACGACAAGCTATTCTGAAGATCAATGCTTCAAACTATGTAAAAGGTGAAATACTATCTCAGTATGATGACGAGAGAGTTCTTCATTCGATGACTTTCTACAGCAAAAGCATGATTCTCGCTGAAATTAATTATCACATCTATGACAAGAAACTGCTAGTCATTATTCGATGCTTCAAACACTGATGACTCAAGCTGAAATGCACTGAACTACTCATTCTGTTGAGATCGTGCCTAGAATCTAACCACACTGCAGCGAGATAGTGCGTAGCTGAATAGAATGTTTGATCAATAGAGATAGCTATAACTAGAATATTAAGAATACAGAAGAAATCAAAGAGAGTTTCAAGCTGTATCTATAGTAGGGCAAAACAAAAAGGGCGAAGCAGGTTTGCTTGAGTATCGAAAGCGCTAGAATAGAGTGTTGAGGCTAAAGATTTAACATGAATCAAAACCTCTAGAGCTTGTTGACTAGAAAACTCTATTCAATCTCGACACACTCGTAACACATTCAGATGTTCATCAATCATCAGACTTTGAAAATCTTCATGAAAAACAAACAGTTGAGTCAACGACAAGTCAACTACCTGAACATTCTATCGAAGTTCAACTTTCAGATCATCTTTAGATCAGGCAAAACAAACACTAAAGTTGATGCTTTAATCAGAAGATTTCTAGCGAACGTCTCTGAATCAGCTCAGCGTCTTAAAGATTGTTTTCAGACTATTCTGACCTCTGATAGAGTCGATGTTCTATCTGTTGAATCGAAAACAAATTTCTATCAACGAGTATGTATAATCAATTAAACAGATGAGCTCTGCAGCGAATATAAACAAGCTATGAACGACAACAAGCTCAAATTTCATATCACTAAACTAAAGAACTGCAAAATCATTGACAACGTTCTATTTAGAAAAGATCTACTGTGAGTCTTTGAGAACATACACACGAAATTACTACAAGAAGTGCATAATCAATCTTCAATCTCTCATCTCGACAATAAACAAATCATTGATCTAGTTCAGCGTTTCTACTATTAATTAGATCATTGAGCTACTATTCAATGATACATTCGAAACTGTCATGCTTATCAGCGAAGCAAAGCTTCTAGAAATAACATCAATGAACTTCATCATTCTTTTTCGATTTCACAGAAATGCTGAAAAGATATAGCTATGAACTTCATCACTGAACTATCTCTGTCAGAAGACTATAACGTCATTTGCACAATCATATGTTGTCTCATCAAAGAACATCACTATGTTTTCTGTCATTGAGAAGACGATGACATCTCAGTTGAAGAAACAGTTTGAATCATGCTATGAAACGTTTATCAACTGCATGATCTACTCAGTTCTATTGTTTCAAACAAAGACTTTCAATTCATATTGACTATGTGAAAAAGTCTTTGCAAGCGACTGAGAATCACAGCTAGTCTATTTACAGTCTATCATTCTGAGATCAACGATCAATTGAAACAAGTCAATCAAGACATTGAACGCGAACTTAGAATCTACTGCAATTACATGCAGAACGACTGAGTTAAATGAATATTTATGATGAAATTCAGCGACAATTTCAATATCTTCTCATTCACTTCAATGACTTTCTTCTACTTCAATAAAGAATTTCACCCTCGAATGAGTTTCGATTCAGATACAACTGACTATGAAACAACTTGTGAACGACTTGAAGTTAAAAAAGCAGACGATATTGTCATTTGAATGAAAGAACTACTGAGCTTCGACCGTCAACAATTGAAAAAGACGAAGCTGATCATCGAAGTTCAGATCAATAAACATAAATAAAACGTCATTTATGAAGTAAATGACTGAGTTTGACTATCTTTCAGAAACGTTAAGACAATGAGACTCTGCAAAGATTTGAAAGACAAACAGCTAGATCTTTATCAAATTACTGCTAAAGTGAGTATCTTCTATCATCTTCATCTATCAGTCAGCATGAAGCATCTGCATTCGATGTTCAGCTCAAAGCTACTACGATTGTATTCAGAAGATTCTCTATCAGAACAGCATTCAGAATCACTCAGATCAATCACTATTGAAGACGATGAATACTGAGAGATAGACGATATATTGAACTTCAGACGCTATCAAGGTCAAATACAGTACAAAGTCAAATGAAAAGATCTAGATAGAAACAACGAATGATACTATGTTGATAAAGAGAAATTCGATGACTCAGAGAAAGTTTTGAACGAATTTCATAAGCTATATTCAAACAAATCGCGCTAAATATCGAAATAACTATCAACAAAAGTGAGCAAATGAACTACATTCATGCGAACATGAATTTTCGAAGAAGAAGATAATGTTACGAGCGTATCAAGATTGATAAGACTGAACAAGGCTGAAGCTCTAATCAATTCGCAGTGCACGCTAGCGAGTTTTCTGCGTAATGATTAGAGCTAGTCAACAATTTAGTCGAGATCTGACTCAGGTTTGACTCAGATATGATTCAACACTCTTTTTCTTTCTCAACACTCTTTTCTTTCACCAACATCTTGTTCATCTACATCATTTTCTTTTCATGTCACAAACACATTTCTTTTGTTACGATTCTAGCTACGCATCTTCGTTGATGACTATGTTGATGACTATGTTGATGACTATTCTGAGAACTATCATCGATCGCTCGTCGCTAGAACATAGACTTGTTTCGAAGTCAACTCTATTCAGAGTTAGCTTATGTTCTTCTGAATCATATAGATAGTCGATTCTTCCCTTCTAGATACTTTTCTTCCTTAGCATTTATATACTCGTTACATTACACTCATATGACTCGCTCTATGCTGGTTTCTAACATCTTTCAAGCCTAGCACAGTCTCTGAACATTACATAAATAGAAGCTTTTGTATCAATCTTCTTCTGTATTCTTAATATTCAGTTATAGCTATCTTTAAAGATCAAGCACTATCAACTCTGATCTTCATTGATTGTATCATCTAGGCATGATTCTGACATTTTGTGATTCTCAAGCAATCAACGAAGATTCTTTATCATTGATTCTATTAATCGATTTGAACTGATGCTACTGACTGAGCGATAAATTCTCTAGCAATCACATGATCATATGTTCTCGTTGATTCTATTGATTTCTTGATGTTGTTCTGTCTTTCGATGTCATTAATCATCAGGTACACAAATTTCTTTATACTTATTTCGTTGTCAGCTGAGTGAATTTGAATGAATATAGAAATCAGTATCATGTGATTAATGAATTCTTAAAGTAATGTTGAAATCGTGTCTAGAAACTAATCAGAATGCATGCGTGACTAGAATGTTTGATCTATAAAGATAGCTATAACTAAGACTTTAAAAATACAGAAGAAAGAAGATACAAAAGGCAAGAAGAACACGCTCTATATAGTAGTTACTTAGATCGACGCTAGTCTCAAAGAAAACGTGTTGAAACACAAGAAAGATGTTGATTCAAAAGATGTTTGTGACACAAAGAAATGTGTTTGTCATAGAAATCTGTTAATCACTCGTAACACAAAGAAGTGTGTTTATCATAGAAGACAATAGAAGCTGATTAGAAGATGCTAGAAAAGGAAAAAGATGCTGAGTCGTATCTGAGTCAAACCTAAACCAGATTTAGGTCAGATCTTGACTAGATTATTGACTAGTTCTAATCAATTCTAATACATTCATAACAAGAATATGTCTTCTGCTGAATGCAACTACAAGATATATGATAAAGAACTTCTGATCATCATTTGAGCATTTGAACATTGACGACTCGAACTGAAGCTAACTGATATTTCTATCAAGATGTTCATCGATCATCAAGCGCTCATCTCATTGATGAAAGATAAAGAGCTGAGCAGACATCAAATGCGTTGAGTTCAGAAGCTCACTGATTTCAACTTCAGAATAATGTATCAATCTGACAAACAGAACATCAAGATCGATGCATTAACTCGTTGAGCTGACGTCATGCTCAGAGATTCAGAAGATGAGTGCATTCGCTATCAATGAATCACTATTTTGACTTTGAATTGAATGAAAATTGCTGATTTAAAGAAGAACATCAGTGAATCAATCTATAAACAGATTCTTGAGATTAATGAGATCAATGAGAATTGTACGCTACTTCGCGAAGCAATAGCAAGAGATGAGACACAATATGAAGATATCAAATTAAAGAATTGTCGAACTCAGAATGAAATCTTGTATCATGATAGTCAGCTATGAATTTTGTTCAACGAGCTTCTACAAATGAATCTGATTCGTGAGATGCATGATCAATCATCAGTTGATCATTCTGATATTCTTAGAACTGTGAAAGTCATAAAGCGAAACTACTATTGATCATTCATGCGAAAAACGATAGATCGATATATTCAAAACTGTTATATCTGTCAACGTTCAAAAACATCTAGAAATAAATCAAATGACTTGCTTCAATCTTTATTGATATCTAAACAGCGATGATAAGACATAGCAATGAACTTCATTTTTAATCTATTTGATTCAAGCAAGTACAACGTTATTCTGATGATCATCTGCAGATTGTCAAAAGAAAGACATTATATTTCTTGCATCATTGATGATGAAAATATCACTGTCGAAAAGACAGCTGAAATGCTGATTCAATGAGTATATTGAACTCATGATTTACCAAGCTTCATAGTATCTGATCGAGATTCGCAATTCATCTTTATACTATGAAAGTTTCTTTGCAAATGACTGAACATTTCTCTTCAATTGTTCATCATTTATCATTTTCAGATCAACGATCAAAGTGAACAAGTCAATCAGAATATCAAGCGATATCTTTGATTCTTCTGTTCATATATGCAGAACGACTGATTCAAGTGATTATTAATGATCGAGTTTGTCAACAATAACATTTTGTTCTCAGTCATCTTCTTGATTCTCTTCTTCATGAACAAGAACTTTTATTCTCATATGAGCTTTGACTCTGACATCATCGAGTATGAAAGCATTCGTGAACGCTTACAGATCAATCGAGTCAAGAATATATCTGAACAAATGAACAAGACATTGATCTTCGCTCATGAAGCTTTGATCAAAACATGAAAACAAATGATGAATCAAGCTAATAAGCATAGAAAGAAGATTAATTACAAGATTGAATCAAAGATATTTCTGAATGAATGAAACATCATTACAGCGAGACTCTTCAAAAAATTGAATGACAAGATGCTCAATTCTTTTCAGATTATCAATCTCGTTGACTCATTTTATAAATTGAAACTATTCAAGACTATGCATATACATAATGTATTTCATTCAGAACTTCTTCGTTTCGTCATCAATAATTCTCTGTCTGATCAGAAGAATGAATTTTTGAAATCAATAGTGATAAACGATGAAGATAAATGAAAAATCGACGATATATTGAACTTTCGACAATATCGAAGATGACTTCAATATCGAGTCAAATGAAAGAGCTATGACAATGATCTCAACTGATATAACGCTGACGACGACAAATTTATGAACGCTCAGAAGATAATTGATGACTTTCATATCAAATATTCAAGAAAAGCGCACTAAGAAATAACATTCATGCGAACATGAATAGTCAAGAAGAAAGAGTAATGTTACGATTCTAGCCTTCGTCTATTCTTCGCCTAGTCTTCGTCTAATTTTATTCTAATCGAACCTAGCGAGAATCTGATCTAGAGATGATGTCATTGAAACTCTGCATCATATGTGTAAGATGTCAACTCAATCGAGCCTAGCACAGAGCTGAGAAACACACATATAAGAATTGAGTTCTTTTCTGTAGATACTTTTCTTTCTTAACATTTATCTATTAGTTAAATGACACTCATATGACTCGCTCTATGCCGACCTCTAACAGATACATTTAATAAGAAACGTAAAGTGATTCTGTCTTCAGCGACTGATCACAGCTTATTTCTTGTGTCAAGCGACTCAGACAACGACAAGATTCTAAAACATCTCAAGTTACTGAAGAATTTTGTGATACATTCAGAGTTCTATAGAGTCATTATTACAGAAACTCTCGCTCAACTCAGATCATTATTGAAGGCTAACTCTCTATTACGACCTGCATATGATCAGCTTCGAATCAGAAGCAATATCTTAGTGAAGAAGCAGACTGTTCTAAGAGCAGAATTGAAGAAGTTGTTAATGAAGAAGAAGAATTAGACTGATTTCTTTGTGTTTTGTTTCTGTTCGTTCTGTTCCTTTTGTTTCTCCTGATCGCTGAGGCTCTTTTTGTATGATAAGGAAGATGTGAATCGCTGTTCCCTCGATGGCTGATTTAGCTCGAATGTTCCTTCCGAGTGAAGTGAGGGCTCAATTAGTCAGCTTTCCCCCCCTCCACCAGTTACTATTTAGTTCCGAAGCTCTTCAGCTTAGACAATACCACTCCTTTGCTACCTTCTAGAACCGAGTCTTTAGTGCTGAGTTGTTCTTCTCATGGTACAAAAGGGATTTTAGTTTAATACATAGTTCTATGGGCAATTGTAGCCGAGCCTAAGACACGAGCTAATGTGGCTCTCTACATGCTCCCTTGCTGCTCGCTTGCCGCTCCCATGTTCCCTCAAGGCTCGCTCGCTGCTCCCCCTTGCTCTCCCTCTGCTCCCTCTGAAGCGGCCATGCTCCCTTTCAATGACGGAAAGGGCAATTGACAATCCTAAGTTCGGGGTGTATATAATGTATATATATATAAAAAGAAGAAGAAAAAGAGAAAAAGAAAAAAAGAAAAAAAGAAAAAAAGAAAAAAAGAAACAGGGAAAGGAACAGGAAAAGGAACAGGGAAAGGAACAGGGAAAGGAACAGGAAAAGGAACAGGAAAAGGAAAAAAAAAGAGGGGAAAAAAAGAGAAAAACCCTAGAAAACATTTATAGCCGGAACGAAAATGTTATCCCAATTAGTAACAACAACGCTTTCTGCCAGCTTGCTTCCTTACTTGCTTTCTTACTTTCTTCCTTACTTACTTCCTTACTTACTTACCTAGTAGCTAAGAGCCTAAGATAGGTAGGTAGGTAGGGTAGGTAGGGTAGGTAGGGTAGGTAGGGTAAGTAGATAGCTAAGGTAGGTAGGGTAGGTAGGTAGGGTAGCCAAGGTAAGTAGGGTAGGGTAGGTAGATAGCTACAGTACGGAATACATAGGCCCGCGCAGACTCGATCTTTTGGTAGCTCTATTGTATATCGATAATACGCTTGGGTTTTGGTTGTTGTTGTTGTTGTTGTTGTTGTTGTGTGAGAAGATGGAGGTTGTTGGGTGGTTGGTTGGGTGGTTGGGTGGTTGGGTGGTTGGTGAAGATACATGCGGAGTTGTGGGGTGGGGGATAGGGTTGGTTGGGGGTTTGGGAAGAGTTGGGTTTTGGGGGGTTGCATGGAGATGTATGGGATGGATGGGGAAAGTATAAGGGACTTTGTTAGAATGATATAGGATGCTTTTGTAGAATACTCGTAATATAGGATGCTTTTGTAGAATAATGTAGGATGCTTTTGTAGAAATACAGCTAATCGACCAATCGTCCCAAATGTCATGAAGAAAAGACTTTTACTCCTTCGTCGGTAGCCATCTAGAAATACACTCCCCAAAAAGAACCCATGTCGTACATCTGAACTATGAAGCGCTTTTAGCAAGAAAAATCCCCCATAAAAACAGATCTGTCATTTCTTAAACATATAATGCCCATACAACCCGCCCACCTCCCCCCACGCAACGGGACACTTCCGCATCCCCCACCACATCGCGCCCATCTTCCACTCCCTCCGCCCACTGCCACTGCCAGCCTCCTTCTTCGGCTCCCGCACATACCACCCACGTCGCCCAATCTCGCGGACCACCCATCCGAGCCTCTTGTTCGTGTTGCGGCATTCGCGAAGGGAGGAAATGGCTTTGTCGCCTAGCTCGAGGACTTCGAGGGGCGAGGTTTGGGAGGAGAGTAGGTTGCAGGAGGCGCTGAAGAGGGTTGATTGCGTTATAGCGGGGATGTTGGAGAGGTCGAGGTAGAAGAGGGTTGGCGGGGTCCATGGAGATGGGCAGGTGCGGGCGAGAGAGTCGGAGGGTGGGGGCGGCGGAGGCCGGAAGAAGGAGTTGATGTCTTGCATTGAGAGCTCAGCCGATGCGAGGCCAAGTTCTTCGAGGTGTTTTGTCAATGGGAGGAGGAGCGGGATATGGTTCGGGCGGATTTTCGCGCCGCCGAGGTTGAGGGAGCGGAGGGTGGAAGATAGGGATGGAAGGAGGCGTGTAATATCTGATTCCCAGAGGAGGCGGTAGCGGGAGATGTCGGTGGCCAGGTTGAGGTAGACAAGGGTTTTGGCTGCTGGATGGGTTGTCAGAAAATCGACCACGCCTTCGCCAGTAATCTGGGTGCAGCGGCCGAGGTTGAGGTGGGTCAGCTGGGCGGTTGTGGGAAGTGTGTCGAGAGCTTTGTCGGTCATGCGGGTGTGGGAGACGTCAAGGATGGTAAGGTGCGGGAGTTTGGGCAGGAGGGACTCCAAAGCTGCACTGGTCAAGGTTTGACACTCGTGCAAACCTAGGCGCTGGATATTGAGCATGGGTGATGCAGGAGCCGTCAAACCCGAAACGACGGAAGTAAAAGCGTCCGCAAAGGCTTTCGACGACGCCGCACAAAAGTCTACGGCCTTCAATTTCGGCAGGCCGAACAGTATCTTACGCAGAACGTTCTCGTCGACATCTTCATCTAGGTGCTCTTGAAGAAGGATTTCCCGAAGGGTCGGAGTAAGCTCAAGGCATTTCAAGAGAGTTTTTGGAGTCATGTTTTGGATCTCGGAATTCATCTGCCTCGAGCGCGATAGTCCGACTGGTGAAAAGTGGGACAGGTCAAGCCTTCTGACAAGCGTCCCCAGGCCAGGGTGTTCTGAAAGGTGACGCATGAACTTGGAGAAGTTCGAAGAATGTGGGATGGTGATGTGGTAATAGAGAGTGTTGATGGTGGCAACGTGCAGTGTCCGCGAGGTCAGGAGACAGGAGACGAGATCCACGTTTCGTGGCGTGTAGCCAGTGGAAGGGACATCGTTGTCAAGAGCAAGTTGTGCAATGATATCATCTGGAGGCATGATTAGCACAGCTTGGAGGCGCTCTGGCGGTAGACTTGGGTGATTTACCCAGTATCTCAGCAGGCAACTTTTCCAACGGCGCTTCCCCAGGGCCACTGGAATTTTTGACCGGAATCGCCACTGACTCCTGACGTGTTCCCGGGCCCCATCCTGAGAGCTCTGATATACCGGTCCTCAGCGCAGTGTAGCTCTTGCTTCGAAGTTTGCCCCGAGGCCCGGCTGGTTTCCACCCTTGAGGCCGTCCACAACGGCAACAACAACTGCATGATCCGCTCTCTACTGCGCTGTCATTGTGACCACCTTCAAGCCTCAATGACAGTGTCGGCGTGTTCACGGACTCGAGGAAGGATTGGGCGGTGCCTGATCTCATATTGCTTGATCAGTCTCTTATTTCGTGGGGTTACTCTTAGGTAAAAGATTTCAGAAGAATTCGCCTACCGCAGTCATCCTCTTTCACCGACGAATATGAGCTTTTTCTTATTATTCCCTCTGGCTTCGGGGTCTGAGAATCGCACGGTCGTACTGTGGGGCGCTTGTCGGCAGTAGACACGGTCCGTCGGTTGTTGGTCTGTTCTGCAGCTGCAAGGAGCTCTTCCGCCGGCTGATAATCTGGGGTAATGGGAGATGAGAATCTTCGATTGGTGAGTCTATGGAAGTCTGTTGCTTGGTATCGGTCGGAATAGGGTGTGGCATGCGCATCACGGAACGAGGCCATCCCCACTCGGTAACGACGTTTTCCGATTCCGGTCTTTGACATCAATTCCAGCGTCAATCGGGTCTTGGATCACAGGAGCGTGAGAGTGGAGATAGTTGGAGATGTAGATGTGAACAAGAGGAAATGTTTGGAGAAAGATGTTCCAAGACAACGGAACAATCTATGGGGTAATAATAATTGTTGGAAGTTTGTAGTGTGCAAAGGGGTGGTGGGGTCTTCACGCCTTTGGTTGCTCAGTAGTAGTAGTAGTAGTAGTAGTAGTAGTAGTAGTAGTAGTACAGTAGTAGTAGTAGTGGTGGTGGTGGTGGTAGCAGTGAAGTCCAGCAGACTAGGAAAAGACTGCCAATGGAAGAAATTGTTTCCTCCCCTCTACCCTTTGTGGTAGTAGCCTCATCTATCTCCGTCGACTCATCTGGGAGGGTTAAGAGACTTTACTGTGGCGGGCGTGTAATCATGATCCAGTCATCCAGTCATCCAGTCATCCAGTCAGAGTGTTGCATCATTGTCTTCCTGTTGGCAAAGCGTCCGTACGGATGTGTCAAATTGGCACTCTGTGACATAATAACAACCGCCCCCATGGTGACCACGTGCCGTCAATGTGTCTGCACCATTCCATTAACTGAAGTCTTGGCCGACAAAGGATTGTCTCCTCTTTGGGGATCGCTGCGCCCTTGAAAATCCGGGCTGTTCTCATGTCGGGCGTGGTGATAATTGAACGTACTGTACAGAAGATGAAAGAGTCGAGAGCCAAGAGCCAAGAGCCAAGAATCGGGATGATTGTTTCGTTCGGTTATACGCGGGTATTTTATTACCCCTCGTAACATTACATCGTCCAACTGGCTCGACACTCGACAGGGCCCAAAGACAAGATGGACGAGATGCCCAAAAGGCATGTGCTCAGGCCTCCGCCCAGACTGCGAGATGGCCGTTGAATACGCATGTCAAACTCAATCTGGAATACTGCTCTTCCACACCCGTCAAGATCATCCATGCATAAGCACCAGTCAACGCGATATATCGAAGGCCATAGGGCCGCATGAAACCACCAGCACAACGCACCAACGCAAGCCGCAAATCCCCAGCTTCGACCCCAGCTTCTCCGCATACTGATATAAAAACCTAAACAGACTGTAGACCAAAAGGGTAATGTGCCATGTCCCAATCACAAACGCGATTCTGCCTCATCATCGGATTTTCCCTTGTCGCTTAGGCGCCGGCGTCCCATACGCAATGTTAACGTCCGCCATCATCCTCTTGGGCGCTGGAGTTCCATTCACACCACCGAGACCTCGAAGTCTTCTCACCCGAGGTCGCTTCTCCTCTTTGCCTTCGGTCGACTCGGGAACATCTTGGAAATATACAAGCTTCTCGTCCCACCCGACTGCTTTAGCGTCGTTGTTTCCGTGCTTGACACCTGCCAATTCCGATCCGTCGGTAGGTAGGTTCTGCAGCGCCAGACTAGGTATCTTCGCTTGCCCTTTGTTCCGTCGAGTGTTTGCGCGTGTTACTATGGCCAGTTCTTGGGCCACCGATTTCTGCAATACCACCGGGTCTGTTCCATCGGCCCTTCGCACAGGGATGAAACTTGGCGCGCCCAGAGTGGGCTTCGATGGTGCAGGAGAACGCGTTCTCGTGCTTCGTCGACATGACGTCGGCTCTGGCACAGGCTCTTCAAGGTCGTCAAAGTCTACTGCAGCCAGTTTTCCTTTCCCAGGTGGGGTGCCTGGTCGGTTGGCAATATCCCGTTGCTTTTGCGTGGATGGAGAGTTGCTATCTAATTCAGCAAGCGCCTTGCGGGGAGTTCTGCGTGGGGAGTCGAGGGGTTTGGGCGCGCTCATAGGGATGCTGCTAGCTTGAGCAAGCTTTCGAGCTTGCGCTCGGCTGAGGAACTCTTTGAGCATATTGGTATCGTCGCTAAATCGAGCACCAGATCGTGTCCTTCCTTTGGGGGCCTCCACCGATTCTTCGCATGTTTCTTCTCTTTCTACCGTTATAAGGGGATCGGCCCTTGGTGGTGTTTGAGAGGTATCGTCCAAATTTTCTCCAGCCTGAGACGGATCCAACGACGCTTCGCTCACCCGCTCAGAACTCTTCCTGCTCCTATAGTCGTGGAAGACGATAGCCGCCTCGGTAATTTCCTCTGGTGTCAAGTCTTCCATACTCAAGCGTATACTGTGACGGGTTCTCTGGGCAACCGGCAATTCCTGAGTGACAATGTCTCCGGCTACATCCTGGGCAGGCTTAGGTGATCTGCAACTTTCCTCTTCACTATAGGCATCCTTTTGCCCGTTACTCGAGAACCTTGTCCGCGTATGTTCACTGACTGTGATATCTAACCGTTGAGCTCCCATCGAAATATTAGGACTCCAGTATAGACCCATAGAACTGCTAGCTTTGGGATCGGTTAACAAAGAGCTTTGTTCTCCAGCCTCGGTATTCAGGCGGTCGGGTTTCAAAATACTCTGTTTATGTGGTGTTACTTGACTTATTTCCGTGGATGCCTCTTCTTTCACACTTTCCAATGGCGCTATATTATCTTCAAAATCTAACTCATTGGAGTCCACATCAATACCTCCCAAAGCTGTAGGATTCGCAACATCGCTGATATCAGGCTCCGAGAGATGACCTGTTTTCATCTTAGGTATGATAGCCTCGATACAATTTATGGCATCTTCACGAACCGGTGTTGAGGTAGTGGCGGTCTCTTCATCTTCCTCTGTACTCTGCACAGTGCATGCGGTGTGCTTGTTTACGTGTGGAGACATAGAAACAACTCTCCGGTCCGATTCTCCAATTTCGGTACCGTTCAGATTGGCTTCGCGTATTGACACCAAAGCAGCCGATTCATCGTATGTGAAGGTGGCGCCCGAAGCCTCATCTTGGTTGATTTCTTGAATGGATCCCTCCGGCTCCGGTAATGAGTCTTCCTCTGCTGCATCAGCCACAACAAATCCCTGAATAGAAGCATAGTCCTCTTCTGAGCCATCAACCAGAGCGTCCAAATTACTAGGAGCATCCTCCTCTTTCGAGGTGTGGCCCATTTCATTTGAATGGCTAGCAACATCTTCGTCTGCAACGACAGTGACCGGACCTCCTGACTCTGAAACATCCAGAAGGTCTTCCAGTACTGGACTATTCTCACGCAGAAACACGTCATCTAGTACCTCGCCCTCCACCGCTTCAGCACGCGCACATAGCTCAGCGTTCTCGGCAGCACCGTTTGGAAACACAGGTTTCGATCTTGGGCGATCAGGTCTCAAGCTTTTCCGGCTTGCATATTTTCCTGGTGGCATTTCTTAGTTAAGATTCCCCTGGAAATTTCATAGAATCCATGCTACCCACGTCTCGGTGTCCCAGGCGCCGTATCTCTTAGCGTAGTAATATAACCATTCGCATTTCCCACTCCTGCGCCTTTTCCAGGCTCGGGTGCATGTTTGAGACAGAGACGCTTGATAGGCCGTGAACTTCTCGTAGGTTGTTCGCCATCAAGCTCCGTCTCTTCAGAATCTAAAGCATCGTTCCCTGTATCTTGTCCTTGCGTGCCAGATCCCTTGGCTCGAAGGTCGTACCGCTTCCATACCTTTCGTCCCTTATGTCGATTCGCAAACGGTGATTTCGGCGCGCGTTCCCAAGCCCGCGGTCTGTTAGAAGCGACTTGGTCTTGGAACGTAAAAGGATTGGCGTTGTTTTCTCTTAAATGTCGTTGTGAGCCCTTGAACAAACCTTGAGGAAGTTGATTGGGGAAGGCGCGAGACTCACGCAGAAGGAAGCGTTCCCATAATCGGCAACGCCATTTGGGGAATACTACATGAAGAAAGACCAATCTAGATAGGGGCTTGAATACCAGCAATGTTTGATCAGTCGAAGTGATAAGACATGTGGAATAGAATACAAGTCGTCTATGAACTCGGTATTCGAGTAAACAAACCACCCTGGCCCGTGCGCCCCGCCAAGACCTTTAGCGCCCTCGTCTCGAACCTCGAATCATCATTTCGCCTGCCCTTAAAACTTCTAGCATTCGAGACTGTTATCGCGCCTCACTCCGCCCACTCCCTTTCACGCTCTGATGCCAGACCAGACTTGCATGGTCTGATCATGCAACATCGATAGGCCATCTTAACCTGGACTGCCAGCCACCAATATGCCGCCAAAAGGCTCTACAAAGCTCGCCCCCCCTCGATTAGCTCCGCTCCCTAAGCTGCGTGTACGGCGCCCGAATCAACAAGGAGCAAACCCTTGTTTAGGCATCATGACTTCCGTGCTTGGTATTTGTTTTACAATTGGTTCCAAGGGTTGCTATTGCTGACAATGAATGCAGGCTGTTGGGCATCAGCTGGGCAGGGCCTCGCAGGGTGCGCGGCGCTGGAGCAACAATTGCGGGCGTGTATGGACGCACCGGTACGTCTCCTGATCTTGTCATTTTGAGCTGGGTAACATGAAACGCGGGCATTGGCTGGAAAGGGGCAAAGTCTGGGTCAGTTGCTAAGGGTGTATATCAATTTTGCAGAAACCGAAATCACAGAAGAAGAACACTATCAACCACCATCTCTCGAGATTGTATCCTAAGATCATAGGGCCTCATAAACGAAAGTAAAGACGACGGTGGAATAG
>JAABUL010003260.1_pt1 | contig 24597 bp, 18 predicted proteins | sample 5559151 | NCBI WGS metagenome assembly JAABUL01 (sample SAMN10711876, study PRJNA513368) | rock metagenome | isolation source: Antarctica rocks | place: Antarctica: Victoria Land, Pudding Butte sud | reverse complement strand
TATCTCAACCAACTGAACCTGAAAGGCGACATGGTTCTTGACGAGCTCAAACGCGTATCTAGCGAGAGGGACACAACTAAGCAGCAATTGGCCGAGGCTGAGAAGAATGCCAAAGAAACCTGGGATGAGGTCGCGGACCTGCGCAAAGCCAAAGTGAACGGCGTCAGCAGTGATGACAAAAGCAATGGCGTTCCCGCAAGCGAGGTTTCTAAACCTCCAGCTGCGGCAGAAAGCGATCCTCTTGGAGCTACAGTCAAATCGCCTACAGAGTCACTCAAATCACGTAAAGGATCCTTCGCGAGCCTTTCAATATTTTCGCCAAAGTCAAAGGCAGCAGATTCACCTATCGTTCCGGAAGAGCCAGAGGATCTTTTTTCGTACGATAGCGAGCTTCCGCGAATCCAAGCAGATCTCAAAGAGAAGCAGGAAAGGATCGAAGACCTCCAGGGTGAAGTGAAGACCTTAAAAGGGGATCTTGCTGTTACGAGAGAGTCAACGCAAAGTATGGCAAATTCACTTGAGGAGGCGACTCGGGAATTGCTTGCACTTCGAGACCGAAAAGACCGTTCCGAAAGCGAGCTTGAAGAGGAGAGAGCTCACTCGCAAAAGACCATTGAGCAAGTAAAAGGCCAACTACGTAGTGCCGAAGAACGGTTGGAAGCGTTGAAGACTGAGAAAGCTTCGCAAAGTGTAAGCGTCACGGAGAATTTGGAGAAAGAGCTTAGTGAAGCTAAACAAGAGATCGAAACTCTACGCTCTTCTGCAAAATCTCGTAATGATAATCAAGAGGAGATCGAAAGACTGCAATGGACTGTCTATGATTTGGAAGCGCAAGCCAAGCAATTACGCAATGATGCTGAAAAGAACGACAAGAGAGTCGCCACTCTCAATGGTCTGGTCTCTAATCTTCGTGGTCAGCTCAAGGATTCCGAGGATAGAGAGCAAGAAGAAGCGCAGACATTGTTAAAATTGCAGAAGGCTGTCGATGCTAGAGCGAAAGAACATGAAGAGCAAGGGGCAGCAACAGCAGAAGGTGTATCAAAGCAGGCTGTTGACGCCGCCATTGGAGCTCAGCCAGCCTCAGAGGTAACTTCAGCAAAGAAGAAGAAGAACAAGAAGAAGAATGGGTCAAAGTCCACGGAGGAGACCAGCAATGGATCTACTTTTGGCAAAGCAGAGCAATCGAAAGCGTCCGAATCGTCCCAAGCGTCCATTGAGGCCAAGAGTACGATTAGCACGTTACAAGAGGAACTCAGACAGCTGCGGACTCTACTGGAAGAGAAAGATACTGCTATCGAAAGTACGCGGCGAAAGATAAAGGATCAAGACAACCTCCACGAGGAGATCGAGTCATTACGGGACGACTTACTCAACATCGGCCAAGAGCACGTCGAAGTCAAAGATCAATGCAAGGAGCTTTTGGCGGAGAAGAGCGCTTTGCAGAAGGTTATTTCAGATCTTGAGACTGAGGTAGCCATGCTCAAGGTTGATGCAGACAGTACCGCCGGATCAGAGGAGGAGCACAAGGATCTCATTGTACAATTCGATGATCTAAAGGCTCAAGCCACAAGCCTGCAAACTGATCTGTCCGCGGCTGAACAGCTAGCCACTACGAGATTCAAGGACATCAGTGAACTAAGATCTACCATACAGAAGGCTCAGCCAGAGCTTACTAGCTTGAGGTCCGAGAACGCAGAGCTTAGATCTGTAAGAGAGACGCTTGGCAAGAAGGAAGCTGAGGTCAAAAGCCTGAGCGCTAAGCATGAGGAGATGCGCTCTGAACTCACAAAGCTCAAGCAGACCGTGAGCGAGCAAGAAGCCGAGATCAAGAATTTGAACCAGAAAATCAGTCAAGAAGCAAGCGGCAGAGTCAAGGCTGAAGAAGCTGGCAGCAAGTCAGCCCAAGAAGTCCAGCGTCTGAACACGGAACGACGACAGGCCAACGAATCGATCGACAGGTTGTCAACGCAGCTCTCCAAGGCCCAGGACGATCTAGCGACGTCGAGGTCAAAGCTACGAGAAATCGAACAGCAACTGTCAAAATTTCGAAGCGACAGTGAAGGCATGAAGGAAGAGGCCGAGCTTAACGTTGCGCAGTACGCCAGCGCACAGAGCCTGATGAGCAGTATGCGTGACCAAACCGCGGAGATGGCGATGCAGACCAGGGAGGCAAAAGAGCGTTGTGAAAGCTTGGAGGAGGAAGTCGCCGAAGCTCACAGACTGTTAAGCGAACGTACTCGGGAGGCTGAGACCATGAGAAGGCTCTTGGCCGACGTTGAAGGCCGGGCCGATGCAAGGACAAGAGAAATAAAAGAACGTATGGACACAGCAATCGAGGAGCGAGACCGTGCGGAAGACGAGGCTAGCACCACAGGTAGACGGAGAGGAAAGGAGATGGAGACCTTGCGCAACACGGTCCACCAGGCGGAAAGGAATTTGAAGAGGGCAGAAGATGACAAAGAAGAGCTGGAGAATGCACAGCGAGATTGGAAGAGACGGCGCGAAGATCTCGAGCAGAGATCCGAAAAATGCAGGCGGGAGATGGACGAGGTCCGAAGCGCCATGGGAGAGCTTCGGGATGCTCTGGACGAGAGCGAAAGACAGGCGAGAGATCTCGAGAGGCAGAAGGCAGAGCTACGACGGTCGGTTGAAGAGACGCAGGTTCGGCTCGAGAAGCTTCAGAAGACGAATAAGGTATGCTCGGTTTCCTGCAATGCACAAAGACACACTGACGGTCGTGATGCAGACCATGGCCGACGAGCTCCGAACCATCCAAACGGCCAAGACCAGGGCCATGGACTCGGAAGGACAATCGTCTCGTTCATCGATAGATTCAGGCCCACCGAGGTCACGCCTGACTTCGCCAAGCCCAGTAAGCCGGCCTCGGACAGACGCAGCCAACGGACGAGCTGGGGGCTCGATGGACTATTTCTATCTGAAGAACGTGCTTCTGCAATTCTTGGAGCAGAAGGATAAGAATCATCAGAAGCAGCTGATTCCGGTGCTGGCGAAGCTGCTGCATTTCGATGGCAAGGACGAGCAGAAGTGGATCTCAGCCATCAGCGCAAGGTGAGGTCTAGGCTGTGTTCTTCCATGACAGGATAGAGCTTCCATACCAGGACATCGATGAGGGGAAATTGTGGCGCTGGGGCATAGTCAACGCATCCAAGTGATCGTCTCATCGTCGTACGGCGGCTATTCTGCAGTGTCCCAGGAGCTTTCATGATGCGCCTTGTATGGGACGCAGTCACAAGATATACGTTCTGAAGGTTAGGCTGTTGAAGCGCCGGCCAGGTCATGCCTGCCAGGTGCTAGGCACAAGTCTCGGCAATGCCCGTACCGCGCTGTCGGGCTCTACCTCTCGTCTTGGCACTTTGAAGATGCGCACACGTGGCGCCAGGAAGGAATTTGTGTTATTCAGGCTGACAGCTGCGTTGGCACTCGTCAACAGCCGGTCGCAGCTCTAGGTGGACGATAGCTCATGCTTCAACATCATGTTATCCGTGTAAGCGTGCGAATGAATAGTCAGAGCGATCACCGCGGGCCGCGAGACCAAAACATACGCAATCGCCACACACCGCTCGAGAAGTGGTGGGGTGGGCGACGAGTCGGCGGAGTGAAAGCACCGATTACTTGAATGATGGACACAAAGTACAGTACATAAAGTACAGTACATGTACTTTACGTCAAGCGAGGGGAGGGAAAGAAAAATGGCTTGGCGTGGGGCATCTTATCAAAGCCCCCACCATTTCCATGTACTCGAATCGGATGATTCAACCCCTCCAACGTTCGCCCTTCGACGTCATCCTCGGCTCTCCCAGCGTCCATTGTTCAATTCCAGCGTTGACGACACCATAGCGATGAACACTCCGACTCCGCTGTAACCTGCGCGAACTCTCCACAACATTGACCAACGTTGTCGTCCATCACCCCGGCCTAGCAGATACAACAGATGCAGCCACCGAGTGCCGGCTCAACATCTCTTCGGTCATCCCACTTTTCGCTAGCCTCCTGATTAGCGCACTGTGCCTTGGGCTCAACACCTGAGCTTCTTAGCTCCCTTCGCAAAAGTGTGAAGTGTGAAGTGTGCCAGACATCGTGAAGACCTCCCTCTCCCGCTCCTACCGCCAATCGCCCTGCCTCTGACGTCGATCAACAGCACCTTCCCCGACTCCCATTCCACGAAATCGCTTGACGATCCAGCCACACTTCTCTGCCCTGTGACACCATTCCCCTCGGCTCCCCTCCAGAACTACACAGGCTGGAGCACCATGGCGCATATCCCATTTAGAGCCGCATCAGGTCCTTCCCGCCAGCACTCACGTCAGATGGGTATAGATCCTCACAATGAGCTGAATCCCCACATGGATCGCTACATTGGTATTGACGTTGGCACCGGCAGCGCTCGCGCTTGCGTTATTGACGCCAAGGGCGACATCATTGGCCTAGCCTCGGAGAACATTGGTCTGTGGCAGCCCGAGCCGGGTTACTACGTGAGTCTCCGGGCAATCGACAAAGGGAGTCGAAGCTGATGAAGGGCGTAGGAACAATCCACCAACGATATCTGGCGCTGCATCTGCTCCTCCGTTCACCGCATTCTCGACCAGCACAACATTGACTCCAGCACCATCCGTGGGCTCGCCTTCGATGCCACCTGTTCTCTAGCGGTCTTCTCTCACGACACGGATGAGCCCGTTTCAGTCACAGGGCCGAAGTTTGACAATGATCGGAACATCGTTTTGTGGCTCGATCACCGGCCGGTGGAAGAAACGGCGAAGATCAATGCCACCGAACATAATCTCTTGCGCTATGTGGGCGGGACGATGTCAATTGAGATGGAAATACCCAAGGTGTTGTGGTTGAAGAACCATATGCCCAAGGAGCTCTTCGATCGTTGCAAATTCTACGACTTAACGGATGCATTGACGCACATGGCTACTGGAAACGAGAACAGGAGCTTCTGTAGCACGGTTTGCAAGCAAGGCTATGTTCCAGTTGGTGTCGACGGGAGCGTCAAGGGCTGGCAAGAGGATTTTTTGAAAGAGATTGGCCTGGAAGACCTGGTCGAGGACGACTGTAAGCGACTGGGAGGTGTCGACGGGGTAGTGAGTCTCGTATCGTTTCAACCTTGAGACAGTTGGCTAATAGAACATCAGAACAATAAATACTTCAGCGCCGGTGAATTATGTGGTACCCTCAGCGAGAAAGCAGCCAGCGAACTTGGCCTACCTGCTGGCATCGCAGTTGGCAGCGGAGTCATCGATGCCTACGCCGGCTGGATAGGTACCGTAGGAGCAAAAGTCAAGCTCGGCGACCACGAGCTCGATTCCCACATCGCAAGCAATGATAAATCCCAGGCATTCACTCGGCTCGCCGCCGTAGCCGGCACCTCAACATGCCACATCGCCATGTCCCCCAAGCCCGTCTTCGTCCCCGGCGTCTGGGGCCCATACCGCGACGTCCTCATCCCCGAATATTGGATGGCTGAAGGCGGCCAATCCGCAACCGGCGAGCTCCTCAAGCACGTCCTCGAAACCCACCCAGCCTTCCAACAAACCCTCAGCATCGCCGAGTCCTACAATACCAACATCTACGACTACCTGAACGAACATCTCAAAGACATGCAGAAGAAGCAGTCCGCGCCCACCATCTCCTGGCTAGGCCGGCACTTCTTCTTCTACGGCGACCTCTTCGGCAACCGCTCCCCCATCGCTGACCCGCGCATGACGGGCTCCGTCATCGGCCTCAGCAATGACAAGTCCATCGACGGCCTCGCGCTATACTACTACGCCACCATGGAATTCATCGCCCTGCAGACCCACCAGATCATCGAGACCATGAACAACGCCGGCCACCAAATCCACAGCATCTTCATGTCCGGCTCACAGTGCCAGAACGACGTCCTCATGAAGCTCATGGCCGTCGCCTGCGACATGCCGGTCCTCATCCCGCAGTACGTGCACGCGGCCGTGGTGCACGGCGCCGCGATGCTGGGCGCGAAGGCCGCGTCGGCGGATAAGAATGGCAAGACGGAGCCGCTGTGGGATATCATGGACCGGATGAGCAAGCCCGGGCGCGTCGTCAGCCCGAGCGACGACCCGCATGAGAAGGAGCTGCTGGCGGTCAAGTACAAGGTCTTTCTCGAGCAGTGCCATAGCCAGAGGGAGTACAGGCGGAATGTGGATGAGGTGGTGGAGCGGTGGAGTGCGACGGAAGGGGGAAAGGGTGCGGGGAAGAAGTCGCAGGAGAAGGCGCAGGCGGATGCGACGGGTGGGGGGGTGGATGAGAAGAAGCCGGATTTGAAGGTGGGGGAGGAGAAGGTGGAGGGGAAGGTGGAGAAGAAGGGTGGGGGGATTGCTATGCTGTTGCCGCATTGAGGGGAGACACGGGGGAGAAAGAGGGGCGATCGTGCGTGATGGGATGTGAGTCCGAAGAGGGCTCGGTACTTGGTACAGAGAGAAGGCGGCTTCGAAGGGGGCTTGATGGTTGGTACAAAGAAGGGCGGATATGAGCTTACATAGTTTACGAACGACATGCATAGCAAAAAGCGTCAATAATACTTTATCCTTGAATGTCCATATAGGACTTTGAATTGCTCGCACTGCATGCATGCATACGGGTATCCAAGCTCCGAAACTCCCACGCGCATACCCTCCACCAAACTCCCTCAATGCTCCGTCCCCCATCCTTACATCCTCCCCCAACCTCCCCCCATCACCTCCCTCCCTCCGTCCTTCCACCCACCACACACCCCCCCTACCCCCCCGGCCCTTGCTGATATTTCTCCGTCGCCTGCCTGAAAAGCATCGCCTGCGCCTCCGCCAACTCCTCCTGCGTGAGCCCGCTCTCCTCCACCTTCCGGCTCCGCTTCTCCCGCTTCTTGAACTCCTCCTTCTGCTCCCCCGCCACCGTCAGCACCTCGTCCACATACTCTGGGAAGCCGAGTTCTCGAAGGGCGGAGGCGATGTGATCTGCGGCTATTGTTTTTTTGGATTCGCGCTCCATGGTGTCGTTGGCTTCGGAGCTGAGCATGGTGATGAATTCGACGCAGCAGTCGATGAGGATGTCGCGCGCGTCGCGCGTGAGGGTTAGGGGGGGGGGAAGGATCTCGGTGGCGATTTTGGTTACGGTCGCTAGGGAGAGGGGGGGTTAGCTGGGGGTTCTTTGGGGGGGGAGGAAGAGGCAGGGGAGTAGGGGTGGGAGGTTTTGGTTTGGTCGGAGTGGGGAATGGAAGCTGACTGAGCGGGTAAAGAAGTTTGTGGCAGGAGAGGAGCCAGGCGTGGCGAGCTGCCTGCTCGTGTGCGATGGCTTGAGAGCGCAGAGAGCGCTGGAGTTCGTGGAGTGCGCGTTCGAATTTTGGCTGTTCGTTGATGGTTTGAGAGGTTGGCTTGGGTTTGGGGGTCTTGGTGGGAGGTTTGCGAGGGCGTCGTTGGATGGTGCTTGATATTGGGGTGGGTTTTGTTTTGCGTGTCGAAGCATTGATGGCAGGCTCAGGGCGGCCAAGCTTGAACCGCAATAATTGGTCTCGGGGGATATCTCCATCTCGATGGGAACTTTCTGTGATGCTGAGCTTGGGGGCTCGCGACAGGCGGAATTGATGTAGATATCCTGGTGGTACGTATCCAGCTAACTCAGCTTGGCAGTAGTCTGGACCGTCGGTCTCCTCGAGCTCACCAGCGGATGATAATTCTGAGAATGTGATGGTGCCTGACTCATAGCCCGAATCTCGACGTTTCCGTTGGGTTACATTCGTGTCACTCGGTTGATTGAAGGGGGCACCGTTGTAGTTTGTCGCAATTGCAGTGAGCATGGGAGTGAGCATAGGATCGATCATCGGGGTGAACGCGTCGGTACCATATTGGTTTCCCTCCTGCTGCTGAAATTCGTTGCATACGGATGGAACACAGTCTCGTTTGGCCGAGTCGAACCAGGAGAATGGCTCGTAACTCCAGCCATTGTCTTCTACAGAGTCGTAGTATGGCAGCGTGCTGAAGTCTCCTACCCCTTCCCCCTGAGAGCCGTACCAAGGTAGCGGACTGTAATATGGTCCGGAATCGGTGACTGGGGAGAGAGGGAACTGGGCCTGGACACTTTCGATTGGTGGATATTGCATGCAGCCTCCGAGTTCATAGGTGAATTTCGCCGTGCCACACTCGATGAGCCCAGTTTGCAGAAGGTCCGTTGCATACTCTTGGTCCGCCATCATGTACGAATAATCTTAAAGCTGCTGTCTGGAGATATTCAAGAGAATACTTGAAGAAGCACTCGATGCCTGTGGGATATTGCGACCAGAATTCGACGAACAAAGAGCTAATGAGGGACGGCAAGTGATGCGAAGAAATATCATTTGAATACCTTTTGGAAGTGACAGGTCATCGCCGCCTGGCGAGCTGTTATTAGTGCATGAACAGCGAAGTTGAGGAAGGAACTTACCACCAAACTCTCGGTCTGACATGCTGGATACGTAGATTGGATTATGGGAGGAGGGAGTAATTTCAATGATGTTACTACCACGGATGGATTTCGAGAAGTAATAACGATCTGCAAGAATGATGGCATCAGTAGAGGAAGGCGTGGTGTAAAGTAGGCTTTAATATGCGTTCAAAGATGTTGTGAAGCTCGACCCAAGGATTCTGCCAAGCGGTCAAGGGATGGACCCTTCAAACGAACGCCGCTTTCGGAAAGGGTGCCGAGTGTCCGCTAGCTTGTCTTGCTAAAATAATCACGTTGTTTGTGTCACAACTGCAATCGTCAATCAAACACCATACTTTTACTGTATCCAAGATCGCGATTGACATTCGATACACATGGACTGGTCTAGCCTTGTCGCTTGGAATAGCTTGGAACAAGACCATTCAGGGGCGGTTGAATGATGCAACTGCCAATTGAAAGCACAAAGTAAGAAGCTCGACGGTTTTTCTCCGAAATTCCCCTTCCGCTACAATGATGAACATCGTGTCGCCCCTATCAGACCATCGATTTATATCTCATGGTGATTTACCTGTCTTAACCAAACGGACCTTCTGAGTTTGCTGCATCAACCACCCTGTTTCGCCCGCTCGACGGAATGAATCTGAAAGCTAATCATGTCTCTAGTAGGATCATGGACCTTACGACGTTCTGAGATCGCGATCAGCAGTTTGGCAGCGAATCCGTATGTCGCCCTTCCTTTACGTCTCCCTCTGTCCCTGCCTTACGATGATGAGCAACACAAGTACTATCAAATGCGGATCTACAATGACGAGCAAACTTCGGTTCGATTACCTGACAGCGTATCATGCATTCACCGCAGCAATATCTATGTTTCCTCGATAAACCAGAAAGCTGACGCAATGATTGGATAGTCCAAGGCAAATCCCGCAGGAATAATCCCAAACCCACCGGACTATCCGCACAGGGCGCCTGCTCTGCCTGAGAACATGACGTCCCAACCCTACAGGTTTATATGAGATCAGGTTCTGTATCCGCAAAGGACATGTCAAAACAGTATCACGCAGAGATGTAAACTTCAGTCAGAGAATGCAGCAAGCTTCAATCTACCACTACGGCGCTTTGCAACTCGGGTGTTCTTAGGGCTTTTCTCATGTAAGTCATATCTGCTCTACTCTAGCGGTCGCTCTAAGTACACGGCTTGTGATGCAACAAAAATATTTCATGCTAATACCAACGGCTTGACCTATGCGGATAAAATTCGAGACTTTTCATCTTTCTTCTGAAGCCCCGGCTAGCCTATCCTGGTTCTTGATAACGGTCCCTACGTAAAGACGAGGCTGATTCGCGAGGTGACCTTTAGCGTCTGCTTTAGCGTCAAGTTAAGAGTCTTGAAAGCTTGACAGCTTTTCGTTATTCCAGCTGGAGACGCGGTCAGCAGCGGAAACCCAGTTCTAGTGTCAGGAACCTGCCTCAGAAATTGTCCGCTCAGCTCTTTCGTTCCATCCAATGCCAACTTCGCGATGACGTGCCCTGGCTGCCCCGGCTCCAGTAGGCTACCCTCTTCATACAGCTGGTGAAACCTGGCGACATCCTTCTCTTGCATGGAAGCCGAGTGCTTTTTTCGAATGTCCTGTTGCATTGCAGTATTGACCACACCTGGTCGGATCGAAATAGTTATGACGTCGGGTTCCTCAACTCCTAATGTCAACGCCAGATGGTTCATGGCCGCTTTTGTTGCTCCATAGGCGCCCCAGCCCGTGTAGGCATTGATGGCGGCACCTGAAGAAGTGAAGATAATGCGCCCACAAGTCTTACGAAGCGTGGGTAAAGCAGCTTGGGCCTACCAAGTGTAAGCCAGTCTCCAGCGACGCTCCAATCCGTACTTACGAAGGCAACAGCACTGAAGAAATTTACGTCGAATCCTTTCCTCCAGCTGTTCACATCACTATCCGCGACCCTACCCACAGGTTCGAGCGTCCCATGGTTGATAATTAGGCTGTCGAGACTACCGAACTCCTTCAATGTATATTCGATGGCCTTCTTAGGCAGTGAAGGGTCGCTTATATCGTTTGCTAGTGTCCGGACCTGCTCCGGGTATCGTACACGGAGTTCTTCCAAGGGGTCTTCGCTTCGGGCAAGAAGTACTACATTGTGAGATTGGTTGATGAGGTATTGTGCGATTGCTCTACCGATACCTGATTTATCTATCAGTTGAACGCCAGAGACGAAAGAGGGATTATCTTCGCAATTGACCTCTCGAAGCACCAGTGATAATGATTGTCTTTGTCATGGTTGAAGCTTTACGTGCTTGACACTTTTGAAGATGTACTGAGTACCTTATCTTTTAGCGTTTCTACAGCTGTGGAAGCTCGGTTTCGCACGTCATTGGTGGGGCAAGACGGGCTCGACTTTCTCTCTTACCATATGTTCGCCGCCACCAAACCGTTACACGCATGAGCAAAACAATAACGACGAGGTGTGGACTATAACGGAATGCTCCCCCTGCCGCCAAAGCTTTCTGTCAGCAAATGCGTGTAATCATCAGACAAGGCGAGGGGCGCCTGAGGTATGACTCGTTTCTCCTTGCCAATACTTGATAACCTTTCATGATTAAGGAGAGAGCGTGGCCATTCGAGTCAATACAGTGGCAAGGAAGGTCATTTTTCGCGACGGAATTGTACGTGCATCAATCTTTTATACCATCTCATTGAGCCCCCAAAGTCAACGAACTCTCTCTCCATCCCTATCAATGAACCCTCTCCAGAGCCTTTCGTCTGGATCCCTTGCACACGCCTGATTCCCCTCATGGCTGTCTTTTTCAAGCAATTCGATTCAATATTCATAAACAGCTCGCAGAGGAAGACAGTGGAGCAGAGAAGTGAGGTAACTGCAAAACTATGCGTACAAGCTACGAAATATCAGTGAGCATCGAGTGCGAACACTGGTTGAGCAAGGGTGCCTTTCAAAGCGTAACTGCAGGAGGCGGGAGAACGATAGACCTACGTGGTTGATCGCCAAGGGCCATGTAGACGTAATTACTATTGGATATAGCACTGCTCAGATGTATGTTCTATTCAATTCTTGTTATATCATGCAGAACGACATCGATCGCTCTGCTTCTTGATTTACCCACTATCTCCCAACACCTCCCCTACGCCTCTGCCATCACCTCCTGCGCAAGATCCAATCCCCCGGTATGACTCTCCGCCACCATACTGTACGCCCCCGAAACACCCCACATCATAACATCTCCCCAACCTCCCATCCTCTACCTCACTATCCCCAAACACCCACTCCTGCACGCACCCCCTCCTGCACGCACCTCCTCCTCACCACCAGCGCCTGGCTCTCCCAAGCTGGAAGACCCGCTCCTCGTCCTCCCTCCTCAGCATTATCATCGCCCATTTTGCACGCCACCATCCCAACCATCCCCACCATCCCACACTGCCCCCCACCACCCCCACATGGGCGAAGTGGGGGGAAGGGACGTGGCGCGGGCGGTGGTGCGAGGGCCGGATTGCAGGGGACGGGTATGGATGGGGGTAATGATCGAGGGTTGATACCACAAGACTGTGTCTGAGAATAAGGTAGGCGTGCAGAGCTCTCTGCAGAATGGTGGAACCCTTCACAGTCCAGCTCCTGGTGACGCGTCAATACGTTGAATCCGTGAGATTGTGCTGGATTATATGTGCGGAGATTAGTGTATGTATGTACAGAATGCATTGCGGGCGCTCTTCGAGGAAAGCGAACACGTCTATACAGCCCCTCATTACTCCTCCGTGCGAGATCTCAACAGGGTGGACAGTCACCTATACCTTTGGTTTCCGCGCAATCATCAGATACATCGGCGTGAACAGCTTCTCCTTCGCCCCGGCCACCAAACAATCTGCTGCCAACGCCAGACTATCCGCCGTCTTCTTCGTCCCCCGCGGCATCAGCCCCACCCTCTCCAACGCCCCGATCGTCGTATGCGCCACCGCCCTCCCCACCTTCGTCATCCGCGCTATCGTCACCACATCGCCCACACTGCCCGCCATCCTCAGATCCCCATCAAGCGGGTAATACCACGGCCGCGCGTCCGTCCTGTCCGCCAGATCCTCGTGCACCTCGAGCTCGAACCCCGCGGCCTGGATGGCGCGCAGGCCTTCGGAGATGGTCACCATGTTGGCGATGCCGTCGCCCTGCTCGATGCCGAGCCGGATCTCGCGGTGGCGGGGGTTGGAGTTGTTGTAATTGTCTGTCATCAGCCATTCGAAGACGCCGAAGACGCCGCCGGGCTTGACGACGCGGAAGATTTGCGAGTAGACGCCTTGCAGGGAGGGGGCGTGCACGGTGGCTTCGATGGCGTAGACGGCGTCGAAGGTGTTGTCTGGGAAGGACATTTGCTGGCGGATACGCCGTTGGTACGGGTTCGGCAGGTAAGGTGTGGACTTCGGGTAATGGGGCGGTAGGAAGGACTGACCATGAAGTCACCTTTCGTGAAACTCAATTGATTCGACAACCCTTCCTTGTGTGCATACCTCGTGGCCCGATCGATCTGGTAATCGTTGTTGTTCAGCCCCGTGATGTTGACGCCGGCGAACTTGGCGATTTCACGTGCAGGCCCGCCGACGCCGCAGCCGACATCGAGGACTTTCATGCCTTCGCGCAGGCACATCATGTGTGCGAGGTAGTGCTCATGGCGGGCGATGGCTTGGTAGAAGCCTTCGCCGTAGGCAAAGCGGCAGAAGTGGAAGGAGCTGCCCCAGCCGTATTCGTAGATGTCTGTTGCGAGGTTGTAGTAGCTGTACGTGGTGGTCAGTATGCGCTGACCCACTGTTCGGTATACGGGGGGAGTAGGAGCACGCACTGTCTTGTTAGGGTAGCGTATTCGGCTTTGCGCTCCTGGTCAATGGGTCAGTTCAACGATGGATTGGGGATGCTCCCTTCTTCCGATCCATTGGCTCACGTCTCTGATCTCCTGCGTTTCGGCCGATGCGGCTTTGTTGTCCCAATGCTTGAAGTATTCCTCGATGGCTGCTTTCTGCGCCGCGGGGTCTTTCTTCAGCATGGACCGTACGCCACCTTTTTGCTCTGCGCTTTTGCCATGGAGGACTTTGTTGTAGGCTGCGTCCCGGTGGTGGTCTTCCGCCTCAAGCCCTATAGAGCCCATGGTAGAGAGTATGAAAACTCGGCTGAGTGAATATCAGTCCGATTCTCGTAAACGGAGAGTCAATGGAAAGCGCAGATGGCTGTCATGCTGGGAGGCTTTTGCCTTGGTTTCAATAATAATTTTTGCAGGGGTAGATGCAAGGGTCTGGTGCCGGATCTCGGCCAAGAAGCAGCCGGCCCTATCCTTGTTTTATGGGGCCACCGCTTCGTGTTGTATCACCTAAAGTAAGACGATTCCCAGATCACAGGTTTCTGGCCCGGACTGGGCTCTGACATCTAGCAAGCAGACCGGATTGCGAGTCAAAGCGCTAATGAACCAGGACTGTCAAGCGAGGCTCGAAGGTTTCTGCTATTGATGGAGGTATACCGTCAACCTTTTCAAGATGGGACAGTCCAGGATCCAAGTATCAAGGTCGTATTGGCTTGGAGGCAAAGGCGAGACAGTGCGTTCGGACGTGGAATGCGGCGTGACAGCAAGCCAAACCCAACGATATACCGAGCGGACACATCCTCGACAATCGCCTGCAATTATTGGAAAAGGACAACGTCAATCACAACCGGAAGAATTGCAATGAGATCCAATTCCTGCTGGATGGCAACGGTAGTCCGCCCTCGGCTTCTTATATTCATTATGGATGACTTCCTTCTATATCAAGCGGCATGATGCGCTACACTTCTCATGAGAATCATTATTTGCTCTGTTATGAGGACCTCTTTGACTTTCAAAGTGTGGCAGGTACATCAGTGGTGGGGTCGTTCAGCTTTGCGACCTAGTGCTACGATGCTAGAGATACTCAAGTGGGTGTGAGATCCTGAAGGTTCTTTCCTCTCTTATGTCCTCATGCTTCTGCTTGATGAGACGATCTCATGGAGTCCCCTTTATACGGTCTTATTTTCTTCCCAGTTGTCCCGGCTTTCTCATTCATTCTGCAAACCGAACCTTGCGCAGCAGTCTTTGGCTTACCATAGTAATCCTTACTGCCAGAGTGCAGTATTTCTTCGCATAGGTACTGTTGTTCAGCATACTCATTCACCAGCAAGGCCAGCCTAGACATTACGATTCCAAGTATCATTGGCTGAATCAAACAAAGACAGGGAACTCCATTGATGAAACGTTCTTTGCGCGAACCCCGTGGACAACGGTCGTCTTTCAGACAAAGAGTAACATGCATGGGGACAAGGTGATTCAGGCGCCACTCCACGAGTTTCATAACGTCAATTAGACACTACGGGGAACCTCCTACTGTCTGATGGCATCCCATTGTCGCTCAGTGCTAAGCCGCAAAAAGCACCAAGGTCCTAGGCCACTTGTCAATGGGCTTGGATTATGAAAGACAAAGTCTTCCATGATATCTGTTCCCCGTTGCAAATGTGTTTGTCTTCACTTTCCAAGATTACAATCTTGATAGATACCAGTGTCACTCTTTTGAGGCCCTAATCGTACATTTATTTGCTTCAACCGTTTTACGCTCCTTAAGCATCTTCTACTATACTGTCGTCACTCTCTGCATACCCTCGGAGCCGAACTGATCTTACTGGTTCTCCACCATGCATTCTATCTTCGGCATCATGTTGACCGCGCTAGCTCTGGTCGTAACAGTCAAAGCAACCACACTTTCGACCACTGCTACGCCCACAACCTCCGACGCACCCTTCCTTTCTGGCCTTCTCCCAGCCATCACTCCCGCTCCCAATGCTTCCAGCCCGCTCTCTCCCCGTGGGAACGATCTTTTTACTATAAACGTCTACACAAAGGGGGATGTCTCCGGGTTGCACATCGCATGGCAGCACAACTCGGATTCGCCTGGCGCTGTCAATGGCGTGCAGAATCAACCCCTCGGGAGCAAGACCATGGGCGTATACCCCACTGGCTGGGCCGGCCGCATCGCTATTGGAAGGGATCCAGATCCAGGGGTGATCAATCGGGGAAGTCTGATTGAGGCAAGTTTCATCGGGGGTGTGAGCTCCTACGATGTAAGTTACGTGCAAGGCTATTCGGTCCCCATCGTATGCTCTTGCAAGGGCGTCTTCAATACCGGTTGTAATATCCCTCTGTTCTGGCACAAGGAGAAGTGTCCAAAAATGGGTCCTGGAAATGTTTGCTACAACCCTCTTCGCAACTCAGGGCAAGGCCGTGGCACCCGCGCTCAAGCGTTCTTTGAGCCTTGTCAGGGCGGAGCAATGGCGTACCCCAACGACTACGATAGCATCGTCTCCTGCACCGAAAACCAGATTTCCTGTTGCGTCGGTCACGGGTGCCCAGCATCGGTGCAACAGCATCAGAGAAATAAGCGAGCAGTTGATGGACATATAAAGCATTCTGGGCTTGCTGGTCAGGCTTAGGCGTCTACATTCCGTTTCATTACTAGGCAGCTTGGAGATTCGATTTGGGGACGATAAGACAAGATGACCTGTGCTGGCGACTTTGATTTGCTTTTGTATGATACTTTAATTCTTTGTATGATACTTTACTTCTAGATTGTAGGATGTTAGAGGTAGCATCAGCTACTTGTCTGCGTTGGTATCTCTTCAGACTTTGCTTTACGCGCGCGATGGAGTGGAGGCCATCCGGTTCGGCGATCATGCTTCGCAGCTACAAAGCATGGTCTTTGTTTGCAACTGCTATTGAAGGTCCAACACTACGCTTCTCGAGGGGTTTTGCAAAAGCAGTCCTACTATTCTGTGCATGATGCAAAGGAGCCTGTCGAAGAAGATTCGAATCAGCTTCCTCTTCTCCGTGGGTGCCATCTCCTGTCTCGGTGCAGTGATGCGGCTCGTCTATTTCAATAGCAAACACGCCGACTTGACATGTACGTGCTTGTGCAGCCCAGAGACCTGACTTACTTGTTGTCGAGGCACTTAGCTAACCCCTTTCAGACGACTACCTCAGTTTCCTGAAATGGACAATCATCGACATCTTCTTCAGCATTACCGCTGCTTCTCTCCCGGTACTCAATGCACTTGTTCCGATAAGCTGGTTGCGTTCCTCGTCCGCAAAATTCACTCCCAGGACCCCTCAGAGCGGGAGGAAGGGCAAAAGCATTGATTCGAGCTCTAAAATCCAAGACCCGGAGAGCCATGGCAGCGTGCAGTATGAGCATGATGCAGAGAAAGGTGGATCCAACATATCGACGGACAGTCCTGTGCGCAGTGTAGGGAAGCAGCCGAACTGGGATGAGTATTACGTGGGGATGGAAGTGCCAGGTACGGCGCGCTAGCAGTTCATCGTTAAGGCGGACTCTGACCCCGATAAGCTGCCTTTCGCACCAGGGGTGCGAAAGGGTGTATATAGTATTTCTGCCTGGCTAGTAGTGATTAACGTGAGTATGAGTACGATGTATATAGTAAGCGGTTCATTCGACTTGTATTTTGTTTCTGTGACTCTTGCTAGCATCACTACGACCACCACATCTCGACACACCATCTCAACTCGCACGATGAAGTGCTCCGCTGGAAGCTGCATTCGCAGCGAATGGAGGGGACCTAGACCGAGGGAACGCAACCTAGTCTTGGCAAATCCCAGAAGGGATTGGCTTGCTCTTGGAAAAAGAAGCTACCTCACGATGTGTTACGTGTAGCCAATTGCTCTTTACAAGAGAAAGCAGCAGGTCTATCGACTATGAAATCGCAAATCTACCATAATCTCTCCACTATCCTAGTAAATCCTCACTACATCTCACCCTGCGGGACCTCAAGGACAGCGAACCTATCTTTAGAACATCATGTCCAACTTGATACATGTATGCGAAGTATTCGCGTGTCTTTCCTTCCATGATTGAAACTCTTCTTGGACGGAACTTGGGATGCTCAACGCAGCGAGTCCCCCCTCTGCGATTATAGGCTGCCTCGAAATTCCTTGATGTTTGGAGTCTTTTCTTGGCTTTAAGCGGAGGCTGACGAGGCATGCCGCATTGGTGAACTCTCGAGCATGATTCCCCTTCGACTCCATCTTATGCAAACATCCACCGATCTTCTCTCTGTCATGTCTATAGTGAACAAGAAGCAGGTTGGTAGCAGCGGTTGACCAGACTTAAAGCAGTATCTGTGCCGGGTTCCAGGTTGCTAATAATTGAATTCCCGATTTCGCTAGGTATGTGGTCCATTTGCCTCAGTAGTCAGACCCTATAAGAAAGATTATGTTTGAACTCGTCGCTTCGCGATCCTAATCTTCGATTAGAATTGATAAATTCTCAACTCTAAAACAAGCTCTAAAATCTTTTTTTAGAAACAAATATTTAGTAAAATAGTTTAACGCTAAATACAAAATCTTGTTTAGTATTTGTCTACTAATTTTAATAGATAAAGTATATATTTAAATATAATTTTTCTATAGAATCTAAAAGCAAAACTCTATTTTTTTGTTAAAATAAAAAAAATCTTAATATATCGAAATGTTACGACCCTAGCTCGTTACAGCCGATATATACTCTACAGAGTAGTCTGTAGCACATAGCACGATTACCTGCATGCTCGGCGACTTGACAGGCGAGCATTGCTCGACACGTTAGTGGGCGAGTTCGATATGTTCAACAGCGAGCAAAGCGAGCAAAGCTCGACATGTTCGACAGCGAGCAAAGCGAACAAGAAGAATCTCTTTTAGTATATAGATCCCTTAGACACGACTTCCTTATAAATTGTGTTCAACTTATTTATTAAGTTACTTTCTATTATAGATATAAGTTGCAAATCCTTGTTACCAAGTAATTGCTTACATTGCTTGAAAACGTTTACAAATCTCTTTAACAATATTAATTTATCTTGATACTTTAGTCGCCTAGATAGTAGCGTAACACTTCAAACACTCTAAGAATATCTATATTAGATTAACGCGTCTCTACTCTAAGCATTAGCTTATTAGCATTACGTCGATTATCGATTATAAGAAATAACAAAATTAGAATTAATAAATCTAATATCTATTATAAAGATTATATTGATTTGAAGAACTAACTTATGCAAATAAATATTTATTTTATCTTCTATTTTGTTCTAGCGAACTAGAAGACGATTTTCGTATTAATATTTTTTAAAGAAAGAGTTTAGCATTGACTCAAGTTAAACTTACAAAAATATTTAAAAAATTATGACGAAAATTCTTATACGATGTTCATAAATTTCAATAATTTTAAAAAAGAGTTTCGAAGAATCTTTAAAACATTTAACGAGAAACAAATCGCAAAAAGAGTAATTTAGCATTTAATTTAACGAATTTTTGCAATAGATTACGCAACTAAATTTTAAAAGTATGTCAATTTAATCGAATAAAACGATGTCGCACTTATAACAATGTTTCGACGAAATTTTAAAAACAATCTAAAGAACGAAATTATGCGTAATAAGAGAACTTTTAACAACATGTTTAATCTTATCGAAATAATTATCGATTTCGACAACAAATTGTATAAAAAAGCTATAAAAAAAATATAATCAACTTCGAAAAAGAGCAAGAATTTTCTTTGAGTTAACCATCAAATATTAGTAGAGAGAATCTTATTTTAATTAAAAATATAATAATCTTGATTATCGTAAGTTTGCATCTATAAAATTGAATTTTACTTAACAACGTAAAAAAAAAAACTTTAGAAAAAAACAAAATAACAAATTCTAAAAAACGTATTATTCATGTAATAAATTGAGTCACTTCGTAAGAGATTATTAATTATAAAACTTAATAAATCGTCGATAAATTAATGCTATGTTAAGAGAAATATTTAATAACTAAAACGACATTAGAAAGCAAATTGACATAGAGGCGAACACTTCTAAAATTGAATCGAACAACAACTACTATTTAATAAAAAATCTAAATTAGTTATAGAAAGTTCTAGATAAAACATTATTAAATAAGATATTCGCATTTACGTAGAAAGTCAATCAAATACTTAATGAGACTATAAGAGCGAAACAATTAAGAACGTTATACTTTTATTTAGTAACAAACTTAGACAACAAATACGATTAAAAAGACTTTCACAAATGTCTAAATAATATTATGAAATATCTTGAAACTTTAGCTAGTTTATTGAAGAAACGATAAATAAATTAGATTGTAAATAAATGCGAGAAAGCGCTAGAAAGCGACGCCACTATAAAAAAAGATATTTTTAAGAAAATCGAACAACAATTAAGCAATGTTAGTTTATTTAAATAAGCGATAAAGAAAGCAAAGAAACATGCGACATTTAGTTGAACGAAATATTATAACAATTTATATTAAACTTATCTAAAAGACAAAGAAGAAATTAATTAATTCTCTAGAAAGTTAAAGTTATTAATTTAGCATAGAAAAGAAGCTTAGCGTAAGCAAGCGTTCGAAGTAGAAGTTGCAATACAAAGACAAGAAAAAGTTTAATTTTTTTAATAAAGAGCATATTAGAGAAATGCAATATGTTAGCTCAATAGTAGCAATTAAACTTAATAGCATACGTACAATGTTTTATCACATTAGTTAAAATTAATAATTGTTGACTTATTGCAATGATCGATTCTAGTACAATAGATAATTTTATAACTAGAGCTCTTGTTAAAAGGAAAGAATATTTTATTTAAAAGAAGTCTAACGCATACAATCTAGTAATTGTAAATAAAAATTCATTATTTAATAAGAATAAAAGAGTAAATAAAGAAACGAAATTATTATTAATAGCTATTTAGCAACATTACGAGAAACTAATTTTTAATATAGTGAAAATAATTACTTATAATATCGTTTTAGAAATGCTTTGATTGAAGCAACACAATCTAGAAGTTAACTAAAATACACAAATATTTAGATTCGCGCGACGTGATTACGTAATTTATATTTAATCTACGTATTAACAATGTTTAATAATAGATAAAAAATTAAGTGAAAAATCGATCGCAAGTAGCAAGTTTGCATTTTCGCAAAAAAACGATTTAACAAAGTTCGATTTAACAAATATTAACAAAGATTAATTGAGTCGCAAAATCAAAATAAGTGAAAAAAATTACGAATTTTTTAAAAGTCTTAAACTATTTGATACAACGAAAAAATCGCTAAAGTACGTATTACAAATATACAACAATTGAAAGTATCTATTTTAAAAAAAGAAAACAACAAAGATTCTTTCTAAACATTAATTGTGAAATTATGAAATTAAATTTAAATTAGGCAAGTAGCTTATGTTTAAACTTATATATACTTTATTTAAGAAGAAGCTCGAAGTACTTCGCGAATACTTAGCAAAAAACAAAAAAAAAATTTATTAAAAAATTCCAATTATAGACAAAATACTTAATTCTTTTTGTATTAAAAAAGAATAAAATTCTTCGCTTATATATTAATTATTGAAAGCTAAATAATATTACGATTAAAAACTAATATTTATTACTTAATATTAGCGAACTTTAGAATTAACTATTTGAAGTAAAGTACTTTATTAAATTGAATTTACAAAAAGCGTACAATTAGATTAGAATAAAAATAAAGAAAGAGTAAAAGATAACTTTTCGCACACAATATAGATTATACAAATACATAATAATATCGTTTGAATTCACAAACATTTTAACAATGTGTTAAAAAATAATTAATAATATATTACGACAATATTTGAATCAATTTGTTATAATATATTTGAATAACATTATAATTTATTTAAAATTTTTGAAAGAGCATGTTAATTATATTTTCAAAGTATTAGAATGTTTAAACATAAAAAACTTATATTTTAAACTAAAGAAATGCGAATTTTATCGAAAAAAAATTAACTTTTTTAAATTTGTCGTTAAACAACATGAAATACGCATAAATCTTAAGAAGTTACAAGCAATTAAAAAATAAAAATTATCAATAAATGTTAAAAAAGTACAATTCTTCTTAAGTTTTATAAACTACAACAAGAAATTTATTAAAAACTACTTCGTAAATGCGATATTATTAACGAATTTTAAGAAAAAGAATACGTTATAATTATAAAAATTCGCAAAAAAAAATTATTTTAGAATCTTAAACTAGAATGTTTAAAAAAGCTAATATTAAAAATGTACAATTTGCGATTATTAAATAGAATTAAAATTGACGCATTAAATTTAGTTATTAATGTATACTTTAATTAAAGACATAAAAATATATAACATCTAATAATATATTTCTTAAAAAAACTCTTGTTAGTCGAACAAAACTATAACGTTCACAATAAAAAATTACTAGCTATAGTAGTCTTCTTAAAGTTATAAAGAGTATACATAGAAAAATTATTAAAATTTACGATTCTTATAGATTACAAAAACTTTGTGCACTTCATTACTACAAAGCAATTAAACAAAAAACAAATATAATAATTAAAGAGATTTAAATAATATAAGTTTAGAATATAGTATATCTTAAATAAAGATAACGATAAAGTAGACGCACTTAGCAAAAGAAGTAATTATATAAAAACGAAAAAATCGTTTAACTATAACATACTTAAAATTAACAAAAACGAATTATTATTAACAAATAAATACGAGCTAAATGCAACATTACGAATACTTCAAGATAATACAAAAGAGTTTTTAATAAAAAAAGAAAAACTTCAAATATTTATTAATAAAATCGAAAAATGTATAAAAGAGCATTATAACGAATTATTGCAAAGACACTTAAGAGTGACAAAAACTCTTTAGCTTTTACGTTAGCATTGTTAGTTTTCACAAATAAAACAAATTGTTAAGATATATATTAAACGATATCTTAACTATTAGTAAAACAAACATAATACGTATACGAACTATGACGAAATTCAATATTAGAAATTATTTAAATTGTTATAAAATAAAGTTACGATAAACTTTATTATTAAGTTGTCGAAATCGACGAATTTAGCAATTGAAGACAAATATAATTTAATACTAATAATGATTAATAAGTTTATTAAGTACTCACATATTATTGCATGCAAAGATAAGTTTATCGCAAAATAATTAAAATATATTATATTAAATTGATTTATACGATATTACGATATATTTAAGGGACTAACTAGTGATAAAGACAAGCTCTTCACGTCTAATTATTGAAAAACATTTCTTTTAATGTTAAATACAAGACTTCGAATGTTTATTATCTATCACTTAATTACGAATAATTAAATAGAAAGAACAAACTAGAGTCTTGAGCAATATTTGAGACATTACATCAACAATACTTATAGCAATTAAGTATTACTTTTATCTATGACACAATTAACACTTAATGCAAAGGTTTTAAATATTATTAAAATAATTTTATTCTTCGTTAACTATAACAAGAAATCGAATCTCTTCGAAGAAGAACGCACGCATTTATTTGCGCAATTAATTATCGAAAGAATAGCGACATTAAAAAAAGTATATAATAACATCTTAAAGATGCAAATAAAGTCGATCAAATATTAAAATAAGAAACGAAAAACGATATCTCAACTAAAAGAAAGAAATAAAATATATCTTTTTACAAAAAATCTTAAAACAAAAAAGTTAAGCAAAAAATTAAATTATGTCAAAGTTAAATTATTTTTCGTCAAAAAGACTAAAAAATTAGTTAATTACGAACTCGACTTACTTAAGAACGCCAAAATATTTTTAATATTTTATATCTTATTGTTGGAGTTAGCAAACTTAATCACGTCTTTATAGAACATATTTTATTTTTATTCGCAAAAAAAAAACTAGTTCGAGATCGAGAAAATTCTACGACAAAAAAATCAAAAGTATTTTATCAAATAAAAAGAATATTCTATCTCAAAGAACACGTGGAAACCCAAGAAAAATCTTAATTGTTGTCGAAATCTTCTAAAAAAGTTTTATCAAAACAAGATATAGAAATAGCATTTCAATTCTAATTAGTTAAAAGTTAAAATTGTTCGAACGACACATCAAATAGCAACTTAGAAGTCTTTGTAACAAACTTGACGAAGTGTGCTTTATTCATTTCTAAATCGCCAATATTCTTTTATTTTATTACGATTATTTCTTTCTTCTTACTCTCCAAAAAATTTAGTTGTTTTTTTAGTCGACTTAGCTTCGCATGCGCATCGCGCACTTCTTTCTTTAAACGCATTCGCTTCTTATGAATTCTTTTGATCGATATAGAAGAAATTGCCAAATCACAATTACGATTAGATCGCACACACTCCACACACTTTTTAGAATTATCATCCACACAATAGGTCTTACTAGACATCGTACAATTACGACAAGAACGTATTGCTAGAGATATCGAACTTAGAGCGTCGAAAAGATCTTTCTTTCGAGAGAAGGAATTTCTAGTATTAATCTTTCTTGAAGACATAATAAGGAGACATAAGATTTCGAGACGAAAACTCTAAAGGAGAGGGATAGTGTTACGAGCTTACCAAAGCTGTACTAGTGGTCCAGGTTCTACGCCCTTGGGCGAACCTGCTATCATGCTCGCTATGCTCGAGGAGCGAGCAAGGCGAGCAATTAGTATTTCCTTAGTATATAGGAACTAGGACACGACTCCCTTATGGATCGTGTTCAACTCATCATAAGTTTTTACTTATTGTTACTTTGATTCATCGAACCTCTCTCAAGATTCATTGAACATAGGAATTGCCTATAGTTGCAACCCCTTGTTACCAAGTGATTGCTTGCATTGCTTGAAGACGTCTACAAATCTCTTCGAAAGCACAACTCACCTTGATACCTTCGAAGGAAGTACTAGCGTAACAATACCAAGTTTTGCAACTTGAACAAGGCGACGTTGATAAAAAGAAACTTTGAACTTGACACGAGATATGTTGAAGTTTGCTTTCGAGACAAAAGTCTAAAGAGAGAGAGAATAGTGTTACGAGTCTACGTCAATATATAGTCTACGCACAATATGTAGCACCAGAAATAGATAGTAATATATGCTCTTATAGCTTTGCGAGAAAGCACGAAAAGCATTGCTCTTTTTGTTTCTCGAAAAAACAATAGAAGCATAGAGACTTGCTTTCTTTGCTTTGCGAAAGAGCAAAAAGAGCAAAAAGAATCTTATTTAGTATATAGATCTTCAAACACAACTCT
>JAABUL010003259.1_pt1 | contig 24610 bp, 29 predicted proteins | sample 5559151 | NCBI WGS metagenome assembly JAABUL01 (sample SAMN10711876, study PRJNA513368) | rock metagenome | isolation source: Antarctica rocks | place: Antarctica: Victoria Land, Pudding Butte sud | reverse complement strand
AAAGAGATGATAACTGATTTGACCGAGCTATTCCAAGGACAACTGAGGTTATGGCGGTCGAAAACCAGAACCTTGCCCGCCAACCTCATCCTCTATCGCGATGGTGTATCCGAAGGGCAATACCAGAAAGTACTAGATGACGAGCTCCCGGCGATCAAGAAAGCCATCAGCAACATGTATTCACCGGCAGAGGTCAATCAAGGTATTCCAAGGCTGGCAATCATCATTGTAGGGAAGCTACACCACACGCGCTTTTATCCAACCAAGGAAGATGATGCAGACAGAACTGGCAACGCAAAGCACGGCCTCGTTGTTGATCGTGGGGTGACAAACTTCTGTAACTGGGACTTTTTCCTCCAAGCACATACGGCCCTACTTGGTACTGCAAAACCTGTGCACTACTATGTCATCTACGATAAGGTGATAAGAAAGCTCAATTCTGGACAGGGTCAGGCAAGTGCAGCGGATGCTTTGGAGAAGATAACTTACGGATTATGTTACTTATTCGGCCGCGCTACATCAGCAGTCAGCATCTGTCCTCCCGCATACTATGCTGATCTAGTGTGCGAGCGAGCACGCTGCTATCTTTCTGAGCACTTCGCTCCACCATCGGGCAGCGCCGCCCCAGCAAGTGTATCGAGCAGCAGTGCAGGCGTGCCTCCCCTGAGCAGGCAAGTGGCACTGCATAATGCCATTAGGGAGAAGATGTTCTACATCTGAACGCTTGGGCGGCGAGTCTCATGGACAGAGTGAAGTGTTGATGTATGCATCACTATCTTGTCGAATTAAGCAGTTGTGACGAATTCCTGGCATCGCGTTATGTTGTTGCCAAGCTCTTCTGTGCATTTGGGCACTAGCCAATCAAATGGTTACTAGATGCAATCAGAGAAACAGGGAAATTCAGCCTGACTGCGTTTCTGCTGCCAGAACGGGCAACATCTGTGTCCGTTTCGAGCCGCACTACCACATTGCATAACTTGCATAAGATCGGCCGAACCTGCCTGGCTGCGATGCTTCTTGCAACATGCCCAGTACATTGTACGAGGAGCTCCGTCTTGCGGTGAACTACACTCAGGTAATGGCACTACACCTAATGCTGATGGTCTCCTCTTTTGCGTCAATTCCGATTTTTCATCTGTCCTCATGTACTGGCACGCGATCAAGCGGGCGTCACATATGGCTGGCAGTGTTATAGCAAGTTTTTCTCGAGCCCGTGAACCGATTGCCACACCCCTGTGGTACAAAGCGTTGACTACATGGGTCCAAGCGCACTGAATGCGGACTTGGAACCGTAGTACTTTGCAATCTAGGCCGGCGAGATGCGAGCACGATAATCGGGCCCATTTCCAGCGAATGCCGGGCAGTGAGCTCCAGGCTTGAGCAGAAGGCGGAGATGCCTTGATCCGCGGCTCGATCTGTCCGGGTGAGGTTGTGGCGAGCAAGTCGACGGTCCGCGATTGCAGTGTCTTCCACGTGCGTTGTCTAGATGGCTAGGGTTGAGTGAAGGGACCAGACCGTTAGCCGTGTCGTGTACACAGCAGCACTCGCCGAAGCGACGATGTTCCAGAAGCCGCAGGAGTACCTTAAAGAAGTCTAGAGCGAGAGGGGCTCAATGACTGTAAACGGGTGCTAGGGTAACCACGTGGTTGCTCCGGGGGTATGAGGTATTAGCAGACACACGAATGAACACCTCTTAGTGTACCGCCGATGCCGCTTGGTCGAGATTAGGACAAGAATAAGAGACAATAAGCTTACTAGTCCAACGTCGCGGGCTGAATCGGAGCGGAGTCCGGAGATGCAAGATCTGCCAAGGAGTCTGGATGGAGCAAGGCATTAAAGATCACCTCAGTCATCACGCAAGGTACATGGTATTCTAATGACCTACATAGTCAATATCGGTATTTTACAAACGAGCAGTCGACGGTGGCCTATCAAAACTTGAATTGATGGATTTGGCCATTGACTGATCGAACGATCGGATTACTAAACGAGAGGTGTTCCACGGGATAGACCGTGACAAGGACCTCGCGTTCTGAGGGTCTGATCTCCCATTAGCGACACGGTCGAGCCAGCTCGAAGATACACGAAACTCTGTAGTTTGTGTAAGGTACTACGCGCGCGGGACGGGCATGGCGTGCCAGGCTGAGGTTTATAGCAGTCTTCTGCCATCGAGCTCCTGATATCTCACACTCACACCGATCGCTGAAGAACTCCACTAAAGCCTCAGATCTCACTTAGTTCACAAGATTATGTCGACTTACGAGGCGATGACCGCATGGCAACCACAGCAGCAGGACTTCTCCCTAATCGCGTTAGACACCTACCCTGAAGACTGGTCTTTCACGAGTACGGCGAACGCCCAAGCAGGCCGAGCGGCCAATCGCAACCAGCAACCTTCTACTCGGTCCCAGGACAAGAACCATCAGCTCACCTGTCCGATCGTACTACCCCAGCAGCTTCTTCAAATGCCAATACAATGCTGGACCTCTGCTACTTACACGAAGTCTGGGACCGTCGGTGAACCTTGTGACGCTTTTGGATTACTCCGAGACGGCAACATGTCTTTACCCATCGAACAGGTCCCGCCAATGCTTGAGAAACAACTGACCGATGCGAGACCTCAAGCCCTAGTACCAAAGGAACCTAGAGGACGCCATCGTTTGCCGCACAACTTAGTGGAACGACGCTATCGCAACCACCTCAACGGCCAGATCGACGCTCTTCGACTTGTCGTGCCGTCTGTTAGAGACGATATCGACGAAGCCGACGTTGAAGACAGCTCCGTACCACTGCGACCGCCCTCGAAAGCCGACATTATCGGTGCGGGTACCGCTCACATCAAAGCCTTGGAGTCGGAGAAGGCACGCATGTTCGAACGTAACATTAAACTCCAGGAGCAAGTCGCCGGTCTCCAAAAACTCGTCAAGTGTGACGACTGCTCCATCCTCCAGTATCTCAACTCCTCGTAGCTTAACATGTTCCTGGAGGAGCAACCACGGACCTGAGTCGGACGATTAGTCAGCTGCTTTATCAGTCTTCACGAGGAATGGGCTTGCGACTGTAATATAGTGAGGAGCGGTTAGATAATGGTTCTGCTGAAGCTGGGCGCTGGAGTTCACGAGTTTGGGGACGATGGAGTCGTCTTCATGCTACGGCTAGCAAAGCGAGATAGACAATGGTGTTGCTTCTGAAATTAATACTATCTGTTTGGAGTCCACTACCTCCTCAATCAGCACTAGACACTTGCAAGACTAACGATAAAGTCGTGAGGATGACCATGGTAGGACTCGTTCATGCCCAAAAAGCTTCTATCTTCCTAGTCAAAATAACCCCGATAGCTTTCGGGACCAGTAGAACGCGTCCTTTCAATGTCATCCAAACTCCGCGTGTGCATTTAATGCACACCCAAATGGCTGTGTCGACCATGTATTCAACTAAGGATCAGCACTTGAAAGCTAGTCGTCGACGACTACTCCCCCAGCCTGGAGCTCGCCATAATGTGTCCCGTAGAATGAAAGTGCCGATGATGAGTCCGCCGTATCGATGGACTGCCACTGGTCGGCAGTTGCGTACGGAGTCTCTGTTGCCGGAACAGCATGGGTTCCTGTCCCTGTAAGAGGATGGCGGCGCCATTCGGATCTCTCGTCGGCAAAACGATGTAAGATCATCAAATAGAGGCTGAGGTGAGCATAAGATGTGAAGGGTGCGGCGACGATCGGAGCCGGAGCCGAAGATGCACACCTTCGCTAGCGCCCGCCACGCTCAACGAATGCGATGCCGTGTGTTATCCGATACTTCGGAGCCACTTTCATCCGTGGTTGGTGTTTGGTGGCTCTTCCGTTTGAAGCGAGGTGGGATATGTGTGCATGTCGGGCAAGCCACTGAAATATGCAGATATTTTGTTAACACTGCACTCTATCGAAGGAGCAGCAACATGTCTGGGCGCCGAACAGGACGATATCATCACGTGATATTATTTTCAATTGGGAAGGCGCCTCTAGCCCGATTGGGTTGGAGGAGAACCGAACATATGTCTCAACATCATCGCTTTCTTGTCTCTCAACAGCGTATTCTCCTCCGTGTCGCTCACGTGCAACGACATGCCCAAGTCATGTGTTAACCTGTCTGCGCGAGTATATTTTTTGACCACACTTCCAACATCTTCACGTACCACGTAGCACTCGGGGTAAACTCCGATCTCTGAAGACACCGGCGACGCTGAATCGTCGATGACATGGCACCCTGAATTCGCCACAACCACGCCGCAGATCATGCCATCGAGGGATCATTGGGTCGCTACACCCTCGAAAACGCTGGGCATGAAGCTTTTCGGGGTTTTAGACGAGTCCAATCGTTGTCATCCGACAGGGCATGATTTTGGTGTTCTGAGAGCACCTCCTGCTTTTAAGATCTCGAGTGCTGAATATTAACGATTACAGACTTCCTCTGGGCTTCTCATACACATCTAGCATTGCCGCTAGTAATTTGTACACTGTTCAAGCATCCCACGAACGATGAGCACGCTGCTGCCCCCCACACCAGGAGGAGGAGAAACCTCATTCTCTGGCGCACCAGGTCAAAATCCGTTCTCAGGAAATAAGTCAAAGAGAACACTTATCGAAAGTGCCTGCGCAGCCTGTCGGAAGAGAAAGTCAAAGGTGAGGTACTACAATGGCAGACTCGTTCAGATTCCAACGCAACACGCTGACAAGAATTGGCAGTGTAGCGGCCAACGGTAAGCAACACATCGTAGGACTCAAATGGTGGTAGCCTTCACTAATCTATCCCCAGGCCATCTTGTGCCCGATGTCAAGTGCTCAAGACACGTTGCACCTACGAAGCTAAGGAAGGCGAGAGCAGGTGGTCAGCAATTAGTCGGAGGAAGAAGGATGCGGAGAGTGATAGAGACGACCTGATAGAGCTCATCACCTACATGCAAGGTGCCTCGGAGGATGATGCTATGCGAACCTTTCATCGGATCCGTGCTAACGACTTTGGGGACCTGCTACGACTCATTCGACACTCGAGGGTGAATGTCCGCTCGCTCCAGCGGGATCTCGTCTCGCAACAGGTACCGGATAAACAGCAACGTCTCCCTCCCATTCATCCGCACAATGCTCGAATCTTTTGAGCCGTTGCTTAGCCAAGAACAGACACAGTCTGGACAAGCCGGCGACCGACAACGAGCACCATCCTTGTCCTTTAGCGCCAGCAGCGCGACTGTCGAGTCGTACCCATCGAACCGGCCTACAGCCGGCACGACCGGCGATGCGCAAACTCTGTCGGACGGAGCTTTTCGCCCATGGGCTGGAAACTTCAATTCATCGTCTGGCAAGTTTCACCACAAGGTTCCCAGAGCCAAAGACGTGCTGCTGCCAACGCAGAACGAGCACTTGTCGGTACGTTTGACTGAATTGATATCGTCGACCGCGGTTGGTTGACTGCCTTATTGACCAGTATCAGCCATGTCTCGTACAAAGTCAGCGAAGCAACCAACTGGGACTTCAGGCGTATCGGCGCATAAACAGACCTTCAAGCCTCGTGCGCCGTTCGTTTTCGATGTAACCACGAACAACCTTGACAATAATTCAATATCCTTTGGGACGTTCTACGGTAATGGGATCGATTTCCCTCGGGAAAAGAACATGTTGTACGTGGTGATGCCTTAATCATGCCTCGCGCTTCGCTAACCCATTACAGGGACGAAAGCTTGCAGAGTAGTGTATTCGGCGGTCAAGGCGTATCACACCCAACGGATTCGGATGTCTTCGGCCACAGTATGTCCAATATCGACCCTGCGAGCATCTCTCTCTATCAATTCGGAAGTGATTCCGGGGGACATACGAGTGTTAGTGGCAACTTGGACGGTCTTCAGGCCGTCATATCATTCCAGAGCGACCTTGTTAGCAAGCATAGTAATGTCAGTCAGCAATATTGGCAAATAACACCGCCGGATGATCCCAAGCCTTCTAAAACCGACCCGGCTTCCACGTCCATCCCCGAAACCCAGCAGTTACAAGAGGACATTGCGAAGCTCAACCGGGCGCAGAGGGCCAGGAATGCGGCGAACAAGCGACACTCTAAGTCCAAGAAGCGGAAGGATAGCCTGATGGGTGAGATTAAGGAGGAAGGCGGCGAAGACGACGACCAAAGCAAGACCACAAGAGTCCAAAGGGAGAAGAACCGTATAGCTGCAGCAAAGTGTCGCGCGAAGAAGAAGGCCACGTCCGAGGAGATGCAGGATGTTCAACGGGAGGGCGCTAGAGCGCACACCTACCTTAGCCGTGAGGTGCGTGGGCTAAGAGACCAGCATGCCTTCCTTCGCAACCTGCTGTTGTTGCATGAGCCGGGTGTGTGCCAGTGCGACGCCATTCACCGATTCAACATGGCGAAGCGCAGCAAATGGCCATGGGGGTTGGCGGTATGATCCCTCAGACAACGTCGTCTTCTCAGATCAGCGTAGGCTCCATGGCGTCGCCTGTGTTTGGGTCCGGGTCCGACATGTCAGAAGGGAGCCGGCTCTCGGTGTCAGGGCTAGCAGGATCGTCGCACACACAGTCCAGACACCAGTCATTTACCCATGGCTTTTCGCAGGGAATAGTTCCAGATCCGGTACAGATCCAGGGCAGTGCTCAGCATTATCCACATGCGCCGCAGTCCGCCGAGTTCTTGCAGAACTCTCCCAGCGGTCGAGGCGAGTTGTCATGTTGTCGGTGAGATGGCGTTTCTGGAATCGATCATTCCTCCGAGAAGACTCAGCCCGAAGTAGAAGAGGTGGAATATCGTTTCTGGCTGAAAGCTACCTTATGCAGCTGAATGTAATGCGCGTCAGGCTGACACCAGGTACACGGTACACGTACATGTGAGTCAATCAGTCCTTACCGGTCGTGCTTGCCGCCTCCCTGTCAAGGGTATCTGGTATATGGGTTCAGGCGATTTGCGGGTGCCACAATCCATTGCCAGAATCCGGTGATAAGTTGTTGTTCTTTCTATGCTGAGTCGGCAACAGGAGTTTGGGCGCTAACAATATCCTGGCCGTCTTATGTCAGTAAAGCGGCCTAATCACCTCCTCGCCAATCCCATTAGCTGGGCTGCTAGCACTGTCATGGGATTGCCTGAGTCGCTACTGGAGCTGTCCTCGAGCACGATTTGCAGCTCAGAGAACAGTATCGCCTTGTAACGCCTTCCAAGATCGGAAGACACGTTCTTGGTTTAACGGGAGTCTTCATCGAGATCACTGTCTGATAACACCCAAGCAGTAAGCGGCAGCGCGCGGCCATCGACAGTGTTCAGAAATCGGTGACCCTTCACACACTGGAATCTTGTATACTTGGCTTCATGTCGTCCTTGTTGTCGTTGTCGTCCCAGCTTTGCCATCTCGCGATCCAAGGCGCTGAAATTCGTGTGCAGCGTCGTCCTTCTACAGTTCTACTACCAATCGCATGTAACGTGTCAGACTACGTATACTCCTTGAAAAGATGAACAACTTGGAGGAGATCGGCTGCTTGCAGGTGTAAGCGTCAGAGGCTTGGCGTCTAAAGACGACAGCGAATATTCACCTGTCCCCAATCAGTATATGGCGAATCCTTCATAGCCATGGATATAAGAAGGTTAATGCCTCAGGCACCAAGTAAGTACCCTCCTGCAAATTGGAAACGCTTTTCACCGCATCCTCCACCACGGTTCTCCATAACTCTCTCCCACACAGCACTCAGTCGACGAGACGGCTTGCATGGCTGATACTACGCCTACAATAAGCGAACGTGGGCTGTACGATAGCGAACGGTCCCGTCTAACTGTAGCCGAAGTACACGACATTGAAACGGACAGGGTCCTCCGCGTCACGTTTGCTTGCTTTGATAGCAATGGGACGGCTTGCTTCGGCGAAGTATCAGGCGTACGGAAATACGATCTAAGTGACGAAGACTATCAGCGACTACTTGAGCCATTCCAGACGACCGAGCCTACCCACTTGCGCCGCCAGGCCTGACCGTGCAGGACATTAGGAACACAGGCAGTCACTACATCAAGCGAGCCAACATGATAGGCTTTGAAGATGCCGACGTGGCTAGAACCATTCCTCAGATTCTCCTCGACGAAGCAAAGATGCTTGAGTTTCTCAAGCAGCACCATCATCCAAATCTGGTCAAATATCACGGCTGTATTTTGAAAGGCGACCGCATCGCAGGCCTTGTGTTGGAGAAGTACCCTAAGACACTGCAGCAGCACTTCGAATGCGGTCCTTGTGACTCTGGCGACTTCGATGTCAGTCGTTGGATGACCGGTCTTTGTTCGGGCATCGACCATCTTCACTCCCTGGGACTTGCGCACAACGATCTGAATCCAATGAACATCGCCCTCGATAGGAATAATGATGTCGTAATCCTCGACTTTGGTTCGTGCAGAAAATTCGGAGAGGAGCTCATCTCAGCAGGCACTCCGGGCTGGTTTGATGATGATAGTCCTGATTGGGCTGTATCAGCGAAGACGCATGATGAGTTTGCTTTGCGGAAGATTGAGTCCTGGCTACAGAGAAAGCGGTTGAAGAGGCGGGATGGCGAGCAGAGACTCGAGTTTTGTGTAGAAAGCAAGCGCTTGGAGATGCTAAAAAGCGAAATTGTGTCTATTTGAAAGTGGAGGCTATTATCAGGCTCTATTCCGTGAGACAAGACCGATTGTAGACAGCACGTGGTCGAGGATCGAGACAGCATTACATCAGGATGTCAAGTTTCATATGCTTACGAACATGGCTCCTTAGCTGCTTCTTGCGCTCCTTTGCTCTTCTTCAAGGCTCGCATTGCACCAGTGCAGCCGAGTCCATTTCCCACGATCTTTCAGCATGCAGGTTTGTAATGTCCAAATTGACCTCCACCATTCTCTCTTGGAATAGCCGGAAGCTGAGCATGCTCGTGCGATCGATTGTTTGGGTTTGTCCTTGATTTTGCACAAGTTGGCGTTTCACAGTCTCTTACCACTCAATACGCTGGAGAGATCTCAAACTCACTTTATATACTTGATATTGATTCATATCTACCTTATAGCTGGGCAAGCGTGCAGCGTACCGATAACGCAGCTGACTCACTTTAGTGAAGCTCCATTGCTTTCTTGCTGGCGTTAGGGTCGTTTGCCAAATGTATCTCGATCTTGTCCGTCATGCGATCCTCGATGTCAATGCACCAGAAGCATGCCAAGATGCTGAGGATACCAAAGGAGAGCGATGCCAAAGCAGTGGTCCTAACAGCGTTGCCATTAGCGGGGAATCTCACCGGACGACAGTGACAGGGTGCGAGACCATACATACCGTATCACAACGACGTATGATTGCTGATAGGCTGCAAGCGCAGCAGCCACGGCGCTTTGTGTGATGCCTGGAACTTGTCGGAGGGCTGCTTCACCGAGTGGTAGGGCGCGCAAGAGTGCGGCAACGGATGCCGCGGGCAGTCCTGCTGCGGTGACTGCTGCGGGGACGAGATTTTGCATGCTGCTGGCTTGTACATTCGCGAGAATAGTCGTACACACCGTAAGAGCAACAACACGTCCTCCGTTTCGAGCGACGCCGGACAGTCCACCAGAGACCCCAAGATCCTTCTGCTCCACCTGCAACAGGTCAGTTGTTCTCATTACGGCTAGTGGCGGACAATGCTCACACCAAGTTGGGTATAAGCTATCGAGAGGTATTGACCCCAACCCATACATATTTGGTTAATGAAGACGAAGGCAATCATCATACCCTTCCGATCGGGTCCAACCAGGCCCAGCAGGGCTCCGAACAACACTGTTATTACGACGGAGGCCGTAAGTGTCCACTTCCAATTGCGTATCCGACTCCCGAAGGCGACCAGCAGTATGCCGCCAAAGACCAAACCAACGTTTGGTGGTAGCGAGAGAACGACTCCATTGAGGCCACCTGAAGTACCGTTCCAGAAGGTATTCCTATGTACGAGTCAGTGACTGAAGCGGTTTGCGGGTGTAAGTACCACCCACACCATTGTCGGCCAGATCACATTGATGATGTAATAGAACATTGTTTCCGTCCGCGTCTGGTCAGTGTAATTCGATGCATGAGCGGACGATACTTACAAACACAACAAGAAAAGGTGCCGTCATATCTCTGCCCTTACCCTTCGTGAACACATGGCGTGGACACAGCGGATATCGAATGTCGAACCGATGCTCTGCTTGATTCTCCCAAATACCAAAGCATGCTATCATGGCAAGACCAATCGTCAGGGGGGTTACAACGCGGACATCTGACGATGAGATTGTAGTGGTAAGAAGACATCCCGTGAGAGTCCTAGGGATGAGTCAGTCATGTCATGCGGTATCGATATGAGCGGGAACAGATCTCGGATGGTCCTTCTCCACACCACTTACAGTGTGCCACCGGCAGTGAAGAGCGCCATTCCGATCCAGTCCATCCCGCGTACTGCCTCCCTCCAAGGCACTCCCCTGGGGTGCTTTGGAGGATAGTATAGGCTATAGACGCCCCCAAGACACATAACCTGAACATGTGAACTCAGTTCCAACGTCAGGTGCGCTGAGGCGAGCTTACATGCATAATGGCGGGAGCATAGAAAAGCCATTTCCAGTCGTCGCCGTGGAGTACCGCATACCTACCGCTCACCGGTCCAATCTGTATACGTGTAAGCGTCGTAACGCCGAGCGGTTCTTATCTTTCAGCCTACCAAGATGGCGATAAAGAGGAACATGTCTGTAGCGACAACGCCTAAGTCTGTAAGCCGCTGGGTAGCAAGTCATCTCAGCGTGTGGTGGCCATGCCTTTGTGCCTCCACTTATTGGGCAGCAACTCTGGCTGTGGGACGTAGTCAGCCGCTGAAACTTGCTGGGGTGAGACGGGGCCTTACAAGTGCAAATGAAGCGAGTTGACAGTTGCCTGAGCCGAATCCTGCTATAGCCATTCCGATGGTGATAGTATTGGCGGACTTTGCACTCCCCTGCAACCACATTGCCGACCTAGATGCCTTCAGCACGAGCGACCAATCGTCCAGTGGGATTCTGGGATCGGAATGTCTCACGCACCAGGGCAAGTACATTCCCTGCCAATATGAAGTTTCGTCGGCCGAACAGGTCGGAGTTGGCACCACAAGTCATGAAGGCAATGCAGACTGCAAGCACAAAACTGGTCACGTACCAAGGTGCTGCGGTGGCGTCTCCGAGGCTGGTAGCTATTCCTACTCCTGCGGCGGTCACGGCAGGAATAGGCCAAAACGCGGTACCGAACTGGAGGGACAGTATCTGCGGCTCAGGTCCCGTTAGCATATCTCGGCTGTCTCGTCTCCAAACAGTGTCTTTTCGCTTGCCATGATGACGAGCCAAGTCTTCGAGGTGACAGGAGCCTGCTCTGAATTCTCGTAGGTCGCAGGTTCGGCGTATTCCACATGCTGTTCGGCAGTGCTGGGTACACCTTCTTTGCTCTCCAACGCCATAATGTCCTTGGGACGTCTGGTATGTTAGGCAGGGTATGGGCCCCCGTGTCAGGTAAGCTAGGTTGAGCGCCAAGCGAGCAAGACGGCAGTGATTGTTGAGATGTTGGGGAGGGGAGGCAAGAGATGTAGGACGTACGGAAGCAAGAGCAAGTGCGGGTGACACCACCGTAAATACTACATATATCTGTAGCACGTCAAGCTGCTGAGTTCGGGTCGCCACGCGAGCAACGGGCCAACACGGTCTCGACCTCGTGAGTGTAGAGCAACAGTGCGGAGAAAGAATGGCAGCACTGACCCAGGGGAGAGAACAGAGAGCTGCTGTCCAAAGCTGACATGCCCTGTGGATTCAGACCTGCTTACTTTTAGGCTAGGAAAGCGAACGGACCATCGAAACCAGAAGGAACATGGAGAAGGTGCTCATGAGTCACAAGCGTGCGGAGGTCAATACTGCATGGTTGGTGTCGTGGAGCGAAGCAACGGCGTTGGGAGGCCCCTCAATTCTCTTCGGCTGAGAGTCGACTCCTGGAGATGGCGTGTATGATGCCCATTCAACTGCTACGTGTGCAATCCTGGCATGCATTACTTGTGGCGTTATTAGTCCTGGATCGTTCTGGAATCGTCGTAAGAACCCAGGGGAGCGGATCAACAAGAGACAATACGATCTTCGCCAGCCCACGTAGGAGAACGAAGGCCTGTGTGCTTGTGATGATCCCACATATTATACGAGGTACCTAGGCAGGCGTACTCAGATCTGAAATGATCGTAGAGGGGGGGGCGGGTATGAGAGTCGAGGTGAGGAGGGACGAAGAGCGGTTGCTTTCAACTAAGTTGAGCTAACGATCGGATCCGATCGGATCCGAGATCGGAGCCGTTCTCAAAGAGGTCTAGTGTGGAAGGAGCATGTGCAAATTCGCGAACGCGCCTGACAACAATGCAACATGACGGGAATTCTCGTTCGTCTTGCAGCCTCCAGGACGTACTGGACCAGAAGCCGGCACAAAGTCACCTACGCGCTGTTATCGTATAAAGATGTCTACAGCTATCATCACCCCATGGCATTCGCGTGAATCATCCGTGTTGGTCATCATCACGAACGTACTTCCATAACTATCCCTCCTGCTCCACTCCATCAGCATGGGCCGGCAAAACATCGAGTTCAAAACTTCCGATGGAATCACTCTACGCGGATGGTTCTATTCGCTGGACAATACCTCCAACAACAAGCTGCCCACGCTCGTGCTGGCCGACGGCTTTACCGCGCTGAAAGAAATGACGCTGGACTTCTATGCCGAGTCTTTCACGTCTGCTCTTCCCATGAATTGTCTCATCTACGATCATCGTGGTTTCGGAGAGAGTGACCACATGCCTGGCCAACCAAGAGGCGAACTTGTACCCAATCTACAGATCTCTGACTACTCCGACGCCATTACCTACGCAGCAACAAGGTCAGAAGTGGACCCCGACAAGATTGGCATCTGGGGAACCTCGTACAGCGGCGGACATGTTCTCACAGTTGCTGCCATTGAACGACGAGTCAAAGTGGTCCTGAGCCAAGGGCCTTGTGTCTCCGGGTGGAGAACTTTCATCGTCTGGTGCGGCCAGACTTGATCCCGCAACTTGAACAAGCGTTCGCAGCAGGTCTGTTGTCTGTCCTGAGACGGGCTCGGCTCATTTGTGGGATATCTTGCTGATCTGTTCGCAGACCGTATCGGAAGGATGCAGGGCAAGGAGCCGACATATGTTCCTATCGTTCACGAGGACCTGTTCGGGAGCTGCGCTCTGAACGGCAAAGACGTCTACGACTTCTTTATGGAGTGGCAAAAGAAGTCCACATGGAACAACAGCATCACTCTGAAGAGGTATTGTTGTGCCCGGGACCCAGTTGATTCTTGATGCTGACAGGCGGCCTTACAGTGTGGAGCTCTTCCGCGCCTACGAGGCGCAGCAGCTAATTGAGAAGATATCGCCGACTCCGTTACTGCTGACTGTGCCGACGTTGGACACTCTGACCCCACCAGATCTCTCTCTTGCTGCATATGCCAGAGCGCGAGAGCCGAAAGAGTTACAGCTGCTCCCAGGGGGACACTTTGACTCATATGCCGGCGAGACAATGAGAAACAACATCTCAACGCAGATACGCTTCCTTGAGAAGTGGCTCGTTGGTCGATCCGAGACGAAGAAGAATGGCGTGTAAGGCCGTAGCGCAGGAGTAATGCCAGAGCGTTGGCGATGAGTTGGCCTGCAAGTAGTCTTTTGCCAAGGTTTGACAATGCCTGTTTGCAGTATGAGCACGTATCAGATAGGCAACCACTACCAGCGAAATGTGGTTCAGTTGCCTGATCCGCTAATTCTTACAAATGCGGTTTACGGCGATCTCGAAATCTAAGGTCAGCCTCGTGAATGTCAGGCGTTCCTCCTCCAGCCCAGGACTTCGTTAACGCTATGTCGGAAGCTGTGTCAAGCTTTCAAATGGACAGAAGACCTAACTAGCTTTGTCCTCGGATCCGAGGAATGCACCACTTTCCTTTCTAAGCATACGCCCGTGCCTGGGACTGCTCCACCACGATATGAACACCGACGTCAGGCCAGCATCGCTTACGAACCAGACCGTCCGGCCACTGATCTTGTAGCAATGCACTGCCGCCACTTAAGATACCGTGATCTGCTCTCCCCGGCTCAACAGGATATTTATCGATTGTGTTGACCAACTGTGCAGAGTCCTTCCCATCGAGTCTCGGTAGAGACATGGCACCCCTCAGAGTAGCATTAGCAGGTGCTACCGGCAACCTGGGCATCTCAGTTCTCGAGGCCCTTCTCCAAGCCCATCATTCCGTCACCGTTCTCTCACGCATCGGCGGAAATTCTTCGAAGCTCAAACCTTACACAACCATCACCATCAAGCAGATCGACTTCAGCAATTCGGAAACCATCAGGCCAGCACTCGAGGGCATCGATGTCGTTGTCTCCTGCCTAGCCACCCTAGCCATTGGCTCGCAGGATGCCCTCATCGATGCATCTTGTGCTGCTGGCGTGAGACGCTTCATTCCCGCTGAATTCGGCATGGACTCTCTCAACCCTTTGTGCGCAGGTTTGCCGGTATGCCAGCCGAAAGTCGCCACGCGGCAGTATCTACAAGAGAAGCACGCCAATTACCCACATTTTACCTGGACGGGCATTGCAAACGGGCTTTTCCTGGATTGGGGGCTGAACGTGGGTTTCATAATTGATCCGGCTCACCACACTGCTACGCTATACAACGGCGGCGATGTTCTCTTCAGCGCCACGACCCTAGCCGATGTCGCAAAAGCAGTCGTTGGCGTCATCGAGAAGCAAGATGAGACGAAGAATCGGCTTGTGTACATCCAGTCCGCGGCAGTGACGCAGAACCACCTCATCAGTTATGCCAGAGAAGAGGGTGGACAGGATTGGACGCTCGCGACACGCGATCTCGAAGACGTGTTAAAGGACAGCCATGTCGAGTTGGAGAGAGGCGAGATGCAAGCCGCGATGGACGGGTATTGTAAGGTGGCGATGTGGGACACCAAATATGGAGGTAACTTCTCTAGTCATCTTGACAACGACTTGCTAGGTATTGAAATGCTGACCGAAGCTGAGTTGAGGGCGGTATTCGAGAGCTCAATGCGGTAGACAGTCAAAACTTGCCTTGGGTACTGCGAGATCGTTCTACACGTGTATATTCAGACTTACCTAGCAGTGGAGTGATGTAGTGCACAAAATTGAAACAAACACAGCGTGTTCGCCTAGAACTAGTTCTACCTTAGAGATTGGTCATGCTGCCCACCTCGGCTTGTGACCAGACGAACTCTCGTTCTTCTCGTGGATAGTCTTCTTTCCATCTCCACACACGATTTCGATCATCGAGCAGCACCTTACCGCATGGCATACTGGATGCAGGGCTATCCCGTATCGCGAAGAACGCAGTGTTCCAGCTGCGATTCCTGCCGCCGGTCGCGCGTGGCGTGCGATGCCTCCAAAACTGGACTTCGATCAGGCGACATCGGCGGAAGTTGCTCTCGTTGTGCTCTGAGGCAACAATCGTGTACTTTCGAGGTAGAGCATAACTGCTTGGGTAGTCTAGCTAGACCGCACTTCTTGCGATGCTGGAAGGCTGACGATGCATTTCCGAGCAGTGGATCAAGAAACAGCCACGGTCACGTCGACATGTCGAAAGAGCATCAGTGCAGTCCTCTACCGCGACAGGAAGGTGTCGTTCATCAAGCGAATCAAGGTAGCTATCAAGGAGTTCATATCCGCTTCTTCTCACGAACCATGCTAACGGCTTTCTAAGTGTCCCTTCTAGCAGCAGACCCAAGTCGTATCCCGACACTGTATCGTTCCAATCACTTGGTCTAGCAGACGATTCGGTGCATGCACTGGTTACACGATGTGCTAAGACGATGTTCAGTCAAAGCTTTGGCGTCGTGTTTGGACGATGGGTTGGCAAAAATGGCTGCCCATTAGTGTATGGATGTCACTCATCAGAAGTCTGCATTAACTGACTGTCTCCAGTATTGAACCAACCAGAGAAGCGAGCATCTCTCCATCAAAGCTATTTGCCGAACTGGATCTCCAGGTGAGTGAGAGACTACCGGATCATGAGCCGCAGATGGTCGGCCAGGACCGAGAAATCGATGAATGCTTGCGGAGCGCCATCCAAGCATATGCTGCTAGATGGCTCCCACTGTTCGCTCCAGATTCGCACCGTCTGCACCCGTCATTTTGTGATGATATTAACACGCTGTGCTGGCGGAAGGCTCGGAGAGACATGCTTAAAGCCATCAATAGACCGTCTTATCGCTCGGTCCTCGCTTTGTACCTCTTTGGCCAAACACCAGTTCCCTTGAGTATCTCTTCGGAGGAGGAACTAGATGGTATGAACGGCGTGGCATGCAGCCAAACGGCCTTGCTGCACATTCAGCAGCTTCGACAGCGATTGCGAAGCTGCCAGTTCAATGGCTCGGAAGTGTCGGCCTGGCCAGATTCCTCATCGCACAATGGGGTGGACTTGGGTGAAAGTCTGACTGAAGCATATCTAAACCTCGAAAGCCGAGCCTACTGGGCGTCCGTGACTTGGGACACATCTGATTCCATGACGCTGAACTTTCGTTCTTCTTTGTCATCTGGGCTCAACGGTGCGTGCTGGGAGCCAGTTTGGCAGTTGGCGCGGGCGTTTTTGGTTGGCTCATTCCGTGAACAGACGGAGGAGTGGCGAGAGAAAGGCTCGCGCAACTTGGAGACATTCTGTCCGCAAATCGTATCAGCTGCGTCCGTCTGCACGATATACACCTGGCGTACAATCGCAAGCTTGAAGGAAGCTTTGAGGGAAGGCGTGAAGGAGGCTACGGTCCAGTCTGCGTGGAGTGCTGTTCTCGATGCCATCGATGTGTTTGATACCACCATCCACCCTGTGCTGAGCAATCTCGGAAGGCAATTGCACCTCCTGGGTCAGGTGGATCTCTTGAACTGGTACGAAAACTCTTTGCTCTACTATCTTGGCCGCTTGATCCTGGTCGACGCTCTCACTGCTGCCCATCGCGACGATCTGCTTTCCACGCTGAGGTCCACGAACCTGGAAGCCGAACACGAATGCTTCAATACCCTCAAATTCGGCCTGGAGAGCAGATACACCATTGTCCCAGACGAGGAAGATTCAATCGATGGAATCGAAATTTGCTCCTCTGCGCGACCCATTGTCAGATCCTTCATCGCAATCGACCCTTATCCCCACCACGTTGTGGCTGCGGTGCGCCTGATGCACAAGGGTTTCCTGCAGGAGTATCGAGACGGAAATGTCAACCAGGAAGCATATTCTCGATTATCGTTAACCTTGCAGCAAGCCCTTGATCAACTTCCTCAAAACTCGAAAACCGTTCAGTCTGCGAGGGCCAGTCTACAATGCCCGTTGTAGCTATGAAACAGTTGCAGTACGATTCTGTGCTGTGCCTCCGCACGTCCACGAGTCGGATGGTCTGCGAAGCTCTGTCTGGCAGTGATGATAAGTCGGAAGTGGTCCTTTTATATAGGCTATCACAAGGGTTCGACCAGCTGTACTAAGAGTTGCAATGCGGCTGTAAAGATGCCAAATGAAACAATATCGACCTATTGCCACGTTTTTCAGGGTGATAGTAAGAGCTTAAACTAGTTTCGGAGATGGTACAGACTGGTATTACTATTACTGTTCGTTATCCATGAGGTACTTTTGCACTAACGGGATCATGATCCACTCCAGCTTGTGCTGGCTGTACTCGCAGCCGCTGAGTATTTCGGACTTGGGCTTTCGAGCTTCAGAAAGCGGAGAAGCGGCGTCCCCATTGGAGGGTCAAGTGGAGTCATTGGCCTTGAAATATTCGCAGCCATCTGCGCGGCAGTCATATCGGGCGTCTGAGCTGCCATCTGCCGGGTGCGTGAGAGGTACCGCGGGCTCTGCTGCTTTCCAATCCACAGCATCTGCTCATGCTCGCGAAGATAGCGATCCTCGGAGAAGCTATTGAGGACGTTGGCACGCCCCATCATGCCCAGTTCGCGCCGCTTTCCGGCCTTCTCGTATATCCGCTTTGTGATGGCCCGTACAACTTCTGGACTTGGATCAAGAGACAGTTTCGGCACTTCGAAGCCTGGCTCGTCGCCAGCATACTTGCTCCGCTCACCTAGGAGTGCCAGGACCTCGATCTGGGCCTTGGCCAAGGAATGAGCGTCATTCGGTGCTACCACAGCACTAAATTTCTTCCAGGTCACTGGATCGGTGACAACACGGAAGGAGGCGCCCACATCAGTACACACAACTGTTGGAGAGCCGGAAAGCAGACTCCTTCACCAAACGGGCCTGATGTCCCCAACTGCATCCTATCCGACACCTATGCACAGCTGCATCGATGGATGTAACTCGGAACGGTTTGAGCAGCCGATGCAGGACGGTGACAGAGCTTCGCCTGGTCTGGTGTCTCCCCAGCCGAGCACAGTACATGTACTGGGAGCTGCTCTAAGCCCACCGCGCAACGAGTTCGCTAAGGACTTGCCAGATGCACATGATCGCACATGTCGGAATGGCCACCACGGGCTACGTACCTGCATGGCCGGGTCCGACCAGGCGGGCCGCATCAGTGAGAAACGCAATTCAATGCCGCAAAACCCCTGGACAAAAGATCTCGATGAGCATCTGCTTCACCTTCGCAACGTGGCACAGCTGAAATGGGGAGATCTTGCCAACTATTTTCCTACAATGACGTCAAGAGCTGTAAAACGTCGGCATAAGCAGCTCAGCGACGCGAAAGAAACAACTCAAGACGCGGGTGACCAACGCTCGGCTCGACTCGAGAAACGCAGCACGGCTGCCTTCCCTGCCGCTTCAAACTCCAACAAATGTGAACCCAACCTCACGAAGCACTGTCACGCTACATCGGGACTGCCGGCCACGATCAAACTGGCGAAACCGTGCAGCCTCTACGCCAACGCCGCGAGAACCGGCGGGCCAACCATACCAAAGTCACGACAGCTCCTGCATTACCAGCCCTTGAAGGCACGCCACAGCGTTCCTCACGCTGCGGACGACCAATTCGACACCCGTTCCGACATCGGCTCAAAGAAGGTTATCTGTAAGAGCGTGGAGAGACCAGGGAAATCTCTCGGGACGGGAGGAGACGAAGCGGCTGAGACTCATCAAGGGACGAAGGCCGGACCGAACGTCACTCGACTCGTATAACTCTTTAGAAGACGAGCCAAAATCTCTGGAAGCACGCCGCAGAGTGTACCTGCAGATGTTTTCTCCGTGTTGGGTCTGAACGAGAGACAGTGTCGTTTCCTCACGCACGAGGAACGGGGGCGCCCTGATATCCCTAGCCTCGGTCTGTTCCACACCAGCTAGGAGGTAGAGTTAGCTCACTATATGGCTAACCTGCCTCGAGTTTGATTGGTTATCATCACAGGAAGCAGGACGGTTGGAGTGGCCACCCTCCATGTTGTGGCGACTACACCTTATCCAAGACCCCATCACATGACTTGCATCGTCTACGACCGTACCTTGTCGTAGAGATGTGCACCTTCAAAACGATGGACATTGAAAATTCTTCTCAAGCATACGCAACTCTATGTCTACGGCCATAGATACAACCAACACAAGTCGCCGCGCCCAGCGCGAGATCTTCAAACCGCTTATACATCTGCCAACTGCCTTGTCCCCAAAGGTGTGTTCGAAAGCACAAACAGAAACAAACATAGCACATATGAACTGTGGAGAACCAGATACAGCTCACATTCGGGGAAAGGGGACGATAGTAACGTGCACAGTCCAAGTCCCTTTCCCAAGAAAACGTAACAAGTTGTGCGGAGAAGAATGTTACAATCCATCGAAAATGAAGAACAAAGTGTAAATGGTCGAAGATGGCGCGTCACCCGTTCCTCCTCTCGTCCAAACATGAACGCTATTTGCATGTGTGTGGGAGCGTCCTGTTTGCCGCCACTTTTCACCGTCCCTCCACGGGTCGGGCATTCGCGTCCGGTAAGAATTCTTTCCCTCTCCCTTATGGCTTTGGGTTCCCCAACTGCGTGACGACACTACGGTTCGTTTCGACTGTGTGATGTTTTTCTCACGTTTCTTTTGACAGGCGTGGGAGGCATTGGTAAGGAAAAGGAAAGGAAGAGGAAAGGAAGAGGGTTGGATCACTCCTGCCGAGGAACTCTTCGAGGCTGGCACTTCCAAAGAGCGAAAAGAGAAACAAGCTTCACCGCATACCCAAGGAACATGCCACAACATGTTCCGGTAGAGGCTGTTTCTATCGCCCTCCTCGCCCGCGGTCTTTCCTCGGCCGTTTAAAAGGTCCACTGTCACTCACTTCGTTCATCGAAGTATTTGGAGTTATTTTTTGAGCATCCGCAACGCTAGACTGGTCGTCAGCTTGCGCCTGCGCGGATACAGAGCCTGCGCTAGACTGCACCAAGCCGTAAGCTTCAAAGTCTTGTGATAATTCAGATTGTTCAGTAAAGTGAAGCTCAGACTGTTGTGACAGGTCGAAATTCACATCGGACGGGTAGGCGTCAATGGCCGAGCAGATCCTCTTGAAGTGACTAGGCATCCAGGTTTCGTAGACACTTGTCGTGAACTTGTACGCCGTCCACTTGTCCCTGCCGTAAAGAGCTGTGAAATCAAAAGTGTGGATCGGATGTCGGTAGTACTTCTGGGCCGACCGTAGATCCTCACGGATCGGTGGTCGTGTGAGATGGAGAAGGCGAGGATTTCCCGGTCCAACTCCTTCTCGCGGCCCACGTACCGGAAGAGCTCCACGACTGCTCGCACCGCAAGTGTCATGCTGTGGGCGTTCTGGCGGTCGGCGATGTCGAGCGCTGCGGCACCGCACTTCACTTCGCACGTCAGGAACGGGAAGTACATGTAGTACGTGGCCATGAAGTAGGACTCGTTGCGAGAGTCTGTGACCTCCCCGACGAATGGTTGAAGTTTGCTGAGTCGATCTTCGGTGAATGCCTCCCTTCGAAAGCCGACAGCATAGTCTGGCTGCGGTCGAGTCTTTGTCACAGGGATGGAGTCGTTCCAGCCTTCATTGACGCTCTCGATCAGGCAGTCAAGGCTATCGGCGCCATAAGTAGCGAGTGTCTCGGCAGATGGAGCAATCAGCCGAGTGACATCTTGTATGACTCTAGACTCGTTCCTATCTTGAACCTTCCTGCACGTCTTCTTGAAGATGTCATCCCGGAATAAAGATATCTGAGGAACTCCCGTTTCGTCATTGAGGAGTTTGGAATATTCCTGCTGACTCTTTTTGGTGATTCTCATGTCTGATTCTTCCATGAAGCTGCCGAACGTTTGCAGCCACACCTTGTAGCGTGGGTCTTTGTACGGTGCACTTTTCACCTCTCGTTGTTGCTCATCGCTCGGAGTGGTGGAGTTGGGCTGAACAGAGCCCGCATCTGAGTTCTTACGCGAAAGCGAAGTCCTTGACCTTTTCCGTGCAAGGATGCTGTTCGTTTTGCTGCTCTGCTCGAAGTACTCTTCAGGCCACCTTCCGTGCTCGCTCCAGTATTTGATCGGTTTCTGGTCGTCGTCGTTCAAGGCATTCGCCGCGCTCGGCTTCGAATCTCCTTCGATAGGAGCAGCAAGAGCTGATGTTCGTGCTCGCTTGCGCCGCTCGTCGGCTCGATCGGGCTCCAATGGTACTTCTACCTCCTGTGGTCGTCTTCGTTTTCGATGACACGCCTTCTCAGGCCTCTGAGGACACTCTTGCTCCTGAACTACTCTTTCAAATGCCAATTTGTCCTGGCTCTTTTCCAGGCGCTTGCTTCTGCGTAGATGTCTTCCAGGCTCACTTTTCTTCACTCTGGAAGTGCTCATTCCTAAGAGAAGTCAGCCAAAGCGGAACCAAATCGCGACACTCAGGATAGCATACCTTTGTCGCCTCGTGCTGAGACATGCCGCGTGATTATCCCAGACCTGTTGCAGCCCATGTCGGCCGAAACAGACGGCATGCCGGAGGTATTTATGTTGCGGATAGGAGGAAGACAGCAAGCGGGGTTTTCGAGGTTGGCGGTGCAGGACGCAGGTTGCCAACTTGAAGAATAGGCAGGTGTGTACGTCTAGGAGGCTGAGATGCGGCAGCGCGGGACATTTACGTCACCGCCACTCTCTTCAGGATTTCTTCCTTGCATACCGATACAAAAAGTGCGACCATTCAACAAGAACAGAAGATGGAGCGAATATATAAGAACAAGGCTGGTAATTATACCCAAAGCTCTGAGCGAGCAACCCTGGTTTGTTGTGATCCCTCTCCGAATTGTCCTCGCCTGGACCTCAGATCCGGTAGCAGCATTCAAGCTTCCAGCATCGTGATATGCAAGACGCTGTGCTGTGTAGCTCATTGGATTCTTGGGCCTCCTTCTGCTGTAAGCACAAGTGCCATAATTCATGCGGCCTCTGGAGCAGCGACTACTCGTTCCATAGCACAACGGAGCATCTCAAAACATCCGTGCCGGTAAGCCTGAGACGGCTTTGCAACCCTCGCAGCGGCTAGAGCTTGAATCGCTTCTTGAGCGTAACTGTTGGCCTCCCACCTCCCCATGGCATCCTCGGTCAATTGAGATCTCACCAGCATTCGACCGGTCTCCGTACGCATCAGATCTTCTACCGTAGTAGGTAAGTCCGACGAATACCCGATAAGACGGAATTGACCTGCAAGGTCCACGTCCAACACTAAATCATGCCCTTGAGGTTCCGTAGGGTATCCTTTCGCTTCGATCCATCGTTGCACAACGTGCAAATCAACATCGAAGAAGTCCGACAATAGTACCTGGCCGTATGTTCCCCGCATCAGGTTTGGAAGTGTGCGCCACTGGGAGTCGGAGACTAAGACGTCGATAAGCTCCCACTCCGGCCCAAGCGGTGTGAAGCCATGGATCTCGAGAAGACTGTGGTTCTGCAACTACTGCATGGTAAGACAGTGTGTATAAGTACGTTGTACAATCGGTCATGCCACATACCTCTGGCGGTTGAGGGTTCGCGTCGCAATCTTCCCATTCCAGTTCAAACAGTGATTGCCAGGCGGATTTTGGGGATTCGGACACCAATTTCTTGAGCTTCACGGAATTCTCCCACGCCAGCCGATACTTGCTTGGTCTTTCGCGTTGGTTCAGAGTCTAGGTATGACGTTAGAGCGGTTGGATCCGGTCGAGGTAGCGCAGCCAGGTACCTGGGCTGATGGTTGAGCTCGCACCGACCTGTTGCTTTGCATTGTTCCGCGAGGAGCTGGAGCGCACGAGGCAAAAAAGAGAGCGTAGAAAAGCAGGTTCCATGACAGGAGCAGGAGCTGTTGAAGTAATGGCCGTGATGGTCATGAATGTCGTGGTGAAAGCGGTGATCAAATGGATGCATAGCCAGGAATTGTTCTTATCACATGCTTATAGAATTGGACGTGTAAGCCTTCCAATGTTGTCGGGCGGTTTCTATCCAAAATACTCCAGTGTAACGTACGTACATTACACTCCGATGTTTATGCATTTTGTATCCCAACTACTATGTATATTGAATCACGGGGTAGGTTACAGTCGAGTACATTACAGTCATTTAGGGTAAGCCAAAACACGCCGGAACAGGCCCAGATTCGCGCAAGTACAATGTCGCATTTTTGTGAACACGTTTTGTATGAGGAAGAACCCGTGAAACCCGTAGAGAGGGCAAGATATCGCCGTGCAAAGCAGTGCAGTCGGATTTTGGTGTTCGCGCACCAGGAGCGCGGGCGAGGGCGCGTTTCGCAGATCATGGCCCATGCACCGCCCCGACCATGTAACGAGTGGAAGCACAAGCGAGAGTGGAAGGCGTACGAGCAAGCCGTTATCAAATTCAGGAGGGCGTGTAGAAGGTAGACAGCAAGACGGAAGGACAAGAAGCGTAGACAATAGTATTCGCATCGAGCAGAATATCGTTCATCCAAAGCCATAGGAAGGTTTCAGATTACCGTGTGAAGATGGACCATTTCGACCATATACCAGCGTGGAGTATTATCGTATGCAAAGCATGCCGGCACGCAGTATGGCTAGGTGAGGTTCAAGGACATTTACAAGGCAAACAGCATCGGATCAGCAGCAAAGATGCGATCGGTATCACAGAAGAGGTCCAGCAATGGCCAGGCATCGTCCGGTATCCAACCGAGTTCGAGGTACCCGCATATGTCGACGAACCCATCCCGGAGTTACCATTGTACAAGGATGGATTCAAATGCGAATTGGCGCCAGCGCAATGTTCACATATATGTCGCGGTCAAGGAAGTATGCGGGTCCATTGGCATAGACAGCATCGATGGACCGTATATGGAAAGGAAGGAGGGTCCGGAAGGCAGAAGCAAGCCATTATACAGCGGCGATTCCAGCAAGGAGCGAAGCAAGTACGTTGCCAGCGGTTTTTTCCCAGCCGACATGGATCGAGTTATTTTGAGGTCCGCCAGCCCGAAGCAGCGACGGCAGAGCAGATCCACGCCAGCACCAGCGAGGTAGCGTGGAGCCGTGCGTGGCAGCGAGCAAACGAGTATTGGGAGTTGATGCAGGAAGAGGCCAACAGCAAGATCCAGCAAGGCGAGGCCACCGAAGTCACCCCGTGGTTGAAGCGAACAGGGTGGTTGAAGTATTTGGATGGATGCGATCGCGAG